>Ga0209066_10004140_pt1 | contig 16013 bp, 5 predicted proteins | sample All_14_2_FD_187198 | JGI IMG/M metagenome (GOLD analysis project Ga0209066, IMG submission 187198) | Freshwater microbial communities in response to fracking from Pennsylvania, USA - Allegheny Zone_MetaG_DW_15 (SPAdes) (version 2) ...
GCATCAACATCAAGGTTCCCCAACGGTTATAACTGGTGAAGCTTTCGTTCTCCGCCTGCGTCATGTAGGCGGCGCGGATCCAGTCCGCGCCGCGCGGCACGGTTTCGAGGCGCACCTCGTCCAGCACGCCCGCGAAGGTCTTGGTCGCGTCCGCGTCGCTGCCCGCATGGCCGAAGGTGAGCGCCTGATTGGTCGGGAGGCCGGCGGCCAGCGCGTCGGGCACCGTGGTCAGCGGCTGTCCGTTGCCGTAGGCCTGCACGCTCCCCGAGGGATTGACCGCCACGGCGTAGTGGGTCCAGGCTCCGGTGGAGGGCGCGACCAGCGACGCCGCGTCCGCGGCCGCCACCTTCAGCTTGCCGGCCGCGTTGTTCAGCGTCGCGTACGCCACCGCGCCCGTGCCCGCCAGCACGACCGCCTGGTCCGCCGCCGGCGCCTGCTGCTTCGCCCAGAACGAGAAGGTCTGCGGCCCGGCGGCCGGTTGCGCCCGGGTCCGCACGCGTTGCGCGACCTCCGACCACGCCAGCCCCTCGCCCGCCAGCGCCGCGGCCGCCGCGGGCGCGGCCTGACCGAGCAGCGCCGCGCCGTTCTGCGCGGCCGAGGCGTCGGCCAGCAGCAGGCGGTCCGTGCCCGTGAGGTGCCACACGCCGCCGAATTCGGATGACCACACCGCGGGGTTCACCCGGGCCATGGGGATCGCGTAGCGCGCGGAGAGGTAGGCCTCGACGCGGCGGCGCTCGTTGTCCGAGATCAGCCGGTCATAGACCATCACCTCGGCGAGGTCGCCGTCCAGCGGCAGATTGAGTGCGCTGTCGCCGGTGCCCGCGCCGAGATAGAAGACACTGCTGCCGGCACCGACTTTCCAGAGTCCTACCGGCGCACCGCTCTGAGTCAGGTTGACGCCGTTGAGATAGAACCTGGATGTCTGCGCGTCACAGGTCATGACCGCGATGGCCGCCTGATTCGTCTGCGCCGGCGCGAACTGCGACACCACGCCGGAGGCCTGCCGCAGGATCAGCCCGTTGGTGACGCTGAGACGGCTGGTGGCGCCGGCACCCTGCAGGACAACCCGTTCCGTCCCGTCGGACGCCCGCGGCGCGAAGACCGCCACCACGGAGTAGGTCGTGTCCAGCGCCACCAAGGTGGCCTTCATGCTGTCGTACTCGCCCGCCACGGCGTCGAACCGCAGGACCGGCTTGCCGTTGAGCGCCCCGGCGATTTTTTCGGGCATACGGTTGGTGGTGCTTTGCAGGGCGTGAACGCTGTTCCCGTATTGCGTCTGGTTGTCCCAGCGTTTGACCCGGTTTACCGCGCCGTCGGCGACGTCGGCGACCGCGTCTTCGGAACGCAGCCACTGGACCAGGCCTGCGGAGGGCACCCGATGGGCGGAGCGCATGTCGTACTTCAGCGCGAGGTAGCGCTCCACCTGCCGCCGCTCCTCGAACCCCAGCGCGCGGCTGTAGACGATGACCTCGAAAATATGGCCCAGCCACGGGTTGCTGCTGACGCCGCCGTGACCCAGAATCAGCGTGCCGGGTCCGTGGTGCTTGGCGAGCGGCGTGAACCCGAAGCCGTTCAGCGTGAACTGCGTGTTCGTGCCGTCGCCCAGGATCGCCGCCGTGAATGGCACGCCGCCCGCGGGCCGTATGCCCGTATTCACGATCTGATAAAATCCACTCCCGCCCGCACCGCTGGGGATGAAGGGGTAGAAATCCCCCCCCGACCCGTTCAGCTCGACCCCCCAGTTGTAATTGGCCGGACCGGTCATGATCCGGTACCAGCTATACGCCGTGCTCTCCTGATAACTGGCAGTCACAAAAACCGAGTAGGTGCCGTTGCTGGTGCCCCAGGTCGTGGTCAACCCGTCTTTGTAGGCCCCCCCCTCGAAGCGCAGACCGGGCAGGCCGTTGACCACGTTGTTGGTCAGGCAGGGCTGATACCGGGAATCGCTCCGCACGGCCTCATGCCCGTTGCCCGACTGGTCGGCCCAGCGCGAGACAAGCCCGGCGCCGTCGGCCGTCACACCCGCGCCGGCGTGCAGCCACATGGCGCAGCCCGTCAGGTCGGTCGGCAGGAAAGGATTCGCGTCCGTCGCGCGGGCCGGGTTTTTCCAGTGCGCGGTGATCTCGGTGTTGTGGACCAGCAGCGGCACCCGTACCCAGACGTGCGACTCGCCGTTGGTGTTCCAGGTCTCGATCTCGTGATCCAGCCACGCGCCCGCCTCATCGGTGAAGAGCAGGTCCGCCCCGTCGGCCAGGCAGTCGGCGTACCGGAAGCGCCCGTTGCCGCACCCGTCCGAGAGTTTGATCAGCGCCGGGAAGTTGGTGAGTTCCGCATGGCCGTCGTACCCGCTGAACCGCACCGGCATGGAGCGCTGCCACGCGGCCAAGTCCGGCGGCGGCTCTTTCACGAGCACCACGGCGTTGCCCTCCACCACGGCGCGGTAGGCGCACGGCGCCTCGATGTCCCAGCCGGAGAGGTCCACGCTGCCGGTCAGGGAGACCGCCTTGACGATTGTGAGCCGGTCCGGGCACGCCTCTTCGGAATCGGCCTCGACGCGCACGGTCATGAAGCCGGGCGGCGACCAGGCGGTTTCGATGAGGATCAAGTCATTCGTCTGAGCCGTGGTCTGGCAGCGCAGCTCCATGCCGTTCAGCACCGGCGCGGCGGAGAAGGTCAGCGTGCCGATGCCGTCCTCCACGTCCGGATTGCCCGGAACCAGGACCGCCCCGGGCATCAGGCTCAACGAGGCATAGCCGGCCAGCCGGCCCGTGCCGCCCAAAACGCCGCCCGCTTTGATCGTCACCGTACCCGCGCCCAGATAACCCGAGGTCGTGCCCCCGACGAGCACGCTGCCGCCCTCGACCGTCAGTCCTCCGGTGAACGTGTTTGCCGAGGAAAAGGCCCAGACGCCGCCGGTGATCTTCACAATCAGACTATTCGCGCCGCCGGGCGCGTTGGCGATCACGCCGTTGACCGTGTTGACGCCCTTCGAGGTCCCGGCCAGCGTAAGGGTCGCCGGACCGATCCCGGCCGCGTCCATGGCCGACCAGTTGCCGTTGAACGTCAGGCCCGCGCCGGCCGGGCTCGCGTTCACGATCGCCACGTCGCGCAGGAAAAGAAAAGGCCGGTCTGTCGCGGACGGTTCCGTGCCGACATACCGGAGCGTGGCCGGGATCCCGCTGCCGAGGTTGCCGAGCCGCACCGCGGCGCTCCCGCCGCTCGCCGCGCCCAGCGAACTGGCCTCGCCCGCATCGCCGAGGCGGGTGATCTCCGTTGTCCCGCACTTGAGCAGCGTCTGACCCGTGAAGGTGTTGGTCGGGCAGGAGAGCTTCAGGGTTCCGCCATAACCGGCGCCCAACCCCGCCGTCAGCCCGCCCGCGCCTGAAAGCCGGCCCGCGAGATTCAGCCGTCCTCCGGTCTTCACGGAAAAAAAGTGGCCCCCCTCCGGCAAAGCCGTGTCCAGTTCCCAATCCACCGTGCCCGCGGTGAAACTCATGAAATCGCTTTTCAGGGAAACGGGGTTGCCGGAATACCTCCAGGTCGAATCCCAAACCGTCACATGCGCGAGCGTCAGCCCGGTCAAGTCATTGGTCGACGTGCGCTTCACGCCGTTGTTGAAGACCAGCGCAGGCTCCGCCGGCATCGCCTGGGCCCAGTTGTTCGTGTTGCCCCAGAGGCTATCCGCGCCCGCGCCGCTCCAGACCGGACCGTAAAATCCCTCGTCCGTCACGCCATACCGTCCGGCCAGATACGTCTCGACCTCTTCGCGCTCCAGCGCGGTCAGGGCGCGGTCATAGGCGATCACCTCCGAAATCAGCGCGTCGCTGGGGTCGGCCGAGGTGTTGCCCGCGCCGCCGATGGTCAGGCGCCCCGGCGCCAAGGTGCGCTCGGGAGATCCGGTGAGGTCGAAGCCGTTCACAAAGAAACGCTGTTCCGTCATCGTGTTCACGGCGGAGAGCGTGTAGGTGCGGTTGAAGGTGAACACGGACTTGAAGCGCGTGACGGTTCCGCTCAGCTCGCCGTTCGAATGCGCAAAGAAGGAGCCGCCGTCCGTATACGTCCCCAGCATCCAGTTCGCGTCGCGCGCCGGCAGAATGCGTCGCCACGTGAAGCCGCGCTCACTGGCGTCCACCACCCGCGCCACGACAAAGACCGAATAGGAGTTCGTCAGGTAGTTGGTGGTGAGCAGGCCGGCCGCGTAGGCGTCGCTGCCGTTGCGGCGGTCGAAAAAGAGCGTCGGCTGGCCGCCGGGACCCTCCGCCTGATAAAGCGGCTGGCGGTTGGCATCGGTCTGGTAGGCGTGGTTGCCGTTGCCCGACAGGTCGCTCCACTGCGACACGCGGCCCGCCACAGTGTTCGTCACGATGGCCGCCTGAGACGCCTGCAGCCACATCACGCAGCCGGTCAGGTTCGTGGGCTCGAACGCGCCGGCGTCCTCCGCCCGGAAAAAACCGCACAGACAAACAGACAGAAAAGCGCCGACAACCCTTCGTTTCATAAACCACATCCTTCCATGCCTGCGAGTTCTTTGAATAAACATCTACTATGTTTAAAGTCTATCGGTCTTCGCCCCCGACCGTCAAGTGCAATGCGGCACCGGTGCGGAATCGGTTGGTGGCCGGGGCTCGCGATCATGCCGCGTTGCGCGCGCGAAGCTGCAGCGCGTGCGGCGAAGTAGGGCGGGACGTCCCCGGACCGCCCCTTGAAACGCATTTTTTCTTTCTCCCGGCAATAAAACCGCGCCGGAGTCGTTAGCTTTTTAGAATACTGTTTTTTTATCCCTTATCAAGGAGTGAGATGAAGCCTCTGACCCGCCTGTTGACTGTGACCGTCTTGTGTGTTGCCGGCGCGACGTCCGGCCAGCAGAACGGGGACGCCGCCCCGCGTCACCCGCGCACCATCAACCGCGGCAACTGGGTCGGCAAGCGGGTGCTGACCAAGGAGTTCATGGAGAAGGTCGGCATCCAGGGCGAACAGGCCGAAAAGATCAAGACCGAACTCTCCGCGCTCGAAGCCAAATCCCTAAAGCTTGAGGAGAGCATCAACCAAGAGGCCTTGAAGCAGGCCGAGCTCGCCAAAAAGGTCCTCGACGAGCCCGGCGCGAGCGTCGACGAGATCATGCGCATCATCGAGCGCATCGGCCAGCACCGCACGGAGCAGGCCAAGCTGGCCATGCGGCTGATGCTGGTCATCCGCGACAACCTGACCGCCGACCAGCGCAAAAAAGCCTCGGAGCTGCTGGCCTCCGAGGGCAAGCGGCGCATCGAAGAGCGCGCGGCCGAGCGCGCGGCCCGCGAGGCGCGCGAGAAAAACGAGCGCCCCGCCGACAAGAAACGCCCCGCTGCCCCGCAGGGCTGGTAAGACGAGCGCACTTTTTTTCGTCCCGCCGCGCTTAACGGTTGTCTAACACCGCAGACCCGCCGTATAATAAGCGGTTGGCGATGATTATTCTGCACACATGCTGGCGTGAAGGGTTCCTTTACGTTTGGGGCGAACAGGAGGCCTTTGAGGCTCTGTCGGCAGATGCGGAGTCCTTCGCCGGCCGCTCGCCTTTCGACGCCGGCCCGGAACGGCTCTGCTTGCTTCTGAAGCGGTTGCTCTGGGAAGAGGCGGACGAGCTGGACCGGGCGCCGCTCGCCTTGGACCTCCCCTCCCGCCGCAGCGCCGCCGGCGTGCGGCCCCTGCCCTCGCACCCTTTTCTCTGCGACGGCGAGGAGGATAGCGGCGACGGCGTCCCCTTCCTGCACCCGTGGCACGTCACCGCCGTCAAGCTCCCGTGGAAAGCGGCCCTCGCGCTCTTGGGGCTCACGCAGGAGCGGCGCCTCGCCGAAGATGTTTTTGCCGCGGAGGACCTGCTCAGCTTCGCCGTGCTCTACCGGTACACCGGCGCGCTGGTGGCGCGGGGCCGTTTCCTGCCGGCCCTGCGCCAGGCGACGCCGGCCGCTTACGAGGCCTGCTGGCGGCCGACGCTCGAAGGCGCGGAGCGGCAGCGCCTGTGCGCGCTCGCGGCGCGCATCCCGCCCGCCGCCACGTGCGGCCAGAAGCCGCTGCGCGTCGCGGAGGCCCTGCTGGAGGAGCTGACCGACCGCCTCGTGCGCTTCAGCGTGTGCACCACCCTTTCGCGCGCCCAGGCCGAGCACGGCAAGTATTACAGCGTTCACGACGCCTGGTTCTCCGCCCTGCGCGGAGAGTCGCGGGCCGTGCGCTGGGGCGAGGGCGAGGAGCTTGAGGCGCTGCGGACGAGCCTGCGCCAGTGGCGGCGGCCGGTGGAAGGCGGCGGCACGGACGGCGCGTCCCTGCTCTTTCAGCTCGATGCGCCGGCCGCTCCCGAAACGGCCTGGTTTCTCCAGGTGCGGCTGGCCGACGCGGCCGGCTCCTACGCCTTTCCCGCGGATATCGGGGCCCTGGCCGATAGCGGGCCGCACCTCAGCGAGCGCCTGCTCGTGTCGCTCGGCCAGGCGGCGCTGCTTTTTCCGCCGCTCGAGCACGCCGAGCCGCACGCCGCAGGGTTCGGCTGCGCGCTGGCCCCGCAGGAGGCGCACGCGTTCCTGACCGTCGCCGCCGCGATGCTGGAGGCCTCCGGGTATCGCGTCCTTCTGCCGCCGCAGTGGCTTCAGGGCTCGGCCTCCATGATCGCCTTGGAGGCGGACGCCCAGCCCCAGCCTGCGCCGGGGGACGCGGCGCACACGCTGGACGAGAAGGTGGAGGTCACCTGGTCGGTGACGCTCAACGGCGAACGGCTCTCCGGCGAGGAGCTGGAAGAGTTGCTGCAGGCGCCGACGCCGCTGGTCTTTTTCCGCGGGCAGTGGCTGCGGGTCGATGTGAAGCGCATCCGCGACGCGCTGCGGGTCTGGCAGCGGAGCACCGCCGAGACGCAGACGGCGCGGGAGGTGGTCCGGCTGGCGATCGGGACCGCGGAGGGCCAGCACGGCCTGGAGGTGGCGCAGGTGCGGGGCGGCGGCTGGCTGGCGCCCTTCCTCAAGCGGCTCTCCGGCGAGCAGCCCTTCGAAACGCTGCCTGCGCCCGAAGCCTTCCGCGGCGAGCTGCGCCCTTACCAGCTGCGCGGGTTCAGCTGGCTGGTGTTCCTGCGGACGTGGGGCTTCGGCGCCTGCCTGGCCGACGACATGGGCCTCGGCAAAACCATTCAGGCGCTGGCCTTCTTCCTGCACGAGAAGGCGCGGGGCGAGCGCCGCCCGCTGCTGCTGGCCGGGCCGATGTCCGTGCTCGGCAACTGGCTGCACGAGGCGCAGCGCTTCGCGCCCAGCCTGCGCTTCCTGCTGCACCACGGGGCCGAGCGGCGCCACGGGGAGGCCTTCACGCGCGAGGCGCGGCAGGCCGACGTGGTGGTCACCAGCTACCACCTGCTGTACCGCGATTACGCCGACCTGCGCAAGGTCGGCTGGGCCGGCCTCGTGCTCGACGAGGCGCAGAACATCAAAAACCCGGACACGCGCCAGGCCCAGGCCGCCCGCGCGCTGCAGGCAGACTACCGCATCGCGCTCACCGGCACGCCGATGGAGAACCACGTGGGCGAGCTGTGGTCCATCATGGACTTTCTCAACTCCGGCATGCTGGGCAAGCGCGCGGTGTTCCGCGAGACCTTTTTCCGCCCCATCCAGTCGGGCACGGACCCCGGCGCGCGCACGCGTTTGCGGCGCGTCACCGCCCCCTTCATCCTGCGCCGACTGAAAACCGACCGGCTGGTCATCGCCGACCTCCCCGAAAAGGTGGAGGGCAAGGTGTATTGCCCGCTGACCCTCGAGCAGGCGCGCCTGTACGAGGAGGAGCTCGAGGCCTTCCGGCGCGACGTCGAGACGAGCGAGGGAATCTCCCGGCGCGGCCGGATCCTGGCGGTCCTGACGCGGCTGAAGCAGGTGTGCAACCACCCGGCGCACTACCTCGGCCAGACGCAGGCGCTGGCCAAGCGATCCGGCAAGCTCGCGCGCCTCGAAGAGATGCTCGAAGAGGTCTTCGCGCGGGGCGAGAGCGCGCTGGTGTTCACGCAGTACGCGGAGATGGGCAAGCTGCTCAAGCGGCACCTCTGCCAGACCTTCGCCTGCGACATGCCGTTCCTGCACGGAGGCGTCCCGCGCCACGAGCGCGACCGCCTGGTGCAGACGTTTCAGGAGGGGGCGCAGCCGCAGGCGTTCATCCTTTCGCTCAAGGCCGGCGGCACCGGCCTGAACCTGACCCGGGCCAGCCACGTGTTCCACTACGACCGCTGGTGGAATCCGGCGGTGGAAGACCAGGCCACGGACCGCGCGTTCCGCATCGGCCAGACCCGCAACGTGATGGTCCATAAGTTCATCTGCGGCGGCACGCTGGAGGACCGCATCGACGCGCTGATCGAGAGCAAGACCGCCCTGGCCTCAGAAATCGTCACGAGCGGCGAGGCCTCCCTCACGGAGCTCTCGAACGCCGAGCTGCACGACATCCTGCGGCTCAACGAGACCGTCGTGACCGACGAGGAAGACGCGAGGAGCGCCGAACGATGAGCAAGAAGAAACGCTACGCGCTGCGGACGCCCCTGAGCGTCAAAGGCGGCATCCGCGCACAGAACCCCCACAGCGGGCACCTGCGCGTGTGGTGGAGCCGGCGCTGGGTCGAGATCCTCGAGAATTTCCGGCTGGGCGCGCGCCTGGGCCGCGGGCGCAACTATGCGGTCTCCGGGCAGGTCTCTTCGCTGCACATCCGCGCCGGCGAAGTCACCGCGTCCGTGCAGGGCTCGGACAAGGCGCCCTACGAAAGCGCGATCGGCCTCCAAACCGTGGCGGGCGAGGCCAAAGACCGCATCATCCAGACCTTGCGGCGGCGGCCGATGCTGGTCGCCCGGCTTTTGGTCTCAGACCTGCCGGCCGAAGTCGAGACGCTCTTCCGCGCGGAAAAGTGCCCGCTCTTCCCCCGGCGCGACAACGACATCGTGAGCCGCTGCTCCTGCCCCGACTACGCCAACCCGTGCAAGCATCTGGCGGCGATCTACTGCCTGCTGGGCGAGGCGGTCACCAAGAACCCGCTCCTGCTGCTGGAGCTCCGCGGGATCAGCCGGGCCGACCTGCTGGGCCAGGCGTACGAAGAGGCCGGCGCGGCGGACGCGCCCGATCCGGCGGAGGCGTCCGACCCCGCCGACCGGTCCGACTTTTACGGCGCACCACAGGAGGACTTCACCGATTTCGGCCCCGCGCAGAACTCCGTGACCCACGCGCCGCTGATCTGCCGGCTCGGGCCGCTCCCGTTCTGGCGCGGCCAGGAGCGTTTCGCCGATACGCTGGAGCACCTCTATACGCGCGCCGCAACGCGGGGCTGGACCGTCTGGACAGGCGAGCCGCTCGACCTGCGCCGCGAGGACGAGAAGGTCATCATCAAAGGGGCGACCCTGCACCTCAAGCAGCGTAAAATGCGCGTCGATGCCTCCTGGATGTGAGCGCGGCAGCCGTGTAGCCGTTTCTGGCAGGGACGCCTCCCCGAAGCGTCCGCCCTTCGGCTTGCTCAAGGTAGACGGACGGTTCGGGGAACCGTCCCTGCCTGACATCGCTCAACGGCTATGCGCTAACTTGATCCGCTCTATCCCGCCATAGTTCAGTCTCGCCGCGCGACGGTCACCTCTTGCTCGGGCGCGTTGGCCACCAGCCAGAGGCCGCCGGGCTCGACCTCGTCCGCCCGCACCACGCGCAGGATCGGCGCGACCGCTTCGGGCAGGCCCGGCACCAGCTCGGGCAGGCAGTCCCGCACCGCCTCCAGCCGCGCGCGGTTGAGCCGGTTCGCCGGACGGTCCGGGAAGAGCGCGAAGTAGATCATGTTCAGCTCCACCAGCTCGCCGAAGAAGTGCGTGCCCAGCGAGATGTCGGGCGTCAGGAAGGCGTGCATCTGCGCCACCTCGCACAGCGCCGCGACGTGGTTGATCTCCGAGAAGCTCACCGGGACGCCCAGCGAGGCCATGTGCGTGCCCCACCGCCCGGGCCCGACCGCCAGCACCGTGCCGCCCCGCTTGCCGAACGCGCGGTTGATCTCGCCGATGGCCCGCGCCACCGCATGGCGCGTGTTCTCCGGCAGCGCGCCGTACCGCTCCGGCCGCACGTACAGGATCCAGTCCAGCCGCGTGACGCGGCTGTGCCCCACCACCGCGCCCTTGCTCATCAGCAGCGCGTCTTCGGGCGCCACGCGCAGCTCCGGCACGTTCGGGTTGTGTGTGCCCTGCACCTGCAGCGGGCGGCACTGCAGCAGGTTGATGCGGTAGGTCCGGTCGTCCAGGAAGTTGACGGCGAACTCGACGTCCACCGGCCGGCCGTAGGCCGTCTCCAGCGACTTGAGCAGCTGCCGCATGTCGGCCACGAAATCCGTGGCGGTCAGCAGCTTGTCGAAGGTCAGGATGCGGTGCGCGCGCCCCTGCATCAGCGACTGCTCCTCGAAGGAGGTGAAGAGCTCGATGGGCACGTCGCGCGCGTCCTTGAGCAGGTCCTCGAAATAGCCCGACCGCAGGGTGTCCGCCTCCAGGTCGATGAAGTCGACCTTGCGCTGGGAGTGGCGGCAGACCTCCTGGAAATCGGATTCGGGCCGGCGCAGCGGCGCGTTGAGCGCGACCACGCGCGTGTAGTCGTCGTCGACGCGGTCGACGGCGCGCGTGCCGAGCCCGTAGACCAGGCGCACCACGCCCGCCTCGGGGTCGATCTCCTTGCTCCAGACGAAGGGGTTGTACGAGAAGCCCACCCCCGCGAGGTGCGGATAGAAGGTGTGGCTCTGCAAGACGCCGGTCACGCGCATCACGAGCAGCGCCATCTGCTCGTCGCGCTCCAGCAGCTTGTGGCGGGCGCGGTAGTTGAGCGCCTCGCGGCTCATGGTGCTGGCGTAGACGGTCAGCACCGCCTCCAGGAACGCGGCCAGCCGCGCCTCACGCGTGCCCTGGTTCGCGCAGAACACGCTCTCGTACTTGCCCGCGAAGGCGTTGCCGTAGTTGTCCTCCAGCAGCGAGCTGGAGCGCACGATCACCGGGTACTGGCCGAAGTAGTCCAGCATCTCCTCGAACTGCCGCAGCACGTAGTCGGGGAAGGTGCCGGCCAGGATCTTCGCGCGCGCCTCGTCCACGCCCTCCAGAAACGTTTCGGGCGAGTGCTGCTGCTCGCGGTAGGGCCACAGCCCGTTGCGCACGAGGAAGGTGTAGAAGACGTCCGCGCCGATGTAGAAGGAGTCGTGCGGCTCCAGCCGCGTGCCCGCGCGCGCCGCGTCGCGCGCCACGATGTTGCGGGCCACCAGCATGCCGACGGTCTTGCCGCCGATCAGCCCCGTGCCCACCATGCGCCCCCGGATGTCCAGCAGGTCTGCGACGCTCAGGTACTCGCGCACGAGCGGCATGATCGCGTCGTCGCGCGTGACCACCATGCGCACGAGCTGCCGCCACACGTCGTGCCGCTGCTCTTCGGAGTAGGCCGGCGCGGCATCGGGGTTCGCGACCATCTCCTCCGCGCGGCGCAGGATCTCTTCGCCGTAGGCCTCGTCCGCGGCCCAGTCCGGCCCGGCGTTGGAGAGCACCTCGGCGATCACCGCGCTGGAGCGCACGACCTCGAACAGGTCCTGCTCCTTCCAGACGTGCAGCAGGTGGATCGTCGGCGTGTAACGGAACTGCGTCTTGACCGGCCGCACGTAGAGCCGGCCGTTGGCGTGGAACACGTCGATGAAGAGCTGGGTCGTGGACTGCACCGGCTCGGTCGCGTGCCGCGAGTGGTGCCGCCGCAGCAGGCCGAAGTAGGCGATGGTCTCCAGCTTGTAGAGGTACGGGCAAGTCAGCATGAAGAAGTTGCCGAGCATGGCGTCCGAGTACCAGTCGGTCGCGAGGTCCGAGAGGCAGTCGAACACGTAGTACGCGCCGTACCCGGCCTCGCCGATGACCTGGTGGATGCGGTGGATGAAGACCTCGAAGCCGTCTTCGGGGCAGAGCGTGTGCCGCTCGCACGGGAACTCTTCCGGCAGGAGCGGCTCGTGCCGCGCGAAGCGGAAGTAGACCAGCTTGCGCCCGTCGCGGAGCGCCGCCTGCACGTAAGGGGTCACGAAGGAGCGATAGTCCTGGATGCGGTCCACGTGCCAGACGATGTTGTCGCCCGCCAGAATCCCGCTCAGCGAGTCGTCGAGCGAAGGCAGCCCCGTGGTGTCGATCGGCTCGTTGTGCTCCCGGATGTCACGGACCATGGCCCACCCCCTTCACCCCTTTAGCGCACCACGCGGGCGCTGCCGCCGCCGACCAGCTTCTCGACTTCGGCTTTGGAAGCCATCGAGGTGTCGCCCGGCGTGGTCATGGCCAGCGCGCCGTGCGCGCACCCGTAGTTGACCGCCTTCTGCGCGTCGTTGAACGTCAGGAAGCCGTAGACCAGCCCGGAGGCGAAGCTGTCGCCGCCGCCCACGCGGTCGTAGACCCACAGGTCCTTCATCTCCATGGCCTGGTGGAACGCGCCGTCGTACCAGCAGATGGCGCTCCAGTCGTTGACCGAGGCGGTCTTCACGCCGCGCAGCGTGGTCGCGCACGCCTTGAAGTTCGGGAACGCGCCCACGGCCCGCTCGATCATGCGCTTGAACGCGTCGATCGGCAGCGCGCTGAGGTGCTCGTCCACGCCCTCGACCGCCAGGCCGAGGCACGCCGTGAAATCCTCCTCGTTGCCGATCATCACGTCGACGTAGCGCGCGAGCCGGCGGTTGACCTCCTGGCACGCCTTCAGCCCGCCGATCGTTTTCCACAGCGAGGGCCGGTAGTTCAGATCGTACGAGATGACCGTGCCGTGCTTGCGCGCCGCCGCCATCGCCTCCTCCAGCACCAGCGGTGCCGTGGCGGAGAGCGCCGCGTAGATGCCGCCCGTGTGGAACCAGCGCGCGCCCTGCTTGCCGAAAAGCTCCTCCCAGTCGATGTCTCCGGGCTTGAGCTGGGAGGCCGCGGAGTGGCCGCGGTCGCTCACGCCCAGCGCGCCGCGCACGCCGAAGCCGCGCTCCGTGAAGTTCAGCCCGACGCGCGTGGCCGCGCCGGTGCCGTCGAACGGGACCCAGCGGATCAGCGAGGTGTCCACGCCGCCCTGCAGGATGAAGTCCTCGACGAGGCGGCCGATGTCGTTCTCGGGGAATGCCGTGACCACGCCGGTGCGCAGGCCGAAGCATTTGCGCAGGCCGCGCGCGACGTTGTATTCGCCGCCGCCCTCCCACACTTTGAATTCGCGCGTGTTCCTGATGCGCAGGTCGCCCGGATCGAGGCGCAGCATGACCTCCCCGAGCGACACTTCGTCATAGCGGCAACTTCCGGACGGCTTGATGGTCAACTTCGACATGGCCTTTCCCTTTCAATAACTTCAGCGTTCAGCGTTCGATGTTCGCGTCCGCAGGCGGCGGGCAAGCAGACGCTTGCCCCTCCCGGACGCACGTTGGTCCTGTTTCGGGAGGGACGAGCGTCTGCTCGTCCTGTCCGCAGGCGTTCTTCACAGGCCACTCAAGTATACGGATTACGCACCGGGAGGAAAGTTCAAACCGCAACGGGGAGGCAGAGAGGCAGAGTCCCTTTGAGCACATCACGGTGGTGACCACACAGGACACACAGTGCACAAAGGCTATTCAAGACCCTATGTGCCCTTTGTGGTCAACCCCTTCGGCGTTCGTTCTCACTCGCCGAAGCTCGCGGGCAGGCGGCCGGCGGCGAGGTCCCGGATCAGGTGCTCGGCGTCCTCGCGGCCCTGACGGCTGCGGAACTGCATGGCCCCTTTGCCCAGGTTGCCGGTGTCGGCGGAGCCTCCGCCCGCCTCGAGGACCGACCTGCGGAAGGTCTCTTCGATGACGGTGTGCTCCGCGATGAGCTGGCGCAGACGCTCGATGAACCCCGCGGGCGGCGCGATGACCTGTTCGGGAACAGGCGTCAGCGCGGACACCGCCACGTTGTCCCACTCGGTCGCGGGAGCGCTCTTGCCCGCGTCGGCGTGGCAGTCGGAAAGGGTGAACAGCAGCTCCGGCCCGACGGCGTCCATGGGGACGATCCCCGAGCGGCAAACCAGCTTGCCGGTCTTGAGGTCCGTGGCTTTGAACGAGAAGCTCTCCCGCTTGATGACGGCCGCGCAGCGGTACGCGGTGCCGGTCGCGCAGGCCGACCCGAGCGTGCTCTGCTCGCTCCAGCTCGCTCCGGAGCGGGTGTAGAGGTGGAAGCGCCGGTCCGGCCCGATGAACACCATGTAGTGATGCGTCGAGGGCTTGCCGGAGGCGAGCTGCTGGAACTGCGGCCCGAACTGCCGCGCGAGCAGGTCGAACTCCACGAGCACGCCGGCTTCCGGCAGGGGCATGGGGCCGACGGTGAGCCCGTGGCTTTTCCAGTTGTCGCCGGGCGCGGTGAGGAGGCGGCCCTCCTCGATCTTCGCAGCCGGAGCGGCTTTCGCGAGGCTGGCGGGGAGCCGGGGCGAGGCGAAGTCGAGGCGGACCAGCTCTTTTTCGGGAACGGGCTTGGGGAGCTTCAGGCCGCCGGACCAGCGCACCAGCTCGGCGGCCGCGAGCACGCGGTTTGCCGCCAGCCGGTGGATCCGGACATCGTGCTTGAAGTAGTCGAGCGTGAGCCGGTTGCGCGTCGCGGCCCGCTTGAGGGAGTCCAAGGCGGCGTCGGCCCGGTCGCAGAAGCCCAGCAGGGTTTGCGCGTCGGCCTCCAAGGCGGGCGTGGCCTTGACGAGGTCCATGATGGCCGTGAGCGGCGAGCCGGCGTAGGTCTCCTGGCCCCGGTTGTCGCGCCAGAATTTCTGCGCCTTGGGCTCTCCGTAGGGGGTGTGGACGCCGTCGAGCATCCAGGTTGCCGCGTCGGGCTCCCGGCAGCCCAGCCAGTGGGCGGCGAACGCGCGGGCAAAGGCGGCGGTCTCGATCTCGGCGGAGGGGTTCCAGCCGCACTCGCCGCTGTAAGCCAGGCCGTAGAGGTTGAGCTCGAACATGTTGCGGCCGCCCCACATGCCGTGGACCCACGTGCAGGTGCAGAGGCCGGGGACGTTGCGCTTGGCCCCGGCGACCGCGAAGTTGTGAATGTTGGCAAAGGTCGGGCCCCAGTCGTTGCTCGCGTCGTAGTAGCGGGTCACGGCGGGCGTGGCCCAAGGAGCGGTGAAGCCGGCCTTCAGGAGGTTGTCCAGGGAGGGATAATCCTTCTGCGCGCCGTAGTGCCAGTCGAAGACGGCGATGTCTTTGGGCATCAGGGCGCCGGCCTCGATGGTGAAGCCCTGCTCGTTCCACCAGATCATCATGCCGCGGTTGCGCTGCTTGAGCATGTCGCGGACCTTCGTCATGAACTCCCCGTAGACGGCGGCGCGGCCGACCTGCGCGACCCGGGCGGCGACCAGCGGGTTCTTGCCGAAGTCGTGGCCGAACTCGTCGCCCCCGATGTGGATGGCGGTGGCGTTCGGGAAGGCCTCGGCCAGCTCGTCGTAGAGGTCGCCGAGGAAGCCGAAGGTTTCCGGCAGCACGGTGTTGATGGTTCCGCCGCCGTCGCGCAGGTGCTGCAGCTCCTTGTGGCCGAGCACGCCGCCCAGATGGCCGATGGAGTTCTGCTGGGGAATCAGCTGGACGAAATGTTTGGCGGCGTAGTCGCTCAGGAGCTTCGCCTTCTCCATCGTGAACCCGTCGTCGCCTTTGGAGCCGAGGAAGGGATACTTGCGGTACTTGTAGGTGCCGCCGTCGAAATAGGGCATGACCGCATTGAGCTTGAGGGCCGCCAGCTCGCGGATGATGCGCTTCCAGTAGTCGACGTCGATGACCTGGAAGCCGCCCTGGTCGGTGGCGATCATGGCCAGCCGGGTCCGGATGGCGGGCCAGTCCCGGATCGCGAGCGCCGGAAGGGCCGGCTTGTGCTGGATGAGCTGGGCGAGGGTCTGGGCGGCATAGAAGACGCCCGCGCTGTCCGCCGCTTCGATCGAGATGCCCGAGGCCTGCACGGTCAGGAGATAGGCCTGGTCGTATTTCCAGAGCCCGTCGGCGGGGTCGCGCGGCTTGGCGACCGTGATGCCGCCTCTTCCTGTCGCCAAGCCGGCAAG
>Ga0209066_10004141_pt1 | contig 16011 bp, 13 predicted proteins | sample All_14_2_FD_187198 | JGI IMG/M metagenome (GOLD analysis project Ga0209066, IMG submission 187198) | Freshwater microbial communities in response to fracking from Pennsylvania, USA - Allegheny Zone_MetaG_DW_15 (SPAdes) (version 2) ...
GAGCTGGGGGAGATCACCCATGCCGATGGCCGCTTCCAGGTCGCGGGCGTCAGCGCGCCCCGGCTGGTGATCGCCACCGGCGGCCCATCCATCCCCAAGATGGGGGCGACCGGCATCGCCTATGACATCGCCCGGCGCTTTGGGCTGGACATCGTGCCGCCGCGCCCGGCCCTGGTGCCCCTGACGCTGGGACCGCAGGACGAGGATTTCCGCGCCATCGCCGGCGTCTCCCTACCCGTCACGGCGCGAACCGGCCAGACCGCCTTTGCCGAGGCGGCCTTGTTCACCCATCGCGGATTGTCGGGACCGGCGATCCTGCAAATCTCCTCCTACTGGACACCGGGCGAGCCGGTGACGCTGACGCTGATCGACAGTGCCGCCGCCATACTGCGCGAGGCGCGGCGGAAGACACCGCGCGCCCAGCTGAAAACCGTGCTTGCGGAGCACCTGCCCCGACGGCTGGCGGAGGTTCTGGCGGAGCGCAGCGGGGCCATGCGCGAGCTGGGCAATACGCCGGATGCGGAGCTGGACCGGGTGGCCGAGATGCTGACGGCGCTGACCTTCCGCCCCAGTGGCACCGAGGGCTATGCCAAGGCGGAGGCGACGGCGGGCGGCATTTCCACCGCCGGCCTGTCATCGCGCACGATGGAGGCAGCCCACCTGCCCGGCCTCTATGCCATCGGCGAGGCGGTGGATGTGACGGGCTGGCTGGGCGGCTATAATTTCCAATGGGCTTGGTCATCGGGTGTGGCGGCCGGCAGAGCCATTGCCGCCGCGCGCGGGTGAGCTGATTTCCACTCCCATACCCCCGCGCCATATTCTGCTAAAGTCTGCCGGATGTGACCCGGCCGCTATCGGCCGGCTCGGGAGAATGCCGCATGACCGCCCCTTCGCTCGCGCTCTGGCTTGATCTGATCGGCATCTTCGTCTTTGGCATTTCGGGGGCGATGCTGGCCGTACGCCGGGGGCTGGATGCCTTCGGTATCGCGGTGCTGGCACTGGCGGCCAGCCTGGCCGGCGGGCTGCTGCGCGACATCGCCCTGGGGGCCAGCCCGCCCGCCGCCCTGGCCGACAGCCGCTATCTGATCGCTGCCCTCAGCTCCGCCGTCTTCACCTTCTTCTTTCATCGCCAGATCGAACGGGTGACGCGGCCCGTCATGGTGCTGGATGCGCTGGGGCTTGGCCTGTTCGCGGTCGCGGGCTGTCGCAAGGCGCTGCTGTTCGGGCTGGAACCCCTGCCGGCCATTCTGCTGGGCGTGCTGACCGCTGTCGGCGGCGGGGTGGTGCGCGACATTCTGGTCACGGAAACACCGCGCATTCTGCGCGAAGAGGTCTATGCCATGGCCGCCCTGGTAGGGGCCGTCATGATCTATGTCGCCGACAGCCGCGGCTTTGATCCCTTCTGGTCGGCGGTGGTCAGCATCCTGGCCGTCTTCATCATTCGGGTGGTCAGCGTCTGGCGCGGCTGGCGTGCCCCCAAGGCGCCGGGGTCGCAATAGGCGCCAGGGCTGCGGCATTCCGTCACAATCATCCCAGGAATATCCATGCCCCCGCGGATTTCTGCACCGGGCGAAGGCCCGGGATCAGGCCGGCCGCGGGGTCGCCCGGGCGGGATTTGACCCAGCTCAACGCCAATTGTTGCGCTGCAATGGCCAGATGCGGCTCTACCGACAAGGAGAACCGCCATGAAACATAATCTGGCAGCAACCATGGGTGCAGTGGCGATGCTGGGGCTGGCAGGACCCGCTTGCGCCGATCCGTTGATGGATAGCGCAAAGGAATTGTTCCTGCCTCTGCCCTCCACCGTTCCGGCGGTGAAGGACAATCCGATCACGCCGCAGAAGATCGAACTGGGCAAGGCGCTGTTCTTCGATCCGCGCCTGTCGGCCTCCGGCGTGTTCAGCTGCAATTCCTGCCATAATCTGGCGACCGGCGGGGATGACAATATGGAAACCTCCGTCGGCCATGGCTGGCAGAAGGGGCCGCGCAATTCGCCCACCGTGCTGAATGCCGTGCTGAACGAGGCCCAGTTCTGGGATGGGCGTGCCGCCGATCTGATGCAGCAGGCCCAGGGTCCGATCCAGGCCAGTGTGGAAATGGCCAATACCCCGGCCAATGTCGTGGCGACGCTGAAATCGATGCCGCAATATGAAACCTGGTTCAAGGCAGCCTTCCCGCAGGACAGCGATCCGGTGACGTTCGAGAACATGGCCCGCGCGATCGAGGCTTTCGAGGCGACCCTGATCACGCCCGCCCCCTTCGATGCCTATCTGAACGGCAATGCCGATGCGCTGACGGCCGACCAGAAGGCGGGGCTGGCCCTGTTCATCGACAAGGGCTGTTCGGCCTGTCATTCCGGCATCAATGTCGGCGGGCATGGCTATTACCCGTTCGGCCTGATCGAAAAGCCCGGTGCGGAAGTGTTGCCGCCCGACGACAAAGGCCGCTTTGCCGTGACCGCGACCGTGGATGACGAATATGTCTTCCGCGCCGCCCCGCTGCGCAATGTGGCCGTCACCGCCCCCTATTTCCATTCCGGCAAGGTCTGGAACCTGCAGGTGGCGGTGCAGATCATGGCGGAATCCCAGCTGGGCGAGGCCCTGTCGGATGCCGAGGCCGGCCAGATCGTGGCTTTCCTGACCAGCCTGACCGGCAAGGTGCCGTCGGTCAGCATGCCCGACCTGCCGCCGGAAACGGACAAGACCCCGCGCCCGACGGTCGATATACGCCGCTAACACGATAGGCACGCCCCGAACGGAAGGAGGAGCCCTTCGCATCGGCGCGAGGGGCTCCGGCCTTATCGCGGATCGGGGTTAGGCCGCTGCGGGCGGGGCCTGATAGCCCTGGTTCGAGCGGATCTTGTTCGTCACATATTCCCCCGCCAGCACGGGTTCATATTTGGCCGGATGGTCCGGACCCATGCAGGTCGCGATACATTCCACAACCGTCCGGTGCGTCGGATTCATGAAGGTGGGAATCGAAAGCCGGTCGCGCCCCAGCCTATTCACCACCCGATGCAGGTTCGAGCGATAGACGTCATTCGTCCAGCGCGCGGTCAGATCACCCAGATTGACGACGAAGGTACCCTCGATATAGGGCGCGGAAATCCATTCCCCGCTGGGTAGCGCGATCTCCAGCCCACCGCCCGGATCCTGCGCCAGGATGGTGATATGGCCGTAATCGGTATGGGCCAGGGCACCGATCCCGAAATCCTCATCCACCACCTCTTCCGGCTTGGGATAATGGATCAGGCGGGTTGTCACCGTGGGCTTGGCATAGAAATTCGTGAAGAAATCCTCCGCCTGCCCCAGGCTCAGCGCCAGAACACGCAACGTGCGCAGCCCAGCCTGCTGGACCGCCTCGAAATAGGCCTCCACCGCCTCGCGAAAGCCGGGCAGATGGTCCGGCCATTGGTTCGGCCCATGCAGCGGAAGGCCTGCCAGCACGTCAGGATCATCCAACGCCAGATCGACGCCCAGGTCGAAACTGTCCTTCAGATCCTTCTTCCTGCCGGGATATTGCGTGGTGCCCAGGGGCAGATAGCCGCGATGAAAGCGGTTCTTCACCACCTGCATGCGCTCTTCCAGCGGCAGGTCGAAGAAGCGCCAGGCCTCCCGGAAAGCGCCCTCCACCACCGGGGCCGCAACCCCATGATTGGCGATATAAAAGAAGGCGGAGTTCCGGCAGGCATCCCGCATCTTCCCCGCCAGCTTGGACAGATCGGTATCGGCCAGGTCAATGACCGGAACCTCATCCCGGCTGGCCGCGCGCGGCGCGTTTTCAGTCGTCATGTCAGCCTCCTCCTCATCAGGCACCGGTTATCCGGTCCTCGCTGTCCTGTATCCAGAAGATGACCCGGCGCTGGACGAAGCGAACCAGCTCGTGCAGCGCCAGGCCAAAAACGGAGAGAATGACCAGGATCACGAAGACCCCGGCGATATCCATGGAGAACTGCCGCTGCAGGATCATGTAGCCAAGGCCGGCCTGGGCGCCCACGAACTCACCCACAATCGCACCGATGATCGACAGGATGATGCCGATATCCAGCCCCACGAAAACATAGGGCAGCGCATGCGGCAGGCGCGCCTTCCAGAAAATCTGGCCGCGCGACGCCATGAAGGACGCCATCATCTCCACCTGGTCGCTTGGGGTGACGCGCAGACCGACCAGCGTGTTGGCGATGACGGGAAAGAAACAGATGGTCGCGGCCGTCACGATCTTGGATGTCAGGCCGAAACCGAACCAGATCACGATCAGGGGTGCCAGCGCCACTTTGGGCACGGTCTGGAAGGCGACCACATAGGGATAGATCGTGCGTTCCAGGAAGGGAAAGCGCCCGATCAGGCAGCCCAGCAGGAAGCCGATGCCGCCGCCAATCACGAAGCCACCCAGCACTTCCAGCATGGTCACCCAGATATGGGTGTTCAGTTCCCCAGACAGCAGGCTTTTCGCCAGGGAGCTTAGGATGGCCGAAGGCGGCGGCAGGATCAGCTTGGGAATGGACAGGCCCCAGACCAGGCCTTCCCAAATACCGATCACCCCGGCCAGAAGCAGAACCGACACCAGCAGATGGATATGGCGCCGCAGAAAAGACGGCGTCCGGACCTCGGACGGATCAGCCATCGCGCTCATGCGTCCAACCCTCCATGGGAACCGAAATGCGCGCGGATCTGGCGTACATAGCCGCCGAACACATCGGAATTGATCATTTCCAGCGCGCGCGGGCGCGGCAGGTCGACATCGATCACCTCGGCAATGCGGCCGGGCCGGGCGGTCATCACCACCACGCGGTCGGCCAGGAAGATCGCCTCGGGAATGGAATGGGTCACCAGGATCACGGTCTTGCCCGCGGCTTTCCAGATGCGCAGCAGCTCCAGATTCATGTATTCGCGCGTCATGGCGTCCAGCGCGCCGAAGGGCTCGTCCAGCAGCAATACGGCCGGATCATGGATCAGGGCGCGGATGATGCCGACGCGCTGCTGCATGCCGCCCGAAAGCTCGCTGGGATATTTTCCCTCGAAACCTTCAAGGCCAACCATGCGGATCAGCTCCGCCGCGCGCGCCCTGTGCGCCTTCGGATTCTGGCGCTGCAATTCGATCGGCAACAGCACATTGTCTTCGATCGTGCGCCAGGGCAGCAGCACCGGGCTTTGGAACACCATGCCGATATTCCGGTTCGGCCCCTCCAGCGCCTGCCCGTTCAATCGAACCTGACCGCCGCTGCGACGCAGCGTACCGGCCAGAATCTTCAGCAGCGTGCTCTTGCCGCAGCCCGATGGGCCGACAATGGTCAGAAACTCACCCTCGCGCACCGATAGATCCAGGGGCGCGAGGGCCAGTACCGATGTGCCTTCGCGGGTCGCGTAGGACTTGGTAAGGCCGGTCACTTCAATCAACGACATCTTCCTTCCGCAAACCCGCGATGGTTGGTCGCCCGGCTCACGCCGGACAGGCCTCCGCCAGCGTCTTCACCGCCGCCTTGTCGAAGCCGTTGATCTCCTCAAAGAAATTGGGGGAGGAGATGATATAGGTTTCCGGCGGCAGGGTCTTTTCGATCTGCTTGGTGTCCAGCATGAACTGCTGCAGCTTTGCGAAGCCGGCCGGGGTCGTCGCGCCCCAGTATTTCCCACCGCCGGCCTTCCTGGAGGCTTCCATGCCGCTCATCTGTGCCTGCAGGCTCTTCATATCCCAGGCGATGGCGGTTGCCTCATCAGGTGCACCCGATGGCTTGGACGCGGGGAAGTTGGCCCAGTGAATCCGGCGCACGCAATCCGGCGCGGCAAAGGTCAACTCGCTGGCCATCGCAGCACCCCGGCCGATGATCTTGACCAGTTCGGGATCCGCATCGATGGTTTTCTGCAAGGTGGCCAGCGAGAAATCGGGCATCCTGCGCCAATCCTCGGCATAGAAATATTGCAGCCTGGTTCCCTGGTTCTCGAAGAAGGTGTTCATCGATCCCCAGAACATCAGCCCCTGCACACGATCGCTTTGCAGGGCCTGCAGGGCGGGCGCGCCGGCACCGGTGGCGACGATCTGTACATCCTTCTCGCCATCCATTCCCACGGAGGTCAGATAGGATTTCAGCAGCGCATTGCCGGAACTGGCCAGGGACAGCAGCCCCACCGTCTTGCCCTTGAAATCCTGAACCGTCTTGATCGGTCCGCCTTCCAGGGCGGTCAGCGACCAGTCCAGCACCGTATTTTCCATGATGGCACGGACGGGAATATCGCTCTTCGCATTGGCCTGGATGATGGCGCTGCCATTCATCTGCGCAAAGTCGATGGTCCCGGCGACCAGCAGCTGGGTCGCCTGCAGCGAGCCGCTGACCGGCATCACGGTGACATCCAGCCCCTGTTCCTTCCACCAGCCCAGCGCCACCGGCATCATCAGCCAGGGATAGGTGAGGTTCAGAACCTGGGTCCCGACACCGATGGTAACCTTGCGCAATTCCGCCGCATTGGCAGGCTGCATGGCGCCAGCCAGACAGAGCGCGGCAATGCCAAGAGATGCGACTTTCTTGAATGAACCAATCATCGATAGCCTCCTGTATGCTTCGCCATACATCCTAGAGGCTTCCATCGGTCGAAAAAGCACAGATAATCGAGCGATATCATCGCAGGATTAGATCATTCCTGATCCAGAATCTGCTCTCGCTTGGCTTCGTTCAGCAGGGAATCCTTCAGCGCCTCCACCAGAACGGCCGTTGCAACGGGCAATTCCCGTCCCGCACGAACACAGCAGGCCAAAGCATGGTCCAGCCGATAACTGTCCGTCAAAGGAATGGAGCGAACATTGCGGCGATGCGGATCGCGCGACAGCAGGAAATGGGTCTGGATGCTGATCGCCATGCCGGAGGCCACGACATCGCGGATCAGTTCGAAAGAGTTGGTCTTCAGGATCGCGCGGGTATCGCCCATCCGCGCCAGCATCTGCTTCTGGATCTGGGCCAGCACCATGGAATCATCGGGGATGGCGATCGGATAGCCGACACAATCCGAAAGCCGCAGCGTTTCGCGCTGTGCCAGCGGGTGGTCATCCGACACCAGCACGCACATGCCCAAAGGAAAACTGATGACCGTGCGCAGATTGCTGCGCAGGGGAATGTTGTAGGCCAGGATCGCATCCGCCTCGTCCCGCTCGATCAGGTCCAGCAAGGCAAGCGTATTGTCCACCGTGATCTGGAAGTCGATATGCGGATAGGCCTTGTTGAAATCCGCCAGGAAGAAGGGCAGAAAATCATGGCTGATGGAATCATTGACCCCCAGCGAGACGACGCCGCGCTTCATGCCCTTCAGGGAGTCAATGGCCGATCTGGCTACATCCAGCTCGTTCATCGACAGCCGCACCCGGTGCAGCAGGATTTCCCCGGCGGAGGTCAGACGCAATCGCCCCCGCCCTGGCCGCCGCTCGAACAGCGTGACCTTGAGATCGGCTTCCAATAGCGTGATCTGCCGATTCAGCGCGGAAGCGGCTATATTGATCCGCTCCGCCGCCTGACGAAATGATCCGGCCTTCGCAACTTCATAAAAGTAGCGGAGCGACGGCGAAACGGATGCAAGGCTCATGGCATGTCCTTGATCGAGATGACGTGGAACAGGCATCGTGGGCCAGAGCGGGCCGGGCTTCCGTCAGGCTTGTCCCGAATGCCTTGCGGCTGTCCTGCCCCGTCACCCACTCCTTTGGGAGGTTTCAATGAAATCGCTGTTCCTGTCATGGTATTTCTGGGCGCTGCTATCGGCCAGCTTCGCGGCCCTGACGGCCATTCTGGCAAAGATCGGGATAGAACAGGTCGGGTCCGATTTTGCCACCTTCATCAGAACCTTGGTGATTGTGGCGCTGCTGGCGGGCATCCTGACCGTGACCGGCAACTGGCAGTCGCTTCGCAGCGTGCCGCATCGCTCCATCCTGTTCCTCGTCCTGTCGGGCCTCGCCACCGGCGCATCCTGGCTGTGCTATTTCCGTGCCCTGAAACTGGGCGATGCGGCGCGGGTGGCCCCGATCGACAAGATGAGCGTCGTTCTGGTGGCGATATTCGGCGTGCTGTTTCTTGGCGAGCAGCTGAGCCTGCCGAACTGGCTCGGCGTCGGGCTGATCGCCACCGGGGCATTGCTGGTAGCCTGGAAAGGCTGAAACACCGTCCGGAAGCATGGTCTGCGCCATGTCCTGCAATGGCGGGACATACCAAGGCCGAGCAGGAACACGCACGGAAGGGCCGGGCATTCTGGTATGCCACCAGCGGATGCCGTATCGGGCTCCGCATCGATATTAACCATGCAGTCGGCAGATATTCGGCCTGGAATGCAGTTCCATCAACCAGACGTTAACGCATGGTGTTGCAATGAAGGCGCCAGGGATCGCGGCAGACCGGCTATCATTTACTGCTTGCTGGCGCAGAATCGCGCTGCCTGGGAGAAGACCACATCATGACGACCTGGCGGTTCCCGGACAGGAAAGGTCTGGAACTGTTCAATCTTGCCTCCACTCCATGCTGGATATTCGATGTCGCCGCGCATGCCATGTGGTGGGGCAATCGGGCGGCGCTGAATCTGTGGCAGGCAGACAGCCTGGACGAATTGCTTGCCCGCGATTTTTCGGCGGACAGCCCCACGGTACGCAGGCGTCTGCGTCAGGTCCTGGATCATGCCAGCCCGGGTCAGCCGGTGCGCGACCGATGGACGATCTATCCGCGCGGAAACCCCATTTCGGTGCAACTGGCCCTGACCCCGCTGCGCATCGGCGAACCCGAGCATGAAGGTATCCTGCTGGAGGCATTGACCTCCGCACCTTCCGACAGCGATCTGGAGGACCGCCGCCTGATCGAGACGGTCCGCTACACCGCCATCATGATCAGCTATTTCAGTCTGGACGGCGTGCTGGTGGCGATGAACCCTGCCGCAATCCAGGCCTATGCCACCTTGCCCGCCGGGATGGGCCAGACCGGCCAGACCGCCACGCTGCGCATGCGCGTCCATCCGCCGGAGCTGGCAGATCAGCTGCTGTCGCGCTGCATCGCCGGCGAGGAGCCCCAGGGGGAGTTCCAGGTCAGCACCGCCCAGGGTCCGCGATGGCACAAGATCACCCTGCATCTGGGGCGCGACACCCTGAACGGCGCTTCCGTCGCCATCGTTGTCGAGGAAGATATCACATCGCTGAAACAGACGATGCTGGCCTTGGAACGGCTGAACGAAACCCTCGAAGAGAAGGTCCAGCTTCGTACCAGAGACCTGAAGGAGGCCACCCGGCGCGCCGAACAGGCCAATGTTGCAAAGTCGGACTTCCTGGCGCGCATGAGCCATGACCTGCGCACCCCGCTGAATGCCATTCTGGGTTTTTCCGAAATACTCACCATCCCAAGACTGGCCGATGTCGCTGCCCGCAACTTCCAGCGATATGGCGCCAACATCCACAGCGCCGCCAATAATCTGCTGGGGCTGGTAGACGATCTGCTGGACCTGTCCAGTATCGAGGCCGGCAGATACCCCATCCATATCGAGTTGGTCGATCCGAAGGCGCTGGTGCAGGAGACGGTCAGCCTGGTGCTGTCCGCCTTCGCCGGGCGGCGGGTCGAGATGGAAGTCGGGACCGGCACACCGCAGCAGGTGTGGACCGACCGGCGCGCCCTGGTCCTGATCCTGAACAACCTGATCACGAACGCGCTGAAATTCACCACGGCCAACAACCATGTGACCGTGCGGCTCCATCCGATATCCGACGGCGGTCGCTGCCGAATCGAGGTCGAGGATGATGGACCCGGCATCGCGCCCGAGGACCTGGAAACCGTTTTCGATCCCTATTTCCGCGGCAACGCCATGGTCGCCAGAATGGCGCCCGGTACGGGGCTGGGATTGTCCATCTGCAAAGAGCTGGCAAAGCAGCTGGACATGGACCTGACGATCCATTCGAATGGATATTCCGGGACAAGGGTGACCGTCACACTTCCGGAACGCGCGGATCGCAATCGCCCGGACAGCAGCACGGGCCGCTAGGCTTGCTGCGTCAACCCGGGGGTTATGCCGGCAGCGTCGAAAACACGCCGCCCCGAGCCGGGACAAGGCCATTTTCCTGCCATCTTTGGATTAAGGGCTGGCCAGAAGCATGGTTTACGCCCCGGCCGACGCAGTTTAGGATTCCGCGATGGAGGGGGCCGCCGAAACACGCTCAGGACAAGCAAAGGCCGTCAGGACAAGTCATGCCGCTTTGGTCCGATCCCCGGGAAATCACCTCCACCCGTGTTCATGCATTCCATCACTATTGGCTGTCGCTTCGTGCTGCCGGCGAGGAATTGCCGCGTCGCAGCGCCATTGACCCCTGCGCCATTCCCGCGCTGCTGCCCTATATCGTGATCGCTGATTTCCGCTCAACCCCGCTGCAGGTGCGCTACCGGCTGGTGGGCACAAGAGTGGTGGAAGTGTCGCGCCTGGATTTTACCGGCATGGTGCTGGAGCAATGTGGCTTCCAGGCGGAAGAGCCGGATATCTGGTTCACCGCCTATGGCCGGGTCGCCGAAACGCGCACGCCGGTGTTTGGCCGGGTACACATCCCGTATAATAGTGTGAACGGCCATCTGCCGCTGACGGAAGAATTCGCGATCTGCCCGTTGACCCGTGACGGGCAGGACATTTTCCAATGCATCGCCATCGAAGATTATCTGGGTCCCGATGACGACCTTCCCCCGGAGGAAATCCGTCCCATGCGCGCGCTGTGACACCATGGCCGAGCACGATGTGCATGGAAGCTTCCTGTCGGTAACCAAGCACTCATACTTTCATCCTAATTTGCATGGCGTCATGGCCCGAACCGGGTATACAACCCCGTTCGATTACGATTGCCTTATATAACCCTGGGGGCGGGAAAATGGTTCAGTTGGCGTCTGCGCAGTCGGTTGCATCGCAGGCTGGCGCAATGTTGGATGCAGTGAAGACACTTGCGGGAGCGCGCGAAGCCCTGGATACGGCACTGCCTGGCATCCTGCAGGATTTCTATGCCTGGGCGGCCAAAGACCCGGAGCTTGCCCCCTTCCTGAAGAACAGTTCCCGCTCCACCACCGCTCTGGCCCAGGCCCAGCGCAGCCACTGGAATGGGCTGCTTCGTTCCGGTGCGGATGCCGCCTTTCAGGAGCGTGCCCGCACGATCGGCCATATCCATCAACGCATCGGCCTGCCGCCGCGGCTCTATATGGCCGGCTATGATTTCGTATTGAAGCGGCTGCTGACGGTCCTGGCCCGCCGCAATCGTTTCAGCGGCAAGCGGGCAATTGCCGAGGCTTCGGCGCTTCTGTCGCTGATGATGCAGGATATGAGCGTGGCGCTGGGCGCCTATTCGGAACGCGACGCCCAGCTGTCCGCCAGCAGCAAGGGCGATGATTTCGCCGACGGGCTGCTGGATTCCTCCGTCCAGGTCTCGATCGAAGTCAACGAAGCCGCGATCAGCGCGGTGCGTATGCTGTATGCGATTGAACAGGTTGACCGGCAGGCCCAGGGCATCAGCGCCGCGGTCGAGGAGACGGTGACCGGTATCCAGCAGATTTCCCAAACAAGCCGGGACGTGACCGAGATCGCGCGCGCGGCCGACCAGCAGGCCAAAAAGGGCGCGGCCACCGTCCGCGATGCGGAACTGCGGATGACGGATATCAACCGCGTGGTGGCCTCCACCGCCGCCCTGGTCAATGAATTGGCCGAATCCTCCAAGGCCATCGGCACCATCGTCGGTACGATCGAGGAGATCGCAGGCCAGACCAACCTTCTGGCCCTGAACGCCACCATCGAAGCGGCCAGGGCGGGCGAGGCCGGCAAGGGTTTCGCCGTGGTGGCCGGCGAGGTGAAATCACTGTCACAGCAGACCGCCAAGGCAACCGACGAGATTCGTGGGCGGATCGGGACGCTGGTCACCGAGATGGACAGGATTGTCGCCTCCATGCGCCAGGCCAATGAGGCGGTGGAAGGCGGCCAGAACGCGATGCATGAGGTGTCGGACCAGATGACCGGCCTGGCCTCAGCCGTAACGGAAGTCACCGCCCGGATGGAACATGTCTCCTCGATCCTTGGCGAGCAGACCAGCGCCGCCAATGAGGTTGCCGGCGGTGTGGCGCGCATCAGCCAGGAAACCGGCAGGAATGTCGACGATCTGGGCCATATGACAGAGAACATGCGTCGCATGGAAAGCCAGATCGGACAGCAACTGGCGAAGTTCATGGAATATGACGTGCCGCACAAAGTGCTGCGCATCGCAAAGGCCGACCATGTGATCTGGAAGAAGCGGCTGGCCGACATGCTGGCCGGCAAGGCTACGCTCAAGCCGGAAGAATTGACCGACCATACCAGATGCCGGCTGGGCATATTCTATTATGGCCCGGAAGCCGCCCGCTATCGCGCCGCGCCATCTTTCCGGAAGCTGGAAATCCCCCACAAGGCCGTTCATGTGAACGGGATCGAAGCGGTCCGCCGCTATAATGCGGGCCAGTTGGAAGCCGCCTTCCAATCCATGGCCCTGGTCGAGGCGGCCAGCAACGAGGTGCTGGACCTGCTCGACAGAAGTGTGCAGGAAATGGATGCAGGATTTGCAAAGACCGGCGGGTTCTGACCCTGATTGCACAACTTTCCGGCCAAACCCGTTGCCATCGTATCGGTGATGGACGAAAGGCTTTCATTATCATAGGATTATAAAGAGGGGGTGGCGGATCGGAGCCTGCAAGGGCCGCAGATGTACCGGCGGCCTGGTCGATAAGGACAGAGATATCAATGGCGAAACCCGTTACCCACTTGAAGCAGGAGCGTGACCAGCAGGCAACGCTTCTGCGATCCCTGCCCAGCGACAAGGATGATGCGGCCAATGCCGTGCGTCGCCGCATCACCCAGCTGGATCGGCAAATCCAGGCCATGGAAGCGCCGCCACCACCGGAAAAATCCGGCCCACCCTGGCTGCTGATCATCCTGGTGGTGACCGTAGCGCTGATCGGCTTGGCTTTCCTGGGCGGATATTTCGGCGGTCAGGCCGTGGGTCGATAACGGACCCAGTCAATCGGACGAGCAAAATGCCGATGCCTGGCTTTGACCGGGCAGCGGCATGTTTTGCTGTGCCTGGAACGCTGGCACGGGCTCGCCGAATAAACCGGACAGCAGCCGGAAGCGGATCATACCAAGCTGCGGCGATCAGAACTCATCGCGGCCCGATCCCCCGTGCGGCGCTTGACCGAACCCAGACATGATCACCCGCAGACCGAACAGCTGGTATCAGTCCACCGGCTCGGCCGGAACCATCGGGGGCAGACTGGCCTGCTGCATCAGAACGGCAAGCGCATCTTCCTGACCCTGGGTCACGGTCTGGGAGGCATTGCCTTCGCCCGAATCCCCGCCGGAAGACGGGAACAGATCCTGCCAATTCTCCGCCGCCAGCACGTCATCAATGCTCAGCACGCCGGAATGGCCCTCGACCTGGACTTCCAGATGTTCGACGCCTTCGATCGTAACCCCCAGGCTGTCAAGCCGGACCGGACTGATATCCCCGCTGTCGAAGGCTTCCTTGGCAGCCGCCAGATCGGCCTTGAGGTCAGACAGCCGATCGGCGAAGGTTTCATCCAGCATAAAGCGGACGGTATCCTCGCCCTTGCCCCCGACAATGGTGGCATCAATCACCGCGCTGTCGCGCAGGTCGATGGCGGCAAGATCGTTTCCGGTGCCCAGATCGACAAAATCACTACCGTCATCGATCAGCACCACATCATTGCCGGCCTCGGCATAGATACGGTCATTGCCCGAGCCCCCGGCAATGGCATCGTCGCCCTTGCCGCCATAGATCGTGTCATTGCCGCCGTCGCCATAGACGAAATCATTGCCGTTCCCGGCCAGGATCAGGTCATTGCCATCCAGGCCGTGGATTTCATTCAGATTGGTGTTGTCGACCAGCACGTCATCGCCATCGGTACCGACCAGTCCGGGAATCTCCGGCTCGCGATACTCGTCGATATCAATCAGCACGCCGGCCTCGTCGCGCAGTTCCAGCACCTCAATCCCGCTCAGCGACAGATTCAGGCCGGAAATCTCGATCAGCCCGCTTTCCGGCGGGTTGGCGATGGCATCGGCCAGATCAAGCAAAGCCGCGATGATCGCCGGATCGGACAGGGCAGCCTGATTCAGAACCAGACGCAGCATATCGACGCCCGCACCGCCGATCACCTCATTGCCCTGATCGCCTTCGGTGAAGCTGACGACGATGATGTCGTCCCCTTCCCCGGCATCCAGCACATTGCTGCGCATGGAAGAACCATTGCCCACCAGCGTATCGTTACCCGCCCCGCCATACAGCGAATCACCGGTCTGGCTGCCGATCAGCGTATCATTGCCCGCCTCGCCAAAGGCGATGACGCGCTTGTTCACCTCCGACCCGTCGATGTAGTCATCGCCCGATCCGGTGTAGAATTCCACCGTTTCATCGGCGATATCGGTATTGCTCAGATCGCCGAGTGTAATCGCGTCATCCGCGCCGCCGGTGCTGATCGTCAGATGTTCCACCTCGTCCAGATAGACCTCGGACCCGGTGCTGCTCTCCGTCAGAACCACCTGGCCGGCGCTGTTGCTGCCGATGGACCAGGTCGAATTGGAATTATAGTTGCTGGCATTGATCGCGAAGGTGTCATAGCCCCCCGCGTTACCGGTGATCGATCCACTAAGACCGCTGCCGAAGCTGTACTCCATAAAGCTCTGGCCACCGAAGCCGCCGGAAATGCTGCGCAGCCCACCGCCGGAACTGGAGCCGGAGCCGGTGCTCGGCGTCAGGATCGTCTGGGGCGCGTCATAGGTCGGCCCGCCAGCCCCCGAACCGGGATTCGACCCGCCGGGGGAAGAGCCGATCGGCAGAGAGCCGCTGCTGCCCATCCCGCCACCGCCCAACGGATCGAGCACACTCAGGAAGTCGGAATTGATGCCACCGCCGCTGCCACCCAGGCCGCCACCCGCCGCCGTATCCAGATCGTCCAGACCGTCGGCGATCGCTTCCAGGTCACGCAGATCCAGCGAGGCGTCCTGCTGCTGGTCGTTATCGCCTTCCTGCTGATCCGGTGGTTGCTCGTTATCCTGATCCTGGTTCTGCTGCGTCGGCAGTTCCGACAGGAACAGCAGCGCATCGCCATAGATCAGCTGCTGGGTTGCCGCATCCATCTGGAAGATTGGGCTTGGCGGGGTCTGCAGGGTGGAGACGACGGTCGAATCCCCGATTTCCGTCAACACCTGCTCGCCGGCGTCGTTACGCACCACGACCGCGCCTTCGAACAGGGTCACCGTGGTTTCCGCATCCACCTGATCGACATTCACGGCGAAGCGCGTACCACGGATACCGATGGTGGCAACCGGGGAGCGCACCATCACATTGTCCGGGTCGGCCGCGCCGATCTGGCCCGAGGCGAAAGCAAAGGCGCCCTGGATCAGGTCGAAGACCTGCTGGCCATTGCCCTGTCCGGAATCGAACACCAGCGTGTCGATCACCATCCGGCCATTCGCGGCCATCGACATGGAGGAGTTGTCGACGAAATTGATCCCGACCGCGCCATCGGCGCCGCTGGAAATCACATCATCCTGATAGATCGGGGAACCGGCCTGAAGCTGTTCTTCCGTACCGTCGGCACGGGTGACGACCACGGTTCCGCGAATCTGCGTGACCTGTCCGACCGGGTCGCCGAGGGCCGCGCCAGATGCCTGGGCAAATTCGCCCGGCGCCATCGGCCCGGCCAGTTTTTCCACCGTCCCGCCCAGCAGGCGCGCACCGCCATCGCTGATCAGGTCAGGGGTCTGTTCCGCGCTGAAATAATTGACGATGCCAATGTCTTCGCCGATGCTTTCCGGCATCCGGACAAACAGATCAGGCCCGGCCCGCTCGAACTGCGCCTGCAGGAGCGCGTTGCCATGCGGCACCACGATGGAATCGGCCTGATCCGCATTGATCCAGAGGACCGGCGAGCCAGTTCCGCTATCCTGTCCTGCTGTGGTAGAGGCGCTCCCTCCAGCCATTGCAATGCACCTT
>Ga0209066_10004142_pt1 | contig 16010 bp, 12 predicted proteins | sample All_14_2_FD_187198 | JGI IMG/M metagenome (GOLD analysis project Ga0209066, IMG submission 187198) | Freshwater microbial communities in response to fracking from Pennsylvania, USA - Allegheny Zone_MetaG_DW_15 (SPAdes) (version 2) ...
CGAGGCGGCAGGCTTCGTGCGCATGCTCGAAGTGCCGACCCGCGTCGACCGCGCCGACGGCGACGTGCATGCCGCCGGCAATCCCCACATCCAGACCGACCCGCGCAACTTCCTCAAGGTCGGCGCGGCGCTGGCCGAGCGCATGGCGACGCTCGACGCGGCCAATGCGGCGGCCTACCAGGCCGGCTACGCGCGCTTCACCGACAAGTGGCGCGCGCAACTGGCGCGCTGGGAAAGCGCGGCGGCCCAACTGCGCGGCGTGCCGGTCGTCGTCCAGCACAAGTCCTTCGCCTACCTGTTCGACTGGCTCGGCCTGCGCGAGGTGGCGACGCTGGAACCGAAACCCGGCATCGAGGTCTCCGCCGCGCACGTCGCCCGTGTCATTGCCCAGACGGCGACGGCCAAGCCGCGCATGGTGCTGAGCGCCGCTTACGATTCGCCGCGCGCCGCCGCCGGCTTTGCGCAGCAGACGGGCGTGCCGCTGGTCGTGCTGCCCTTCACCATCGGCGGCAACGAGCAGTCGCGCGACCTGACGGGCCTTTTCGACGACACCGTGGGGCGGCTGGTACAGGCCATCAAGTGATGGAAACCGATTGGGGCCTGCTCGCCGCACCCTTCGCCGCCGGCCTGCTGGTGCTGGCGACGCACGTGCCGCTGGGCATCGAGGTGCTGCGCCGGGGCATCATTTTCATCGACCTCGCCATCGCCCAGGTGGCGGCGCTCGGCGTCATCGCCGCGCAACTGCTGATTCACGATGCGGCGGACGGCGGCCTCGGCGTGCAGGCCGCCGCCGCCGCCGCGGCGCTGGCTGCCGCCATGCTGCTGACCTGGACGGAAAAGCGATGGCCGGACATCCAGGAGGCGCTGATCGGGCTGCTGTTCGTCATGGCGGCCTCGGCGGGCATCCTGTTGCTGGCGAACAGCCCGCATGGCGGCGAGCACCTGAAGGACCTGCTGGCCGGACAGATCCTCTGGGTCGGCTGGCAGTCCCTGCTGCCGGCTGCCGGGCTGTCGGCGCTGCTGCTGGCGCTGTGGTTCGGCCTGCGGGCGCGGCTCGGCACCACCGGCTTCTACCTGCTGTTCGCGCTGGCGGTGACGGCTTCGGTGCAACTCGTCGGCATCTACCTGGTGTTCGCCAGTCTGATCGCGCCGGCATTGGCGACGCGTGCCTGCGCCCGCCGGCGGCTGGCGGCGGCCTACCTCATGGGCGCCCTCGGCTATGCCGCCGGCTTGCTGTGCTCGGCATGGTTCGACCTGCCTGCCGGCGCGGCGATCGTCTGCTGCCTGGGGACGCTTGCAGTCGCCGCGCTGACGGCGCGTCCGGCGACGATGCGGTAAGCTTCGCGCAGTCGAAGAACGGAGAGATTCATGGAGCAGTACCACGGCACGACCATCCTCTCGGTGCGGCGCGGCAACCGCGTGGCGCTCGGCGGCGACGGCCAGGTGACGCTGGGCAACATCGTCATCAAGGCGACGGCGAAGAAGGTTCGCCGCCTCTACAACGACCGCATCCTTGCCGGCTTCGCCGGCGGCACGGCCGACGCCTTCACGTTGTTCGAGCGCTTCGAGGCCAAGCTCGACAAGCATCAGGGCAATCTCCTGCGCTCGGCCGTCGAACTGGCGAAGGACTGGCGCACCGACCGCATGCTGCGCCGGCTCGAGGCGATGCTCTCGGTCGCCGACCGCGAGCATTCGCTGGTGATCACCGGCAACGGCGACGTGCTCGAGCCGGAGTACGGCATCGTCGCCATCGGCAGCGGCGGCGCCTACGCGCAGTCAGCCGCGCGGGCGCTGCTGGAGAACACGGACCTCGAACCGGCGGCAATCGTCGGCAAGTCGCTGGCGATCGCCGGCGACCTCTGCATCTACACCAACCAGAGCCACCTCATCGAGACGCTGGACTGAGGTCTTTTCGCTCTGGTCTGCGCCTGCGCTTCGGCGTCGGCGCGGCGAGTTCGACGACGAGCGCTTCGCCGTCGGGCAGGGCCAGCGCCAGCACTTCGCCGTGTTCCGTCTCAAGGCGATAGACCGTCGTTGCGCCGACCGCGCTCGAGTCGATCGCGCGCGCGATGTCCAGCAGGTCGGCCAGCGCGCGCCGGTCGAGGGGCCGCCAGGCAAGCTTGCTCACGCCGACGCCTCGCGCCGCAGGCGCTCTTCGAAATCCTCGACCGAGAGCGGGCGGCCGAAGAAGAACCCCTGTACCTGGCCGCAGCCGAGCCGCTCGAGCACGAGCACCTGCGACTCCAGTTCGACGCCCTCGGCGACGACGCGCAAGCCGAGGCTGCGCGCCAGCGCGACGACGGCGGCGGCGATGGCGGCGTCGTCGGGGTCATGGTGCAGGTCGCGCACGAAGGAGCGATCGATCTTGACCTCGTCGATCGGAAAGCGCCGCAGGTAGGAAAGGCTCGAATAGCCGGTGCCGAAATCGTCGAGCGACAGTGCGATGCCGAGCTGCTTGAGCGCATGCATGACCGAGAGCGCGCGCTCGGCGTCCTGCATGACCATGCTCTCGGTGAGCTCGAAGATGAAGGCGTCGGCGGCCGCGCCGGTCTCGTGCAGCGCGCCCTCGACGATCTCGGGGAGGTTCTCGAGGCGGAACTGGCGTGCCGACAGGTTGATCGCCAGCTTGATCGGCGGCAGGCCGGCCGCCTGCCAGGCCGCCTGCTGGCGGAACGCCTCGCGCATGACCCAGGCGCCGAGCGGGACGACGAGGCCGGTGTCCTCGGCGAGCGGAATGAACTCGTTCGGATGCACGAGGCCGATCTGCGGATGCTGCCAGCGCACCAGCGCTTCGGCGCCGACGATGCGCCGCGTCGCCAGGTCCACCTTGGGCTGGTAGTGGAGCAGCAGCTCCTTGCGGTCGATGGCGCGGCGCAGGGCGCCCTCCATGTCGACACGCTCGATGGCCATGGTCGCCATCTCGGGCGAGAACAGGCGCACGCTGTTGCGGCCGTGCTCCTTGACGCGGTACATCGCCATGTCGGCGTTGCGCAGCAGGGTCTCGCCGTGCTCGCCGTCGCGCGGGTAGATCGAGATGCCGATGCTGGCGCCGACGTAGGCCTCGCGCTCGCCGATCGCGATCGGCTGCGCCAGCGACTCGGTGATCTTGGCGGCGATGCCCTCGACGTCCTCGGGTTGGACGAGGTCGACCAGCACGATGACGAACTCGTCGCCGCCGAGGCGGGCGACGGTGTCGCTCTCGCGCACGCAAACGCGCAGGCGCGCGGCCACCTCCTTCAGCAGGTCGTCGCCGGCGGAGTGGCCGTAGGCGTCGTTGACGTGCTTGAAATGGTCGAGGTCGAGCAGCATGACGGCGACGGAACGCCCCGAACGGCGGCCGAAGGCGATGGCCTGGCTGATGCGGTCGTGCAGCAGGGTGCGGTTCGCGAGCCCCGTGAGGTTGTCGTGCGTCGCCTGGTGCTCGATCGCCTGCTGGTAGTGGATGCGCTCGGAGACGTCGTTGATGACGCTGACGAAATGGGTGGTCTCGTGGCGCGAGAGGTCGCTGATCGGTGCGATGTGCAGTTCGTTCCAGAACAGCGTGCCGTCCTTGCGATAGTTGCGCAGCACGGCGTGCCCGGCGCGCTTTTCGTGCAGGGCCGAGCGGATTTCGTTCAGCCCCGGTTGCGCGAGGTCTTCGCGCACCAGGAAGCGGCCTTCGCGGCCGATGACCTCGTCGGCGCGATAGCCGGTGATGCGCTCGAAGGCCGGATTCACGTAGACGATGGAATGGTCTTCGGCGCCGCTGCGAGTGATCATGATGCCGTTGGAGGAGGAAGCGAGCGCCTGCTCGCGGATCGACAGCGCCTGCGCCATTTCGCGCAGCAGCGTGGTGTCCTCCTTCACCGCGATCATGTTGGAAATGCGGCCGTCGGCGTCACGGATCGAGGAGATCGTCTGCCGCTCCCAGTAGACGGTGCCGTCCTTGCGCCGGTTGCGGATCTCGCCCTGCCAGCGCCGGCCTTCGAGCACGGCCTCCCACATCTCCCGATAGACCTCCTCGGGCGTATCGCCGGACTTCCACAGCGAGGGAAGGTGGCCGATGACTTCATGCGCCTCGTAGCCGGTGAGGCGCGTCAGCGTCGCATTGCAGTACTCGATGCGTCCCTGGCCGTCGGTAATGACGACCGCAAAGGGGCTCTGTTCGATGGCGCGCGACAGGAGTTCGAGGCGGACGCTCGCCTCTTCGCGCTGCTGCGCGGTCGTCAGCGAGTCGATGCCGAAGGCGAGGTCGTCCGCAAGCGCCGTCAGGACGTCGAGGTCGTCGTCGAGCAGTGCGTTGGCGCCGCCGGCCGGGGCCACCGTCAGACAGCCGATGCGCCGGCCCTGGTGTCGCAGGGGGAGCGAGAACGCGTCGGGGACGAAGCTCCAGCTATGGGTGCCGGCGTCCGCGGCCGGGTCGCCGAGCACGACGTCGACGTGGGCGTAGCGGTTCGAGGCGGTGAGCGCGCGGCACAGGCAGGAAACCAGCGCATCCGAGTCACGTGACCGTTGCAGGCAGTCGCTCCATTCGGCGAACAGGCCGAGCGCGTCCCGCAGGCGTCGTACCTGCGCCGTCCCGGCGTCTTCCCCGACGTTCCGGATGCCGCGTGCCAATGCCTTCGACATATGAGGTCAGTCTAACTTTCGTGGGATCATAGCAGGCGCTGCGGGGACTGTGAAATAATCGCCGCATGAGCCAGATGACCCCCTCCGAGATCGTTTCAGAACTCGACAAGAACATCGTCGGCCAGTCGCGCGCCAAGCGTGCCGTGGCGATCGCGCTGCGCAACCGTTGGCGCCGCGCGCAGGTGGCGGAGCCGCTGCGCAGCGAGATCACGCCGAAGAACATCCTGATGATCGGCCCGACCGGCGTCGGCAAGACGGAGATCGCGCGCCGGCTGGCGCGGCTCGCGAATGCGCCCTTCGTCAAGGTCGAGGCGACCAAATTCACCGAGGTCGGCTACGTCGGCCGCGACGTCGATACCATCATCCGCGATCTCGTCGAGGTCGCGATCAAGGGTCACCGCGAGCAGGCGATGCGAGCGGTGCACAGCCGCGCCGCCGATGCCGCGGAGGACCGCGTGCTCGACGTGCTGCTGCCGCCGGCGCGGCCGGTCGGCGGGTTTGGCGGGGGCGAGCCGGCGCCGGCAGAGGACACGACCACGCGGCAGAAATTCCGCAAGAAGCTGCGCGAAGGCGAACTCGACGACAAGGAAATCGAGGTCGAGGTCGCCGCTGCGCCGAGCCAAATGGAAATCCTCGCGCCGCCGGGCATGGAGGACCTGACGCAGCAGATCCAGGGCATGTTCCAGAACCTCGGTTCCGGCAAGCGCCGCCAGCGGCGCATGAAGATCAAGGAGGCGCTGAAGGCGCTCGCCGACGAGGAAGCCGCGCGCCTGATCAACGACGAGGAAGTGAAGGCGCAGGCGCTGAAGAACGTCGAGCAGAACGGCATCGTCTTCCTCGACGAGATCGACAAGATCGCCTCGCGCTCCGAGATGCAGGGCGCCGACGTCTCGCGCCAGGGCGTGCAGCGCGACCTGCTGCCGCTGGTCGAGGGCACGACGGTGACGACGAAGTACGGCATGATCAAGACCGACCACATCCTGTTCATCGCCAGCGGCGCCTTCCATCTTTCCAAGCCGTCCGACCTGATTCCGGAACTGCAGGGCCGCTTCCCGATCCGCGTCGAGCTCGATTCGCTGTCGGTGGACGACTTCGAGTGCATCCTCACCCAGACGGATGCCTGCCTGATGCATCAGTACCAGGCGCTGCTCCAGACCGAGCAGGTGGATATCCAGTTCGCGCCGGCGGGCATCAAGCGCCTCGCGGAGATTGCTTTCCAGGTCAACGAGAAGACCGAGAACATCGGCGCCCGCCGGCTTTACACGGTGATGGAAAAGCTGCTGGAGGAAGTCTCGTTCGATGCGGGGTCGCACGGCGGCAAGACGCTGATGGTCGATGCTGCCTATGTCGACGCGCGCTTGGCCGAGTTGGCGCGGAACGAGGACTTGTCGCGGTACGTGCTGTAGCGGGGCAGGGCGGCGAGACGCACGGTTGGCGAGACGCACGCGCCAAGGGCGGCAGGTAGCCGATTCCCTCCATGTCCCCCGGACCGGGCTGCGCCCGGCCCTCCTCCTTCACTTACGGGAATCGGCCACCTGCCGCCCTTGGTGGATACGCCCGTGCTTGTGAACCCAAAAACCTTTGAGGCGCGTCCCGATCACGCGCAGGCCTAACATCGCGTCGGTGTGCTTTCGTGACGAAGAACCAAGCCTCGTCCCATCGCATGCCCGTGCCGCCGTCCCCGGAACACCGCTTGCCGCCTCCTCGCGTCACCGTTCGAGGAGGCTGAAATGGGCAGACATACCGTAGTTGCAGTACTGGCGGCATGCGGCGTCGCGGCACTCGATGCCGCTGCGCAGGGCGCGAAACCGCCCGCTGCGGACAAGGACATGATCACCAGCGCCATGTCTGCCGCACCGCCGGGGGTGGGGAAGGCAGCGACCATTGTCGCCATGGGGGCCGACGGCAAGTCCATGCGCACCTTGCGCAAGGGAACGAACGGCTTCACCTGCATGCCCGACAACCCGGCGACGCCGGGCCCCGACCCGATGTGCATGGACCGCAACGCCATGGAGTGGGTGCAGGCCTGGGTCGGACGGACGCCGCCGCCGAGCGGGCGCGTCGGCTTCATGTACATGCTGGAGGGCGGGACGGACGCCAGCAACACGGACCCCTACGCGACCAAGCCCGAGGCGAACAAGCACTGGGTGAAGACCGGCCCGCACGTGATGATCGTCGGCGCCGAACCGGGTTTCTACGAGATGTATCCGCGCACGGCCGATCCCGACACGTCCGCGCCGTACGTCATGTGGTCCGGCACGCCGTACCAGCACCTGATGGCGCCGGTGCGCTGAGGCTCACTCGAAGTACTTGACCAGCCGGTCGAGTTCCTCGGCCGTCTTCTCGAGCTGCTGCGAGGCGCTCCAAGCGCCCTGCACCTCGGCGCGGTTGTCGACGATCAGCGCGGCCACCTGCCGCAGCTTGGCGGCGACGTCCTCGACGGCGAAGGCGTGGACGCGTGCCGCGCCAACCAGGTCGGATGCCTGCGGCGCCACGCCGCTGCCGGGCGTCATCAGCGATTCGGCGCCCTCGGCAAGTTCGCGCAGGCCGTTGCAGGCGCCGAGGATGGCGTCGAGCGTCTCGTAGACGCGGTCGTGCTGCTCGTCGGTGTGCTCGGCGACGTTCATCATCGTCCGGTTGAGGTTGCGGCACTGTTCGCGGATCGAGTCCGACGACTGGCGGATCTCGTTCATCATCACCTTCAGGTGCATCTGCATCACCGTCACGGCGGCCATTACCCGTCCGGGCTCGCCGTAGCCGGCGTCGTCGACGGTGTCAGAGAGGTTGCCTTCGGCGATGTTCTCGAGCGCCTTCACGGCCCTTTGCAGCGGAACCACCGTGGCGCGAAAGAAGTACAGGCCGGCGAGCACCATCGCCAGGCTGCCGAGCACGATGCCGGCCACGGCAACGGCGGCGATCGTGGTGTTGCGCTGCGTGAGTTGGCCGAAGTCGGCCTGCGCGCGTTCCGACAGGTGGCCGAGCAGCGCCGTGACCTCCCTGTTTGCCGCCTCGTAGAGCGGATTCACGGTGTGCAGCAGCAGCGTCTCGGCGCGGCGGAAGTCGCCCTGGAGCAGCGCGCCGCGCGCTTCGAGCAGGCCTTCGTCGACGTAGCGATTGCGCGCACGCCAGTAGCGCTCGGCGAGCGCGCGCTCGTCGGCGCTTTCGATGCGGCCGCCGTAGCCGCTCCAGAGCGCGTCGATCTCGCTGCGATTGCGGTCGATCGAGGCGATGTGCGAGGTCAGGTCGTGGCCGAGTGCGCCGGCTTCCCGGGTGTCGACGTTGTGATGCAGGGCGAGGACCACCTGGGCGCGGTTGTCGGCCATCAGGAAGTTGATGCGCCCGATGCTCCTCATCGGCTCCAGTTCGTTGCGGTAGAGCGCCTCCATCGAGGCGTTCGACATGCGCAGGCCGGTGATGCCGAGGATGCCGCCGGCGATCATCAGCAGGGTGACGAAGACGATGCCGAGCGTGACGCCATTGCGGATCGAGAAGCTGTGCTTCCAGGCCGAGACGGCGTGCGCGGCCGGTGCGGCCGGCGCATTGCGCAGGGACTCGAACGCCGCCTCGGCGCGGACGACCGCATCGCGCGAGGGACAGGTGCGCACCGACATGTAGCCGATGATGTGTCCGTGCTTCTTCACCGGGACGATGCGTGCGTCGACCCAGTAGTAGTCGCCGTTCTTGCAGCGGTTCTTGACCGTGCCGTGCCAGGGCAGGCCGCGCTTCAGGGTCTGCCACATGGTTTCGAAGACGATCGGCGGCACGTCCGGATGCCGGATGATGTTGTGGTTCTCGCCGACAAGCTCCTCGCGCGAGAAGCCCGACACCTCGACGAAGCCGTCGTTGGCGAAGGTGATGATGCCCTTGGTGTCGGTGCGCGAGACCAGCGTCCGTCCGGCGGGGAAGAGCCGCTCTTGTCCGGTGACGGGAAGGTTGATTTTCATGTTGTTTCCTTTGACCAGATTCGCTTCATCATGACCGAGGCCGAACGGCATTCCGCCAGCGGCACTATGCCGGCAATCTCGTAATCGGGGGACGTCGCGTCGCGCCGGGCGGGCGCCGCCAGGACCATGCCGGTGCGGCCGTAGATGCTGAAGACCTTCGCCTCTTCGGCCTTCAGCGCCGGGCTGGCGACGACGGCGATCTCGCCGCAGCGCAGGCGAACGGTGCTGCCGGGCGGGTACATGCCGATCTCCTGCAGCAGCGCGTTGGCGAGTTCGGCGTCCAGGGCCGCGCCCTTGAGGGCATGGATTTCGCGCAGAGCCGCCTGCGGCGAGGGCTGGCGTTCGCGGTAGACGCGCGGCCGTGCCATCGCGGCATAGACGTCGGCAATGGCGAGGATGCGTGCGCCGGGCCCGATGTCGTCCGACCGCGCGCCTGCCGGATAGCCGCTGCCGTCCAGGCGTTCGTGGTGGCCGCGCACGGCCGCCAGCCACGCCTCGTCGACGACTCCCGCCGCCAGCAGGCGATCGCTTCCGGATGCCGGATGCTGCCGTACGCGTTCGCGCATCGGCTCGGGCAGCGGCGTGCCCAGCCTGTCGAGTTCGCCCTGCAGCGACAGCTGGTCGAGATCACGCGTCAGGGCGGCGCAGACGATGGGGAGGCGCTGTTCGTCGGACAGGCCGCGGCGCCGCGCGAGCAGCTCGGCCAGTACCGCTCCCAGGACATGGTGGACGACGATGGGGTTGTTGTTGGTGTCGAGGTAGGGCGCAGCGAGGGCGCTGTCGCTGTCGTCGGCGCAGATTTCCTGGATTGCCTTGCCGATGCGTGCGATCCGCGCCGGCAGGTCGATCTGCTCGGGCGCCTTGAGGACGGTGCCGAGGATGTGCTTGAGGTTGAGCATCAGGCTGCCGATGCGCTCGAACGCCGCTTCCTTCGGTGCGGGCGGCGGTGCCGAAGGGGTAGGTCGCACCGGGAGGGTGGCCGCGCGCAGTTCGATCTCGTCGGCCAGCGCGCCGCGGTGCACCAGCCGGTCGATCTGGTCGGGCATGGTGATGACCGTGCCCTTGCGCAGGAGCAGGTTGCCGCGCTCGTCGAAAATCGAAAAGGGGAGCGGCTCGCCCAGCCTGAGGTCGGCTGGTACGAGACGTTTCATCGTGCCCATGGCGGGGCGAGGGAGCAAATTCCACGCCGATGGAAAACCCGCTGCGAGCGCGCCATCCCGCGGCGTGCGGGCATTCAAGCGTCCAGTCGTCGGGAATGGCTCTCGAAATCAAGAGTTCCAATGTGGCTAAGCGCGGTTGCGGACGGACGCCAAGGTGGTTGATCGTCACGCTTCACCGGTCCATTGGAGGTGCCATATGTCAGCAGAACGGAACCCGCAAGACGTCGAACGCCAAGATCCGGCGTTCATTCCCGGTGGTGCGACGACGCAACACCGCGTCGGCCACCGCGTGTCGGCGGTTTACCCGACGCGCGAGGAGGCCGAGGCGGTTCGAGGGCGCCTGATCGGCGCCGGTTTGGCCGCGGGCGCGCTCGACATCCTGCACGAGCAGGCGCTGCCGACCGGCGCGGACGATGACGACGAGGTGCTGAAGGACGTGCTGGTGGACGGCGCCATCGGCACCGCCGTGGGAACCGGCGTCGGCGCCGCGGGCACCGCCGCCCTATGGGCCGCTGACCTGACGCTGTTCGTGGCCAGTCCGGTGATTGCGCCGCTCGCCATGCTGGGCTGGTTCGCCGGCCTTGGCGGCGTCGTCGGCGCACTTTCCGGCGCCAGGGCCCATGTACCGGGTGCCAGCCGGAAGGAGGGCCGGTTTTCCGATCTGGTGCGGGATGCCATCAAGTCCGGCAATGCGGTGCTGGTGGCGCGCACGAACGACGACGCCGAAAAGAAACTCGCCGAGGCGGTCATCCGTGATTCGCTGAAGGGGAGGGACGAGGCGGCGTTGAAGTCGGACTAGGCCGGTCAGGCCGGGCGCGGCGAGGACCGCCGCTCGCGCCAGCCCTCGACGAGCGAATACACGGACGGCACGACGACCAGCGTCAGCAGCGTCGAGGAGATCATGCCGCCGATGACGGCGATCGACAGCGGCTGGTTGGTCTCGGCGCCGGCGCCGAGACCGAGCGCGGCGGGGAACAGCGCGAGGATGACGGTTGCCGAGGTCATCAGTACCGGCCGCATGCGGGTCGGACAGGCGTTGCGCAGGGCGGCGTCGACCGCCATGCCAGCGGCGCGGCGCTGGTTGGTCAGATCGACGAGCAGGATCGAGTTCTTGGCGACGAGGCCGACGAGCAGCACCAGGCCGATCATCGAGTAGATGTTCAGCGACTGGTTGAACAGCCACAGCGCGGCGACGCCGCCGACGACGGCTAGCGGCTGCGCCAGCATGATGATGGCCGGCTGGAGGAAGGAGTTGAACTGGCTCGCCAGCACCATGTAGAGCAGCACCAGGGCCAGCGCGAAGGTGAACACCATGTACTTCATCGTCTTGCCGAACTCCTCGGCCTGGCCGACCATCTTGATGCGGTAACCGGCCGGCAGCGTTTCGGCGGCGGTGCTGCGCACGAGTTCGACCGCCTCGCCGAGCGGCATCGTGGGCGTGGCGTAGAAAGTGGCGGCGTATTGCAGGTCGAAGCGTCCGATCACCGCCGGGCCGAGCTTCTCCTCGAAGCGAGCGACGGAATCGAGCCTCACCATCTCGCCATCGCGGTTGCGGATGAAGATCTTCGAAAGATCGGAGGGTTGCGTGAACTCGCCCTCGCGCGCCTTGACGCGGATGTCGTAGCGCTGGCCGTCGCCGGGCTCGTCGTTGAACTTGGCGATGTCGACGCCGCCGGTGAACATGTTGACGGCGAGCGCGACGTCGGCCGTCGACAGGTTGGCGTTGGCGATGCGCAGGCGGTCGGGCTTGAACACGAGCTGCGGCAGGTCGAGCTGGACGTCGCTGTCGACGCGCCCGATGCCGGGGATGGCGGCGAACTTCTGCTGCAGTTCCTTCGCCAGGCGGCCGATCTCCTGGATGTTGTCGCCGGCCAGAACGAATTGCAGCGGCTCGCCGCGCTGGCCGCCGATGATGGCGAACGGTGCCGCGAAGGCCCGTGCGCCGGGAACGGCGGCGAGTTCCTTGCGGATGTCGGCGATGACTTCCTGCTGGCTGCGCTTGCGCTCCTCGCGCGGCGCCATGCGCACGACCACCGTGCCCTGGTTGACTTGGCCGGCGGTGCCGAGTCCGATCAGCGCGAACTCGGTGCGGATCTCGGGATGGCGGTTGAGGATCGCCTCCACCTCGCGCAGCTTGGCGTCGGTGTAGTCGATGCTCGACCCGAGCGGCGTGCGCAGGGAGATGCGGAAACGGCCCTCGTCCGCTTCGGGCGCGAAGGTCTTGCCGACGTTCATGAAGAAGAAGGCGCTGGTGGCGACGACGAGCGCGGTCAGACCGACGACGCCCCAGCGGTGCCGCAGCGCACGATCGAGCAGGCGGACATAGATGCGGTCGAGGCCGCCGAGGACGCCGTCGAGCAGGTGGTAGATGCGGCCGTGCTGCTTCTCGACCCTGAGGTAGCGCGAGCAGAGCATGGGCGTCAGCGTCAGCGAGACGAACAGCGATACCAGCACGCCGAAGGTGACGACGACGGCGAAGGAGCGGAAGAACTGGCCGATGATGCCGGAGAGGAAGATCACCGGCGCGAAGATCGACACCAGCGAGAGCGTCGCGGCGATGACGGCGAATACCACCTCGTTCGAGCCGTTGACGGCGGCGGCGTGCGGATCGGGGTCGATCTCCTCGCGGTGGCGGAAGATGTTCTCGAGCACGACGATGGCGTCGTCGACGACGACGCCGATCAGCAGCAGCAGCGCCAGCATCGTCAGCGAATTCAGCGTGTAGCCGAAGAAGTAGATGACGGCGATGGCGCCCGTCAGCGAGACGGGAATCGCCAGCGCGACGATCAGCGTCGAACGCACCGAGCGCAGGAAGAACCAGACCACCAGCGAGGCCAGCAGCGTGCCCTCGATCAGGTGCTCCTTGAGCGAGTTCACGATCTCGAGGATGAACACGGCGTCGTTCGAGACGACGGTGATCTTCATGCCCGGCGGCAGCGAGGGCTCGATGTCGGTCGCCAACTTTTCCTTGATGCGGTCGACGATGGTCACGGTGTTGGCGTTGGCGACCTTGACGACGCCGAGGCCGACGGTCGTCTCGCCGTTGAATCGCGCCAGCTGGCGGTTGTCGGTGAGGCCGTCCTCGAGCTCCGCGACGTCGCGCAGGCGGATTACGGTGCCGTTGCGCTGCGCGACGACGAGCTCCGCGAGCCCGTCGAGGGTGTGGTATTCGAGGTCGAGCTTGACGAGGCTTTCGGTCGTCTCGCCGACGACGAAGCCGCCGGCGAGCTGCACGTGCTCGTTGGCGAAGGCGGCGGTGATGTCCTGCGGCGTGATCGCGAGCGCCGCCATGCGGCCGGGCAGGAGATTGACGCGGATGGTGCGGTCGCGACGGCCGCCGAGACGGACTTCGCCGACGCCGTCGATGGTCTCGAGCTTCTTCTTGACGACGTTGAGTGCGTAGTTGTTCAGCTGCTGCTGGGTGCGGTCGCCCTGCAGCGCCATCCACAAGATCGGCGAGGCGTTGGTCTCGACCTTGGCGACGATCGGCGGGTCGACGTCCCGCGGCAGCCGGCGTTGCGCCTGGTTGACCTTCGACTGCACCTCGTTGAAGGCGACGTCGACGTCCTTCTCGAGGGCGAAGGTGATATTGACCACCGAGACGCCGGGCGAGGAGGTCGACTGGATGTGTTCGATGCCCGGCACGCTATTGACCGAGCTTTCGACGATGTTGGTGACGCTCGAATCGACGATGTCCGGGTTGGCGCCCTTGAGCGTGGTCGTGATCGAGACCACCGGAAACTCGATGTAGGGCAATCGGTCCATGCCGATGCGGTTGAACGAGATGACGCCGAACAGCACCAGCACGGCCGAGAGCATCCACGCCAGGACGTGGCGCTTGATGGAAAGCTCGGGCAGGGTCATTTCGAGTTGGGCTGGGCGGCGGCCCTGGCTGGCGCCGCAGCGTCCTTGACGGCGACGGCGGCGCCGTTGGTGAGGAAGCCGGCGCCGTCGAGGACGACGGTTTCGCCAGCCTTGACGCCCGAGAGGATCTCGATCTTGCCGCCGCGCTTGGCGCCGACCTGCACGACGCGCTGCTGCGCCTTGCCGTCGGCGATCGCATAGACGACCTTGCCGGCCGGACGCAGCACGACGCTCTGCTCGGGCACCAGCAGCGCCTCGCTCTTGACGGCGATCTGCACGGCGGCGTTGACGGTGCCGCCGGGACGGAGGCTGCCGTCGTTGTCGAGGTCGACGAGCACGTCGAGCGCACGGCTGCCCGCGGCGACCATCGGCTTGATCTCGGCGATGCGGCCCTCGAAGGTCTTGCCCGGGGCCTGCGGCGAGGTCAGCTTCACGGGCTGGCCCTTCCGCAGCCGGGTCGCGGCGCTCTCGGGATAGGGCAGGTGGGCACGCAGGCGGCGGTCGGAGACGAACTGGAACAGCGGATCGCCGACCTTGACGTAGTCGCCGGTGGAGACGAACTGGGTTTCGATGATGCCATCCATCGGCGCTCGCACGGTGGTCTTGCCGACGCTGCGGCGGCCGACGTCCGCCCGCGCGCGTGCGGCGGCAAGCTGTTCGGCGATGGCGGCGCGCTGCGCGCTGGCGTCGTCAGCGGCGTTCTTCGAGATGAAGCCGCGGGCGACGAGGCTTTCTTGGCGCTCGACGAGGCGTTCCTGCTGCGCAAGCAGGGCTTCGAGGCGGCGCGCCTCGGCCTGCTCGGCCTGGCTTTGCAGCGCCAGATCGGCGGCGTCGATGACGGCGAGGGCCTCGCCTTGCTTCACCCGCCTGCCTGCGCCGGCCTTGACCTGGACGACCCTGCCGGCGACTTCGGCGCCAAGCTTGGGATCGATCAGCGCCTCGAGCGTTCCAAGCGTTTCCTCGGCCACCTCGAAGGCGCCGCTCGTGACGTGTGTCGTCGTCACCAGGGTGGCGGGCGGCCCCGACTTCTTCTGCTCGGCCTTGCGGTCGCAGGCGGTGAGCAGCGCGAGGGCGCAGAGCAAGGAGAGGTGGAACTTCATCGGTTGCTAGGGCAGGACCGATTCGAGCGCCAGCAGTTGCGGGAGTTCCTCGCGGCGACGGACGAGATGTGCGTTGTCGCCGTCCACCATGACTTCGGCGGCGCGCGGCCGCGTGTTGTAGTTGGAGCTCATCGCCATGCCGTAGGCGCCGGCCGACATCACGGCGAGCAGGTCGCCCTGGGCGAGCGCGAGTTCGCGGCCATGGCCGAGGAAGTCGCCGGACTCGCAGATCGGGCCGACGACGTCGTAGGTTGTCGGCGCATCGGAACGCGGGCTGACGGCGACGATCTCGTGCCAGGCGTCATAGAGCGCGGGACGTGCGAGGTCGTTCATGGCCGCGTCGACGACGGCGAAGTTGCGCTCCTCGGCGTGCTTGAGGACTTCGACGCGAGTGAGCAGCAGGCCGGCGTTGCCGACCAGCGAGCGCCCCGGCTCGAGCAGCACGTGCTCGTTGCGGCCGTCGAGAACCTTCAGCGCCGGCTCGAGGTAGTCGGTCGCGGACAGCGCCGGCTCGTCGCGATAGCGGATGCCCATGCCGCCGCCGATGTCGATGTGGGCGAGCGCGATGCCTTCGGCGGCCAGTGCGTCGACGAGGGCCAGCACCTTCTGGGCAGCTTCTGCCGCTGGCGCCGGGTCGAGCAGTTGCGAGCCGATGTGACAGGCGATGCCGCGGATCTCGATATTGGCGAGGTCGCGGGCGCGGCGATAGAGCGCAAGCGCATCGGCATAGGCGACGCCGAACTTGCTCGTCTTGAGGCCGGTGGAGATGTAGGGGTGGGTCTTCGGGTCGACGTCGGGATTGACGCGGAACGCGATCGGCGCACGCTTGCCGAGGCTGGCGGCGACGGCGTCGAGCTGTTCGAGCTCGGCGGGCGATTCGACGTTGAAGCAGCGGATGCCGGCCTCGAGGGCGGCGCGCATTTCGTCGCGCGACTTGCCGACGCCGGAAAAGACGACCTTGGCGGCGTCGCCGCCGGCCGCGAGCACGCGTGCCAGTTCGCCGCCCGAGACGATGTCGAAGCCGGCACCTAGGCGCGCGAAGACATTCAGTACGGCGAGGTTCGAGCTGGCCTTGACGGCGTAGCAGACGGTGGCGTTGTCGGCGCGACCGTGGGCTGCCAGCGCGGCGTGGTAGTCGTCGTAGGCGGCGGTCAGTGCGGCGCGCGAGTAGACGTAGCAGGGGGTGCCGTACTGCGCGGCGATGTCCTCGAGGGGGACGCCCTCGGCATGCAGCCGGCCGCCGCGGGACTGGAAGGCGCTCACTTGCGTTCCTCCGGCGCGGTTTCGGTATCATCGGCCGCAGGCTTCTTTGCCGGTGGCGGCGGCGACGGATT
>Ga0209066_10004143_pt1 | contig 16009 bp, 16 predicted proteins | sample All_14_2_FD_187198 | JGI IMG/M metagenome (GOLD analysis project Ga0209066, IMG submission 187198) | Freshwater microbial communities in response to fracking from Pennsylvania, USA - Allegheny Zone_MetaG_DW_15 (SPAdes) (version 2) ...
ATGTTGATGATATGAGCAGAGCTCAAAAGTTTTATGAAGAAGTATTACAAATCAGCATGATTCCAATGCAAGCTCCAGGTGATTTTGGGGATTTAGAAATGGTAAGTTTCCCTTGGGTTGAAGGTGGACCAAACATAAGTGGTGCTTTGTGTAAAATGTCGGATATGAAACCCAGATCAGGAGGAACCTTGGTCTATTTTGCATCAGATGATTGTGCAATCGAAACAGCAAGAATTCAAGCGGCTGGCGGACAAGTGATACAAGAAAAGATGCAACTTGGTGAACATGGTTTTTGTTCCATTGCAATGGATACAGAAGGAAACACAATTGGTTTCCATTCGATGAATTAATTGCTTTTTAAAACAATACATTAATATTTTTTTTTCAAATGGAAAAAATACATTTCAGCGTTTCTATTGAAGCACCAGTAGAAAAGGTTTACGAAACAATGTTAGGTCTTAGAGACAAATCAACCTATGAACAATGGACTTACTTGTTCAATCCAACATCATCTTTCGAAGGATCTTGGGATAAGGGCAGTAAAATGATGTTCATCGGTATCGATTCGAATGGTGAGAAGGGGGGAATGATTTCTGAAATCGCTGAAAATATACCCAATAAATTTGTTTCTATTCGTCACTACGGGATGCTAGAAGCGGGTAAGGAAATAACTGAAGGACCAAAAGTAGAGGCATGGGCAAATAGCTACGAAAATTATAAGTTTGAAGAGAAAGATGGATTCGTAACTGTAAGAGTTGAACTTGATACAGTTGCTGATTTTGTTGAATATATGAACGATAAGTATCCAAAAGCCTTGGCAAGATTAAAAGAGATTTGTGAGGAATAATTGAGTTTTTAATCAAGTTTATTAGCATGAACGTTCCATTAAAAATATATACATGTTTACCCTAGAACAAATCAAAGCAGCTCATTCGAAAGTAAAAAGTGGAGCCGATTTCCCAGCATATGTCCAAGATTTAAAAACAATTGGAGTACAATCTTATGAGCACAGCGTTGCTGATGGACAAATAGTTTACCTTGGTGCAAATGATTTTAAAATTGCAAGTCCAGCAAAATGGCCAGCAATGGATATTGCGCCTGTTGGATCTAAAGATCAGCTGCAACACGCCTTAAAAATCCATCAAGGAGGTCAAACGGATTACCCAACTTTTTGTAAACAATCAGCAGAAGCCGGAGTGGAGAAATGGGTACTTAATTTGGAAAGAATGGTGTGTATTTATTACGATAAATCGAAGGATGAAATTCTTGTGGAAAGTGTACCTGCTGTTTAATGACGGAGAAGCGAGATAGAATATTGAAAAATATTTTCGTTCAACAGAACAAATCTCTGCTCTCGTTCTAGTATCTAATGCCTAACACCTAGTTTCCAGTCTCTAATTTCCAGTCTCTAGTTCCCAGTCTCTAGTCCCCATTCTCTAAGTAAAAAAATAATTAATTTTGAAAATATTACCATGGTAGCTATATTTGCACCATGAAAATAGAAGATGCAATTCAAGCAAAGTTCCAGTCTCCACAGCATAAAGCTGTTGTGAACATACGCTATACGGCCAATTTCTTATCGAATATTCAAAATAACTTCATGGCTCAGTTTCATTTAACGATGCCACAATTCAATATTCTACGAATTTTAAGGGGTGCAAAAGAAGCCATTAACGTGAATACTGTCAAAGAACGTATGTTGGAGAAATCGCCCAACACGACTCGTTTAATGGATAAGTTGATTGAAAAAGAATTGATTGACCGGGTACGTTGTAATGAAGATCGACGTGTAGTGTATGTGAAAATCTCCGAAAAAGGATTAGCGCTTCTTGCTGAAATTGATGAACAATTCAAAGAAAATTCAATCATTCAGTTGAATATTTCCGATGAAGATGCTCAACATTTATCCGAGTTATTAGATAAAGTTCGCTTGTCTTATGGGATTTGAACTTAAAGCCTACTTAGGTGAAAATTATCAGGTTATTAATGAAGTTGCTCAACATCAATGGAAGAGTGATGAGCCCGAAGAGTTAGGTGGAAAAAATACAGGACCCACACCAGTCGAATTACTGTTATCTGCATTAGCAAGTTGTAAAATGATTACAATGCGAATGTATGCTGAACGCAAGCAATGGGAAACTGGTCGTATCGATATTCATTTAACGATTGAACAATTAGGCGACAAAACAGTTATTCATAAAGAAATCACCTTCGCTGGTGCTCTTTCAGATGAACAACGAACTCGATTATTAGAAATTTCAAACCGCTGTCCTGTAGCGAAAATGATTACACACCCAATCGAGTTTAAACTTAAATAAATGTCTAAAAAGCAAGTAACGTGGATGATCCTTCTAGCATTGGTCATTTTTACAAATATTTTAGAATCAATGATTCTAATGCCGCTTGCTTCAACTATAAAGCAAGATCTTGGAATGGATGATAACCAGTGGGGTGTCATTATTTCTAGCTATTTATTCAGTGCATTCATTGCTGGATTTTTAAGCATCGCTGTTATCGATAAATTCGACCGCAAGAAGTTTCTGATTGCTGTTTATGCCTTGTTCATTTTAGGAACGGTGATGTGCGGAATCGCCAATTCCTATGAGTTTCTTGTTTTCGCTCGAATCTTCGCTGGGTTCTTTGGCGGAATTCTTTCAGCTCAAGTACTGGCAATTGTGGGGGACTTAGTTCAACCAGAACACAGAGGAAAAGCGACTGGGATTGTGATGGCTGGATTTTCAACTGCTGCAGCCTTAGGTATTCCGCTTGGAATTTCGATTGGTTTAACATGGTCGTGGCAAATGCCTTTCTTTTTTATTGTTGGATTATCAGTTCTCACTTGGATTTCACTCATTTTATTTTTGCCTGAAATGATTGGAAATCGCTCTGGTGTTTCCATGTTACAATCCTACAAGATTTTGGGACGTGTTGTAAAAAACAAGAATCAATTAAAAGCATTGCTGTTTTCAACGACGATCATATTCGGACAATTTGCGATTATTCCCTACCTAGCCGATTATGTTGAACACAACATTGGCTTTGAAAAAAACGAATTGGTCTGGATGTACTTCTTTGGAGGAATAATGACTTTTATCACCAATCCATTCATTGGGTTTTTAGCCGATAAATTTGGACAACTGAAAGTGTTTTTAGTCATCATGCTTATTTCATGCATTCCAATCATGTTGATTACGTCAATGGGAGAAAACCCAATTCCAGTGGTTTTAATCGTAACTTCAGGCTTCTTTATTTTCGCAGGAGGTAGAAATATACCAGGAACAGCTTTGGTGTTAAGTACAGCTGCACCGTATGAGCGAGGTGGATTTATGAGTATCCGTTCCGCAGTGCAACAGTTAGGCAGTGGAGTGGCCGTAATGCTTGGGAGTTGGATTCTTTATCAAGACGATTTAGGGAAATATATTAACTTTGAAATCGTTGGATACATCGCTGTCACAACGAGCATTTTGTCCTATTTTATCTTAAGGACAATAAAATCAGAATATTAGAATGAAAAATTTATACGTAGTAGCATTACTTTTTATTGGAATAAGTTCAATTTCTTTTGGTCAGAAGGATGGAATCTTAACTGGACGAATAGTCGATAAATTATCTGATAAACCCATGGAATATGTTTCTTTCCGTCTTTTCTCTGTGAAAGATTCCAGTGTCGCTGCAGGAGTATTTACGGATCCCGATGGTCGTTTCAATTTGGAGCAACTAGCCTATGGAAATTTTTATGGCAAATTAACTTTTTCAGGTTATGAAACAATTACCATTAATGATATTAAGATTTCTGCTTCTATTAAATCAGTGAATTTAGGAACGTATAAAATGGTCATCGATAAAACAATTGATTTTGAGGAAGTCAAGGTTGTTGGTCAATTAGATGTCCTAAAAGCAGGAATTGACAAGAAAATATACAATGTTGGAGAAGACCTTTCTGTGAAAGGTGGAACAGCGAACGATGTATTGAACAATATTCCTTCTGTTGAAGTGGATCAGGACGGAAGAATTATGCTCCGAGGAGATGGAACAGTGACAGTTTTAATTGATGGAAGACCAAGTTCGTTGTCAGGAGGAAATGGTAAATCATTGTTGGACGCATTACCTGCTGGATCAATAGAACGCATCGAGGTTGTAACAAATCCTTCTGCAAAATACGATCCTGATGGAACTTCTGGAATCATCAACATTGTATTGAAAAAGAATAAATTGAAAGGCTTCAATGGTATGTTGACAGCGAATGTTGGTTCTGGTAATTTGAATGGTGGTAATGTTGCTGATGGATCATTTTCTTTGAGTTACAGAAATGGTAAATTCAACGCCTATGGAAGCTATTCTGGTCGTTATATGGCTGGATACCGAAACAATTATTCATCATTGGAACAAACCTTTTCGGATAATTCGTCCTTAAAAATTGTTCAAAATCGCTTGGGAACAGATTTAAATGCTGGTCACACATTCAGAGTAGGTTCAGATTTTTATTTGAAGCCACGACATGTAATTGGATTTTCAGCTACTGGTAGTATTGGTCAGCGCGACAGAACTGGTGATCAATGGAATACTTCCTATGACGGTGATGGTAATGTAATTTCCTTTTGGAATCGTGAGTCGTATGATCCAACCAATCAACAGAATTTTGATTTAAATGTGAATTATAAGTTTGACTTGAAAGATGATAAAGGTTCATTTACAATTGATGCAAACCAATCATTAGGAAAAGAAGAGATTGAAGGTTATTACGAACAAACGGATTACAATTTAGATTCAACGTTGATTGGAAGCTACTTGCTGGACCAACAACTTTTTAATACGGAGAAGAATAACGTAACGACTCTTCAATCAGATTTTACCTATTTGCTTCCGAAGAAAAAGGCGCGTATCGAAACGGGATTAAAAGCAATTGTGCGCCAACAAGGGGTAGATACTTATTCTGAATCACTTAATCAGTCTACGCTAGAATACGAGGAAGATACATTGGCGAATTTTATCTATCAATATGATGAGCAAATTTATAGTGCTTATGGAATTTTCGGACAAGAATTGGGGAAATTTAAATACCAAGCGGGTGTTCGCTTAGAGCAATCTTACCAAATACCAAATTTGATTTCTGACACAATTCGCATCGTTAATGATTTCTTCAATTTCTTTCCTTCAGCGCATATTCGCTATGCTTTCACACCGAAAAGTGAGGTTTCATTGAGTTACAGCCGAAGAATAAATCGAGCAGGATCAAGTAATTTGAATCCGTTTACGAATTATTCCGATCCGTATAATTTACAACGTGGAAATCCAAATTTACAGCCTGAATACATCGATTCGTATGATTTAGGATACACGAATGAACGCAAGAAAGTTACCTTGACAACGAGTATTTTCTATCGTTATACAACAGGTGTAATTACGCGAATCAAGGAGTTTTATGCGGATAATACATCAGCTGTAACATATGCAAACATTGATAAAAGTTATAGTTTTGGAACAGAAATGATTTTCATTGTGAAGCCTACAACTTGGTGGAGGAATTCGATTTCTGGAAACGCCAATTACATTCAATACGATGACAACACAAATAGTTTTAACCGAAGTGGTTTTAACTGGAATTTGAAGTATTCAGGAACATTTGATTTCTGGAAAAAAACAGCTTCAATTCAAATCAATGGAACATACAATGCTCCGCGTATTACTGTTCAAGGTACAGCTCGTCGTCGTGGAGCGATAGATATTTCTGGAGAGAAGAAGTTTAAGGATGGAATGTTTAGTGTAGGTTTTAGGGTGTCAGATGTTTTTAATCGTCAAGGGTTTGAAATGCAAGTAAATCAACCAACAATTCGTCAAGATGTTGAATTTAAATGGTTGACTCGAAAGTACTTCATCACATTCACCTATAAATTCGGAAAATTAGAGATTTCCAAGAAAAACCAAGGTGGTGGCGGTGAAGGAGGATTTGATATGTAATTACACTTTTTGGTAATTGGTTTTGGCACCAAGTCCAAGTAAAGCTTTATCAATCGATCCAAGTTTTTTAGAACCAGATGACTTTCCTGAAGAAAGAATTTTGCGGATGTCCAATTTTGTTTTCATAACGGATCTTTTTAATTGTTTTGAAAAGGTAGCCAATTATTGTACCAATGTTATGACGCTTGATTGAAGCTACTAGTTGGCTGATTGAACAGTTTAATGAATCCTTACTTGAAAACAGCTGTCACTTTATCCTCTGCAATTTCGATTACTTTTCCAGGAGCAAGTTCACCTAATTGAATTTTTCCGATTGCGGAACGAATGAGTCTTAATGTTGGAAAACCAGCAGCAGCGGTCATCTTGCGTACTTGTCTGTTTTTTCCTTCTGTAATCTTTAGCTCAATCCATGAAGTGGGAATCTCCGCTCGAAAACGAATAGGAGGGTTGCGCTCCGGAATTTGAGGTGTTTCTATTTTTTTACAAATAGCAGGATCGACTAAATGTAATTTTCCGTTGTGACTAATTGTAATGTTTCCGCTTTCTAATAAAGAAATTGCATCATTCGTTATGTCTCCTTCGACTTGTACCCAATATGTTTTGGTGTGTAACGACCTAGGATTTAACAAACGTGTTTTTAAGCGGTTGTCATTTGTAAGCAATAAAAGTCCTTCGCTGTCTTTATCCAAACGCCCAACCGAATAAACATCTTTTGGAAAGGGGTAGAGTGAACCTAACAATAAATCGTCTGGTTCACCTGTGAATTGAGACAAGTAACCATATGGTTTATGAAGTAAATAATAGTTAAAACTCAATTTTCTTTGCTACAAGTATATACAAAAGCAGGCGGAAAGTTGAATGGGGTAAAGTCAATAGAAACTTTTTCGAAAACACGTTTGATGTGTTTCTTTGAAGTCAAAGAATATTGAAATTGCACGTAATTTCCATTCACACGTAACGACTTATACGAAGCATCTAAAACAGCGTCTCTCAATTGTGGAGGAAATACCGCCAAGGGCAATGAAGAAACAACGATATCAGCTTGTGCTAAATTTAATTTCGTTAAATAGTGCTCAATCTTCTCTGCGGAATCATGAATCAAATGAACACGTGGATCTTTAAAAATGTGTGTTAAACTATAAAAGAATTCGTCATTCAGTTCGAAAGCGAGAATGACTGCGTTTGGATGCATTTTTTCCAAAATTCTTTTGGTGAAAACACCAGTTCCTGGGCCTAATTCTACAATAACATCGGCTTTTGTGAAGTCAATGTTTTTCATCATAAGATTAGCAAGAAAGCGTGAACTAGGTGCCATTGCACCAACCATTTTCTTTTGTTTCCAAAACTGTTGTAGGAACGAACTTTTCTTTTTCATGTACGCTTATTCTCGAATTGCTAATTTACCATTATTCACCACTGCACAAACAACTCCTTGTAATTCTTTATCAATAAATGGTGAGTTATTTGTTTGGCTAATAATTAAGTCCTTGGTAAACTGCCACTTAGTTGTTGGAGAGAAAATCGTTATATCGGCTTTATTTCCACGTTGTATTGAATTTGTATCAATCTCAGCAATGCCTCTCGCATTTATTGAAAGTGCTTTAACGATTGACTGTAGGTTTGCTTTTGGGTCATTCATCAAACTTGCAAAGGCTGTTTGCAATTGAATACAACCAAAAGAAGCATTGTCAAATTCAACGTCTTTTTCCTCCTTATCATAAGGACGGTGATCAGAAACAATCGTGTCTATAGTTCCATCATTAATTCCATCCCAGAGAGCAACTCGATCGTATTCTCTTCTTAATGGAGGCATAACTTTGAAATTGGAATCAAATCCAAGAACAGCAGTTTCATTGAAGAGCAAATTCATCACATGAACGTCGGCTGTAACATTGAGTCCTTTCGATTTCGCCTGACGAATCAATTCAACACTTTCACCACATGAAATTCCTGTCAAGTGAATGTTACCACCTGTGTATTCTACCAAACGTAAATTTCGCTCCACTTGAATAATTTCTGCAATTGTTGGATCAGCCTTCAAACCCGTTCGAGTTGATGCTTCACCTTCATTTACCATTCCTTTTCCTGCTAGTGAATAATCACGTGAAAAAGCAATGATTTTGCCGTTGAAATTTTTTGAGTACAACAATGCACGATACATAATTCCTGAATTAACAGGTACTAAATCATCTGAAAACAATTGAACACCAGATGAATGCATATCATACATTTCAGCTAAGTTTTCCCCAGCCATACGTTCTGTTATTGCACCAATTGGGTGAAGAGATGTTACATGATTTTCTGCTTTGCGCAGCATGTATTCTATTTCTGTTTTTCCATCTACCACAGGATGCGTTGAAGGCAGAACAGCAACATGTGTATATCCTCCAAAAGCTGCTGCATCTAAACCAGATTCGATGGTTTCTTTGTGTTCTTCTCCTGGATCACAAAAATTAGCTTTCAAATCTACCCAACCTTGAGAAACATATAGATCACTTCCCTCAATGCATTGTGCTTCATCATCAATTAAGTCTGTCCCAATTTCTTCAAATATGCCATCGTTAATTAGAATATCTACCACATTTCCGTTGTAATCGGATGTTGCATCAATGACTGTCGCTTTCTTAATTAGTATTTTCATTCGGTACGTTGTATTATTTCAAGAATTTTAAAACGAGCATTTCACCTAAGAGAAATATGAGTGCAAATATCACACAGAGTCTCCAGTATTCAAATGGTTTTTCAATATCTATTTTTGCTAAACTTTGTCCTTGCGTTACCTCCTTAGTAGAAACATTTGCAATACCGGCTTGTTTCATACTCGCTTCAATTTCACTGATGTTTACATATTCTACAGATGACTCAGATCGATTGTAGTTCAATGAAACAACTCCTTGTTTGTCATCATCAACTAAGTCATAATTTCCTGCTGGTAAATTTTCAATTGCTTCTGCACCGTTTAAAATGAGGTAAGAAATTAATCCGCGTTTTTCAATGCGTGGTATAAAATCAACTTTTTTATTTTTTAAATGAACAGGGTTTTCGGATATCGGCTTTTCAAACAAAGGATAAAAAGCATCTTTTCCAATCGTCAAAGCGATAGGCCCGCTGCGTTGACTTAATTCAGCCATTCGAAGTAAAATAGCTGGATACAATGATTCAGAAGTAAAGTTTCCAAAAGATTGGTCCAATGAACTTGCGAACAAATAGGCGTTGAATGCATTGTTCGAGCGCATTAATAAAGGTTGACCATTTTGCATGGTGATTAAATCCAAGTATTTTGCTGAGCTTGAATTTGCAACACTGTATGCCTGAGTTATTGCTGGTAAATTCAATTCTTCTTTTTCTTTATCAAACATGCCCAAAAAGAAAGGATCTTCATAAATAACTTTACGAATTTTTGTTCCCTGAGCAATGGTGCGACCAAGAGCTGGAAGTTGAATTTTAGTTAAGAAGGAATTAGCCGACTGACTGTCAATTTTCTTGCCTGGGAAAAGCGCGATTGATCCGCTTGATTCAGCAAAAGAAACTAGGTTTTCGGATAAACCTGAAGGAATTTCATTCACTCCGTTCAAAACAACTAATTCAACGCCATTCAGGGCATCAAGTGTAAATGAACCTTGCGGAATTGCTTTAACTGTATAAAATGCTTCGAGCGAATAGATTTGTTCAACAGTTTGACTAGCATCCTCTCCATTAATAATTAAAATATCTAATTTCTGATCAACGAAGTAAGAGAAATAATAATCGTCATCCCAAAACAATTGCTTATCGTTAACCGTTATTTTTCCGTTTTTATAACCTTTTGTTTTTTCGGTGTAATTGATTGTTGTGATTGTTTTATCTTTTGCTGGAACATCTACGAACACATCGCGCTGAACATTGTCTAAGGTGAATTTCACTTCTACATTCGTCAAATCTTCCTCACTTTCATTGATTAAGCGAATTGACAGTTCTTTTGATGAACCAACCTTATGAACAGGTGAGGAAAACCAAATAGAATCGATAAACAAATTCGATTGTTCTTGTGGTGTAAGTTTAATTGGATAATAGAAATTAGATGGATCCGCCTTGAATGCGTCAGCTTTAGAAGTATTTTTTTGGAAATCAGAAAGATAGATGTACTGACGTGTACCAATTTTTCGGCCCGTTTCATTTTCTTTATCTAGGACACCTTGTTGCCATGAAATGATATCTTCCAATTGTCGAACCATCGGTCCGGGAACAATTTTATCTAAATAATCAAGTGCTTCAACTTTTGTTAAGATGCGTTTTTCAATTCCATTCAATTGATTTGTATGCAACAAAAAACCTGTTGACAAAGGGGCATCATTGATGATTGTTCGCGCTAATTCTCTTGCTTCTGAAATCAATTCTCCTTCTGTGCCTTTTGCTGTCATGGAAAATGAATTATCCAAATACAAGGCAATAACGGGTTTTCCACCTCTTGTTGACGATTCTGCTGGAATAAATGGCTGAGCGAAGGCGAAAATAAGCAAAGAAAGCGCGAGTAAGCGTAAAGCTAGAACGAGGTAATGCTTTAATTTTTGTGTTGAACGCGTTTGTTGATCTACAAATTTTAAAAACGAAAGACTTGGAAAATAAAGAACCTTATATTTTCGGAAATTAAATAAGTGAATAATCACCGGAATTGCCAATACGGCAAAGGCCCATAGAAATTCAGGGTGTACAAATTTCATGTTTCAAATGTAATGAAAATAACTGTGTTTGTGCAACTGTTGAGGACAGTGTTTAAAACTTTTCAAAAGCTCCTAGGCCAAAAAGCGCAAAGTCATATTTCACGGGGTCCTCAGAATCAAATTCACGCAGATTTACCATCAATTCGTCGAGCGCTTTCCAATCGTCCTGTTTCCGAGATAATAGGTTTAACTGTCGGGCATATTTGCTTGTATGCACATCCAACGGAATATTTAACTCAGATGGTTTTATTGTTTTCCAAATTCCAAAGTCAACTCCTCTTGTGTTTGGACGAACCATCCATCTTAGATACATGTTAAGCCGTTTAGCCGCTGAGTTGCGAGCAGGATCTGACAAGTGCTTTGCCGAACGGGTTTCATGTTCTGTCGTTAAAAATGTTTCGCGAAAATGAATGATTCTATTTTTTACATTTCCACTGTTATGTGGATCATCAAAGCATGCTTCTAAATTCCCAGATTTGTATATTTCATGTAAACTTCGAAAAAAGAAATCCAAATCTCCAGCGTTGAATGTGCGGTGGACAAATGGATGTAGCATATCGGGGGATTGTTTGTAATTCTTGATGAAATCATAAGGAGAATGTTCCATGATTTCCAATAGTTTTTCACCGCTTTTCAGAATAGAAACACGATTTCCCCAGGCAATTGTAGCCATTAATAAACCACTAATTTCAATGTCTTCCTTACGAGAAAAACGATGGGGGATTTGTATTGGGTCACTTTCAAGGAAAACAGGTTTTTCGTATTGCTCCGCCTTGAAATCTAGAAATTCTTTGAGTTCTGACTTAGTCATTCTTACTAAGAGACAATAATACCATCTTTCATCACCAACTTTCGATCAGCCATTGCAGCTAAACTTTCATTGTGCGTAACAATCACAAATGTTTGTTTGAATTCATCTCTTAAATCAAAAAATAATTGATGTAATTCTTGAGAATTGGCTGAATCCAAGTTGCCAGAAGGTTCATCCGCAAAAATCACCCTAGGATCATTCATTAAAGCGCGACAAACGGCTACTCGTTGTTGTTCTCCTCCTGATAATTCTGCTGGTTTATGCTCACCGCGTTCTTTTAAACCGAGACGCTCTAATAAAAGAAGACCTTTCTTTTTAGCATCTATCATGTTGTCGCCTTTAATCAAGGCGGGCATGATGACGTTTTCTAGGGCAGTAAATTCAGGTAACAACTGGTGAAATTGAAAAATAAATCCAATGGATGTATTTCTAAATGCAGATAACTTATTGGACGATAGGGTGAAAGGGTTCACTCCATGAATTAACAGTTCGCCTTTATCTGGTTTGTCTAAGGTTCCAAGTATCTGTAAAAGAGTTGTTTTACCCGCACCAGATGAACCAACAATAGAAATAACTTCAGCTTGCTGAATTTCCAAATCAATTCCTTTCAGAATCTCAAGTGAACCATATGCTTTCGTTATTCCTTTCGCAACAAGCATTATTTTTTCATTTTAAGTGTATGTCCCATTTTATCTCTCTTCGTTTGCAAGTACAATTCATTGTGCTCGTTACTTTCGATTTCTAATGGTACATTTTCAATTATTTCTAAGCCGTATCCAACTAAACCAGTTCTTTTTGTAGGATTGTTCGACATTAAACGCATTTTTTTGATACCTAAACTTCGGATGATTTGGGCACCAATACCATAATCACGCTCATCACCTTTAAATCCAAGTTTGATGTTCGCCTCTAAGGTATCATAACCTTCTTCTTGCAATTTATATGCTTTCAGTTTATTCATCATGCCAATTCCTCGGCCTTCTTGATTCATGTAGATGATAGCACCTTTGCCTTCGGCCTCAATCATTTCCATTGCTTTGTGCAATTGTGGACCACAATCACATCGGCAAGATCCAAATATATCGCCGGTAATACATGATGAATGAACACGGACAAAAACAGGTTCGTTCTCATCCCAAGTACCTTTAACCAACGCTAAATGTTCCTGTTCTGTATTTTTTTCTTTAAAGGCGATCATTTGAAAATTACCATACTGAGTGGGCATTTTCACATCAACAACTCGGTCAATTAATGACTCGTTGGCGATACGATATTTAATTAAATCTTCTATTGAGACAATCTTTAAATCGAATTTTTTAGCAATTTCCAGTAATTCTGGCAATCGTGCCATTGTACCATCTTCGTTTAAAATTTCAACAATTAGTCCAGCGGGTTCAAACCCAGCTAATCGAGATAAATCGATTGCTGCTTCAGTGTGACCTGCTCTTCTCAGAACGCCACCTTTCTTTGCACGAAGAGGGAAAATATGTCCAGGTTTTCCTAGCTCTGCAGGATTTGTTGCTGGATCAATCAATGCTTTAACCGTCATATAACGGTCACTCGCTGAAATTCCAGTTGTGCAACCATGACCCATTAAATCAACAGAAACAGTAAAGGGTGTTTCATAAGCTGCTGAGTTGGATTTTACCATTAATTCTAATCCCAATTCATCACAGCGATCTTCAACGAGTGGTGCACAAATTAATCCGCGACCATGCGTTGCCATGAAGTTTATAATTTCTGGCGTTACATTGCGCGCAGCTGTTAAAAAGTCACCTTCGTTTTCTCTATCCTCATCATCAACAACAATTACTACTCGTCCTTGTTTGATGTCTTCTATCGCTTCTGCAATGGTGTTTAATTTCGATTCCATAGTTGGATTTATTGTGATGCAAAAATACTGATTAATTACTAAACAGAAGTGTGGGATGCTTGTTTACATTTTATGGTTTTTTGTGTTTCTTTTTTGCGTTAGCTGACGATAGTCATGTTTCACTAGCAAATCATTTAATACATTTGTGTATGGAAAAATATAGTCGATTATATTTCAGCGTTTTATTGGTTTTAACTGTCGTAATGACCAGCGCATGTTCAGATGAAAGGCCTACTTTTAAAGTGAAAAAATCATCAATTGTAGAAGCTGTATATTCAAGTATCGTTGTTGAACCCTACGAGATGTACAACGTTAATGCGTCAGTACCAGGTTATTTGGATGTTTTAACTGCTAAAATTGGTGATACCGTAAAATCAAATGACATTTTGTTTTTAATTCGCGATATAACTTCTAAGAATACGGCAAGCAATGCTTTGTTAGCGTATGAACTAGCTCAGAAAAATTATTTTGGCGACCAAAATGTATTAGATGATATGCGTTTGGAACTTAAAAGTGCTGAATTAAGGAAAAGAAATGATTCGATTCAATATCAACGAATTAAAGCCTTACAAGCAAAGGATATGGCGACGAAGTTTGAGCTAGAACAAAGTGAATTAGTTTATTCAGCCTCGAAAAATAATTATACGGCAATTCAAAATCGAATTCGTAGAACTGAACGTGAACTTAAATTATCGATGGAACAAGCGAAGAATAATTTTAATTCAAGTTCGGCACATTCAGAGGAGTCAACAGTTCGAAGCAGGGTGAATGGAATTGTGTATGATATTTATAAGGAAAAAGGAGAATTGGTTTCTATGCAGGAACCAGTTGCAGTAGTTGGATCGTATGACCGTTTTTCTATTCAAATGTTAATTGATGAAAAAGATATAACTCGCGTTAAAATTGGTCAGCGAATCGCAGTGACCTTAGAAGCATATCCGAAAAAAGTATTTGACGCTGTTGTGAGACGTATAACGCCTAAAATGGATGCAAGAAATCAGACATTTACCGTGTACGGCGAATTTGTAAATCCACCGGAATCTTTATATATGGGATTAACTGGTGAAGGTAATATTATCGTCAACCAAATTGATAATGCGGTGGTTATTCCGCTTGAATATCTATTGGAAGTTAATAAGGTGGAAACTCCTAACGGCATAGTAAAAGTAAAAACGGGTGTTCGGAGTTTAAGTCATGTTGAGATTATTGAAGGAATAAAAGAAGGCGATTTAATTTATAAACCATTATAATGAATTGGTCAATCATTCTTTCTATATCAAAAACCCATTTACTTTCGCGTAAAAAGCAAACGGCAGTAGCTGCATTGGGTGTCACTTTTGGTATTGGAGCTTACATCATCATGATGAGCTTCATGACTGGATTGAATGGCTTGCTCGATGGCTTGATATTAAATCGAACACCTCATGTCCATATTTATAACGAAGAAAGTCCGAGTGCGAAACAACCCATCGATTTTCTTCCTGAATACAAAGGTTCGTCTAAATTCGTTTATTCAATAAAACCTAAGAAAAGTCAGTCGAGAATTCACAATGCTCTGCCATTGATGAATTACTTAAAAACCAACAAATTGGTAAAAGGAGTAACTCCAATGGTGAAGGCACAAGCTTTTTATTTGGCTGGTTCAACACGTATTAATGGTGCTTTGATGGGAGTGGATGTGTTGGAAGAAGCAACTCACTATAATTTGAATGATTACATTATTGAAGGGACGGTAAATGACTTAGCAGTAAGTGAAAATGGAATTTTATTAGGAAAAGGAGTTGGTAAAAAGCTGTCGCTAAGAGTAGGAGATGTGGTTCAAATTAGTACTGTATCTGGTGATATTTATCCATTGAAAATTGTTGGATTTTATCAAAGTGGATTAGCTGAGATTGATAATATTCAGAGTTATGTTAATATAAAAACAGCTCAACGTTTAATGGGGGAGTCTAAGAATTTTATCACCGATATAAATATCAAATTATTTGATATGAATTTGGCACCAGTGTTTGCTGATGAGATGGAATCGAAGTACAATGTAAATGCGAAAGATATTCAAGAGGCCAACGCGCAGTTTGAAACAGGATCGTCTATTCGAACGATGATTTCTTATGCTGTTTCAATTGCCTTGTTAGTTGTGGCAGGTTTCGGGATCTACAACATTCTCAATATGCTTATTTATGAGAAAATGAATGATATTGCTATTTTGAAAGCCACTGGTTTTTCTGGTAGGGATGTCATGTATATTTTCTTAAGTCAAGCTATAATCATCGGTTTTATTGGGGGATTAATTGGTTTGATACTCGGTTATTCAGTTTCCGTTATAATTGATAATGCACCATTTGATACGGAGGCTTTGCCAACGGTTAAAACCTTTCCTGTTAATTTTGATGTTAAATACTATGTGATTGGAATTATTTTCGCGATGATTTCAACATTTTTTGCAGGGTATTTCCCATCGAGAAGAGCAAAGAAAATTGATCCAGTTGATATAATTAGAGGGCAATAGAATGGATAAAATACTTGAAGCAAAGAACATCAATAAATTTTTCCTTTTGCCAGATAGATTTCAGGTATTGAAGGATATTTCACTTTCGGTAACGAAAGGAGAATTTGTTTCCATAATGGGTAAATCTGGTTGTGGAAAATCAACACTCTTATATATCT
>Ga0209066_10004145_pt1 | contig 16002 bp, 12 predicted proteins | sample All_14_2_FD_187198 | JGI IMG/M metagenome (GOLD analysis project Ga0209066, IMG submission 187198) | Freshwater microbial communities in response to fracking from Pennsylvania, USA - Allegheny Zone_MetaG_DW_15 (SPAdes) (version 2) ...
GTTCCGGCCGAAGCAAAACACTCTCATTTAAACTGTTCATTGGTAACTGACCATCTGATTATGAGCTTACATATTCCACCTCCTTTCCATAATGGACAAAACACGCAAGACGACAGACACATCATTGCTAGAAGTTGACATCCCCGCACCCGCCGGTCTTAAGTGACGCGTTTGATGCTGTTAAGCGTGCCGTGATCGTTCTGGACCCAGTCGACGCATTCAGGGTCCGCACACCAGGTGCCATCGATCACAAACTTGTATGGGTGGTCACCGACGGGAAGGTTCAGGGTAGCGGTATAGACACCTTCGCCCTTTTTGTCGGACATCTCCTTGGCTGTCGGGTCCCATTTGTTGAAATCGCCCGCAAGAAAAACCTTGCTCCCGACCTCGGCGCGGACACTGAAAATGACGCGTTGCGTCTTTGGACCGACCTTTTTCACGTCGGGACTAACAGCCTCTGACTTCGTTTCGGATTTGACGGATCCGACCTGCTTGACTGGCATTTTGTTTCTGATTTTCATCTCTGCATTCCTTCACTATTTTCAAAGTTAACGACGTCGGGTTTAAGACGCACAATTCGGATTCTCAACATGGATCACACTGTTGAGGGTTCCGCTGGCGGTGGCCACCCAATGTGGGCACTCGTAATCAATATGCCAGACGCCATCCACCACGAATTTGTACTCGTACGACCCCGCAGGAAGTTGCAAGGTTGCCCGGAAGACACCGTCTTCCGGATGATACCTCAGCGGATGCGTGGTCGGGTTCCAGTTGTTGAATGTGCCGGCCACATAAACCTTACTCCCGGAATATGCGGCGATTTCAAAATGAACCGCCTTCCCGGTCGCCCGATTCATCAGTCGCATCAGACTGTCGAATTGACTGTTGCCGTTACCCTGTGCGGATACGTGTTTCGTCCTGGCTTTTGAGAGCCTGACTGACTCTTGTTTCTTCATCGCGACTCCAATCGTTGTGCGCGAGTCCAGTATTTATCCTTTTTTCTATATGCACAAAATGTGCCATGCGAAAAACGAACCTTTTTTAAGGTATCCAGTCTGTAAGTTGAGATATATTTCATTTACTGGTGAACCCTGTGGCACTTTGTGCTAAATTACACGCAATTGGAGGTGTTATGCCGAAACAAGAAGATTTTTTCAAAGAGGTGACGCTGCTCGTCTCGCGGCGCCTGGACGTGACCCAGATGCTCGAGGACCTCTTCTCCTATCTGCGCGCTCAGATGCCGTGCGACCTGTTGCAGATGAACTACCTCGACAACGAAACCGGCGAGCTACGGCGGCTGGCTTGGGTGGAGTTTCAGAACGGCCATCGGATCAGTCACAAGAGCCACACGCTGTTCACGCTCCCGGAAGAGGCCATGTCCATCATCAGAAAAGGCCCGATGGAAGACCGAATCCCGTCGCGAGTCGAAACAATGAATGCAGGAAAAAGTCCTGACTATTTTCCGCAGACACCGATTATCAAGGAAGGCTTAAAACGCTTCCTTCTGGACGGCTATAACTATCTTATTGTTCATCTGATCATCGAGAATCAGCACATCGGCGCTCTGTTTGTCGCAGCACGTCCACCCTCCGCATACACACCCGAACAAGCTCGCTTGTTCGAGAACGTGACTGAACCGCTGGCGATCGCCTTCAGCAACGCCCGCCGCCATGAGGATCTGCTTAGGCTCAAAGACCACCTGGACATCGAAAACAAGGCTTTGTCTCAAGACCTGAGCGCCGCATCAGGAACGGTTTTGATTGGCGAATATGGTGGCCTGCGTCAAATCATGGAACTGGTACAACGGGTTGCCACACTTGCCAGTCCGGTTCTGCTGTTGGGTGAAACAGGCACAGGCAAAGAAGTCCTGGCGCACACAATTCATGCAATGAGTCCACGCCGCGACAAACCGTTCGTACGCGTGCAGTGCGGTGCCATCCCCGAGGCGCTGCTGGACAGCGAACTGTTCGGGCATGAGAAGGGAGCCTTCACAGGAGCGACCTCACTGCGATACGGCCGTTTCGAGCGCGCGCATCAAGGCACCATTTTTCTCGACGAAATCGGCGAACTCACTCCCGAAGCGCAGGTCAAACTGCTTCGCGTACTGCAGGAGAAGGAGTTTGAGCGCGTGGGCGGTTCGGAGACTTTGCGCGTTGATGTTCGCGTGATTGCAGCCACACACCAAGACCTGCACGAACGCATCCGACAGGGACGCTTCAGAGAGGACCTGTTCTTTCGCATCAACGTGTTCCCCTTAACCATTCCGCCCCTGCGTCAGCGCCGAGAGGACATTCCCCAGTTGATTCAGCATTTCATATTACGCAAATGCCGAGACCTCAACCTGCCTCAGCCACCGGCCCCGGACGCAGATACTCTGGCTAAACTCCAGGCGTACAATTGGCCGGGCAACGTAAGGGAACTTCAGAACGTGGTTGAACGCGCCCTCATCACCTCGGGTAAAGGGCAGCTTTGGTTTCCTGACCTAGGGAAAACACCTTCACAGGGAATCTCGCCTTCCGCCGCCCAACCGACGCCGCCCACGCTATCCACCGACAATTTTCCAAAACTCAGCACCGTAAACGCCGAACACATCCGAAAGGCGATGTGCCTCTCACGCGGCAAGATCAAGGGCCCGGGAGGCGCGGCCGAACTCCTCGGCCTGCAGGACAACACGCTGCGAGCCCGTATGCGTAAACTCGGCATCCCCTACGGCCGCACCGCCACCCGCTGGGACGGCTCGTCCGATCAGAACACACCTTAGGCCGGCACGACGGGTCGCGGGATCGCGTCCCGAATAAAGTGCGCCAGCTCGGAGAGTTCGTTGACACCCTAAGAAACGCAAAGAGCCCAAATGACAAATAGTGAAAAAGCTCTCTCCCCTACCACAGAAGGCCACACTCCTCAAAAACAGCGCGCCATTGGGTTCCGCTACATCAGCGGAGTAGTGGACAAGGCTGTTCTTGACCAGATTGCATCCCGGCTTTCAGAACAAGACATCTCTTTCAAATCCTTCGATATGTCTGGGCAGCCGCAAGCCAGCATTAATGATTTGCTGAGCAGCTTCGCCTTGTTCTTATCCTCGGATATCACAAACGCCTACATGTTGGGGCTTCTGACAAATGCGACATACGACGTCCTGCGCAACTCACTACTCGGGCTATGGACATCGATAAAGGGAAAGAAAGTCACACAGGTGACGGCCCACTGTTCTAAAAAAGTCCCGGTCTCGTTAGACATCAACATGACCGTTGGCAATGACTCGTTGACTTTCAAACTCGATGGCGATGTCTCTGAGGAAGTCCAACGAGTTCTAATTGACAGCATATTCGACTTCCTCAAGTCACACCGCGAGAGCAAGCAACCCCAACACCTGATTCTCTTCACCGACAAAACCAAAACCGCCTGGAACCCCGTTCCCTTTGAGACCCTGATCCAAAGGGAGTTCGAGAAAAATAACAAGGCCTCCCTGTAACTTTTGGCCGGCACTGCTTGAGCATCGTCTCTTGCATGGAGGCATACGACTCCTCCACCACCTCGCGATAGACAGCAACGTTGGTTATGATAATATCACCCATGCTCCCCCACTGGTTGCATTCGCGCGTTAAGGATTGGCTCGTTCAGACTGTCTTTCAAAATTGATCAACGGCCACAGCCACTCGTAAAGGCCATCAAAGGATTTGTCGATGGGAATGGGAGTTGATTCCAGAAACTGACAGGCCATTAGACGATCCCATGTCGCCTCACAAGATCGCCGCGGGTGCTGGGCTGAAATCGAACTGTAAAAAGAGGCTCCCGTGGTGTAATGGTGCGAGAAAATGAACGGGCTCCACGTCTTAGTCAATTCAGGCACCGACTTAATGTCGACTATTTCGACTTCCTCAAACTGCCGTGACGCGGGACCGTCCCACGCGGTTTTCATGAGATCAACAGCCTCGACGTCTGAACTTGGCGCACCGTACCCGAAAATTGTGAGTATGAACCCGTCTTTGAGCGCATCACGCAGAGTTTTCCATTCTGCGCTGATAAACGGATCAGCACTGTAGTTCTTTTGCGCAACTGGAAAAAGCAAGCGGCTGCTCTGGTACGGACGGCCACACACCGTACACGTCCCCCCGGTGGGCCCCTTTTGCTTATGTTCAAGACAGTAACCGACAGCCACATTACCGTGGAGAAATAGTGGACAAGGCACACCGGCTTCTTGACTGTTGCGGGCGCATGCCTGCCACAGAAAAGGATCCCAGTTAAACGTTGCAACAACGTCCTTTTCGCGGAGGGAAAGAACAAGATGATCATAAAGCGTCGGTTCGTCAGGGAGCATCATCTCCCCAAAATACGCCCTGATTGACTCCTCGAGCTGCGCGAGCAGATCCGCTTTCTCCGGATTACCATTCAACTCTGAGTACAGCGTTTCAAAATTCTCTCCGCCGTACTTCACCCCATGCAGTTCAAGAAGCCCCGACAACTGAAGTATCTCGACCAGATTGTTCATTAACGGAAGCTTCCGCCCTGTCTTTTCCCCTCTTGGAAAAGCCGCATAGCTCGCCCCCGCCCCCAGGATATAAACATGCGGCCTACCCATGAGTTTGTCATTCGCAAGCCCCGCAGACTTCATATCAATCCTCCATCTAACACAGGCTGCCGAGTCGGGCATCGTGTATGGCAATGGTGTCGAGCATTCGCTTGCGCCGTTCCCAGTCGGGCATACAGCGGGAAAGGAGTTTGTAAAAGCTTCGCGAATGGTTGAGGTGTAACCGGTGGCAAAGCTCGTGCATGATGACGTATTCGATGCAATGTACCGGCGTCTGAACAAGGTTGACGTTGAGCGTGACCCGGCCTGAACAGCTGCAGCTCCCCCATCGGGTCCGCATGGCTCGGATCACCACCGACGGCTTTGAAACTCCATGCCGCCCGGCGATCTCAAGGCAGGACTCAAGATAGCGGGAAAACACGTCGTGCGCACGCTCGCGGTACCACGCCGCAACTGCGGCATGCACACGCTTGGTGTCCCTGCCAGCGGGAACAAAGACGTGCAGAAAACGGCCGCTGAGCTTTGCGGGCTTGAGGAGGCCCTCCTCCACCTTAAGACGGTACTGCCGCCCCAGGTAGACGAAGGTCTCTCCGCTGACGTACCGGTAGGGCGTCGGCAGCGGATGAAACGACTCCATCTGGTCGAGTTGCCTCGCGATCCAAGGGGCCTTCTCGCGGACAGCCGCAAGCACGGCCTCTTCGCTCGCGGATGAAGGCGCGAATACGCGCACGTCCATATCCGGGGCAACCGCAATCCGCACGCGCCGCCGGAACGACCGGAACAGGCGGTACGGGATTCGGCGGGCGCCGAACTCCAGCATCTGCTGTATGCCCTCAGTCTTCATTGGCTCTCGCGATTTCAATGCACTCGTCGATCAGTTTGTCCTGCGCTTCAAGCGGGATCTCGACACCGAACTCCCCGCAAATCTCGAAAAATACGTCGTCGATTTCGTTCCGCATCCGGTTCAAGGCGTCTGGGTTGTCGCGCCAATCGCGGATCTTGTGCTTCCCGATGCGCTCCACAATGGCAAGGGCGATCTCCGTGGCCGGCTTGACGTCACCTGCGGTGTACCGGGCCACATCCTCCCCGACGCAGCCGTAAAACCGGCGGGCCATGTCCTGCCCCACGAGCTTCTCGGGGGTATCGTCATCCGTGTGGGTCGCCACCTTGGTGGCGATATCCTTGATCTTCTCCAGCGCTTCGACCGCCTGCATGCGTTTGCGGTGCAGGGATTCGAGGACATCCTCCAGAAGCTTGGAAAAACGCCCGTAGAAGGCCGGGTCTTTCTCGATGTCGCGCTCGATGGTCCGCATCGTCGCTGAGGCGATCATGTCGGCCTTGGCCTCCGTGCTCTTGCCCTGATCTTCGAGCACCTGCTCACGCTCCTTCGCGTCGAACAGGTTGATCGGCTTGCAGAGCTGCTGAATCTCGCCCGCACCGACATGCGCGTCGATGAGCTTCTTGATCCTGGGCTCGTATTCGGAGAAGTCCACGCGCTCCTGAAACCGCATGGACACAACCGCGCGGAGGTTCTGGAAAAACTTCAGGTCCTTCTTGTACGTGGCGACGGTTTTGCCCGGCGTGTCCTCAAGGAACATCGTGGAGGAGAGCGCCAGCGCGAGCGTGCGCGCAAACAGGCCGAACCGCTCATAGAACCGGTTGCGGCGGTCGGCATCCCGCAGATGCTCCTCGAACGCCTCGGGGTCTTTGGACCCCTTGACCGCCGCGAACAGCTCCCACACGTCGGAGTGCATCTGCGGCAACTGCGCCGCCCGGTCCTGCACATACGTCACCGTGTCCGCGAGATCCAGGCGGTCGTAGTCGGCAAGCTGCGCATAAAAATCGATGGCATCGTCGAGCTGCTCGATCACGCCGCTGTAGTCGAGGATCAGCCCGTACTCCTTGCCTTCATACAGCCGGTTGACACGCGCGATGGCCTGCAGCAAGGTGTGGTCTTTCAGTTTGCGTGCGAGATAAAGCACCGTGTTGCAAGGCGCATCGAAGCCCGTCAGCAGCTTGTCCACCACGATGATGATCTCGGGCTCCTCGCCGTGCTTGAAGGCGTTGATGAGCTGTTTGTTGTATTTGTCTTCGGTCCCGAAGCGGTCCATCATCTGCGACCAGAAGCCCTTTTCTTCGGCCGACGGCCCGCTCTCCGCAGAATCGTCCCCTTCCCGTTCGCTCGGCGGCGAGATCAGCACCTCTGTCTTGACCTTGCCGAACTCGTCGAAGAACCGCTTGTAAAGCAGCGCCGTCGCCTTGTTGGGGGCCACGAGCTGCCCCTTCATTCCCGTGCCCTGATAGGCCATGGCATAGTGGCAGGAAACGTCCCAGGCGACCATGTGGACCTTCTGCGCCGCGCTGTTGAGCTGCCGCTCGGTGGAGAACTGGCGCTTGAGATCGGCCTGCTGCTCCTTCGTCAGGCCCGCAGTCAGCTTCTCGAACCACCCGTCGATCGCACCCTTGTCCACCGGCTGAGGAACATGGCGGGCCTCATAGAGAAGCGGCACAACGGCGTGGTCTTCGACCGCCCGGGCGATGGTGTAGGCCGGCTGGAAGAGGTCGCCGAACTGCAAGAACGTGTTGGACCGAATATCCTTCGCCAGCGGCGTCCCCGTAAAAGCGATCAGGCACGCCCCCTTGAGCGCCTGACGCATGCGGGCATGCAGCTCGCCGTAGTTGGTGCGGTGCCCCTCGTCCACCAGCACGAACGTGTTCCGTCCCACCTTTTTGATCTCCCGGCTGCTTGCTGCGGCGTTGAACTTGTGGATCACCGTCGTCACGACGTGCGCCTTGTCGTCCTGCAGCAGGCCCACCAGATCCACGCCCGTCTTCGCCTGCTCGGGCTCCAGGCCGCAGGCGCGGAACGTGTCCCAGAGCTGGTCGTCGAGATCCACGCGGTCTGTCACCAGGATGATCTTCGGATTCAGGATGTCCGGTGCCAACGCCAAGCACTTGGCCAGCATGACCATCGTCAGGGACTTGCCACTGCCCTGCGTGTGCCACACAACGCCGCCTTCTCGCGGGGCGTCTTCAGCCGCTGACCGCACGCGGTGCAAGATGTCCTGAACAGTGAAGAACTGCTGATAGCGTGCGATTTTCTTGGCCCCGGCGTCGAAGACGATGTACTTGTAGATCACCTCCAGCAGCCGCTCGCGGCGGCAAAGCGCGTAGAGGCAGCGGTCCTGCTCGTAGACGGCGCGCCCCTGCGCGAGCATGCCCCTAAAATCGCGCGCGGCCCCCGTGAACGGGGACGAGAGAACGTGGTCCACCCGCTCTGCCGCGAGCGGCCGGTCCAGAATGGCCCGGATCTCTGCGTCAAGTCCCGCCTCTTTCCAGATCGACCAGAACTTCCGCGGCGTTCCGGTTGTGCCGTACTCCGCCTTGTCCCGCGCCAGCGCGAGCACCAGCTGCGTATAGAGGAAGAGGTGGGGAATCCCGTCCTTGGCCTGGTAGTCCGCAAGCTGTTCGATGGCCAGATCGACCGGCTGCTTTTTCGTGTCGCTGTAGGCGCTCCGCTTACATTCGATGACGACGATCGGTATACCGTTCACGAACAGCACGATGTCCGGCACGTAGTGTTTCTGCTGGCCGATCCGTTCAATCTTGTACTCCGCCGTGCAGTGGTACGTGTTACGCTCCGGATGTTTCCAGTCGATATAGTCGATCGTGAAGCTCTTCGTGTCCCCGTCGACCGTTTGCGGGGCGCTGGTTCCCAGGCAGAGCAGGTCATAGGCCTGCTCGTTCTGATGCATAGCGCCGGTGGCGCGGAAGGCGCGTAGCGCCTGCACGGCGTTCTGGACAGCGTTCTCGCTGAACGGGTGATCCCGACCCTTGAATTCGAAGCGGCAGTTGTTCCGGATGTGCTCGCAGAGGGTCCGGTCGATGATGGCCGTGCCCAGACGTCCGTCGCGCAGGGTGTTACACTCCTCTGGCGTCAGGTACTCCCAGCCAAGTTGCATCAGGAGCTGCAGAGCCGGCAGCTGACACTGCACCTTCTCCAGATAACTGGGTGTCAGCACATGTTCCGGCGTTCCGTATGTTTCGTGGTTTTCCATATGCTACCCTTCTTGAGCAACCGAACTCTTGTCTACACCCTCTGAGCGAACCGGCAGTAACCCACGCCACAAGATCGGAATTGGAGGCGTCCTATAATGTCGCGCTGAAATCCATGCTAAGATTGGCATTCCCTCTTCAAAACAGGAAAGCTTTTTGGAGTCCCAAACGTGCGCCGTCGTCCTCTCAATTAGAGCCGAAAGATCGTCTAACTCATCAGGCAACTTGACGTCGTAGTACGAAACACCAGTTCCGTGACCAGCGTCGCCAACATATAGCTTGTCGTCAGTTGACTCATCAGGGAACCACATCTGCAAGCACGAATGCGGGAACACTTCCCTGATCATCGTTCTAAGTTCCTCATAGGCCATTTTTTGCCCATAGATCAAACAGAACTCCGCAAGAGCAGGGAACAATGAAGACGCCTTTGTATGTTCATTCTTATTTGCCCTGTCACCATACACCATATCAAGAAGTTCATCAAAGCTCTCAGTGTCAACCGGATAGTGGCATCCCAACACGTTGTAAGCGATACGAACTCGTCCAATCATCTCATGAAGCCACTCTTTCGCATATGCCTGCGTGTCCGGAGCTGCAAGCAATACTATCAATGCCATGACAACCTCAATCACCTGATCATCATAGGCTGGCGAACGGGCGATTGGATGATTGGCCAGCAAATGACAAACAAGCCGTGCGACGTTCTGTAACGGTGCTGCTTTCGATGCGTACGCCTCCCCTTGAATATGTCCAAGAACGACAAGGCCATACAACGCCAGGCGTCCCAACACCTCTTGCGTCCAAAGGTGATATTCAATGGCAGAACCTCTGAAATCTCTCGACAATCCGTCAGGCACAAGACAGTACTTCCCAATCTTATTTACATACTTGGCACAAGAAGTGACATATGTTCCATAACGCCACCTGTCAGCCTCCATTGGCGATCGCGCGATCACATCGATGTCAACCAACCCCTCAATCAGCGCCTGAGCTGCAAACCAATGGGTCAAAACGAGGAGCGGAAACTGGACTTGTTTACCGCTGCGCACAACAATACCTGTCTGACAGGCCAGTTCCAAATCACCCGGCTCAGCTAAGTCACCTACGTGCACAGAGGTACACTCCCGCTGTACAGACAGAATGGCGAGACGTTTGAGCGCCAGACTGGCCTTAATACTGTCGGAAGCCTTGCCGACCGCCTGCTCGGCAAGTTCATTGAGCAGTTCAGCTTCGGACTGCGGAAGGCGAGCCATACGCCGGCGGAGACAGATACCATAAATAATGGCAAAAAGTGGCCGGGTTACAGCCTCTCGCATGGGGGGAGGCAGAGCCTTCAGCAGATAAGGATGCGTTTCATCGCCTTCAATCCGCGACACCAAAGCAGCGGCATCTTCGTAACTCAGACCGGAAACCGGCAGACGCTCCTCTATCCCGTTCAGACAGGGTAGCTCTCTACTGGCGATGACAACACGGCTATCGCTCCATGCCACAGTGAGTGCCCTGGCTTCCTCGACAAGCGCTTTAAGCCTGCTATCGCCTTGTTCGTCCGCCCGATCTATGAAAACGCAAACGCCGGACTTACGCGAACAACCCAGCTTCTTCACAATCGCTTGGATAGTCTCGCGAAGCGAACGCACGATTTCGTGAGCATCAAGAAAGACAGGCACAGGCCGCCCCTTGGCACCTTGAAACTCCTGTAGAGCCCGCTGAAACAGGCGTTCGAGTACGAGTGACTTGCCTACGCCGACTTCTCCGGTCAAAACGCCAACACCTGTCTCCGGCAAATCCTTTACCGGCGAAACAACCTTCAGGTCCAGAGCCATGCTTGAGGCAATGTCTTTCGGCACTTGAAGCGTTTGCCAGCGTGCAACACACCGTCCAATCGAAAGCAACCACTCTTCAGAAAAAACGTCATCGGCGTCGCTATCCTCACGAGGCAGACTCAGCGCCCGGTTCACCTCGTCGCATAGCGCCAATCGAATCGCCTCGCCAAGTCGCCCAGCCTTATCCCCCGTCCTGCACCACTTCACATGCTTCTGAACCTCTGCCAGCAGACGTTCCGTTACATCAGTCGCCCCCTGCTCAAAGAGTTTGAAGACCAGAAGCCGCCGATTCGTGTTCACCGCCTCCCGTATTTCATCGTGAACCGGGCCAGATGTCTCCTCGGTGGCCAACCAGATCACAAAAGCCGACTTCCTCACTTTATCAAGGAACGTCGAACGAGCCCCGTCAGAACTGGCCGACGTATACTCGAACGCCCAAGGCCGCATAAACGAAACGCTCCGCACAGCATCAACGGCTTCTCGCCGGGTCGCAGCAGTGTTGTCATTCATCGCGCTGCTGATGAACACCATGGCGGCCGTCTCGCTTGGGAACAGAACGGCATCGCCCCCCTGACAAACGTCAGGGGTGACTCCACCGCCTTCTGACTTCTGAAATGCCATGCCTACGCTGTCCTCACATTGCTTAACCGCCTGAATGCTCGGTGCGACAGAGAAGATAAAAAGGAGTGACCGTTGACGCAGCCGAACGGACGCTGTATTATAATAGACGGAATTGAAAATCCCTCACGTGTGTAAGCGGCGAAAGAGATGTGACCGCCGTCCGATCGGATCATCATTGAAAGTCTGGAGCCAAGGGAAAACCGATGAGCCAAACCTCTGTCAGTATCCCGAAAGTCCGCTTTTCGGAGCCTAAACGGAACCTGCCTGGACGTAGGGGCGTTACAACCCTTGAGGACAGATTCACGATTGCGTTTGCACGGGCCTACCTGAGCCAGGCACCCGAGATGCACCGCACGTCGACCTGCGACAGCATGGCAGTCGCGCGCGAAGTCTCGGTGAACGGATACGGAATTGCCGACATGCTGGCGGTGGCGTGGCAGTCTCTTGCAGGCGAGATGTTCCCGACCACGGAGGCTTTCATCGAGGTGGCTCGCCCCTGCACACGCGCCTTTGAATGTAAGCTGTCGGACTGGCGGAAGGCCATGAGTCAGGCGACTCGTTACAAATTCTTCGCCCATCAGGCGTTCATTGTCCTTCCCGAAACGGTTTGCGCGAACGCATTGCCGTATATCGACACCTTCCGCAGTATCCGCGTGGGTCTGTGGAGTTATTCGAAGGAGACGGATCGCATCCGCATGCATTACACACCGCGGCCCGCGAGTCCGATGTCGAAACGCTGGCATATCCATGCTGTTCAATGTGTCGCCTCCACGTCTACGCAAGCTCTGCCAGTTTCTCGAAAAGGCTGATGCCTTCCCTTATGGTTTCAAGCCGTTCGAGGTTCGCTTCAACGTCCTGGGCAAAGCCGGCTTCTTGCAGGGCGCTCCAAAGTTCTGATGCCCGGTGCACACGTTGCTTGAAGTTTTCCAAGTCGGCCGAGATGTCACCTGTGGTGCATGCTCGGCTCAAGGCTTGAACCGCTTCCCATGATTGGAGCGCTTCGTCAGTCCGTGACGGTTCCTCGCGGTTGTATAAGGCATCGCTCGGCGTCTCACTGGCAACCTCGGGAATGACCGACTGATAGGCCAGAAAGTCCGGTTGCTTGATACGGGAAAGAAGCGGGGTGCTGACGTAGCGGATGACAGGTGCCCGCCCGCCCGACTCCTCCTTCACGTATTTGCTCATGGAAAACTGCCGCAGTCCCGAAAACCACCCGCTGGCTGCCGCTTCCGCCCCGCAGACGCCCAGCAGAGGGCCAAGCAGGTGACAGTAGCCGTTTACCACGCGTGCTCCGTTGATGGAGAGTGCGTAGTTCGTGTACATCAACCCCGCAATGACCTCGGGGTGGTAGATGTCAGAGCGGATCTGGTTTCCGGAATCGCGTGCTCCACCGTTCCCCACAAGGATGTAGTATCCGTCCGGCGGGTTATCGACCGCCGTCAGCGCATCCACAATATCTCTAAGCCCCGCGCCGTTTAGGAACACGTCTCTGTCGACAGCCAAAGTGGCGAACGCCAACCCCTTTCCCACCGCATCAGCCGCTCGGCGGGCATGCGCCACAAAGTTGAGCGCGATACCCGAATCCATGGAATCTGCGGCGCTGACATACACGCTGGGGGCAATCCATTCCCCCAGTCCCATGTCGGCTTGTGCCTGCATGCAGCGTTGTATGATTTCAGGGATCGCCGTACCCGAAATCAAAGCTCCGCGCCGTGGCGGCTGGAAGTAGTCCCATTGCTCCAAGGTTCCGAGATTGGGTTGCGGATGCCGCAGATAGGCCGTCGCAAAGAACTCGGGGTCCATCAGGAGTTGCCTTCCTGTGCCTCGCAACTGAGCAATGGTTTCACGCATCTTGTCCGGGGTAAGATAACGCGGGCTGAGCACCGCGCCTGCGATACACCCCTGTTCCAAGCCTCGCGTGAGTTTGTCTTTCGGACCGAAGCCGTGTTGTGCGAGTACGTTCATGGTGCCACCTTTCCTAGATCTTCTTCCACAAGTTCGAGACGTGCGTAGCGCAGTGCCGGGCGTTTACGGATGCACCGGTCGATGATCGAGCAGAACGCGCTTGGAAAGTCGCCCCGATAGGATGCAAGGGGCTGAGGTGTCGAATGGATGATTCGGTACGCGGTCGCATACTGACTCTCCGGCCTGGGTGCGAACGGATGCGTGCCACTCGCTACAACGTAGACTGTAAGTCCGGCTGCATACAAATCGCATCGGAAATCCATGTTGTCCTTGTAGTCCGGCTTAAGCAGCTCCGGCGCCATGTAACGCAGCGTTCCAGGCGGGCCTCCGCCCTGTGTGAGTTCGGTGCCGTGCATCTTATAGGCAATGCCGAGGTCAAGCAGTACAAACGGACGCTCAGGCAGTCCGGTTGCGATGACATTGTCGGGTTTGATATCCCTGTGCAGGTATCCGATTTGGGAGAGGTCGCGGATCAGGCCGATGAGCGTCTGAAAGAGCGTCCGGATTTCGGCGAACGTGGGCGGAGGTTGCCGTCCGACCCATCTGTCCAAGGGATCTCCCTGGAGAAACTCCTCGCTGTATACAAGATAATCGTACCCTCCCAAGTGATGCATCTGCGCCGGCACGCTCCCCAGAGTCACGAGGTGTTGCGACGGGCGAGCCTGCAAAGCGGCAATCTCCCGTTTCGCCCTTGCGACCAGTTGGTCACGTACGAGCGTCTCTTCGTCAGTTGTTGCGGTTGGGAGAAAAATGGCCTTCAGCGCCTCGTTCTCTCCCCGCGCGTTCTGCATCCGGTACACGGCTTTAAACCCGCCCGGCTTGATAAAGACGGGTAGTGAAGGTAACCCCAGTGCTTGTTGCATATCCTGGACGCGTGGAATTGGAAACTGCATGATCCCTCCTTACATCGATCAGTTTGTTTACGATACCCGGATTTCGCCCGTCAGTAGTTTTTGCATAAGCCCCTTCTTCTGCTCCTTCAGCGCGGTGAACTTGGCCTCAAGAGATGCGATCTCGCGGTCGGCAGTCGCGAGAACATCGGCGATGGCGCATTGCTCTGATTTGTCAGGCACCAGCACGCTGATACGAGCGAAGTTGTGGTATTTCAGACTCAGCGTATCGTCCACCATTCCTTGTGAATGACGCCAGAACAAATGAACCATTGGTTGATACTTAAAAAAGTAACCCATGAACATGGCATTAACCGAAGCCTTGGGAATACAAATTGTGTAAGCTGGACTCACGATTCCTTCGAGAGATGAGACCGCTGAAACTCCCTGCCACATACGCATGGTATTGTAGCCGATGTCTCCGGAGCGAATCACTTTATAACGGCTCTTGTTTTCGCTGGATGAATCTTTGCGCTCGATCTCAGATGCGGGAATGATTCCGCGCGTTCCGGTGATCGCAAGAAGAGGCAGGTGGTCAGCATCCACTTCGCAACGTTCGTCGAAAAGCTCGCCTAAACGACATATGCGCCACTTATCCCCGAACCCTGGCAAACGTCGTTTACCGGTGAGGAGTTTCTGCATGAGAGTTTTCTTTTGCGCTTTTTTGGCCGCGATCAGACCGTTCGTTTTCTCTATGGCGACATCCCATGTAGAAAGAATTTGGGTGATCTTTTTCTGCTTAGCAAGGGGCGGAAGAAGCATTGAGACGAGCGCGAAATCTGGAAAGTAGAGCCTCAAGCGATCCCCGGTAATGCCATACGAATTCGCCCACAGCCGGTACAATCCAAGATGCGATTTGAACTGGTACAGCATAAACCTTGGATCTACGCCCTTGCGCGGGCGGCATACAACATACGCGGGACTGACGACGCCCCGCATGTCGGCGACAGTGACAGCTCCCTGCCACATTCTCATCATGTTGTATGCAATATCGCCGGGCTCGACCAAAAGGCTGTCCTCTGGCGACACTTCCGACTCCATCTTGCGATCAAGACTTGAACGCAGAACCATTCCTTGATCCATTGTGACGGATAAAACAGGCAACCCCGGTTCCCCCTTGTTTTTGCGCTGCGTGAAAGCGTCACTCAAGGGAACGCATTGCCAGTCCTGTGGTATCCACCCCAGTTTGGTTTTATAGAAACCCGGTCGATCTGCTTTCGGGTCTTTCATTTCACTTGGTCCCTGCGGGAACATTGAAACCCAGTTCCTTCAGGTATCCGGTCATCATCGCCCGTGTCTCAGTAAGTTCGGCCTCGATGCGGAGGATGTCCTTCTGCAAAGCAACGATGTCCACCTCGGGCTCCGGCTCGAAGGTGTTCACGTAGCGCGGGATGTTGAGGTTGAAGTCGTTCTCCTCGATCTCCGCAAAGGTGGCGAGATGCGAATACTTCTCGATCGTCTTGCGCGAGCGGAAGGTGGCGACGATCTTCTCGACATCCTCGTCGCGCAGCCGGTTCTGGTTCGTGCTCTGCTCGAACTCGCGCGAGGCGTCGATGAAGAGCACGTCTCCCTTTCCGTTGGCCTTGCGCGATTTGTCGAAGATCAGTAGCGCCGCAGGGATGCCCGCGCCGTAGAAGAGATTTTCCGGAAGGCCGATCACGCCCGCGAGCATGTTCTCGCGAATGACGGATTCACGGACAACCCCCTCCTGCCCGCCGCGGAAAAGGACGCCGTGCGGCACCACCACACCGACCCGACCCTTGCCCTCCACCGCCGTGGCGGTCATGTGGGAGATGAAGGCCCAGTCGCCCTTGCTCTTCGGCGGGATGCCACGGCTGAACCGCTCATAGCGGTCGCCGGCCGCGATCTCTTGCCCCCACTTGTCGAGGCTGAACGGCGGATTCGCAATCACGATGTCGAACTTCATGAGCTTGTTGTCCTCGACAAGCTGCGGATGCCGGATCGTGTCTTCCCACTCGATGCGCGCCGCGTCGACCTCGTGCAGGAACATGTTCATCTTGCAGAGCGCCCACGTGCTGCCGTTCATCTCCTGGCCGAACAGGGAGAAGTTTCTCGATCCGACCTGCTGGGCCGCCTTGATGAGCAGCGAGCCGGAGCC
>Ga0209066_10004146_pt1 | contig 16000 bp, 9 predicted proteins | sample All_14_2_FD_187198 | JGI IMG/M metagenome (GOLD analysis project Ga0209066, IMG submission 187198) | Freshwater microbial communities in response to fracking from Pennsylvania, USA - Allegheny Zone_MetaG_DW_15 (SPAdes) (version 2) ...
TGCCGCCGCCAACCTTGGCCAGCGTGATGGTGATCGCAGCCGTCAGCGTCGTCTTGCCATGGTCAACGTGACCAATGGTGCCGATGTTGCAGTGCGGCTTGTTACGTTCGAACTTTTCCTTGGCCATTTTTCTCTACCTTCGGACCCCAGAGGGGCCTGCAATTAATGGGATTTCTGGGGTGTAGACGGGCGGACCGAGCGGTCCGCCCTTTTCTTCCTTGTACGCCTTTCCGGAGGGAAAAGCCTACGCGTACTTCTTGATCACTTCGTCGGCGACGTGTTGCGGCACCGGCTCGTAGTGATCGTAGACCATGCTGAACTGGGCGCGGCCCTGCGACATGCCCCGCAGCGTGTTGACGTAGCCGAACATGTTGGCCAGCGGCACGAAGGCGTTCACGACCGTCGCGTTGCCGCGCATGTCTTGACCCTGGATCATGCCACGACGGCTGTTCAGGTCGCCGATGACCGAACCCAGATACTCTTCCGGGGTCACGACTTCGACCTTCATGATCGGCTCGAGCAGCTTGGGAGCGCCCTTTTCGCGCAGCTCCTTGAAGGCGGCGCGCGACGCGATTTCGAACGCCAGCACGCTGGAGTCGACGTCGTGATACTTGCCGTCCGTCAGGGTGGCCTTGAAGTCGATCAGCGGGAAGCCGGCCAGCAGGCCGTTGTCCTTCACGGAGTTCAGACCCTTTTCGACGCCCGGGATGTATTCCTTGGGCACCGCGCCGCCGACGATCGAGTTTTCGAACACGAAGCCCGAACCCGGCTCGCCCGGCTCAAAAGTGATCATGACGCGGGCGAACTGGCCCGTACCGCCGGTCTGCTTCTTGTGGGTGTAGTCGATGTCGACCTTGCGGCCCAGGCTTTCGCGATAGGCAACCTGCGGCGCGCCGATATTGGCTTCGACCTTGTAGGTCCGCTTCAGGATGTCGATCTTGATGTCCAGGTGCAGTTCGCCCATGCCCTTCAGGATCGTCTGGCCGCTTTCAAAGTCGGTCGAGACGGTGAAGGACGGATCTTCGGCGGCCAGTTTCTGCAGGGCGACGCCCAGCTTCTCCTGGTCGGCCTTCGACTTGGGCTCGACGGCGATTTCGATCACGGGCGCCGGGAATTCCATGCGCTCCAGGATCACCGGCGACTTCAGCGGATCGCACAGGGTGTCACCGGTGCGGGTTTCCTTGAGGCCGGCCAGCGCGACGATGTCGCCGGCATAGGCTTCCTTGATGTCTTCGCGGTTGTTGGAGTGCATCAGCAGCATGCGGCCAACGCGCTCGCGCTTGTCGCGCGTGGCGTTCAGCAGGCCCATGCCGGTTTCCAGCTTGCCCGAATAGATGCGGCAGAAGGTCAGCGAACCGACGAAGGGGTCGTCCATGATCTTGAACGCCAGAACCGACAGGGGCTCTTCGTCCGAGGCGTGACGCACGACTTCTTCTTCAGTCTTGAAGTCGATGCCCTTGGTCGGCGGGATGTCCAGCGGCGACGGCAGATAGTCGACGACGGCGTCCAGCAGCGTTTGCACGCCCTTGTTCTTGAAGGCCGAGCCGCAGAGGATCGGATAGAAGGCGCCGGTCAGAACGGCCTTGCGCAGGCACTTCTTGATCACCTCTTCCGAGGGCTCTTCGCCGCCCAGATAGGCTTCCATCGCGTCGTCGTCCATTTCGACGGCGTTCTCGACCAGATAGGCGCGGGCCTCGACAGCCTTGTCCATCAGGTCGGCGGGGATTTCCTCGTCGCGGAAGTTGGCGCCCAGGGCGTCGTTGTCCCAGACCACGGCCTTCATGCGGACCAGATCCACCAGGCCGCTCAGCGAGGTTTCCGAGCCGATCGGGAACTGGATCGGAACCGCCTTGGCGCCCAGACGGTCGCGGATCGACTCGACCGACTTGTCGAAGTCGGCGCCGATCTTGTCCATCTTGTTGACGAACACGATGCGCGGAACGTTGTACTTGTCGGCCTGACGCCAGACGGTTTCGGTCTGCGGCTCGACGCCGGCGTTACCGTCCAGCACCGTCACGGCGCCGTCGAGCACGCGCAGGCTGCGCTCGACTTCAATCGTGAAGTCGACGTGGCCAGGAGTGTCGATGATGTTCAGGCGCTTGCCGTTCCAGAACGCGGTCGTCGCGGCCGACGTGATGGTGATGCCGCGCTCCTGCTCCTGCTCCATCCAGTCCATGGTGGCGGCGCCGTCATGCACTTCGCCGATCTTGTGCGACTTACCCGTGTAATACAGGATGCGCTCGGTCGTCGTCGTCTTCCCGGCGTCGATGTGCGCCATGATGCCGAAGTTACGGTAGTCTTCGATTTTATGCTGGCGGGCCATGATGGAGCTCTGCGTAGCGCTGCTGTGAGGCAGGGACATTTAAACGTGCGGCGCGGGCGGTTTATCGCAAACCGCCCGCGCCTGAAAGAGTGCTGATAAGAAAGCTTACCAGCGGTAGTGCGAGAACGCCCGGTTGGCTTCCGCCATCTTGTGGGTGTCTTCGCGCTTCTTCACCGCAGTGCCGCGGTTGTTGGAAGCATCGAGCAGTTCACCGGCCAGCTTTTCGGTCATGGTGTTCTCGCCGCGCTTGCGCGCTGCGGTCACCAGCCAGCGGATGGCCAGGGCGCGACGACGGTCCGGGCGAACTTCCACGGGCACCTGATAGGTGGCGCCGCCAACGCGACGCGACCGGACTTCGATCGCCGGGGCGACGTTGTCCAGGGCGGAGTGGAAGGTCTCAAGCGGACCTTGGTCCTTGCGCTTGTTTTCCAGGATGTCGAAAGCACCATAGATGATGTTTTCGGCGACGGCTTTTTTGCCCTCGTACATCACGTAGTTCATGAACTTCGTGACAATCAGATCTCCAAACTTGGGATCCGGCAGGACTTGGCGTTTCTCGGCGCGACGGCGGCGGGACATTCTTCTTTTCCTTACTTCGGACGCTTGGCGCCGTAGAGCGAACGACGCTGCTTACGATCCTTGACACCTTGGGTGTCGAGGACGCCGCGCAGGATGTGATAGCGGACGCCGGGCAAATCCTTGACGCGGCCGCCGCGGATGAGCACCACCGAGTGCTCCTGCAGGTTGTGGCCTTCGCCCGGGATGTAGCAAACGGCTTCGATGCCGGTGGTCAGACGGACCTTGGCGACCTTACGCAGAGCCGAGTTCGGCTTCTTCGGGGTCGTTGTATAGACGCGGGTGCAAACACCACGGCGTTGGGGGCAGCCCTTGAGGGCCGGCACCTTGTTCCGGACCGGCTTGGGCTGGCGCGGTTTGCGGATGAGCTGGTTGACGGTAGGCATTAAGTCTCTGCTCTGATGGAAGCGTGTGCCTTTCGGCCGGGGCGCTTCAGGTCCTGTTCATTAGTCCGGCTTGCGGGGCTCCAGCTGGAGACCTGATAAACACGAAACTCGCCGGGACGCGTTGAAGCGTTCCGGCGGGCTATCCGTCGGTAGGGGACGGGCGCTTAACAGGACGGGCGCGGGGCCCACCTCGAAAGAGCGCGGTATTTACTCGCGAAGTCGATCCGCGTCAACGCCGGTGATTGCGTCGGTTAATGGGACCTTAAAGGCCACGCTTTCGCCACTTCCGGTGGTGATCCTGGCGCCTTGCCCGTCTTTTTGTCGAGTGATCGGTGACCCTGCCCACGGCGCGTTCCAACCCACTGCGACGAAGCGCCATCCTGATGGGCTCCATCGCCGTTCACGGGCTGGTGCTGGCCCTGCTGGCCCTTCCCCGAATCGAAGCCTTTCCCGACCGCTCCAATGACGAGGACGCCCTGATCGTCACCCTGGAGCGGATCGACCGGACGGCCGAGTCTCAGCCAGACGACCAGGCCGCCAGCGCAGCGCTCCGCCAGATTCAGCCCCGCACGCCGCGCGCCATCTTCCGCACCTCGGTGACGCCCCTATTCGTGCCGGGGGCGCCCGCCGAGGCCCCGCGCGGAACAGCTGCGCATCCCGCGCCCCTGCCCGGAGGCTCAAGGGGCGACCTGCGTTCCGCCCTACGCGGCAGCGGTGTCGGCTGCGCCAATGCGACAGCCGTGGGCCTCAACCGGCGGGAGCTGGAACGCTGCCACGAGCGCTGGGGCGAGGCCGCGCGCACGGCGCCGGTCTATGCCAACGCCCCGCTCAGCGCCGGCGCGACGGCCGGGTTCGCCAGCCAGGCCGCTCGACAGGAGGCCGATCGCCGCTACAGGGCCGCGCCCATGGCGCCGGGCATCGACCACCGCAGTCGTGACGGCCTCGGTCAGGCCAAGGATATTCCCTTTGTGATGGGAGACACCGACGGCGTGGGTCGAAAGAAGTCCGATCAAAGCCTGGGCGTCAGGCCCTGAGTTCCGTCTTGGGCCGCATCACCAGCCAGGGCGTCGGACCAGAGCGCCACTCCCAGGTGGCCAGCAGCATGTCGAGGTGGCTATTCTGGGTGAGTTGCGCCAGCAGATCCGCCTTTTCGACGCTGGGATTTATGCGATCGATTTCGTGGGTGGCTTCAAAGCGCTGGATCAGCCGCTCGGTCACGCCTTCTCGATACATCGGGTGGGTTTCGACGATCAGATCGAAGCCGGCGAGCGCGGGATAGAGGTCTGGCCGGAGCACCTCATCCTCAAAGCCTTCTGCATCAATGAAGACCAGGACCCGGCTACCGGCGAACCGCGCAAACTCCTCCCCGCGGAATTCCTCGCGGATCACCACCTGATCGGCGACACCGTTGGCCTCCGCCAGGATGCGGCAGCGGCGGCGCGCGGTTTCGTTGGTGTCATAGGCATTGACGGTAACGCCCGGCATCAGCCGCGCCAGGCCGACCGCGTAGTAGCCCTCGGCGCAGCCGATATCGATGACGTGCTGCAGCCCCACATGACGCAGGGCTTCCAGCGCAGGGTGCAGCTCGCGCTCATAGACGCCCAGCAGCCTGGGCAGAAGCGCGCCCTCCGCCGAATGAACGACATAGTCCATGCCCTCAAACGGGCCGGAGCGAATGTGCAGACCTTCCTGGGCAAGGGTATTGACCCAAAGGGCGGTGCGCCACTTGGCGGCTGTCACGAGGCTCTTGGCGAGCAGTTCGGGATCGGACAGGTCCGTCCGCGCCATCAAGGCGCGGAGCTGGTCGGCGTAGTCTGAATGTGTCCCCATTCATTTGGCCTATCGGCGTCATGCCGGAGCGTCAAGTTTGGCGCCTCGCCCATGCGAAAAAGGCCCGGGATCACTCCCGGGCCTTTCCGCGTCTCTCTGGCGCTTGCGCCTATTGGGCGCCTGCGGTCCTGTTGTCGCTTACGCCTATTCGGCGTCTGCGAGCGCGATGGCCTCGGGCAGAGGCTCCATCGCATCTTCGCGCTGCTGGGCCAGCTGCTCGTCACGCTTGGCGGCGACGCGCTGCAGGCTGCGCAGGTAGGAACCCGTACCCGCGGGGATCAGGCGACCCACGATGACGTTTTCCTTCAGGCCTTCCAGGGTGTCGGTCTTGCCGTGCACCGAGGCTTCGGTCAGGACGCGGGTCGTTTCCTGGAACGACGCGGCCGAGATGAAGCTCTTGGTCTGCAAGCTCGCCTTGGTGATGCCGAGCAGCACGGGCTGGGTGGTGGCCGGACGGCCGCCCCGCGCAATCGCGCGGTCCTGCTCGATATAGAACTCGGGCTTGTCCAGGTGATCGCCCTTGATCAGACCCGTATCGCCCGGCTCCAGGATCTCGACCTTCTGCAGCATCTGACGAACGATCGTCTCGATGTGCTTGTCGTTGATCGGCACGCCCTGCAGTCGATAGACCTCCTGGATTTCGTCCACGAGGAAGTTGGCCAGGGCCTCGACGCCCAGGATGCGCAGGATGTCGTGCGGATCCGGGTTGCCGTCGATGATGTATTCGCCGCGCGAGATGAAATCGCCATCGTGCACCGCGATATGCTTGCCCTTGGGGATCAGGAACTCGACCGGTTCGCCCTGGTTGCCGTCAGCGTCGACTTCCGGGGTGATCTTGATACGGCGCTTGTTCTTGTAATCCTTGCCGAATTCGACGCGACCGTCCATTTCCGCGATGACCGCGCAGTCCTTGGGACGGCGGGCTTCGAAGAGTTCGGCGACGCGCGGCAGACCACCGGTGATGTCGCGGGTCTTGGCGCCTTCGGTCGGGATGCGCGCGATGACCTCGCCCGGCTTGACCATGTCGCCATCGGCCACCGAGAGAATGGCGCCGACCGACATCAGGTAGCGAGCCTCGCCGCCGTTGGCCAGACGGACGTAGGAGCCGTCTTCACCCAGCACGCCCATGGCCGGACGCAGGTCCGAGGCGCGGGCCGAGGTCCGCCAGTCGGCGATCACGCGCTGCGCGATACCGGTGGCTTCGTCGGTTTCCTCGCGGACGGAGAAGCCGTCCACCAGGTCCTCGGCGCGGATGCGGCCCGCAACTTCGGTGATGATCGGGGTGGTGTAGGGGTCCCAATCGGCCAGGCGCTGACCGCGCTTGACCTTCTCGCCGTCCTTGATCTTCAGGCGCGCGCCGTAAGGCGGCTTGTAGTTTTCGCGTTCCTTGCCGTCGACCAGGACGCTCACGGCCGTGTTGCGGCTCATGACCACCAGGAAGCCGTCAGCGCCCGTAACCGTGGCGCCAGTGACGCGGACCACGCCGTCGTTGCTGCTTTCGAAGAACGACTGCTCGGCCACCTGGGCGGTGCCGCCGATGTGGAACGTACGCATCGTCAGCTGGGTGCCGGGCTCGCCGATGGATTGGGCGGCGATGACGCCGACCGCTTCACCGATGTTCACGGGCGTGCCGCGAGCCAGGTCGCGGCCATAGCAGGCGCCGCAGACGCCGATCTTGGCTTCGCAGGTCAGGACCGAACGCACCTTCACCGACTGCACGGCAGCCGCTTCGATGGCGTCGGCCATGTTCTCGTCGAGATAGGTGTCGGCGGGAACGACCAGTTCGCCGGTCGCCGGATCCTTGATGTCCTCGGCCGAGAAGCGGCCCAGGACGCGGGCGCCCAGCGAGACCAGCACGTCGCCGCCCTCGACGACGGCGCGCAGGGTGATGCCCCGCGTGGTGCCGCAGTCTTCCTCGACGATGATGCAGTCCTGCGCCACGTCGACCAGACGACGGGTCAGATAACCCGAGTTGGCGGTCTTCAGCGCGGTGTCCGCCAGGCCCTTACGGGCGCCGTGGGTCGAGTTGAAGTATTCCTGAACGGTCAGGCCTTCCTTGAAGTTCGAGACGATCGGGGTCTCGATGATCTCGCCCGAGGGCTTGGCCATCAGACCGCGCATGCCGCCCAGCTGCTTCATCTGGGCCTGCGAACCACGAGCGCCGGAGTGGGCCATCATGTAGATGGCGTTGATTTCCTTCTCGCGGCCGTTCTCGTCCTTATGCTTCATCTGAAGCTCGGCCATCATCTCGTCGGCGACGCGATCGGTGGCCTTGGCCCAGGCGTCAACGACCTTGTTGTACTTCTCACCCTTGGTGATCAGGCCGTCGGCGTACTGCTGCTCATACTCTTCAGCCAGCGTGCGGGTTTCGGCGACGATCGCCTCTTTCCGCTGCGGGATGATGATGTCGTCCTTGCCGAAGGAAATGCCGGCCTTGGCCGCTTCCTTGAAGCCCAGACCCATGATCTGGTCAGCAAAGATGACCGTCGCCTTCTGACCGCAGTGGCGGTAGACGATGTCGATCAGATTGCCGATTTCCTTCTTGGTCAGGGCCTTCTCGATCAGGCGGTGACCCACCTGCGGGTGACGCGGCAGCAGGGCGGCGATCTTCATCCGGCCCGGCGTGGTGTCGATCACGCGGCGACGGGCCACGCCATCATTGTCCACTTCCGTGAAGCGCGACTTGATCTTGGCGTGCAGGCTGACGACGCCGGCGTCCATGGCGGCTTCGATTTCGCCCAGGTCAGCGAAGATCTTGCCTTCACCCGGCTCGCCGTCGCGGGCGACCGACAGATAGTACAGACCCAGGACGATGTCCTGCGACGGCACGATGATCGGGCGACCGTTGGCGGGCGACAGGATGTTGTTGGTCGACATCATCAGGACGCGCGCTTCGAGTTGCGCCTCCAGCGACAGCGGCACGTGGACCGCCATCTGGTCGCCGTCGAAGTCGGCGTTGAAGGCGGCGCAGACCAGCGGGTGCAGCTGGATGGCCTTGCCCTCGATCAGCTTGGGCTCGAACGCCTGGATGCCCAGACGGTGAAGCGTCGGCGCGCGGTTCAGCAGGACCGGGTGCTCGCGGATCACCTCTTCGAGGATGTCCCACACCTGGGGCTGTTCGCGCTCGACCATGCGCTTGGACTGCTTGACGGTGCCCGACAGGCCCTTGGCGTCCAGGCGCGCATAGATGAACGGCTTGAACAGCTCGAGCGCCATCTTCTTGGGCAGGCCGCACTCGTGCAGCTTCAGATCGGGACCAACCACGATGACCGAACGACCCGAATAGTCGACGCGCTTGCCCAGCAGGTTCTGACGGAAGCGACCCTGCTTGCCCTTCAGCATGTCGGCCAGCGACTTCAGCGGACGCTTGTTGGCGCCGGTGATGACGCGGCCGCGACGGCCGTTGTCAAACAGGGCGTCGACCGACTCCTGCAGCATCCGCTTTTCATTGCGGATGATGATGTCGGGCGCGCGCAGCTCGATCAGGCGCTTGAGGCGGTTGTTACGGTTGATGACCCGGCGATACAGGTCGTTCAGGTCGGAGGTGGCGAAGCGGCCGCCGTCCAGCGGCACCAGCGGGCGCAGTTCCGGCGGGATGACCGGCACGACCGTCAGAACCATCCACTCGGGGCGGTTGCCCGACTCGGAGAAGGCTTCGAGGATCTTCAGGCGCTTGCTGAACTTCTTCTGCTTCATGTCCGACACGGTGCCGGCCAGCTCTTCGCGCAGGCGGTCGGCTTCCTTGTCGAGGTCGATCGCCTTCAGCAGGTTCTGGATGGCCTCGGCGCCGATCTCGGCGGTGAAGCTGTCATCGCCGTATTCTTCCTGGGCGCGCATATAGTCGTCCTCGCTGAGCAGCTGGTGCTGCTTCAGCGGGGTCAGGCCCGGCTCGGTGATGATGTAGTATTCGAAGTACAGGACGCGCTCGATGTCCTTCAGCGGCATGTCGAGCATCATGGCGATACGCGACGGCAGCGACTTCAGGAACCAGATGTGGGCGACCGGCGAGGCCAGCTCGATGTGGCCCATGCGCTCGCGACGAACGCGGGCCAGGGTGACTTCGACGCCGCACTTTTCGCAGATGATGCCCTTGTACTTCATGCGCTTGTACTTGCCGCACAGGCATTCGTAGTCCTTGGTCGGGCCAAAGATACGGGCGCAGAACAGGCCGTCACGCTCGGGCTTGAACGTGCGGTAGTTGATGGTCTCGGGCTTCTTGATCTCGCCGAACGACCACGAGCGGATCTTCTCCGGCGAGGCGAGCGAAATACGGATCTGGTCGAAGGTCGGAGCGGCCTGGACCGGATTGAAGATGTTCAGGACTTCCTGGTTCATCTTGGTTCCTTCTGCGGGACTACCCGCGAAAATTCAAAGTGGAGATGGGCTGAGCGAAGGCCCCTCCCCGGCAACCCTTCCGAAGAAGGGCAGGCCGGAGAGGGAGGTTCGGATCAGCTGTTCTCCAGCTCGACGTTCAGGCCGAGCGAGCGCATTTCCTTGACCAGCACGTTGAAGCTTTCGGGGATACCGGCTTCGAACGTGTCGTCGCCGCGGACGATCGACTCGTAGACCTTGGTGCGGCCGGCCACGTCGTCGGACTTCACCGTCAGCATTTCCTGCAGGGTGTAGGCGGCGCCGTAGGCTTCCAGTGCCCAGACTTCCATTTCCCCGAAGCGCTGACCGCCGAACTGGGCCTTACCACCCAGCGGCTGTTGCGTGACGAGCGAGTACGGACCGATCGAGCGGGCGTGGATCTTGTCGTCGACCAGGTGGTGCAGCTTCAGCATATAGATGTAGCCGACCGTGACCGGACGCTTGAACTGGTCGCCCGTCTGGCCGTCGAACAGGATCGACTGGCCCGACGGGTTGAGACCCGCCATGCGCAGGTGATCCTCGATGTCGCCGATCCGCGCGCCGTCGAACACGGGCGTTGCGATCGGAACGCCCTTGCCGAGGTTGCGGGCCAGTTCCACCAGACCCTCTTCGGTGTCGGGCAGTTCTTCGTCGGGACCATAGATCTCGGTCAGGCGCTCGATCAGGGCCTGCTTCTGGCCGCCGGCCTGCCAGTCTTCCAGCAGGGCGGTGATCTGCTTGCCCAGACCGGCGCAGGCCCAGCCCAGGTGGGTTTCGAAGATCTGGCCGACGTTCATGCGCGACGGCACGCCCAGCGGGTTCAGAACGACGTCCACATGGGTGCCGTCCGCGAGGAACGGCATGTCTTCGATCGGCAGGATGCGCGAAATGACGCCCTTGTTGCCGTGACGGCCGGCCATCTTGTCGCCGGGCTGAAGCTTGCGCTTCACGGCCACGAAGACCTTGACCATCTTCATCACGCCGGGGGGCAGTTCGTCGCCGCGCTGCAGCTTGTCGACCTTGTCCTCGAAGCGACGGTCCAGACGCTTGCGGTTCTCGTCGAACAGACGGCGCAGCGACTCGAGCTCGCCCATCGCCTTCTCGTCTTCGAGCGCGATCTGCCACCACAGGCCGGGCTGGATTTCAGCCAGCTTTTCGGCCGAGATTTCGCCGCGCGACAGGCCTTTGGGACCCGACAGCGCCACGTTGCCGATCAGCAGCTCGCGCAGACGGCTCAGGATGTTGCGGTTCAGGATCGCGAACTCATCGTCGCGGTCCTTGCCCAGGCGGTCGATTTCCGAACGTTCGATGGCGAGAGCCCGCTCGTCCTTGTCGACGCCGTGACGGTTGAACACCCGCACGTCGACGATCGTGCCGGCGACGCCCGGGGGCAGGCGCAGGCTGGTGTCGCGGACGTCCGAGGCCTTTTCGCCGAAGATGGCGCGCAGGAGCTTTTCTTCCGGCGTCATCGGGCTTTCGCCCTTCGGCGTGACCTTGCCGACCAGGATGTCGCCCGGCTGGACTTCGGCGCCGATCGCCACGATGCCGGCTTCGTCGAGGTTGCGCAGGGCTTCCTCGCCGACATTGGGGATGTCGCGGGTGATTTCTTCCGGGCCGAGCTTGGTGTCGCGGGCCATGACTTCGAATTCCTCGATGTGGATCGAGGTGAAGACGTCGTCGCGGACGATACGCTCGGAGATCAGGATCGAGTCTTCGAAGTTGTAGCCGTTCCAGGGCATGAACGCGACGAGCGCGTTGCGGCCCAGGGCCAGTTCGCCCAGCTCGGTCGAGGGGCCGTCAGCGATGATGTCGCCGGCGCTGATCCTGTCGCCCACCTTCACCAGCGGACGCTGGTTGATGCAGGTCGACTGGTTCGAACGCTGGAACTTGCTCAGGCGGTAGATGTCGACGCCCGAACGGGCGGCGTCGGTTTCTTCGGTGGCGCGGACGACGATACGGGTACCGTCGATCTGCTCGACCACGCCGGTGCGCTTGGCCACGACCACGGCGCCGGAGTCGCGGGCGACCACGGCTTCCATGCCCGTGCCGACCAGCGGCGCGTCGGACTGCACCAGGGGCACGGCCTGACGTTGCATGTTCGAGCCCATGAGGGCGCGGTTGGCGTCATCGTTTTCGAGGAAGGGGATCAGGGCCGCGGCCACCGAAACCACCTGACGCGGCGACACGTCCATCAGGTCGACCATCTCCTTTTGCAGGAGCGTGGGTTCGCCGTTGATGCGGCCCGGGACCAGGTCGTCGACGATCTCGCCGTTCAACACCTTGATGTTGGACTGGGCGATGACGTGCTTCGACTCTTCCATGGCCGACATGTAGACGACCTCGTCGAGCGGCTTGCCGTCGGCGACGCGACGGTAAGGGCTCTCGATGAAGCCGTACTTGTTGACGCGGGCGTGGGTGGCCAGCGAGTTGATCAGACCGATGTTCGGGCCTTCCGGCGTTTCAATCGGGCAGATGCGGCCGTAGTGGGTCGGGTGAACGTCGCGAACTTCGAAGCCGGCGCGCTCGCGGGTCAGACCGCCCGGGCCAAGCGCCGAGAGACGACGCTTGTGGGTGATCTCCGACAGCGGGTTGGTCTGGTCCATGAACTGCGACAGCTGCGAGGAGCCGAAGAACTCCCGCACCGAGGCCGCAGCCGGCTTGGCGTTGATCAGATCGTGCGGCATCACGGTGTCGATGTCGACGGACGACATGCGTTCCTTGATGGCGCGCTCCATGCGCAGCAGGCCGACGCGGTACTGGTTTTCCAGCAGTTCGCCGACCGAACGCACCCGGCGGTTGCCCAGGTTGTCGATGTCGTCGATTTCGCCGCGACCGTCGCGCAGGCCGACCAGCAGCTTGAGCACCGCCAGCACGTCTTCCTTGCGGAGCACGCGCATCTCGTCCGAAGCGTCCAGCTCCAGGCGCATGTTCATCTTCACGCGGCCCACGGCCGACAGGTCGTAGCGCTCGGCGTCGAAGAACAGCGACTTGAACATCGCTTCGGCGGCTTCGACGGTCGGCGGCTCGCCCGGACGCATGACGCGGTAGATGTCGAACAGCGCGTCCTCACGGACGGCGTTCTTGTCGACGCGCAGGGTGTTGCGCATGTAGGCGCCGACCGTGACGTGGTCGATGTCCAACACGTCGATGGTGCTGAAGCCCTGGTCGGCCAGAGCCTGGATCGAGACCACATCCAGCTCGTCGCCGGCTTCGGCGTAGATCTCGCCGTTCTCGAAGTTGACGGCGTCGCGGGCCAGGTAGCGGCCGGTCAGGGCCTCGGGCGCCAGCAGCAGGGTCTTGAGGCCGGCGTCTGCCAGCTTCTTGGCCTGACGGGCGGTGATCTTCGTGCCGGCCGGGGCCACTTCTTCGCCGGTGTCGGCGTCGATCAGGGCAAATTCCGGCTTCACGCCGCGCCAGCGCTCGGGCTTGTAGGGGGTGGCCCAGCCTTCGGCGCCGGCCGTGGTGCGCTTCTCGAAGGGCACCACGTCGTAGAACGTGGTCAGGATCTCTTCGCCGTCCATGCCCAGGGCATAGAGGAAGGTGGTGGCGGGCAGCTTGCGGCGACGGTCGATGCGGACATAGACCACGTCCTTGGCGTCGAACTCGAAGTCCAGCCACGAGCCGCGATAGGGAATGACGCGGGCGGCGAACAGCAGCTTGCCCGAAGCGTGGGTCTTGCCCTTGTCGTGGTCGAAGAACACGCCGGGCGAGCGGTGCATCTGCGAGACGATGACCCGCTCGGTGCCGTTGACGATGAAGGTGCCCTTGTCGGTCATGAGCGGGATATCGCCCATGTAGACATCCTGCTCCTTGATGTCCTTGACGGACCGGGCGCCGGTTTCTTCTTCGGTTTCGAACACGATCAGGCGCAGCTTGACCTTCAGCGGCGCCGCGAAGGTCATGTCGCGCTGGATGCACTCCTCAACGTCGTACTTGGGCTCTTCGAATTCGTACGAGACGTATTCGAGCACCGCGCGCTCGTTGAAATCCTTGATCGGGAAGACGGACTTGAAGACCGCCTCGATACCTTCGTCCTTGCGCGTGCCCGGACGGACTTCGCGCTGCAGGAACTGTTCGTAGGAGGAGCGCTGAACCTCAATCAGGTTCGGCATCTGCACAGCTTCGGGAATGCGGCCGAAAGACTTCCGGATCCGCTTTTTGCCGGTGAACGATTGCGCCATGTTTTTCCCTTGGGCGCGGCTCGGCCGCGCCAAATGTTTCGAAGGTCACGCGCGGATACGGAATCCGCCCGTAAATTCGTTTGATCCTGCGTCCACCCTCGCCGCGCCCGCCTGAGACGGGAGCGCCGGACGCTGGAATTCCCCTGACAGGCGACCGGGACCGGTAGACCTGGCGGGCGCCCCTTCGCGCGGTCGGAGGGCGGCTGACCGCGCCTCGGGGCGTAATGTGCGGACACGCGCGTGCGCGCTCCGCCGAAATGTCTTCGTGAGCCGGCGAGTATAGGCCAAGCAGCTGTGGATGAAAAGGGGTTTTGTTAAGAAACCGCCGTTCTGACGCTGGGCGCAACACGAAAGCGGCGACCGTCAATTCAGACCGGCCCCGTCCGAGATAACGCGTTATCCCAATCAGATTTCGCCCAGAGAGCAGGCTCCTGATTACGGCCATGTTCGACATTGGACCGCAAGCCCGCAGTAGAGATGTCAGTCGGCGCGCAAATACATTGTTTAGCTGTTCGCCTTAGTCTCAGTCCGGACCAATGGTGCGGACTTGGAGCTCTGACATGACGGCCACGACAGGATGCAGCGGCTGCCGTGACGGCGCGGGCTTTGATCTGCCCATCACCATGGCCTTCCAGCCCATTGTCAACACGGCCACCGGCGCGGTCTTCGCCCACGAGGCGCTGGTGCGCGGCGCGGGCGGCGAGAGCGCGGCCAGCGTCCTGGCCCAGGTCTCGGACAGCAATCGCTACGCCTTCGACCAGCAATGCCGCGTCACGGCCATCGACCTGGCCGCCCGGCTGAACATGGCCGATCAGGGCGCCAACCTGTCGATCAACTTCCTGCCCAACGCCGTCTATGAGCCGCGGGCCTGCATCCGCCTGACCCTGGCGGCCGCGATGCGCTCGGGCTTCCCGCTCAACCGCATCATCTTTGAATTCACCGAGGTCGAGCGCCTCGACACCGACCATATCCTGCACATCCTGCGCAGCTATCGGGCCATGGGTTTCCAGACCGCGATCGACGACTTCGGCGCGGGCTATGCGGGTCTGGGCCTGCTGAGCAAGTTCCAGCCCGATATCGTCAAGCTGGACATGGACCTGATCCGCGACATCGACACCAGCACCGTCAAGCAATCGATCGTCAGCGGGGTTCTGCGGATTCTCGGCGACCTGGGCGTCACGCCGTTGTGCGAAGGCGTCGAGACCGTGGGCGAATATGACGTACTGCGCGCGCTCGGCGTCGAGCTGATGCAGGGCTATCTGCTGGCCAAACCGGCCCTGGCCGCCCTGGCTACGCCCGTCCTCCCCGGCCAGACGACGGACATCAGCGCCGTCGCCTGACCCGGCAAGGTTCAGCCCGGCGTCTTGGCCAAAGCCGCCAGCAGCGCCTCGGCCGCGGGTCGTGATGACGCCGGGTTCTGTCCGGTGATCAGCAGACCGTCGGTCAGCACATAGGGCGCCCAGTCCGGTCCCTTGGAATAGACGCCGCCCGCAGTCTTGAGCATGGCTTCGACCAGAAACGGCACCACGTCGGTCAGGCCAACGGCGGCTTCCTCGGTGTCAGCAAATCCGGTGACAGCCTTGCCTTTCACCAGCGGGTCGCCGTTTGGACCCTTCACGTCGCGAAGGACGGCCGGCGCGTGGCAGACCGCCGCCACGGGCTTGCCAGCCGCCGCCAGCGCCTCGATCAGGCGGATCGAGTGGGCGTCCTCGGCCAGATCCCACAGCGGACCGTGGCCGCCAGGATAGAAGACGGCGTCGAAATCGGCGGCCTGGATCTCCGCCAGTCGCAGCGTGGTGGCCAGGGCCTTCTGGGCTTCGGGATCAGCCTTGAAGCGAACCGTGTCCTCGCTCTGGGCGTCGGGGGCGTCGCTCTTGGGATCCAGGGGCGGCTGACCGCCGGCGGGCGAGGCCAGCACCAGGGTCGCGCCGGCGTCCTTCAGGGCATAATAGGGCGCCGCGAACTCCTCCAGCCAGAAACCGGTCTTCTCGCCAGTGTCGCCAAGGCGATCGTGGGAGGTCAGGACCATGAGAATATTCATCGGGGGGCTCGCAGGATTATCGGGAAGGGAGGACGGATGTGGTGCGCGCCGGCCGCTCTCGAAAGGGGCGCGCGAAGAACATCGGCCAGAGCCGACAGAAAACGGGCCGAAGCTTTACTTGCAGCGCCGGCCTGTCGCGCTGCCGCAGGACGGCTCAGTCTTTTCGGATCGCCTTGACGGCCAGCGACACCCCCGCCCCGATCAGGCAGACGAAGAAGGCGATCTTGGCCAGGCCGCCCGCCACGTCGACGACGAAGCCGAGGACGCCAAAGACGATCATCAGGACGAGCAGGATTCCGGCGAGCTTGAGCAT
>Ga0209066_10004149_pt1 | contig 15996 bp, 14 predicted proteins | sample All_14_2_FD_187198 | JGI IMG/M metagenome (GOLD analysis project Ga0209066, IMG submission 187198) | Freshwater microbial communities in response to fracking from Pennsylvania, USA - Allegheny Zone_MetaG_DW_15 (SPAdes) (version 2) ...
GTTGATGGAAACTTCGCACTTCCCATCTTGGTCCTTCAAGACCGTTTGCCGCAACACACCGCGGCTAGTTCGGGACGGGGAAGTCCCTTTCATTCGTTAGGCTTTTTGCGCGCGGAATCAAACAAACAAACAAACAGGATCAAGAAAATGCCATTGACACGAATTTCAGCGCCGAAGCACGTTCCATACGTCAAGGTCAAAGCACTTGCTGACGGGACGCAAAATGCGCTCGTTAGCACGTGCAATGTCCCCGTAAAGGACCTCTTTCAGTTGATCACCCGGTTCGAATCTGAGGAAATGATCCTCGATCCGTCCTTCGGCGGCGTCACTCGGTCATCGGACGCCTGCATCGTTGAAGTCACATTCTTGCGAGGACGCACGGATGATCAAAAACGACAGTTGTTTCTGAGCATAGTGGCAAGCGCCACAGAGGCAGGATTTCGCCCGGACGACATCATGATCGCTCTCACTGAAAACTCGCAGGGGGACTGGTCACTTGGCTTGGGTGTCGCATATGCGGATCACGTCAAAGAATCAAAGACAAGCGATGCGTAGCCACAAACACAAAGCCGAAACTGCGAGTAGCTCACACGCATTCTCATCAGTCGCCAGCCTAACATTTTGGTCAAGCCGACACCAACAAGCTCCGCTTGTTGGTACCCTCCGTGCTGCGCACTCCGGTGCGGCTTACCGCGGGCGTTAGCGATTCACCCGCCGCCGGCAGCCAGTGTCGGGAAGAAACTGGTGTGTATTTCGCTTGAGGCGTCCTTCGGAGGCTGCACATGACCGACAGGCCAATGGTGCGTTTACTGCCCGCGCGTTAGCGTGGTCGGGGTTCGTCAGTGACTTTGGTGAGGTGGCTTTCTGGCAGATGTCGCCACCATCCCGTTTGAGAGATTGAGCTAATTTGGCGACTCCCACGCAGCCCCCGCTTTGTGTTCTCTCAACCATTGCTGGAGAGTTGCCATGGCCAAGTCGCCCAAGTCGCCCAAGTCCGCTCAGCCCTCAAAGTCCCTGCTCGTCATCGACCCCGATTGCGCCGCCATCGATGTCGGCTCCACACGCCAGTTCGCCTGCGTGCCCGCTGATCGAGATGACCAGTTCGTGCGCGAGTTCGCCAGCTTCACCGACGCCATCTGCGACATGGCCGATTGGTTTAAACGCTGTCGCATCAAAACCGTGGTCATGGAGTCCACCGGCGTTTACTGGATCCCCATCTACGAGATATTGGAATCGCGCGGCTTCAAGGTCCACCTGGTCAATGCCCGCCACGTCAAATACCTTCCAGGGCGCAAGAGCGATGTGCTCGATTGCCAGTGGCTTCAACAGCTCATGAGCTTTGGTTTGCTGCGCGGCGCCTTCCGCCCCAATGAGCAGATCTGCGCTTTGCGCGCCCTCTGGCGTCACCGCGACATGCTGCTGTCCGACCAGGGCCGCCATGTCCAGCGCATGCAAAAAGTCCTCACGCAGATGAACGTGCAGTTGCACAACGTCATCAGCGACATCATGGGACACACTGGCCAAGCCATCTTGCGTGCCATCGTCGCCGGTGAGCGTGATGGCGCCACCCTGGCCAAACTGCGCGACCGCCGCATCAAGGCCGACCACGCCACCATTGAACGATCGCTGCAAGGCAATTGGCGCGCCGAACATCTGTTTTGCCTCAAGCAAATCCTCAGCCTCGTTGACGCCATTGCAGAGCAAGTGCGCCTGTGCGACCAGCAGCTCATGTCCATGCTCATCGAGTTGCATGCGCACGACTTGCCAGAACAAGGCGTGCCCAAGCACAAGCGCTCCAGCAAGCAAAAGAACGCCCCTGCCTTTGACATGCGCGCATCCCTCTATCAAGTCTGCGGGGTCGACCTCACCAGCATCCCCGGCGTCGATGTCAATACCGTCGCCAAGATCCTCAGCGAGATCGGCACGGACCTCTCTCGCTTCCCAACGGTCAAGCACTTCACATCGTGGCTCAGCCTGTGCCCTGGCACCAAGATATCAGGTGGCAAGGTGCTCTCGTCGGCCACCAAGCCTTCTGCTAATCGCGCCGCTCAAGCGTTGCGCCTGGCTGCGGGCAATCTGCGACAGAGCCAGTCATCCCTGGGTGCCTACTTCCGTCGTTTATGCGCCAGAATGGACAAGCCAAAGGCCATCACGGCAGCCGCTCACAAGCTCGCTCGGTTGGTCTACATGATGCTCACAAAGGGACAGGAGTACACCGATGCTGGTCAGCAGTACTACGAGGAGCGATACCGTCAACGGGTCGTCGCCAACCTCGCCAGGCGCGCCAAGGACCTCGGCCTGCAGCTTGTGCCTGTCGCCAACCCCGCATAAAAAACTCAAGACGCATCAACTACTTAGTTGAAGTTTCTTGAGAGGCTTTTCATGCATATCGAACGCACCCTCCTAAGATTGGCAATCGCCTCTCTCTTGGCTATGCCCAATCTGGCAGGAGCCACCTGCGACTTGACAGAAGAATATAAAAACCTCCGCCTAGCAACGTACAAAGCTCTTCGTGAGCCCTTCAATCAATGCAGGAATTCTGTGGAGCAATGGCACTATTGGAAAGCTTTCTCAAAATGCGAGCACCAGAAGGCAGGCGAACATGTGGGCGGCGGCTGCGCGCACATTGCTGGACTTAAGGTCTCCACCAGCCGCAATGACTATAACCACTGTGAAGTTCTCCGCCCCACCGATCGGGAGTTCACGGAAGCCTTAGACGAAGAGGCAAGTTCAAAAGGCATTTCGCAATGCAAACCATCATCAGCGCAACATGAATAGCCAAGCAATCAACACGCGCACTGTCGTGCCTTCGCGCACCGGCCTAACTGGGCGGTCAAGCCGACGCCCACAAGCTCTGCTTGCGGGTGCCCTCCGTGCTGCGCACTCCGGCGCGGCTTACCTGTGGCGTTAGCGATTCACCCGCCGCCGGCAGCCAGTGTCGGGAAGAAACTGGTGTGTATTTCGCTTGAGGCGTCCTTCGGAGGCTGCACATGACCGACAGGCCAATGGTGCGTTTACTGCCCGCGCGTTAGCGTGGTCGGGGTTCGTCAGTGACTTTGGTGAGGTGGCTTTCTGGCAGATGTCGCCACCATCCCGTTTGAGAGATTGAGCTAATTTGGCGACTCCCACGCAGCCCCCGCTTTGTGTTCTCTCAACCATTGCTGGAGAGTTGCCATGGCCAAGTCGCCCAAGTCGCCCAAGTCCGCTCAGCCCTCAAAGTCCCTGCTCGTCATCGACCCCGATTGCGCCGCCATCGATGTCGGCTCCACACGCCAGTTCGCCTGCGTGCCCGCTGATCGAGATGACCAGTTCGTGCGCGAGTTCGCCAGCTTCACCGACGCCATCTGCGACATGGCCGATTGGTTTAAACGCTGTCGCATCAAAACCGTGGTCATGGAGTCCACCGGCGTTTACTGGATCCCCATCTACGAGATATTGGAATCGCGCGGCTTCAAGGTCCACCTGGTCAATGCCCGCCACGTCAAATACCTTCCAGGGCGCAAGAGCGATGTGCTCGATTGCCAGTGGCTTCAACAGCTCATGAGCTTTGGTTTGCTGCGCGGCGCCTTCCGCCCCAATGAGCAGATCTGCGCTTTGCGCGCCCTCTGGCGTCACCGCGACATGCTGCTGTCCGACCAGGGCCGCCATGTCCAGCGCATGCAAAAAGTCCTCACGCAGATGAACGTGCAGTTGCACAACGTCATCAGCGACATCATGGGACACACTGGCCAAGCCATCTTGCGTGCCATCGTCGCCGGTGAGCGTGATGGCGCCACCCTGGCCAAACTGCGCGACCGCCGCATCAAGGCCGACCACGCCACCATTGAACGATCGCTGCAAGGCAATTGGCGCGCCGAACATCTGTTTTGCCTCAAGCAAATCCTCAGCCTCGTTGACGCCATTGCAGAGCAAGTGCGCCTGTGCGACCAGCAGCTCATGTCCATGCTCATCGAGTTGCATGCGCACGACTTGCCAGAACAAGGCGTGCCCAAGCACAAGCGCTCCAGCAAGCAAAAGAACGCCCCTGCCTTTGACATGCGCGCATCCCTCTATCAAGTCTGCGGGGTCGACCTCACCAGCATCCCCGGCGTCGATGTCAATACCGTCGCCAAGATCCTCAGCGAGATCGGCACGGACCTCTCTCGCTTCCCAACGGTCAAGCACTTCACATCGTGGCTCAGCCTGTGCCCTGGCACCAAGATATCAGGTGGCAAGGTGCTCTCGTCGGCCACCAAGCCTTCTGCTAATCGCGCCGCTCAAGCGTTGCGCCTGGCTGCGGGCAATCTGCGACAGAGCCAGTCATCCCTGGGTGCCTACTTCCGTCGTTTATGCGCCAGAATGGACAAGCCAAAGGCCATCACGGCAGCCGCTCACAAGCTCGCTCGGTTGGTCTACATGATGCTCACAAAGGGACAGGAGTACACCGATGCTGGTCAGCAGTACTACGAGGAGCGATACCGTCAACGGGTCGTCGCCAACCTCGCCAGGCGCGCCAAGGACCTCGGCCTGCAGCTTGTGCCTGTCGCCAACCCCGCATAAAAACTCAAGACGCATCAACTACTTAGTTGAAGTTTCTTGAGAGGCTGAACTGAGTCGTTCGTTGTCTTCGGCCTGAGCAGCCGCTACCGGCAAGACTGGTCACTGGGCATCGCCCGGCCTATCCGGCAGCTTTGCCTCGGAAGCAGCCACTCGAACGTGGCGCCCGGCGCGTGCTAACTCGCTGGGCCGCCTTTGAGCACAATGACAGGCTCAAATCGACCAAGAGAATACATGTTTTCGGCAGGATTGTCGGGCCGACTAGAGTCGCTGAGGCCCCGCGCACTTCCGTTCACGCCAGACGGCGCAGTTAGCTTAGACGTGGCCGCGCGGTGTCGATTTGTCGCGCATTGCTGACCTCACGTGCCGTTTCCAAGGCCGCCGTCTTTCAAATTCAGGAAACGCCCGCGCCGGTCGTCAACGGTCAAGTGCTGCTAGAAGACCGTATCGACCGTCTCCTGGCACGCCAGTGAACACCTCTATGAACGCGAGGTCCTCGATCTCAGCCGGCGGGTCAGCGTTCTCGAGCACGATGACCTGCAGCTCGCCCTCTAAGCTGGCGAGATGCCTGTAGAACTTCTCGGCCAAGCTGGATGCCTTCAGCGCCTTCTCATCCTCCGACAGCTCGCCGTGCCGCGATCTGAGCGGCTCGCGATAGGTCAGCAGCGGGGTATCGAGCACGATGAAGCCGGGGTGCGGCAAGCCCTTGTCGATGCAGTGGATCGCTATGGCGACGTTGAAGGCCGCGTGCAGCACTGCGCGGACACCTTTGCCGTTTGCGTCCCTGGCCTTGCCCGCGACGGTGATGTCGTTGACCTTGGTATCGAACTGCACCTTGTCCGCGTCGGGGAACCCCCATGCGATCAGTACCGCCTTGATGGTCTCGCCAAACCCGAAAACAGTCGAGGAATCAGGACCCACGGGAAGCGAGCCGCGGTCGCTCTTGGTGGACGTCGCTTCGATCGCGGTGCGACGACTGGTCAGCGTTTCACGCCGCTGGTGGAGTTCGATCACCTTCCCCAGCTCGGCACGCTTCGCGTTGAAAACCTCGAAGCTCACGCGCAGCGTGGCCTCTGTCGGACGCAGGCCGCAAGCGTTCCGATCGAACTCCTCGATGTCATCATCCAGCGACGAGATGGACGCCGCCAGCCCCAACGCTTCCAGCCTAAGCAAGTCGATCACGGGGGACAGCTCGCGCTGCTCGCGTTCAATCTTGCGCGCCTCGGCAGCGGCGGCGGTATGCGCCATCAAGATCTCTTCGGCTGCGTGCAGGTGCTTCTGAGCGTCAGGTGGCGCGCCGCACACCGGGCAATCGCGTTCTGCCATGGCCGCAAGCAAGCTGCCGCCCTCCTCGATGGAATGCAGCCGGTCAAGGTCTGAGCTGTAGACCGCCTGCAGCTTGGTAAAGCGTTCCAGGGTGATGTCGAGCTCGGCCGCGCGCGTGGACAGGGACTGACGATGGTCCATTGCGCCACGCCGCTCGGCCGCGCATTGATCTAATGCCGCCTGCACAGCCTGCAACTCGGCCGTCGTTGTGGTGCCGGTAGCTTCCAGTTCGGAAAGTTGCCTTTCAGCTTCTGCGCGGTCTCGCGGCTCGTCCTCTAGTTGCTTCTCAAGCTGGGCCAGCATGTCGTCGATCAGCTCCAGCTTGCCGGTCTTTGCGGCGACGCGCTCAGTCTCGGTCGGGATCGTCACAATTGTCGCGTCATCTTGACCAGTGAGCAGCAGCTTGAACAGGTTCTGCTCGAGGGTGCGATCAGGGTGGTTGCCCGAAAGCAGGACGGGGCTGCGCTTGGACATGATGTCTTCTTCCCCGACCACGGCGTACTTCGCCAGGACGCGGATCGACAGCTGTTCCTTTTCCCCGCTTCCGGCGTTGCGCACGATCCACCGGTCGTGCAAGCCCAGGGCTTCCAGAATGCGATAGGAGGCGGTGTCGGTCGCCTTCTCCTTGTGCCGCCATTTCAGCACTTCACCGTTGCCTGTCGGGTGGGAGCTGATGAGGCCAGGGAAGAGCTTGAGGTTTCCGCCCGCGGTCGGACGATAGAGCGTGAAGTCGCCTTCTTCGCCCAGGGTTACGCCCAGCCAGACCGAGTCGTACGGCTTGATTTCATCGTTCCCCGGCAACTCTTTCACAGCCCCGAGCATGAAGAGCACAGCCTCGGACGCGAACGACTTGCCCGTGTTCGAGGCGCCGTAGAAGATGTTCAGACCGTCAACGAAATCGAGCTTGGCAGGCTCGATGTTGGGGCCGGTGAAGGCCAGGTGTCGCAGCCGAATGCCCTTCATGGCAGCATCCCCGTAAACGCCTCGTCAGTACGGAAGTCCGCTGTCCACCGGCCGATGCGCTGTTCCATCTGCGCGCGCATATCTGCCGACGGAAGATCGGCAAAACGCTCGGCCATCCACTGTGCCCGGCCCTTGAGCGCGACGGTATACGGCGCCTGCAGCAGATCGAGGTAGATTGGGGCATCGTCGCTTGCACCATAGGTGATGCCGTCTTCGGTCTCAAAGACGTCGACGAGGTGCAACCGCTGCATCAGGCGAAGGCTTTTCTCCACGAGGGGACGCCGTACCACTAACTCGGCGGCACGGTTGGGCAAGTCCGGGTGCAGGCTGCTCGGCGCCTCTGCGTCGTCCAAGTCTCCGGTGTGCACCACCAGATGGTCCAGCCACGTCATCTCCAACAGGTCAAAGCGCCGCGGGTGGAAAGCCTCCAGCACGACCAGGGCGCGAACGCCCGTCTCCAGAGTGCTGTTGAAGGGATGCGGGTTAGGTGCCCGTCTTTCTACCGATCCCATGGCATGACCCCCTCGTTTGCGAGCACGTGGCAGGTGCCCTGTTTGACATGCGGCCCAGCGTGCCGTCCCAGGACACCCGACGTCTGAAGCAGCGCAGCCTGCTGCATGACCTTGGTCAGGCGGGTGAACTTACTGGGGTGATCGTCTTGGTGTACATCCACGACGCCGCTGTGGACTTCATGACGGAAAGTCATGACGAAATCTTCCGGCGTCGAATCCCGGTAGAAGCGGTCGAACGCCGTGGCGTCGAAGAATCGCGTTCGCTGGATCTTCAGGTGTTCCCCGTGGGTCGGGCACTCCAGCGCGGCCTCGGGATCGGGGTAGGTCCCAGGCCCGCGCTCCTTGTATACATGCAGCAGCTGGCTCAGGTACGCCGACTCGTTGGCCTGGATCGTAGCGGGCACAACGCCCCTCGGGCTCTGGCCCGGATCGGCATCGAACCACTTGACCAAGGCTGGCATGCATGCCGGGTCCTTGGCCAACAGTCTTGCATCGAGCCAGTGGACCTGCGCGAAGTCGAACGCCTGGATCTTTCCCTCGATCTCCGGCGACAGCTTCACCTGCGCGTTCTCGACGAGGTCATCCGCGATGTATATGTTCCAGCGATCCAGGAGCGCCTGTTTGAGCTTGTCGGGGTGCGACACAAATTCGCGCACCTTGCGCACCACGCCCAGCGGCGCCACAAAGGTATACGCCCTCGGCAGCGAGTAGGCGCCAGCAGCCGAGTGCATGAAGATTTTGCCCAATTCAACGAACAGCGCCTTCTCCGACAGCTTCGTGCTGAGCTGCTTGCACTGGTAGTTGTCCCACGGCCCGTCCATCCTGCGGTCGGTGACGTAGCCGGTGACATCGCGCCCCCGGTCGCCCGTGCCGCTCCAACGGTCGTGCGAGTGGTAATCCTTGTAACGCTGCTCTAGCCAGTCGTCGACAAACTCCTCGAGCTCCGCCGCGGTTAGCACGGAGATCAAGCCGGGATAGTTCTTAGGCAAAGGGGCTCCTCCCAGGTCCGATCTTAGAAAGAGCGCCGGCACCTGAATGACCAATAATACTAAGGTCAGACGCTGCCCACGGCTTCGCCGTGCAGTTTCGGCCGTCTCGACTGCATGCCGGTCGCGGATCTCGATGCGATGCCAGCGATCATGTGCCCCGTCACGCAGGGCGATCTTTTAGCTGCGTAGTCACCGCAAAGACTGGGCCGACTTAGGATTCGGGTCGATCGCGTGAGTTCGCGGTCACCAGCGGCAGTGGATCCGATGTGGACAAGGTCGCCTCCTCCTCCGAGTTGCCTGGAGCGACTGCTCCACCTGGTGAACCGTTCGCTGGAGCCTTTCCCCGGTTTGCTCCCCAATGACCGGAATGGGCTTGCCGCCGTGCGCAATATGAATCGCGCCGACCGACCGAGATCGCTGCAAAGCCGTCGTTCGCCAGAAGTCCGACTCACACCTTCACGGCATACCCCAAGGCCAGGTCTTCACCGTTCATGCCTCGAATGCCCCAGTTGATGCGAGGCGTCTCAAAGAGGGTGATCTCCACATCTTGCGGCTCGATGCCGGCCATGTGCTTCAGGTTGTCAAAGAGGGCCTGGATCAGCCCTCGCTTGGTGGCCTCGCTTCGGCCTTCAAACATGGACACCTCGATGATGGTGTATCGGTCGCTTCGGTCGGTGGGGTGAAGGAAGTCGCTGTCGTCCATGGGAAAGAAGCGGTGGAACTTCTTGTCCGGTGGGTATTGCAGTGCCGACACCACGGCGGCATGAATGGCTTGAGAGATGAGGGGCTGCCCTTGCTGGAGCAGGCTGCATCGGGCGTAGATCTTGATTTGAGCCATGGTGGGTGGTTCTCAGTGGGGTGAGGCGGCGGCAACCCGTCGGCTGGCTTGGGTGTGGCCCCCGTAGCCCCAGTGTGCCGCAGGCACGTTGTGCAGCACGATGTACAACGGGGCCGCCGGTGGGCAGCCCATGGTGGCTTGCAGCAGTTCGTGCGCGGCCGCCAGAAAGTCGCTGTGCTGGGGCAGGCTGTTGGTGCCTTCTGTGATGGCCACCTGCAGGCTGGCGCACCACTGGGCATCGGTCAACGGCCGGCCGCCCACTGACCACAGCGATCGGTCTGGGCTTTCGCGCACCTGCACCACGGTCAGGTGGGCCACTTTGCCCAGCACAGATGCCATCAGTTGCGTCAGGCCGTGTTGCATCAGGTGGCGTTGTTCCAGCGTCAAGGGCGCACTGGTGATGTCGAGTGTCAGAAGAGGCATGGGGGCTCCTGGGTGATGGAGCCTTCATCTTCTTGGCATTTCGACGAATGGACAATATGCTGTGAAACCAATGGACCGTTTCCATGAGGGAAACAATGAGCGAATCGTTTTTGCAGCAAAGCCAGCACATGACCGATCTGCTGGTGTTCGTGAAGGTGGTGGAGACCAGCGGCTTCACGGCCGCCGCCATGGCCTTGGGGTTGGGAAAATCGGCCGTCAGCAAACAGATCCAGCGCCTGGAGCGCAACCTGGGTGTCACGCTCTTGCACCGAACCACGCGGCGCATGACCGTCACGGAAGCCGGGCGGGTCTTGTACGAGCACGCGGCCACCATGGTGCGGGCGATGGAGGATGCGACAAACGCACTGTCAAATTTGGCGAGTCGGCCCGCAGGGCGCCTGAAAATGACCGCCTCGGTGTCTTACGGCAAGCATGTGCTGGGGCCGCTGCTGCCCGAGTTCCATCGCCAGTATCCAGAAATTCAGGTCGAACTCCTGCTGGTCAATCGGCATGTTGACCTGTGGGAGGAGGGGCTGGATCTGGCCATTCGGCTGACCGATGAGCCGCCCGGTGCTTTGGCGGGGCGACCCATTCACGCGTTTGATTTTGTGCTGTGTGCCACACCGCGTTTTTTGCGTGGCAAGCGGCTGTCTCACCCTGATCAGTTGGCTGGCATGCCCTGCCTGCCCTTTGGGGTGAGCCAGCTTGGGCAGCCCATGACCTGGCGCTTCACGGGGCGCGATGGGCAGGCATGCACCGTCGCGCTGTCAGGGCCGGTGATCGTCAACAGCAGCGATGTGGTGCGTGACCTGCTCCTGGCCGACATGGGGCTGGGGCTGCTGCCGCGCTTTGTGGTGGCCGACGACCTGGCGGCGGGGCGCTTGCGAGAGGCCTTGCCTGCCTGGACGCCCCATGGCACGTTTGGCTCGCGTGCGTGGGCCTTGTGGCCACCGCAGCGGGCGGTGCCGCCCAAGCTCAGGGCCATGGTGGATTTCCTGGTGGGGCAACTGGGCCCACAGGGGTGACAGGCCTGAGGTCGACGCCTCACGCATGCGAACTCCTTTTGCAACCGTAGCTCAGCCCCCCTTCATGGGGCTGGGCCATGCGCGTGGACCCCTGAATAATCCAGCCTCGTCAAATCAAGATATCCAGGGATCTCATGTTGAAGCATGCACGGGCCGTAGTCGCGGCCATCATTTTGTCGTCGATCCTGTCCGCGTGTGGTGGTGGCGGCGACGTTGATCGCCCACCTGCTTTGCCAGGCAGCATTTCATCCGACCCTTCCGCCGCCGCGGATGACGCGCCGGGTGGCCTGATGGTGGGCTATTACCAGGAAGACGCAAGCAACAACCCGGAAGACCCGACGCCCGGCACCTTTTACATGAACCTGCCTGTCCGCAGCGGGGATTACGGCGGCCAGATGTACTACACCTATGTCGGTTGCCAGAGTGAAAACGTGGGCACGATCAGTGGCAACAAGAAGGTGGGTGGAGACATCTCTGGCACCTGGGTCGGCACCGTGGATGGCAATCCCGTGGGCGGCCCCTATGACGGACAGTACAACGGCCTCACCGGCCTGTATGAGGGCACCTACCGGAACGACGGCGGCAAGCTTCACATCCAGGTCGAAGACTGCATTGACTACCACGTGGCGGCCAACGGGACGTTCAAGCTTTTCCCAGTCGAGGTGAGCTGGCCTGCCTCTTTCAGCCTGAGCAAGGGCGACGGGGACATCGTGTCGTGGACCCACCCGGGTGATGCTGCCTACACCTTTGTGACGGTCATTGACCGGGCGGTGGCACTGACGAATGGAACGGATGCCATCCTCTATCAAAACACCCTGCCCGTTGACCCCGAGAGCGCTGACGATGCGTTTGATGCCTCAGGCTTCAGACAGGCCGGCCGGGAACGCATTGTCGTGATCGTCAGCCTGAGCGGCGACCACAGGCTGCTGGCTTACAGCAGCATCGTGATCAAGTAAGCGGCCAGCGCCAATGAAGATCGCGGTGCGATGTCCGTATCGCAGAGCTGCAGTGGGGGGCTCAATCCGTGCATTTTTCACGGAAATCCGCCGAGCTTTTCGAGAAAGTCAGCCATGCCCCACGGGGGGCCTACATCCAGCCGCTGCAATGACGTTATGAACAGTGCATCAATCCTGAAGTACCGACTGATGTGAGTCCTTTTCATCAGCCCTTCAGGAGCCGCCATGGTTGCACGCATCCCCACCACCATCATCTCTGCCGCCTTGGCCGCAGCCCTGCTGCCCCTGGCCGCACACGCGGAAGAAGAACCCATGGCCACCGACCGCCCCGACGTGGTCGAATCCAGCAACGTTGTAGGGAAAGGCCGCTTCCAGATCGAAACCTCGTTCGCCTCCGAGAGCAACAAGGTCGCTGGCGTCAAGACCACCACGCGCATGACACCCACCCTGCTGCGCTACGGCATCACCGAGAACACCGAACTGCGCCTGGAGACCGACGGCTTCCTGCGCGAAGGCGGAGAGCGCGGCTTTGCCGACGTCTCCCTCGGTCTGAAGTGGCACACCCATGACGGCGACAACGCCACCGGAAAACCCTCCGTGGGCTGGCTCTTCCACGCCGATCTGGACAGCGGCTCCAGCGCCTTCCGCGGCCATGGCGTGCGCCCCTCGGTGCGCATGGTGGCCGAGTGGGAGCTGCCGCAAGACTGGTCCTTGGGCGTGATGCCCGGCGTACTGCGCGATACCAACGATGCGGGCGAGCACTACGTCGCGGGCTCCCTGGCGGTCGTCTTGGGCAAATCCTGGACCGACAAATTCCGCACCTTCGTGGAAGTGGCCGGCCATCAGTTGACCTCTGCCAAGAATGGCGGCTCCGTCGTCACTTACGACCTGGGCATGGCCTACCTGATCACCCCGACCATGCAGGTGGACACCGCCGTCTCGTTCGGGGCGAACGATCACTCGCCCGATCAGCAGTGGACGGTTGGTTTCTCGATCAAGTTCTGACATCGGCGATCAGAAAAGGTGTCCGCATGAAACTCACCATTCAACAAAAACTGTTGGGCTTCAGCCTGATCGGCCTGGTCCTGATGGTGCTGATTGGCACCACCGGCTATTCGGCGGTCTACAAACTGTCGTCTGACACTGCCAAGATCGTCACCATCGGCACGGCCATGCGCGCCCAGATGGAGGCCGACATGATGCACGATGCCTTGCGCGCCGACGTGCTCAGCGCCATGCTCGCTTCGCTGCAGCAAGACGCGGCCGATGAGAAAAACATCAAGGCCTCGTTGACCGAACACATCGACCATTTCCGCGACTCGTTCAAAACCCTGGATGAACTGCCGCTGGATGCCGAGATCGTGAATGCCTCTGCCCATGTCCGCCCGGCCTTGAACGCCTACCTGGCCAGCGCCACCGAGGTGATCGGCCTGGCCTTCACCAACCGCGACGCGGCCCAGGCCAAGCTGGCCTCCTTTCAAAACGCCTTTGAAAGCCTGGAGAAATCCATGGGCGAGCTGAGCGACCTGATCGAGGCACAAACCAAAGCCGCCCAGGCCGCCAGCGACCAGACCGCCACCATCGCGCGAACTGTCATGGTCGTCACCGCCCTGATCTCTGGCGCCTTGTTCTTTGGCATGGGCCATGTGGTCAGCCGTGGCGTGGTGCTGCCCATTGGCCGCGCGGTCAAAGTGGCGCAGGCCGTGGCCGGTGGCGACCTGACCTCGCACATCGACACCAGCGGCACCGATGAAACCGCCCAGTTGCTCACCGCCCTGAAGGCCATGAACAACAGCCTGATCCTGACCGTTGGCACCGTGCGCCAAAGCAGCGAGAACATCGCCACCGGCTCCAGCCAGATCGCCACCGGCAACGCCGACCTGAGCCACCGCACCGAAACGCAAGCCAGCAACCTGCAGCAAACCGCCGCCTCGATGGAAGAGCTCAGCAGCACGGTGCGCCACAACGCCGACACCGCCCGCCAGGCCTCGCAACTGGCCAGCTCGGCCAGCGATGTGGCGGCCAAGGGGGGCAGCGTGGTGGCGCAGGTGGTGAACACCATGGCCGCAATCACCCAGTCCAGCCGCAAGATCAGCGACATCATCGGCGTGATCGACGGCATCGCGTTTCAGACCAACATCCTGGCCTTGAACGCCGCAGTGGAAGCCGCCCGCGCTGGTGAGCAAGGTCGCGGCTTCGCCGTGGTGGCCTCGGAAGTGCGCAGCCTGGCGCAACGCAGCGCCGGCGCCGCCAGAGAGATCAAGGTTCTGATCAACGACAGCGTCGAAAAGGTGCAGACCGGCTCGCGCCTGGTGGACGATGCCGGGCAGACCATGGACGACATCGTGTCCCAGGTGCGCCGCGTGACCGACCTGATCGGCGAGATCAGTTCAGCCACGCACGAACAGACCAGCGGCATCGAGTTGGTGAGTGGGGCCGTGGCCCAACTGGACCAGGTGACGCAGCAGAACGCCGCCTTGGTGGAAGAGTCAGCGGCCGCGGCCGAGAGCCTGAAACACCAGGCCGCCGAGCTGGTGAAGGCCGTCAGCGTGTTCCGCCTGGTTCACCACGGCTAACGAGTCCGCCCTGCGCAAATCGGTCTCTCAGGACCGGTTTTCAAGGGAGCGTTACTCCTTGGCCACGGCCTCCACCTGAATGCGCAGGCTCACGTCCATCTTGAAGCCCCAGTCCTTGCCTGCCCCCAGGCCAAACTCTTCGCGGTTGAAGCTGCCGGAAGCGTCGGCACCACAGAAGTCACGCTTGAACATCGGGTGCGGCATGCACTTGAGCTGGTGGATGGTCAGGTCCATCGTTCAGCTTGCCGCGCCAGTAGGACAGGCCCATGTGGTCGACCTCACCAGGTCAAAGTGACTATCCAGTGGTTTGCCTGGCTGCGGTTGACATCATCAGACCTTTGACGAGCAGGTCTGTGGTGTCGGCCAGCTCGAGCAGGCCATCGGCTTCACCGCTGTCAATCTTGTAGAGGATCAGTTCATTCAGCCCTGCGATGACAGCCAGCACCGCTTGCTCGTTGACCGCAGGTCGATCGTTGGCGGTGGGTACCCCTTCGTTGTACAGGCTGATGAGCAGATCAGCGAACTGTTGATTGACTTGTCGTCGAACCCGGGCACCTTGAGCGCTCAGCCCCAGGATGTCGATGTAAAGGCGCTGCATCAGCGGCGCCTGAGACTGCATGGCTGACAGGTAGGCCTGGGTTCCTGCATGGATTCGTTCATCGATCGTCTTGCTCGGATCCATGGCGGCCAACTGCAGCACTTGCATGATGCGAGCACTGTTCGCCGCATACAAGGCAAGGAAGCATTCTTCTTTGTTCTGGAAGAGCTGATAGAAGGTGCTCTTGGATGCGCAACCTTCTCGCACGATCGTCGCGATGGTGATTGACGGCAGCGGTGCTGTCTCCAATGCGCGTGCCAAGCCAGCCAGAAGGCGGGCGCGGGCATCTTCAAGACTTGAGGAATCTGACATAGGCCTCTGGATGGGGGTCTTCCGTTTACACGCTGAGTACCGTCTGGTACTCTTGCGATACCGGGCGGTACTCGCCTACTCACGAGTCACATCTTAAGTCGCACATGAACACCGCAGAGCAGGCACCTCATGCCATGAGCCGCAGCACCTTCCGATGGGGCCAACCGATGGCATGGAGGTTTCCTGGCTTCCAGAAGCTCTCAGGTCCCTATGCCAAAAACGAGGTCCTGGCTCAACTGCAGCGCATCGGATCGGTCCCGGGTGCCGGTGGCCCTGAGTCGCTTGCGGTGGCCAGCGATGGGACGCTGTACAGCGGCTTTGACGATGGCCGCATCTTGCAGTTCACGCCAGACGGCGCGCTGATCAGAGAGCTCGCTCGGACCGGTGGTCGCCCCTTGGGGTTGCGCTTTCACCCCGGTGGAGACCTGCTGGTCTGTGATGCGACCCGTGGCTTGTTGCGGGTCAGCATGGACGGTCAGATTGAGGTTCTGACCAACGAAGCCGAAGGGGTGCCATTTGGCCTGACGGACGATCTGGACGTCGACGCCCAGGGGCGTTTCGTGTTTTTCTCAGACGCATCTTCATGCTGGTCTCTTGCCCTGAATCACCTCGACCTGATCGAGCACGGAGGGCACGGTCGGCTGCTCTGTCATGACCTCGACACCGGTCAAACCCGGGTGCTGATGCGCGGGCTGCAGTTCGCCAACGGCGTGACCTTGGGGCCGGATGACGCCTTCGTGCTGGTGGTGGAGACGGGGATGTACCGTGTTCATCGCTACTGGCTCAAGGGGGACCGTGCTGGCCAGAGTGAGGTCGGGGGTGCGGACGAATTCTTGGACTACCTGGAGGTAGTTCATGTTTTCATACGAGGATCGGCTTCGAGCCGTGCAGCTGTACATCAAGCTGGGCAAGCGCGTCGGCTTGACCATTCGCCAACTCGGC
>Ga0209066_10004150_pt1 | contig 15993 bp, 8 predicted proteins | sample All_14_2_FD_187198 | JGI IMG/M metagenome (GOLD analysis project Ga0209066, IMG submission 187198) | Freshwater microbial communities in response to fracking from Pennsylvania, USA - Allegheny Zone_MetaG_DW_15 (SPAdes) (version 2) ...
TCGTCTCGAGCATCAGCTTGTGGCTGTACGAGCGGGCGCCCTTGGAGAGCTGCACGATGAAGGGGGCCTTGCTGTCGACGTTGCCCTTGAAGAGGCCCATGGTCTGCTCGAGGTTGTTGATGTTATACGCGCCGATGGCGTATTTGCCGTAGGCCTGCTGAAAGAGTTCCTTGGTGGTGACGATCATGGATGACTCCGATTGATTTATAAACCCGGCCGGACCTGCCTGCACGTACAGACGCGCCGATACCGCTGAAGAATGGGCATATATAATACGGATAAGCCGGGGATGCGACAAGTCTAAAGCGCGTGTTTGAAAAAAGACCAAATACGGGATTGAACGCAAAGGACTCGCCGTTGCGCTATAACGGAGCATGTAAGAAAGGACAAGGTGCGTCATGCGAAACGTTTGGGCCGTTGTCGGGGTCTTGCTGTTCGGGCTGTGGGGGGCGCGCGCGGCACATGCCGCCGAATGGAAGATCCTCAAGCCGGCATCCGCGCCGCAGGCGTATTCGGTTGCGGCAGAAGAGTTTCAAAAATTCTATCGGGAGGTGACGGGACGGCAGTTGGAGATCGTCACGCGGTCGGACAAAACTGCGGACCTGGTGGTGGTCGGCCCGGACAGCGTGAACGGTTTCTGCCGGGCTGCGGTCGAGGACAAAGTCATTCCGCCGCTGGGCGTCGGCGCGGACACGGACGCCTACCGGATCAGGTCAGCGGAGAAAGACGGCCGGCACTATCTCTTCCTCGCGGGCGGCAACGGGCGCAGCACGCTCTACGCGGTCTACGATTTCTTTGAGCGCCAGGCGGGGTGCCGCTATTTTTGGGACGGTGATATCGTGCCGAAACAGGCGGAGATAACGATGGGCGGGCTCGATGTGAGAGAGTCGCCGCGCTTCGCGTACCGCGGTCTTCGCTACTTCGCGCACCGCAGTCTCGACCGGTTTCAGGCCGAGCACTGGGGGCCGAAGCAATGGGAACAGGAGATCGACTGGATCCTGAAGAAGCGGCTCAACCTTTTCATGCTGCGCATCGGCATGGACGACGTGTACCAGAAGGCCTTCCCCGACGTCGTCCCTTATCCGCCGGACGACGGCCCGCTGCCCGAGGCGGTCGCGCGTTCCTACGACGACCGCACGAGCGCGTGGCCGTTGCGCTACCGCGGCGAACTCCGCAAGCACATCCTGCACTACGCGCGCGACCGCGGGCTCCTGCATCCCGAAGACACCGGCACCATGACCCACTGGTACAGCCGCACGCCGCACGCCTTCCTCGAAAAGGTCAAACCGGGGTTCACGCCCCAGGCGACCAAAGGGTATGCGGAGAAGACCGGGCTCGTCTGGGACATCCGCGACGACGCTAACATCGACAATTATTGGAAACTCACGCAGGCGCATGTCGACCACTACGGAAGTCCCCAGATGTTCCATACCATCGGCCTTGCCGAGCGCAACGTATTCACCAACCGCGCGGACAATCTGGAGATGAAGCTCTACGCCTACCGGCGGATCATCGCGAAGCTCCGCCAGCATTATCCGACGGCGCCCATGCTGATCGCGTCGTGGGATTTCTATCACCCCGGCTGGAAGGATGAGGAAGTGCGCGCCCTTCTCGGCCTCTTGGATCCGGAGAACACGCTGATATTCGATTATACCTCGGATCTGCCGGTTTGGCACAGTCAGGTGCCTGATTTCCGGGGATGGGGCGTGGTCGGCAAGTTCCCGTGGATATTCGGGATATTCCACGCTTACGAGTGGGAGAGCGAACTGCGCGGCAATTACGACCTGATCCGCGAGCGCATGCCGCTCGCCGCGGCCGACCCGATGTGCAAAGGTTTCGTGTACTGGCCTGAGACGTCTCACAGCGACAGCCTGATCCTGGAGTTCTTCACCAAAAACGCGTGGAACCCCGAGACGCTCACGCCCGAGGCGTTGCTGCCTTCCTTCTGCCGCGACCGCTATCAGGCGGCTGCCGGGCCGATGCTCGCGGCGTGGCAGGCGGCGCTGCCGTTCATCAAGTTGCATCAGGAGCTGCCGCCCGAGTTCCGCAGCCTCGCGGCGTTTGCGGGACGCGAGGTCACGGTCAAACGGGCCGAGGCTTTGCGCGTGAAGCTCGGCCAACTTGAGCCGCAAATGACCGCGCTGCCTGACCTCTTCCGCAAACTGGCCTCGCTGCCGTACGGAACCGGCGACGCCTTCGTCGACCGCGACGCGGTCGATCTGGCGCGGACCGTCGCGGGCCGCGTGTTCAGCGTCGCCCTCTACCGGTACGCCGCCGCGCAGGGCGACTGGGTCGCGGGCCAGGCGGACGCCGCCGCCGTGAAAGCGGCGGGCGAACGCTGCACGGCTCTTCTGACGGCGCTCCGCGACATCCTCGCGCTGCACGACGACTATTCGATGAACGTTTCCATGGCCAAGCTCGCGGCTGTGCAGCCGGTGAATCCCGCTTTCGAGCAGGCTCTCAAAGGAAATGCGGAGAACGGCTACTGCCGGACGTACATTTATGAGCTGTTTGACGACTACTACCTGCCGCAGCTGGCGCTCTACACTGGCTGGGTGGACGCGCGTGTGGCGGGCGGCGACAGGAAGAGCCCGATGAAACCCGCGAAGCCCTTGCCGATGCAGGCGGTCGTCGATGGGTTCTACGCCAAGCCGCTCGCCGGCATGGGATTGCCTCCCCAAGCGCCGAGAACGCGTGAGGCCTATCGTTCGGTACTCGATCGGTTGGCCGATGTAACGGCTGGTATTTGAAAAGCGACACGCAACGGAAAGAGAAATACGGAAGAATAAGGATAGCAGGGCTGAGCCGTGGCCATCGATGCGCCTGAAAAACCTCCGAGACGACTTCTGGTTCTCGGCGCGGGCCGCGTGTATGCTGTTATCCATGTTTTGTTTGAGGAGAAAGAGTGAGTATGCGGTATCTTGCTGACACGGCGCTGACCACGCGGGTGAAACAGTTTGCACTTGCGGAACTGAATGCGGATTTGGTGGGCGTGGCGAATATCGAACGCTTTAAGGGTGCTCCGGTCATGATGAGCCCGCAGGGCATTCTGCCCTCGGCGCGGTCAGTGATTGTCCTGGCGGTGCATCATCCGGACGCAGCCGTGGAGTTGGGCGGCGAGGAACATCCGCAGAAGATCGGGCCTTACTGCATTCAATACGCCATGAACATGCGGCTCGATGAGATGAGCTACCGCATGGGGCGGTTCATCGAGGCGCTGGGGTATACGGCAGTGCCGATCGTCTCCTCCAACATTTGGCGCTACAAAGGGTATAAGGAGCTGAAGGAGCACTTTGCCCCGGACCTGTCTCACCTCCATGCTGCGGTGGCGGCCGGGCTCTCGGAGTTTGGCTACTCGGGTTTGTCGATCACGCCGGAGTACGGCGCGCGCCAGCGCTATGTGTCCGTCATCACCGATGCGGTGCTGACACCCTCTCCGCTGGTCGAGCCGGGCTCGGTTTGCGACCGCTGCATGCTGTGCCGCAAGGCGTGCCCCTCGGGCGCCCTCAGCAAAGAGATCGACGGCTGGAACGAGATGGAGGTGGAGGGCAAGGTGTACCGCTATGCCAAGAAGAATCTCTGGCGCTGCGCGTGGGGCGAGCATTTCGATCTCGACCTCGACTTGGAAATTCCAGAGAAGGTGGACGAGGCGGTCATTCTCGACTACGTCAAAAGGCATGGCCGGCGCGGCGGCGAAATGGGCTGCTGCCTCAAGGCGTGCGTGCCCAAGGCGCGTCGCTATTTCGACAAAAATTTCTGCAGAAGCCCGCGCCGCAAACGCGATGGAGTGCCGCAGCCCGGGCTGGTGTCGCGCGGATTTTTCGAGAAGCTCCGTTCGCTGACCCAGGCTCACGGCGCGGCGTGCATCCTCGCCGTGCCGGTGGCCGAGCTGCGTGCCGCTGGCGTGACGGTCGAGGACTCGAAGGCGTATCTGCCGGGCGCGAAGAGCGCGGTGATCGTCTGCTTAGCCGCCGACAGCGAGCTGGTGCGGGAGGCTGCGGATGTGGACAAGGAGCTGGCACTTGAGATCACGCTGACTGCGGGCGGGCTGCGTGAGACGGCTGAGAAGCTGGCGATGCAGACCGGTTACGACGTGTCGCGCGAGCTGGAGCGGGCCGGCTACTCGGCGACCGGCGGCACCGAGGTCGACGAGCGTGCGGTGGTGCGTGCGGTCACAGGCGTGCCCGCAGGCCTGACTCTTTTCACGTATACGGTCTTGACCGACGCGGAATTGCCGGCGACGGGTCTTGTTTATTGCGAACAGTCGGAAGAACGTTTGCTTCGAGATGATGCCCTTACGGGCACACTACAAACGGGTGCGTCCGTAGATTGTTCCGTTTGTAGTGACGCCGTAAGGCGTTTTTGTAATGTCGATGACTTTACGGACGCGCTCAAAGCCGAGGCGCGGCGGTTGGGCGCGGATGTGGCAGGCGTGACGTCCATCCGCAGGCTGCAGGGCGTTGCGGCTCAGGCGGTGCCGGCGTTCGACGGCGAAGTGGTGCTGGACGCGAAGGACGCGTCGCAGATTTTCACGTCGTATGAACCGGTCGTCGCGGTCCGCAGGCGGCAGGTTCCTGATCCGGCGGCGCTGTTGCCGGACGCGAAAGCGGTGCTGGTCTTCGGCGTGGCCTTGCCGCACGGCTCGGTCGACATCACGGCGCGGACGCCGGCCGAGGCTGTGGGGCCGTATGCGTTCGCCCTGTACGAGAACCTGAATTACCTGAGGCGCATCGCGCTGCGGCTGGGCCTCTGGCTGTCGCGGCAGGGCGTGAAGGCGGTGTTCAGCACGGACCTGCTCGACACCGGCTCAAAGACCGCCAGCCCGCGCGGCGCGATCCCCGACCTTTTCTCCAACCGCTTCGAGGCCTGGGCCGCGGGCCTGGGCCGCTTCGCGAAGGCGGGGTTCCTCGTGAATCCGCAGTTCGGCACCAACGTGCGCTACATGGCGGTGGTCGTGGACCGCGAGTTGCGCGAGGACGCCCTGCAAGGGGGGGGTGCACCAGAAAAATGCGCGGCGTGCGGCGTGCGTTGCGTGGCGGCGTGCGCGACGCAGGCGTTTGGCGATGAGGTGTCGGTTGAGGCGGCGGGCGTGCGCGACACCTTCCTGAAGATTAAGACGACGCGGTGCGACTGGGCCAAGCGCTATTCGCTCATCGCCGATGAAGGGTGCGGGTTTGTCGGCTGGAAACTGAATGTGCCGCCGCCTGAGACGATCACCGCGAAAACGTTGGACGCGGCGCTGCGCCAGCAGCCGCCGATCCCGAAGTACAGGCCGTGCAATTTCGAGGTGTGTGCGATGGCGTGCCCGTATACGCGGGAAGTTTAGGAGTCAGGAATCAGGAGTTAGGAGTTGGGGAATGCTTAAACTCACACTGCTGGACAGTGTCATCATTGCCGGTTTTCTGATTTCGGTGGTGGCGGTTGGCGCGGCGTTCGCAAAACAGGCGAGCCGCAGCGCGTCGGATTTTTTTCTGTCAGGACGCACGATGCCGTGGTGGCTGCTGGGCATTTCGATGGTGGCCTGCACCTTCTCGTGCGGCACGCCGAATCTGATCACGGACATTGTTCGTAACGACGGCGTCGCGGGAAACTGGGTGTGGTGGGCCTTTCTGCTCACGGGCATGCTGACGGTGTTCGTCTACGCCAAACTGTGGCGGCGCTCAGCGCTCGACACGGACCTCGGATTTTACGAACTCCGGTACAGTGGTCGGCCCGCAGCGGTCTTGCGCGGTTTCCGCGCAATCTATCTCGGCGTTTTTTTCAACGTGATCTCGCTCGGCATCGGCTCGCTGGCGGCGATCAAAATCGGGCAGGTGATCTTCGGCCTGACGGCGGTCGAGACACTCGTGTGGGCATCAGTCGGAGTCGGCATTTACGCCACCTTGGGCGGGCTGACGGGCTCAATCTGGGCGGATTTCTACCAGTACTCTTTAGCCATGTTCGGCGCGATTGCGGCGGCGGTTTACGTCATCAAAGCGGATGTGGGCGGAACCGGCGTGACCTCGCTGAGCTCGCTCATCGAACGGATCCCCGCCGACAAGCTTTCGTTCTTCCCGTCTGTCGAAGGCGGCGACCTGTCGCTGCTGGTGACGGTGCTGATCCTGCCGCTGGCGGTGCAGTGGTGGAACGTCTGGTATCCGGGCGCGGAGCCGGGCGGCGGCGGCTACATCGCTCAGCGGATGCTGGCCGCGAAGAACGAAAAGCACGCGATCGGCGCGACGCTGCTTTTCAACTTCATGCACTACGCGGTGCGGACGTGGCCGTGGATTCTGGTAGCCTTGGTTTCGATGGTGGTGATGCCCAAGGAGACGCCGGCTCAGCAAGCGCAGGCGAAGGCCTGGCTAGCGGAGAACGCTGCGCTGGTTCAGGTGTACCGCGAGTCGGGCGACGCGTTGACTTCGGAACAGCATCAGGCGGTGCGTTACCACAGGGCCGCAGCGCGGGGACACGGGGCGCTAGCCAAGGCTTTTCCCGAGGTGGAGGACACGTTTCTGCGCGACGACATTGCCTATCCAGGCATGATCGCGCGGCTGCCTTCGGGACTGTTGGGGCTGGTGGTGGCCTCCCTGATCGCGGCGCACATGTCCACGGTGGCGACGCACTTGAACTGGGGGTCGTCCTACGTGGTCAACGATTTCTACCTGCGGTTTTTGAAGCCGAACGCGACGCCGCGTCAGCAGGTGCGCGTGGCGCGTGCTTCGACGCTTTTTCTGCTGGCTGCCGGCAGCGGCATGGCGTTGCTGCTGCAGGGCGCCAAGGGCGCATTCGACGTGCTGTTGCAAGTGGGCGCGGGCACAGGGCTCATCTACATCCTGCGCTGGTTCTGGTGGCGCATCAACGCCTACAGCGAGATCTCGGCGATGGTGATTTCGTTTGCGGTCGCCGGGTTTTTCAAGTTCGTCGCCGAACCGTTGGGGATTGAAGCGGTGCTGGCTGATGCGGGGCTTTTGAAAATCATGGCCTACAGCGGGTGGAAGCTGGTGATCGGCATTGCTGTCACGACGGTGGGTTGGCTGACCGTGACCTATTTGACGCCGCCCGAGGAGATGCCGGTGCTGGTGTCGTTCTGCCGCAAGATTCATGCGGGGGGGCCAGGGTGGCGTAAAGTCGAGGCCTACGCTGCGGCGCAGGGGGAGAAGCTGGAATCGGAAAGCGGGAGCGTGGGGCTGCCGCTGGGGATTCTGTGCATGATGCTGGGTTGCGCGGCGGTTTGGGGCTTGCTCTTTGCTCTGGGCTATGCGCTTTATGACAAATGGGCTTATGCGGCGGTGCTGGGTGTCGTGACCGTCGCGGCGACGTTCGCGCTGATGCGCCTTGTGCCGAAGATCAAGTTTGGGTAGGGAAACGGACAGAAAGGGCGAACCGGAGGACGACGATGAGCAGAAGAGTGATGTGGGCAATGGGAATGGCGGCGGGGCTGGCGCTGGGCGCATGGGCGGAAGGCCCGCCCATGGCGAAAGACGAGGCGCAGATCATCCGGTCGCGCATGATCCCCTGTCCCGAGCGGGTCGTGCTCACCGACGGGCCGGTGGTCAAGATCGACGCCTCGCTGCCCGTGACGATCACCCTGACGAACCGGAACGGCCGTCTTGAGGGCAGGGCCGCGAAGCTGTTCGCGTCTTACTTCGGGGCGTCGCCCAGACTGACGTTCAAGGTGGATGCGGCGCTGGCGATCCCGAAAGACGGTTACCGGTTCAAGGCCGACGCGGCAGGCGGGCTGGCGATCGCGGCGGCGGAGGAGGGTGGTGTGCTCAACGCGCTCAAGACGCTGCGTCAGCTGGCCGAGCCGGAGCGCGGGGTTGAGAAGATGAGCCACTCTTTCTTGCCGGAAATCACGGTCGAAGACGCGCCCGCGATGGCGTTCCGGGGCATGCACCTGTGCTGGTTTCCCGAGAACGACGAGGCTTTCATCGAGAAGTGCATCCGCATGGCGGCGTACTACAAGTTCAATTATCTGGTGCTGGAGCCGTGGGCCGTGTTCGACTACACGTCGCACCCCGAATTCTCGTGGGCGGAGAAAAAGGTGAAAGCCAAAACGTTTCGCCGATTGGCGCAGCTGGCGCGAGAGCAGGGGCTGACGCTGATCCCGCAGCTCAACTTGTTCGGCCACGCGCCCGCGTCGCGGCATATCTCGGGTAAGCATCCCGTGCTCGACTTCCATCCGGAGATGCAACCGCTGTTCGAGCCGGACGGCTGGACGTGGTGCCTGAGCAACCCGGTGACCCGCCGCTATCTGACGGAGATGACCTCCGAGCTGGTTGAAGCGTTCGGGTGTCCCCCGTATTTCCACATCGGGTGCGACGAGGCGTACTCGATGGCGACCTGCCTGAGCTGCCGCAAGGCCGACTATGCGGCGTTGCTGAAAAACCACCTGCTCTACTTCCGCGCGCAGTTCGGCGCGCGCGGCGCGCAGATCATGATGTGGCACGACATGCTGGTGGTTGCGGGTGACCCGCGCTGGAAAGGGTACGTCGCGGGCGGCTCCGCGAAGATCGGCACCGAGGCTCTGCTGGAGGCTTTGCCGCGCGACATCGTGATCTGCGACTGGCAGTATTACACCGTGCCGGGGAAAGCCGCGCCGCAGTGGCCGACCATGCAGTATTTCCACGGCAAAGGTTTCCCGGTACTGGCCTGTCCGTGGAAGGATGCCGAGGGGATCAGAAGCCAGGCGCGACTCGTTCGCGAGAAGGGCCTGACGGGCATGCTCTGCACGACGTGGAATTACATGCACGGGCTGGACATGTACCGCATGCTGTACACGGGCGCCCACGCCACATGGGGACATGACGGGACGGGATGGAACGCCTCTTCCGCCTTTAACCAGCACCTGCGGCAGATCGGTTGGGACATGGGTGTCAAACGGTATCGCGACACCGGGGTCGCGCAGTGGCAGGTCCCTCCGGAGAACGCGCTGTTGCACTAACGCCGAACGCTGAACATCGAACGCAGAAGTTATGGACAAGCCTGCCCCGCGGCGGCATTGCGAACAAACGATAGAGTAAAGAGGGATAGAATGACAGCAGAAGAATTAAAAGCGAAAGCCCGCGCGTGCGGGGCGGATCTGGTCGGCATCGCGCCGGTGTTGCGGTTCAAAAACGTGTCGCCGGAACGGAGTCCGGCCGCGATTTTTCCGGAGTGCAAATCGGTGATCGTGCTGGCGCGGCGGATCTGCCGCGGCTCGCTGCGCGGCGTGGAAGAGGGCACCAATTTCGGCAGCACCTACCAGTGTTTCGGCTACACGTGGGTGGAGGACAATTTCTTGTCGCAGACCTCGTACGACCTCTCGCTCTGGATCGAAGAGCAAGGCTTCGAGGCCGTGCCCCTTTTCGCCTACAACGAGGCGGGCATGCCCAAAGGGGTTCCGGTCGCGCCGGGCAAGCCCGCACCGAACGTCCTCATCGACCCGCGCTTTGCGGTGACGGCGGCAGGGCTGGGCGAGGTTGGGCTGGGCGGCTTCATCCTCACCCCCGAGTTCGGTACGCGCCAGCGCTTCGCTTTCATTCTGACGGACTCCGAACTGGAAGGTGATCCGGTGAGAGGCAAGACGCTGTGCGGCGACTGCGGCGGCTGTGCGGCGGCGTGTCCCTACGGCGCGATCCATCTGGAGCGAACACAGGCCGTGGGCGTGGAAGGGCATGCGATGCCGGTGGCTCAGATCGACACGGGCCTGTGCGCGGCGTGTCCGAACGGCGCGTTTCTCGCGAGCGGGCGCGGCAGCGAGCCGGACCGCATTGCGGCGGCGTGCGGGCGCGAGTGCCTGGTGCGGCTGGAAAAGTCCGGCAAGCTCTCAAACCGTTTCGAGAGCGCCTTCCGCAAGCGCGCGCCGTGGCAGTTGGACGCGTTCAAGCGTCCGGTGGCCCGCGACGAGTCGGGCGCGCTGAGGGCGATCGATGTGGGGTGCGGCAGAGGTTCGGGCACCGGTGTGGTCTCTGTCCACGCGACGGGGCAGGTGTTTTCGAAATAGGCTGTTAGGGGTTAAGACGGTTAGGCCGTTAGGAAAAGCCAAAGAGGTTTCAAGAACTCTGCCTAACAGTCGAATAGCCTAATAACCTAACAACCTGAATCGACTGATAAGGAGATTCATGAAACTGACTTCACAGATGATCAAGGATTTCGCGGCCTCGCTGGGGCGGCCCTGCCTCGTGGGTGTCGCGAACATCGAGCGGTTCAAGGGCGCGCCGCAGCAGATGCACCCGTCGAACATCTTTCCCGAATGCAAGTCGGTGATCTCGGTCGTCGCGCCTTTCCCGCGCGGCACGTACCGCGGTATCACGGAGGGGACACACTGGCCGAACTACACCTACTACTCCTACAACCGGCTGAACAACTTGTTCCGGCCCCGCATCACCTATGCGCTCTCGTGTTTCATCGAGGACAACGGCTGGGAAGCGGTGCCGCTTTATCCGGCGGTGCCGGAGCGCGGGGGGTTGCATGCGCCGGTCGCGCCGGGGCGGCCGGCGCGCGAGATCAATCTCAACGTGCGCATCGCGGCGGTGGCGGCGGGGCTGGGCGAGATCGGCTGGTCCAAAGTTTTTCTGACCGAGAAGTGGGGGCCGCGCGTGCGCATCGGGAACATTCTGACGGACGCGGAACTGGAGCCGGATCCTCTGATGAAGCCGGGGACGCTCTGCAACCGCTGCATGAAATGTGTGCGGACCTGTCCGGGCGGGGCGATCCCGACGCCCAAGGAGAAGCCGCCCGTCCGCATCACGATCGACGATCAGGTGTATGAGTGGGGCGATGTATCCATGGGGCGCTGCACGCTGACGCATCACGGGCTGAACCGCGAGGTGTCGCCGTTCCTGGTCAAAGATTTTCCGACGGTGGATTTCAAGGTGCCTGAGAGCCGCGTATCGGAGGAACTGGCCTACCGCATGGCGTACACGCTGGCGACAGGCACGTGGGTGGCGTCGGAAGAGTTCCCGCACGGACACATCGTGGATTTCTACCACCAGATTCTGGGGCATGTGGGTTACTTCGCGATCTGCGGGGCGCAGGGGTGCGTCCGCGGATGCATGGACAGCCTGGAAAAAAGGCACGCCATCCAGCAGTCTGATTTTCCGACTGCGGTTTCGCCGCGCGGCCAATGGAAGCTGCGCGCGCCAGACCGGGAGGAGTCGAAGGGCATCGCCGAAGGGAACTGCCCGGAGCTGTACAGGGAGCCGGATCTGCAGGCGGGGAAGTGGAAGTGAGTGGGACTGCGCGGGGGAAAAGAACGCGTTTAAATTTACGCGGGCGAGCGCTGTGTTCAGGGCTTCTGTTGATTTTTGCGACCTTCGTGGCGCAGGGTTCAAGCGTCCCTAGGGCCGTCGAGGTGAGGGTCAGGCAAACGGCGGGAGGACCGCAGATTCATGTGGACGGGAAACCTGTCGCTCCGCGTTTTTTCTGGGGACGCGCCGACTTGGACGGACCGATCGTGGTCGGCAAAGAGTGGGCCGAGCACTCCTTCGAGTTCGTTCCGGAGCGCCTTGTGGCTGGCGATGGGACTCTGCATTTCCGATTTGCGGACATGCCCGGCGAGGTGTGGCTGTCGGACCTGCGCATCGTGGATGGCAAGAACGGCTCAGACGTACTGCCGGTCGGCAGTCTCGCCACGCCGGCCGATTTTGGACGGGCCTGGAAGGTCTGGCCGGTCGGCATCACCAACGCGGCCGTGCGGATCGCTTTCGACAGCAACGCTCTGTGCCTTACGTTGCCCGAGAAATGGCCGGCCGGTACTCAGGCGCAGTTCCACGTGTACACCGGCCGCACGCTGAGTTTCGTCAAAGGTCGGCGCTATCGGTGTGTCTTTCGGGCCAAGGCGGCATCTGGACAGCAGCTCAGCCCTGAAATCTACCGGGTGGACCGCGGGGTTCACAACCGGATCGGCGGACAGAAGGGACCGTTTCTGGAGCAGGTGGCCCTGGCGCGGGGCGCCGGGGTGCGGCTCATCTCTTTCATGGCCCCGCCCTGCTGGACGGTACCCGAAGAGGCACAAGACTGGGGGGAATTGGACGCGCTTTTCCGAGCAGTCATCGCCGTTCATCCCGAGGCGCTGTTGGTGCCGCGCATCAAATTGAACGCGCCCGAATGGTGGCTGAAACGGCATCCTGATGCGAGGATGGTCTTTGATGACGGAAAAGCGACCGGGACGGTATCCAGCGTTTCTGACCAGACCTACCGGACGGATGCGTGCGCGCATATGGAGCGTCTTTGCCGCCATCTGTCCGAGGCGTTCCCAGAACATTTTGCGGGTATCCACCCGGCCGGGCAGAACTCCTCCGAGTGGTTCTATTACGATGCGTGGATGCATCCGCTCAGCGGATATGACCGCGGTACACGGGAAGCGTTCCGCCGCTGGCTCAAGGGGCAGGGCGCGCCGGATGCGGCCATTGCGGAGCCTCCCACGGCGGAAGAGCGCCGCGCGAAATTCGGGCAAGCGCTCCTGCGCGATCCCGTGTCGCAACGCCGCGTCATTGAGTTTGTCCGTTTCAGGCAGGAGGAGATGGCGGATCAGGTCTTGGCGCTCGCGCGGGCTTGCCGCCGCGGTATGGGAGACAAGAAACTGGTGCTTTTCTTTTACGGTTACGCGTTTGAGTTCCCCTCTCTGTCGAACGGCGCGGCGGAGAGCGGGCACTATGCGCTGGGAAAGCTACTTCGTGAGCAGGGCGGCGATATTGACATTCTTTGCGCGCCCATTTCCTATTACGACCGCAGTTGGCTGGGCACGGCTCCCTGCATGGTGGCGGCAGAAAGCGTGAAGCGGGCGGGCGTTCTCTGGCTCAGCGAAGATGACTCGCGCACCTATCTCGACCTGCGCAAGCAGGAGCACGTGCAGGAAGGCGGGCTGGACGATCGCGAGCAGACGCGGCAGGTGATGTTGCGCAACACGGCGCAGGCCGCCTTGCGCGGATTCGGCACGTGGTGGATGGATTTGTACGGTCAGGGGTGGCACAGGGATGCGGCGGTCTGGAATGAACAGGTGAGATTGCAGCCGGTGGAGGAGGCGATGCTGCGCCGCAAGGCGCCGTTCACTCCGGAGATTGCCGCCATCATTGACGAGGAGAGCATGTGCCGCCTGACAGTCGGGTCTGCGGTGGCGGCCGGCCCTCTGATTTCCAAGTCGCGGGCGGCCTTCGGTCGTTGCGGTGCGCCCTATGGGCAATACCTGTTTCCCGATGTGCTGGACGGCAAGGTGTCTGCCCGCATGCAGGTCTTCCTCGCGGCGTGGTCATTGACTCCGGCGCAGCGGCAGGCGTTGGCGGCGCAACGCAAGAGAGGATGCTGGAGGCGGCTGGCGGGCTGGTTGGGCGCGGATGATGATTCTGGCCTTACGCGCGTCTGGTGTTGGGCACCCGGCTATCTCTATCCCGACCGTGCCGACGTCCGGGGGATTCGGGAGGTGACCGGCTTTGAGGCCCGCGTTGTCACTCTGCCCACGGCAGAGGTCACGCCGACCGCATTGGGAGCCCTGAAGGGGCTGAAAGAAGCGTGGGGCCCCAAGCGGCCCATCTGCCCGTTGTTCGCGGTTGAGGCCACTGCTGACGAGGTGCTGGCAACCTATTCCGACGGTTCGCCCGCCGTGGCGCTGCGCCGTTCGGGTGCGGGACTTGACGTGTTCGTCGGCGTACCGCAACTGACGCCGGAACTGGTCCATGCGATTGCGGCCGAAGCGGGCGTGCATCTGTTCACTCGGCCGGGGCCCGCACTCTGGGCGGCGGAGGGCTGCCTGTCGATACAGGCGCAGACTGAAGGACCGGTGCGGCTTGACACGGGCTGCGGGCGGAAGGTCTTCGATGCGTTGGACGATACGCCGCTTGGTCAAGGTCCGGCCGTGGATCTGGAGATGCGTCAGGGCGAGGTGCGTGTCCTGCGGTACTGAACGAAGCGAAGAGGGGTGGGAATGGATTCAAGTGCTCAGAAACAGACGGTGCCAAGCGTGAGCGCCATATTCCGCATCGGCTCGATCGATGCCTACCGCGGTTTTGTCATGTTGTTGATGATGGGCGAGGTGTTGGCGTTCAGCAGTGTGGCAAAGAAATTGCCGGATAGCGGCTTCTGGAAGTTTCTGGCGTATCAGCAATCGCACGCTCAGTGGATTGGCTGTACGCTGCATGACCTGATTCAGCCTTCCTTCGTGTTTTTGGTCGGCGTGGCCTTGCCCTATTCTCTGGCGAAGCGTATGGCGACGGGCCAGCCTCGGTGGCGGCAGACCGCGCACGCGTTCGGGCGGGCACTGACGCTGGTGTTGCTGGGCGTCTTCCTCCAGTCGGCGCACTCCGACTACACCCGCTGGACGTTTATCGACACCCTGTCGCAGATCGGCCTCGGCTACGGTTTTCTCTATCTGCTGGGCATGCGTTCGGTGCGTGTCCAATGGGTGGCCTTCGCCCTCTTGCTGGTGGGGTACTGGCTGTTGTTTGCGCTCTATCCCTTGCCGGGCGCGGGCTTCGATTGGGCGGCTGCAGGCACGCAACCCGAAAGGATGCTTTCCGGGTTTGCCGCGCACTGGAGTCTCGGGACCAACCCCGCCGCCGCGTTCGACCGTTGGTTCGTGGCCCTCTTTCCGGTCGAAAGGCGGGCGCCGAACCCGGCCGGCTATACCACATTGAATTTCATACTCACCTTCGCGACCATGATTCTCGGCCTGCTTGCGGGAGGCGTTCTTCGAGGCGAACGGACGCCCGCCGCAAAGATCCGGTGGTTCCTCATCGCCGGCTTGGGGGCACTCGCGCTGGGGTGGGGGCTGGACGCAGCCGGCATCTGTCCGATGATCAAAAAAACGCGGACGCCGAGCTTTGTGCTCTTCAGCGGCGGCTGGTGTTTCCTTTTTTTGGCGTTTTTTTATCAGGTGGTGGACGTGTGGGGCTGCCGCAAGTGGGCCTTTCCGCTGATCGTGCTGGGGATGAACTCGATCGCCGCCTACCTGATCTCACATGTGTGGGCAGGGTTCATTTCGCGCGCGTGGTTGCGCCACGCCGGAAAAGTTTTCTTCGCCTTCGCCGGGGAGCCCTATGAGCGGCTGACTCTCGGGTGTGCCGTGCTCCTGACCGAGTGGCTCCTTCTCTGGTGGATGCATCGCAATACGATCTTTCTTCGCATTTAGAGACTCGCGAATATCGGAAAAAAGGGGGAAGTGAAGATGAATGGAAAGCTGATGACCCTTGCGGCCGCGTGTTGCGCGGCCGGGGTGTTGCAGGCGGCACCACTGAGTGAACACGAGTCTAAGATCGTCAAATCGCGGCTTGTGCCCGCGCCGCAGTCGGTCACGCTGACGGAGGGTCCGGATGTGCTGATCGACGGCGCGCTTCGCGTATCCTTTGCCTGTGCAAAGGAGGAGCAAAGCGCGGCAAAGGAGGTTGGACGGCTCTTCAAAGCGTGGTTCGGTGTTGCGCCCGATCTGAAGCTGGCAAAAGTCGAGCGCGTGCCGCAGAAGGCGGACGCGTACCGCGTCACGGCGACGAAAGGTGCGCTGGTGATCGAAGCCGCGGACATCGGCGGGGCGAGGAACGCGATGCGCACGCTGCGGCAGCTTGCGGAGCCGGTGCGCGGCACGCGCGAGGTCAAGGGATATTTCGTGCCCGAGCTGGTGATCGACGACGCGCCGGCCATGGCGTTCCGCGGCTTTCATATCTGCTGGTTCCCGGAGAACACGCCGGTGCAGATCGAACGGTTTATCCGGTTGGCGGCCTATTACAAAATGAACCGGGTCGTGTTGGAATCGTGGGGAACGTTTGTTTCGGAAAAACATCCCGAGCTGAACATGCCGGGCGGCTCGATGACCGTACGCGAGATCAAGCGTCTGGTCAAGATCGCGGACAGCTTAGGGGTGACGCTCATCCCTCAGTTCAACCTGTTCGGGCATGCTTCGGGAGCGCGAAGCTGTTCGCATAAGCACACGATCTTGGATTTTCATCCGGAACTCCAGCCGCTGTTTGAGCCGATGGGCTGGACGTGGTGTCTGAGTAATCCGGAGACCGCGAAGCTGATCGAAGAGAGGGTCATCGAGATGCA
>Ga0209066_10004152_pt1 | contig 15990 bp, 19 predicted proteins | sample All_14_2_FD_187198 | JGI IMG/M metagenome (GOLD analysis project Ga0209066, IMG submission 187198) | Freshwater microbial communities in response to fracking from Pennsylvania, USA - Allegheny Zone_MetaG_DW_15 (SPAdes) (version 2) ...
CATCGATCCGGCTCCTGTTTCGAGCGGAGGTCCATCCCCCGCTGACAGGCGCCCGATGTGTTCGGCCGAGGGCCGCAATCACCGCGAGAGGTGTAACCGAAGCGGCGGCACGCGCAGCGTAGTCCGACCCTTTACGGGTTGATGGCGTCAGGCCCTCGGCGGGACCAAGGATCAGCGCATTTGAAGCGGGGTGGAGATCCGCGACGGGAGCCGATGCAGAGGCGGTCCAACGCCCACCCGATGCCTGGGGGCGCGGGATTGCTCAGATGGTCGCCGTCCAGGGGTCGATTACTTCAAGGCCAGCGGCATGAAACGCGCTGGGATCGCGGGTCGCGACGGCGAAGCCTTTGGATGCGGCGATCGCTGCGATGTAGCCGTCAGGTGTCGGGAAGCCCTTGCCCGATGCGCGAGCCGAAGCACCGAGATCGGCATAGTGTCGTGCGGCATCGAGATCGAAGGGGAGGATGCGGCCTTTGAACAGGTCGATCCAGACATCCAGAGCCTCCGCGAGCCCCTGCTTGCGCCTGCCGTCCGGCATGGTGCGGATGCCGAAGGTGGCTTCCGCGATCGTGACGCTGGAGAGATAGAGCGTCTCGGCGGCCTGCTCGTCGAGCCAGCGTTGGACGTTCTGGCTCGGAGCCGGCTTCATCGTCTCCGACACGATATTGGTGTCGAGGAGGATCATTCGAAGCTCATGGGCTTGGCGGGCGTGCGATCGAAGGTTCGTTCAAGAGCTTCGACGTCCTCATTGGTGAGGCCGATGCGGCGGCTGGCCTCGGCGAGCGCGGTGCCGAGCCGCAGGCGGGTTACGGGCCGAACAGCCGTTTCCAGGATGTCGCGCATCTCGGCCTCGGCGCTGCGACCGTGCTGCGCCGCCCGGACTTTGAGGGCGCGATGCGTTTCCTCGGGCAGGTTGCGGATTGTGACAGCGGGCATGATAGCACCTCCTGCGAATTTGATAGTGTTGATAGCAGTATAGCGAAAATGCCATCATTTTTCAAGGTGGCGCGTACGGGCAGCGCTCACGCGCTGCCCGATCCGAACCGATAGACCGGGATGCCGAGCTTGCGGGCCTTGTCGGCGAGATTGTCCTGGATGCCGGTGCCGGGGAAGACGAGGACACCGATCGGCATGATCGCCAGCATGGCGTCGTTGCGCTTGAACGGGGCGGCCTTGGCGTGCTTCGTCCAGTCGGGCTTGAAGGCGACCTGCGGCACCTTGTGAGTTTCCGCCCAGCGCGACGCGATCTTTTCGGCGCCTTTCGGGGAGCCGCCGTGCATCAGCACCATGTCCGGGTGTTTGGCGTGAACCTGGTCGAGCTTGGCCCAGATCAGTTTGTGATCGGCAGTGTCGCCGCCGGAGAAGGCGATCTTCGCGCCTGCGGGCACGAGCACTTTGGTGTCGGCGCGGCGTTTGGCGGCCAGAAAATCGCGGCTGTCGATCATCGCGGCGGTCAGGTGGCGATGGTTGACGCGCGATCCGTTGCGCTGGGACCAGGGGGAGCCGGTGGTGCGGAGATAATGATCGGCGGCGCTGTCGCGGAAGACTTCCAGGCTGTCGCGCCGTTCGATCAGGGATTGCCCCAGGTCGATCAGGCGTTCGAGCTGGACGGATTTGACCTCGGAGCCGTCCTGTTCACGCTGGAGGCGCTTCTGTTCCTGCTCGTTGTCGTCGAGCTTGCGGTCGGCCCGTTCGACGGCGCGGTGGAACATATTGACGGTCGACCAGAGGAGAGGCGCAGGCGCTGCTTCACGACATTGACGTCGATGAAGAAGGCGGCGGCGATGGCCTCCTCGGTCATGCCCTTGTCGCGCATGGCCTGGAAGGCGCGGAACTGATCGAGCGGATGGAGCGGCGCGCGTTCCATGTTCTCGACCAGCGAGACCTCATCGATCAGGACGCCGCTGTGGGCGTCGCCGACCACGCAGGGCACCGGGGCGGTCTTGCCGAGGCGCTTCTGCTTCATCAGCAATTCGAGCGCGCGATAGCGGCGGCCGCCAGCGGGCACCTCGAACATGCCGGTTTCGGCGCCGTCGGCATCGAGGACCGGGCGGACATGCAGGGACTGGATGAGCCCGCGCCGGGCGACGGACTCGGCCAGCTCCTCGATCGAGACGCCGGCCTTGACGCGCCGGACGTTGGACTGGCTCAGCACCAGCTTGTTGAAAGGAATGTCGCGCGCCGACGACAGGGTGATCTTCTGAACGGCAGTGGCCATGGTCATGACTCCGCGACGGGCGGCCGGGAGACTCTCTCTCGACCTCCAACCCGTCACGAAGCGAAGCGCCGCCCTCTCACTCTAGGAGGGCAGCGCCGGCCGGGCGGAAAGGCGTGAAGCCGCAAACCCGCGTCTTCCGCCTTTCCGGTTTTCAGGATCATCACGCGGCCTTCCGCTCGTCATCGGCCATGCCGACATCGGCGTCCGGCAGAAAGCCGAGCAGCCAATCGGCCGCCTTGCTGGCCTGGGAGGCGGCGCGGACGATGGCGCGATTGTCCTCGCGCAGCACGTCGAGCCAGGAGCCGATATAGTCGGCATGACGGACGGTGGGCGTGATACCGAGCGAGGCGCAGCAGAAGGCTGCGTTGATCTCCGCGACCAGCTCCTCGAAGGCGTATTTCTTCGAGCCGAAGGAGCCCGAGAAATCCCGGTTCAGGCGCGAGGGGTGGCCTGTGGCGTGCCCCAGCTCGTGCAGGGCCGTCCTGTGCCAGTTGATCGGCTCGAAATAGGCCTGGGGCGGCGGCACCTGCACGAAGTCGGGCGCCGGGGCGTAGAAGGCGCGATCGCCGCCGATGCGAAAGTCGATGCCCGTCGCCCGGATCAGCGCCTCGACCTGCGGTTCGATGAGGCCGGGCGGAGGCGGCGGGGCCACAATGGCGACATCCTCCGGCAGGCCGTCGCATTGGGCCGCGTTGAACACCGTGAAGCGCTTGAGAAACGGGATCGCGGCGGCGTCCTCGCCGGTTTCGCGGGCGCGGCGCTTCTCGTCCTCCGGCGTGAAGCGGTCGGCATAGACAACGGTGGTGCCGTGTTCGCCGCGCCGGACGTTGCCGCCAAGCGACAGGGCCTGGCGGAAGGTGAGCCAGCTCTGACCGGGGAAGCCGTGCTGGATCACTGCGCCCCAGAGGATCAGCACATTGATCCCTGAATAGTGCCGGCCGGTGGCGGCGTTCCTCGGCATGGCGAGGGGGGCCTTGGCCGAGGCCGATCCCCAAGGCTGGACCCAGGGCACGCGCCCAGCCTCCAGTTCGCCGATGATCTTGTCGGTGATTTCGTCATAGAGGCTCGCCCGGTCCTGGCCGGCGCGAGCGGGTGCGGTTCTTCTGGACATCGCGGATCTCCGCGACGGGCGCCGGGAGCCTCTCTCCCAGCCCTCAACCCGTCACGGAAAACCCGTCCGCACTCTCACTCTCGGGGGCGTTGCGGGGGTCTCCCCGCAGAAGGGGTCGGCCGAGACCTCGGCTCGGCCGCAGGGGAATGCCTTCCCCCATATCCGGCCTGTCCCAGGGGCTTCCTTGAAAAGTGTCAGAAACTCGCGTATATTTCCAACAGGAGAACGGCGATGACACGGCTGACCGAACAGATTCTGACGCATGCGGCGGGGCTTCCCGAAGGCGCCCCCGTGTCCGCCAAGAGCCTGCTTCACCTCGGCAATCGGGCGGCCGTGGATCAGGCGTTGTCGCGTCTGGCCGAGCGCGGGCGACTCATCCGCGCCGGTCGTGGCGTCTATCTGCGTCCCATCGCCAGCCGGTTCGGCGCGCGCACGCCGTCGGTCGAACAGGCCGTCGAGGCGTTCGCTACCCAGAAGGGGGAGATCATCGTCTCGAACGGCGCCGCTGCGGCGAATGCCCTTGGCTTGACGACGCAGGTGCCCGTCCGCTCGGTCTATCTGACCTCCGGGCGTAGCCGGAAAATGCACCTTGGCAAGCAGGTCGTGGAATTGCGGCACGCGCCGCGCTGGCAATTGGCCCTGGCCAACCGGCCGGCGGGGGAGGCTGTGCGGGCGCTGGCCTGGCTCGGCCCCGAAAGGGCGGAGGCCGCGCTCACGACCTTGAAGCGGAAGATGCCGCCCGGCGTGTTCGGCGAGCTGGTCGCCGCCGCGCCGCAGCTTCCGACCTGGCTCGCGCAGAGCGTCGGAAAGGCGGCCTATGGCTGACGTCTTCCTCCAGCTTTCGGCCGAGGATCGGCGCGATGCGTTGGGCGTCGTCGCCGACCGTTCGGGCCGTCCCACTCATCTTCTCGAAAAGGATGTGTGGGTGGTGTGGGCGCTGGCGACTCTCTACGCGGCGCCGCTCGGCGAGCATTTGGTGTTCAAGGGCGGCACGTCGCTGTCGAAAGCCTATCAGGTCATTCGCCGATTTTCGGAGGATGTGGATCTGACCTACGACATTCGGGCGATCGCGCCCGATCTGGTCGGAGACGATGGCGAGGGGCTGCCGAAAACCCGCAGCGAAGAAAAGCGCTGGTCCAGCGAGGTCCGCCGGCGGTTGCCGGCATGGGTCGCAGAGACGGTGCAGCCGGTAATCGCGAAGGCTCTGGCCGCCGAAGGTCTGGCGGCCGCCGTCCGCGTCGAGGATGAGAAGCTCTTCATCGACTATGAGGCGACCGCAGCCGGGTCCGGCTATGTGGCTCCAAGCGTCATGCTGGAGTTCGGCGCGCGCTCTACGGGCGAACCGGCGAGCCTGCGCGACGTCGTCTGCGATGCGGCTGGCCTGATCGACGGACTGGTGTTCCCGACGGCGCGGCCGCGCGTCATGCACGCGGAGCGGACGTTCTGGGAGAAGGCGACCGCCATCCATGTCTTCTGCCTCCAGGAGCGGCTGCGCGGCGACCGCTTCGCGCGACATTGGCACGATGTTGTCCGACTGGATGAAGCCGGCTTCGCGGAAGCCGCTTTCGCAGATCGCGACCTGGCCAACGCCGTCGCCCGGCACAAGTCGATGTTCTTCGCGGAGAAGGCCGCCGACCGCACGCCGATCGACTACGCGGCGGCCGTTAGCGGCGGCTTGCAGCTCGTGCCGGTCGGCGATGGTGCGAAGGCGCTGGAGGACGACTATGCCCACATGGTCGAGGATGGGTTGCTCTTCGACGACGAGGAGCCGTTCGAGGCGCTCATGGCGCGATGCGCGGACAGCGCAGTCAAATGAGAAACTAAGGCTTGCTACGGGCGTATCCGTTGCCGCCCTCGATAGCGCTGCCCACTCTCAGCATGTCGCCGATGGAGCGCCCACCGATCCGGCAGGTGGCGACCACACGGTCGTAAGATTGGTGGTTGGCGACGCACTCGGCGTTTCGGCCCATGGCGACCCTTTCCAGCGCGCGTTTGGCGTCGGGGCCGCCAGGGGAGTGGAGTTCGGGCGCGTAGAAATCCTCCAGTCGTATCTCTACCCAGTTCGATGGCCCTTGGCCCACGGCCACGCACAGGGAGTCGCCGTCTCCGATATAGACCACGGGGCCGGAGAAGTGCGCCCCGCGATGGAGATACGACGGCATCGGGCCACGGTCGGGAATGGCCTTGCAGGGATCGGCCTTGGCCGCCGTCGCCATGGTCAGCGCTCCCAGCAGCGTCAAGCCGATTGCGATCCGCATAGTCGTGTTCTCACTTTCGCTTCAGACGCCACGGTCTGCGTGACAGTCGATGGTATTGATGATAGGGCTACGTCGTGAAATCGGCAGGATGCACGGACCGAACCGGATTGTTTCCTGCGTCCATCGCTTGACGATAGTCCCCGAAAGTACGGTATTTCGGGGTTTCCGGGAAAAATGCAGCAATATCAAGAGCCGGCCGTTTTGGCGGGACGGTTGACGGTATAGTGCTGCAAAAAATATTTTTAACAGCGTGTTTTCAAAGAGTTATGTGACCCGTTAATAATCGAGTGGGAGTAAATCGGATTCAATGACCGTCCGGGGGACGGTCATCCGATTTACTCGGCGGCGAAAGCCGTCGTAGCCCAGCAAACTGACATTTTAAGCGGACGACAGGAGCCCACGCCCATGACCACCGCCTACGATACCAAGCTCGCCCTCTACATCGCCGGCCAGTGGCTCGGCCCCGAAGGCCGCGAGACGCAGGACGTGCTTAACCCCGCCACCGGCGAAGGCCAGGCCGCCCTCCCTCTCGCCACCGCAGCCGATCTCGACAAGGCGCTGGAAGCGGCACAGCGCGGCTTCAATCAGTGGAAGGCCACGCCGCCCGAACAGCGCGCGGCCGTTCTCCACCGTACCGCCGCACTGGTGCGTGAGCGCGCGGATCTTCTGGCGCGCCTCGCCACGCTGGAGGAAGGCAAGGTCCTGGCCGAAGCAAAGGGCGAAGTGATCGCTGCGGCCGCCCTTCTCGATTTCCATGCAGGAGAAGCCACGCGCATCACCGGCCGTGTCCTGCCACGGCCGATCGGCACCCGTTCGATGGTGCTGCATCAGCCGGTCGGCCCCGTCGCCGCCTTCTGCGCGTGGAACTTCCCGGTGATGAACGTGATCCGCAAGGTGGCGCCCGCCATCGCCGCGGGCTGCTCGATCATCATCAAGCCAAGCGAGGAAACCGCGGGCTGTGCAGTCGAGGTGATGCGCTGCTTCGCCGATGCCGGCGTGCCGGGCGATGTCGCCCAGTGCGTGTTCGGTGTGCCCGACATGGTGTCGCGCCACCTGCTCGCGTCCCCCATCACCCGCAAGCTCAGCTTCACCGGCTCCGTCCCCATCGGCAAGCATCTGATGAAGCTCGCCGCCGACACGATGATGCGTACGACCATGGAACTGGGCGGCCATGGCCCCGTCCTGGTGTTCGACGATTGCGACCTGGATCGCACGCTCGATACGCTCGTCACCCACAAGTTCCGCAATTCGGGCCAGGTCTGCGTCGCACCCACGCGCTTCTACGTGCAGGAAGGCATTTACGAGCAGTTTGCGAAGGGCTTTGCAGAACGCACGGAAAAGCTGCGCGTGGGCGACGGTATGGCCGGCGACAGCCAGATGGGCCCGCTCGCCAATCCGCGCCGGCCGGATGCCATCGAAATGATGATCGAGGATGCACGCCGTGCTGGCGCGCGCGTGCTGGCCGGCGGCGGCCGCGCGGATGGTCCGGGCTTCTTCTTCCGTCCCACCGTGCTTGCGGACGTCCCCCTGGAGGCCAAGGCGATGAACGACGAACCGTTCGGACCGATCGCCCTGCTCCGCCCGTTCGCGACGCTGGACGATGCGATCGAACAGGCCAATCGGCTGCCCTATGGCCTGGGCGCTTACTGCTTCACCGAAAATGGCCGGCGCCAGAACATATTGGCCGATGCGGTAGAGGCCGGCATGATCGCCATCAACGGCGTCCGCCTCAGCTGGGCCGATGCGCCGTTCGGCGGCGTCAAGGAAAGCGGTCACGGCTCTGAAGACGGCATAGAGGGCATCATGGCCCATCTCGTGACCAAGGCCGTCCACATCAGCTGACGATCAACGCACATTTGTCATCACCACGCAGGACCAAGCAATGACGCGCACCCTCATTTCCTCCGGCTCTCCTTTTGAAGCACAGGTCGGCTACTCCCGCGCGGTCGTGCAGGGCGATTGGTGCTTCGTCGCCGGGACCACGGGCACGGACCCCGAAACCAAGGCGATGCCGGAAAGCGTGGCCGATCAGGCCGCCAATGCGCTCAAGGTCATCGGCAAGGCGCTGGCCGAAGCGGGCTTTGGCTTCGCGGATGTGGTGCGGGCGACCTACTACATCACCGATCCTGCCTACTGGGACGAGATCGGCGCACCGCTCGGTGCCGTTTTCGGCGACATTCGCCCGGCCGCAACCTGCCTTGTAACCGGCCTCATCAAGCCCGAAATGAAGATCGAGATCGAAGTCACCGCACTGCGCCGGAGCGCCTGAACGCATTTGACGCCGGTCATCAAAGCTGGGGGCGTGCCGCGCTATGTACGTCCCGCAGCTTCGCAAAGGACATCGCCATGACTGTCACCATGTACGGCATCAAGAATTGCGACACGATCAAGAAGGCGCGCGCCTGGCTGGAAAAATACGGCATCGACTATGAATTCCACGACTACAAGACGGCGGGTGCCGACGCGGGCAAGCTGCGCGAATGGGTCGCGGAACATGGCTGGGAAGTTCTGCTGAACCGGGCCGGCACGACGTTTCGCGCGTTGCCCGACGCGGACAAGCAGGATCTGGACGCGGAAAAGGCGATCGCCCTGATGCTGGCGAACCCGTCGATGATCAAACGGCCTGTACTGGATACCGGCGCCAGTCGTATCGTCGGCTTCAAGCCGGAAATCTATATCGAGGCATTCGCAACCCAATAGGCGTTGTGTAACGGCATCGTCATCACGCTTCGCCACAGTTGACGCCACGATGATGAAACCGCTTCTCGCCACTCTCGCTCTGGCAGTCCTCGCCATGCCCCTGCCCGCTCATGCCGACCCGCTGATCATCGCCCATCGTGGCGACAGCGGCGAACGGCCGGAACATACACTCGCCAGCTATGAACGGGCTATCGATCAGGGTGCGGACTATGTCGAACCTGACCTTGTGCTGACGAAGGACGGGATACTGGTCGCCCGGCACGAAAACGAGATTTCGGGCACGACCGATGTAGCGTCCCATGCCGAATTCGCCGACCGTAAAGTAACCAGAACCATCGATGGCGTGGCGGTCACGGGCTGGTTCACGGAAGATTTCACGCTGGCCGAGCTGCGGACGCTGCGCGCCCGCGAACGCCTGCCGCAACTTCGCGCCGCCAATCGCCGGTTCGATGGCCTGTACCCAATTCCCACATTTGAGGAGGTGATCCAGCTCGTCAGGGCAAAGGAGGCTGAAACCGGCCGCCGCATCGGCCTCTACCCGGAAACCAAGCATCCAACCTACTTCGCTTCCATCGGCCTCGCCCATGAGGCGCGCCTGCTCGCCCTGCTGGAACGCTATGGCTATGTTTCGGCCGAAGATCCCGTGTTCATCCAGTCCTTCGAGGTTGGCAATCTGAAGGCGCTCCATGGCAAGACAAGGCTACGCCTCATCCAGCTCGTGGATGGCGAAGGCGGGCCGGCGGACCTGCCGGGTGTTACTTACGTCGGCATGCTGACGGCGAAAGGCCTGAAGGATATTGCCACCTACGCCTATGGCCTCGGGCCCAGCGTCGCGCAGGTGGTCGGCCCGGACGGCGCGTCGACCGGCCTTGTCGACAAGGCGCATCAGGCTGATCTCAAGGTCCATCCTTGGACGCTACGGGCGGAAAACAACTTTCTGCCCGCCGCTTTCAGGCGCGGTGACGACCCCGCGGCCCACGGCGATTTCGCCGGATTGGTGCGCGCGGTGACGGCTGCAGGCGTCGATGGTTTCTTCAGCGATTTCCCCGGCCTTGCAAAAGCAGCGCTGACTCCCTGATTTCTCCATCGCCGCGCTTGAAATATTGTGCGGCAGCGGTGAATAAGGGCAATGCTCTCACAAAAGACCCGTTATGCCATTCGGGCGCTCCAGCATCTGGCGGATCATTTCGGCAAGGGGCCTGTGCCTCTGACCGAAATCGCTACGGCGCAGAACATCCCGGCCAAGTTCCTGACCGTCATCCTTTCCGAAATGTCGCGGGAGGGGCTCGTCGCCACGCAACGCGGGCGGGACGGCGGCTACTGGCTCGCTTTATCGCCGATCGACATCAGCTATGGGGATATCGTCCGCCTTACGCGGGGATCGCTTGCGCTGGTGCCCTGCGCCAGCCGTTTCGCACATGAACAGTGCAAGAATTGCCTGCCAGAGGATGAATGCCGCCTGCACCATGTGATGCTGCGCGTGCGCGACGAAATGGCGAAAGTCCTCGACGGCATCAGCCTAGCCGAGACATTCCCCGAAATGCAGTGAGGAACAGGCGCAGGGCCGATGCCCCGCGCCTGATCAGCCTCAGTCTTCCTCGACCGGCGCGCCGGGGCCGTTCTTCAGGATCGACTCGATCGCGTTACGCGCGGACGCCTTGCTCGTGTAGCCTTCGGTCCAGAATATGATTTCGCTGTTATACTTGAACTTGGCCACGAACTCGCCGGCCTTGTTCTTTTCGATCACGAACTTGTGCGCCATGAATGGTCCTCTTCGCAGGTTTCGGTGACGCCTCCGTAACTATCCGGCCCGACCACCGATTGCCAGTCCTAACCGAACCGCGCGGCGCGATAGGGCGCCGGATCGATCGCGGATACGGCGTCAGGCAGCGGTTGTCCCGTCAGCAGGGCAGCGCCCAGCAGCGCCGCAGCCGGAGCGGTCTGGATACCAAAGCCGCCCTGCCCCGCGAACCAGAAAAAGTCCGGGACATGCGCATCACGGCCATAGATCGGCAGGCGATCCGGCGCGAAGCTGCGCAGGCCCGCCCAACGGCGTTCGACCGCCTCGATCCGCCAGTCCACGGCCTGCTGCAGGCGGTCGATCGCCTCTGCGACCGCCAGTTCTTCCGGCGCGGCGTCACATGGGTCGGACGGTGCCTCGTCATGCGGACTGAGCCAGATGCGCCCTGCCCCTTCCGGCTTGAAATAAAAGCCGCCCTCCAGATCCATCACCACCGGCATGGCGGCCGGGGGAGCCGGATCGACGCGCAACTGGACGACGGTACGCCGCAGCGGCGCAATGCCGACAGGCCTGACGCCGCATGCCTGCGCGACGACATCCGCCCACGCTCCTGCCGCGTTGACGATCGTCCTGCATGACAATGGCCCCGCACTGGTCTCTACGCGCCAGCCCCCTCCGTCCCTTGCGGCCGACAGCAGCCGGGTATCCGTGCGTATTTCTCCGCCGCCGCGCCGGAACGCGCGCAGATAGGCCTGGTGCAATCCACCCGCATCGATATCCGCGCAGCTGGGCTCCGCCAGCCCGATGGTCCAATCGGCGCGCAGGCCGGGCACCGACGCCGCGAGCGCATCCGTCGGCACGCTGCGCAGATCGACGCCACTGGCCGCAAACGCAGCGACAAAGGCGTCGCGCGTCTCCGCGCTCTCCGCCCGTCCTATGTGCAGCGTGCCGCGCGGGGACGACAGCGGGCGATCGGAAAAAATAGGATCGGGATTTTCCAGCAACGGCCCCGAAGCCGTCGTCAGCGGCTGCACCGCCGGACCACCATAGCTTTCCTCCCAGAAAGCCACCGATCGGCCTGTCGCATGATAGCCGGGCTGCGCCTCCGCCTCGATCAGGATGACATTCCCGTCGACCGCGCCTCCGCGCAGGATTTCCGCACCGATGCTGGCACCCGCCATCCCGCCGCCCACGATCAGTATTTCGCAATCGGTCATCTGGGGCGCGGCGTCCTTTCATCCAGAAATGCATCGATCCGCGAAAGCGCATCGATCCGCACGCCATCCGCCTCGCGGAGAATCTCGTGCGCTGCCTCGGCGCCATAGACATGCAGGCGTGCATCGGGAAGTCGGCGCGCAATCCGCCTGATCGCAGCCATGTCGACCAGCTTGTCATTTTCGGCCGCCAAAATCAGCATGGGCGCGGCCACGCCCTCCGCCACGGGACTGCGCTCGAACCCGCGCGTGGAGCGATACGCCTCCGCGATCCAGCCCCAGCTTGGCGGCCCCAGCGCTATGGCGGGGCACGTGCGCCGCCACCATTGTTCGTCGGCATAGCGCTCCGCACAATGCGTCAACCGTTCGCGCCGGCCTCTGTCATGAGCAGCGTCCTCATCATCGCTCGGCCACGCGGCGCGTGCAGGGTCGCCCGTCCGGCACATAAATCTGGAAATGGCTGCGCCAGCCCAGCCCGGAAGCCCACCCGCCTTGATGCCGAACATCGGCGCCGCCAATGCCACGGCATCGAGAGCCATGCGCCGTTCGGCCAAGGCCCATGAAAGCAGATGGCCGCCCATGCTGTGGGCCACTGCGACATGCGGCCCCGGATTCGCCGCACGCCACTCCAGAAAGAACGCGACAAGATCATCGATCCATAAGCGGAAATCGCTGCAATGCCCGATGTCGCTTTCCGGGACAAACCGTCCAGATCCGCCCTGCCCACGCCAGTCGAACGACGTCACGACCCAACCTCGTGCGGCCCAATGCGCCATCGGCTCCAGATATTTTTCAATCATGTCCGCCCGGCCGTTCAGGAACAACATGGCGCCACGGTCGCCGGCTCCCATGCGAAACCGGCGCAAAGGCCAGCCGTCCTGTGCGTGCCAGAAATCGATCTCGGCATTTTCGGGCAAGGCCCGGCGGTCGAATGTTGCCGATTCCATCACCGCCATGGTTACGTTTTGGTAAGGCATGGCGTCTAGAACCCACGGTCCATGTTGGGGGAATTTTCAAGCCAGATCTTGCTCGCCGTGCTGGCGTGCCTTTTGATCGTCGCCGCGGTAACTGATCTGCGCGCACGGATCATCTCCAATCGGCTCAATCTGGCGATCGCGCTCCTCGCACCTTTTTACTGGTGGTCCTGCGGCATTTCGCTCTGGCCCGATGCCGCGTTTCAGGTGGGACTCGGCCTGATCGTCTTCCTTGTGTTCGCCGCGCTTTTCGCGGCCGGGATGATGGGCGGCGGCGACGTGAAGATGCTGGCCGCACTGGCGCTCTGGTTTCCGTGGCAGGTGCTGCTTGGCCTTCTCATGTTGATGGCGATGCTCGGTGGCGGGGTGACTGTGGTCACGCTGCTGCATCACCGCCTGACCCGGCGCATCGGACGACCAGAGATACCTTACGGCGTAGCCATCGCTCTCGCCGGGCTCTGGGTGCTTGGTGAACGATATTTTAACCCTTTTGCGTGAATTGTGGGAGCCTGAAGGTTCCGTCGCTTGGAGGCGAGTTTCGTCATGGACGTCAAGAAAGTAGCATTGCTGGCAGGCGCATTGGTCATTGCCGTCGTCACGGCCCTGCTCGCGCGCAGCATGTTCAGTGCCGGACCGGCCCCACAGGTCGACGCAGCCGCCATGCCGCAGGATGTCAGCGGGCCCAAGGTTCTGGTGGCGTCAAAGCCGCTGCCGGTCGGCACGATCCTCCAGCCGGACAGCTTCCGCTTCCAGGCGTGGCCTAGGGATCTTGTCGAAGACCCCTACTACATCGAAGGCAAGATGGACCCGCAGAAGCTGGCGGGCAGCGTTGTACGCACCGCCATTACCGCGGGCCAGCCCGTGACCATGGGCGCGCTGATCCAGCCGGGTGATCGTGGCTTCCTGGCTGCGGCCCTTGGCCCCGGCATGCGTGCCGTAACGGTCCCGGTGTCGGCCCAGAGCGCGGTCGCCGGCTTCGTCTTCCCGGGCGACCGGGTCGATCTGGTGCTTACCCAGTCCGTGGCGGGCGGCGGCGATGGAGAGCCCCTGAAGGCCTCTGAGACGATCATCCGCAACATGCGCGTACTTGCGACCGACCAGCGCACGAATCCGCTGGACGAGAACGGCAAGCCCGTTGTGCAACTCTATACGAACGTAACGCTCGAAGTTACGCCACGCATGGCGGAAAAGATCGCCGTGTCGCAGACAATCGGTTCGCTCTCGCTGGCGCTGCGTTCCATTGCTGACAACGCCTCGGAGCTGGATGCGGCTATCGCCGGCGCGGATGCTGATCTGTCCGACGGAGGCGACGCAGCATCGGAAAAGAAGATGCTGACGAAGATCGCAGCAGCGCCGACGGATGGTCGATCCACCTATTCGACCGGTGCGGACGTGTCGCGCTATCAGCGCCGCTCCGTGCCCGCCAAGCCCAATCCGGACAAACCGTCGGGCCCGACCGTTCGGGTCGCCCGCGGGACAAATGTGACCGAAGTTGCGGTCGGGGGGAAGTAAGATGACGTTCACCCACATGCTCAAGCGCAACGCACTGACTTCGGTCGCAGCGCTCGGCCTTGCCTTCGGTGGCATGGCAAGCTTCGCCCCTGCTGCCCATGCACAGCCTGAAGCGGCGGACAACGCCCTGCAACTGTCGATCGGCGGCAGCAAGGTGATCAACCTGCCGGCCAAGATGTCGGACGTGATCGTGGCGAACCCGGACATCGCGGACGTCAATGTCCGGTCGGAAACCCAGCTGTTCATCATCGCCAAGGCGCCGGGCGTCACCACCGTCACGGTCACGTCGGCGGGTGGAAAGACGCTCTATGCGACCACTGTGCGCGTCGGCGCGAACCTGACCACCATCGATCAGATGCTGAAGATGGCAATGCCGGAAGCGAATATTCAGGTCACCACGCTCAACGGCATGGTCCTGCTGACCGGCACCATCAAGGCACCGGAAGATGCAGCCGAAGCCGAGCGCCTCACCCAGGCGTTCGTCGGCAAGGACGTGACGGTCGTCAGCCGCCTGCGCACGGCGACGCCGCTGCAGGTCAATCTTCAGGTCAAGATCGCCGAAGTCAGCCGCAACCTCGTCCACAAGGTCGGCATGAACTGGAGCGCTCTTGGTAGCGGTGAAGGCAGCTTCAGCGGCTATATCGGCCGCGCAAGTCGTCAATTCGTGACGCGCGATGCGAGTGCTGGCACGATCACCTTCACGCAGCCGAGCGACAATTCCACGACGCTTGGCTTCGTCGCTGACATGTTCGGCATGGACGTTGCCGGCGCGCTCGATCTGGCCGAAACAACCGGCCTTGCCACTTTGCTCGCACAGCCAAACCTGACCTCCCTTTCGGGCGAGACGGCAAGCTTCCTCGCGGGCGGCGAATATCCCTACCAGGTCTCGAACGGACTTCAGGGTAATAGCGTGGAGTTCAAACAGTACGGCGTACAGCTCGCCTTTACGCCGACGGTGCTTGCCGACGGCCGCATCTCGCTGCGCGTTCGTCCGACAGTTTCCTCGCTGGACTTCTCGATCAATTCGACGGTTCCTGCGCTGCGCAGCCGTACGGCAGAAACCAGCGTCGAACTGGGATCGGGCCAGGCGTTCATGATCGCCGGCCTGCTCAGCTCTGACACCGGAAACAATATCGACAAGGTTCCGGGCGTCGGCAACATTCCGATCCTGGGCAGCCTGTTCAAATCGCGCAACTTCCAGCGCAACGAGAGCGAACTGGTCATTATCGTCACGCCCTACCTCGTGAAGCCGATCAACGCTTCAGAGGTTCGCCTGCCGACTGATGGTTTCCGCAATGCGACCGAAGGGCAAGGCCTGCTGCTCCAGCAGGGCTCCGATGGTGTCAGCGGAGCCAAGCGGCCCGAACCGCGCCTCGAAACCGCACCCGCCAGCCCGCAGGCTTCGGCCGCACCAGCCGGCAAGCCTGTACGTCAAGCCAAGGCCGGCGAAGCTGGCCCCGGCTTCAGCTTCTGATCGGAGGGAATGAGATGATCCGCAACATTCCGACGCGCACACGCCAGATGACGCTGGCTGTCGCACTCGCCCTTCCGCTCGCGGCGTGCGACACGGACACAACGTACAACCGGGGTCTCCAGACCGAGCATCAGCCGGTCGTGAGCTATCAGAGCTTCGTCTACGATGTGCAGTCCAGCGCCTCTGGAGAACTGAGCGCCGCCGAGCGCACCCGTCTGGAAGGATGGCTCTCCTCGATCGGCATCGGCTATGGCGATCGCGTGTCGGTCGCCAGCACCGCAGGCAACTACACGTCTTCGCTGGAACGCGGCGTGGCAGAGGTTGTCGCGCGCCACAGTCTGATCCTCGACAATGATCCGACCGCTGCTCCCGGCACGGCGCCCGACGGTGCACTGCGACTGGTCGTACGCCGCGCCACGGCGAACGTCCCGGGCTGCCCCGACTGGAGCCGCAATGCCGAGAACGACATTGTCGGTGGCCTGTCGTCCAACTTCGGTTGCGGCGTGAACGGCAATCTTGCCGCCATGGTCGCCAACCCGGAAGATCTTGTCCGCGGACAGACGAGCGACAGCGATCTGCGCACGGCGACCTCGACCCGCGCAATCCAGACATATCAGGCAAAGGCGCCCACGGGTGCAGGCGACCTCAAGACGATCACTCCGGGAGGCAACTGACCATGAATGCTCCTTGGAAGCCCGGTGCAGAGCGTGACCCGTTCCAGGCCTTCGTCTGCGACGATCACAGCTTCGACGTCGTGCGCGGTGTCGCCATCGAACTCGGCTGGCCGC
>Ga0209066_10004153_pt1 | contig 15990 bp, 19 predicted proteins | sample All_14_2_FD_187198 | JGI IMG/M metagenome (GOLD analysis project Ga0209066, IMG submission 187198) | Freshwater microbial communities in response to fracking from Pennsylvania, USA - Allegheny Zone_MetaG_DW_15 (SPAdes) (version 2) ...
GACCTGAACTGGGCCTGTTGGTCGGGGGCTCCATCCCGCTTGGCCGCTATGACCGCAACGAGGGCGCCATCGAGCGGGCCCGGCTGGAGGGCGTCGCCGCAGAAGCCGACATGGCGGCGATGAAGCAGGAGCGCGAGCGCGAGATCGCGCGGCTGCAGGTGCTGCTCGCCTCGCGGGCGCTGGAGGTTCGCCGCATCGCCGAGGACATCCTGCCAGAGGCCGAACGCGCCGTCGCCCAGGTTCGCGAGGGCTTCGCGCGCGGCGGCTTCACCTACAACGACGTCATCACCGCCCAGACCGCCCTGCTGTCGACCAAGGCGCGCAGGGTGGCCGTCCTCAAGCAATTCCATATCGACCGCGCCCGCCTCGACAGGCTGACCGGCGCCCACGCAGCCCTGCTCGGCCTGGAGGCCCGCCCATGAACCGTCAGAACCCCTCGCGGCGCATGATCGCCGCATCCCTGCTGGCCCTGGCGGCCGGCGTATCGGCCTGCGCCCCGGACAGCGGCGACGAGCAAGCCAAAGGCCTGGCCCCGGGGGAATACGAGCGCGGCCCGCATCGCGGCCGGATGCTGAGGGACGGTGAGTTCGCGCTAGAGGTCACGATCTACGAAGAGGGGCCCGCGCCGCTGTTCCGCCTCTATGCCTACGCCAGGGACAAGCCGGTCGATCCCCGCCAGGTGCGGGCGACCATCATCCTGGGGCGGACAGGTCCGAAAACGGACCGCTTCACCTTCGCGCCGGAGAACGACTACCTCACCGGTCCGGGTGTGGTGGCGGAGCCGCATTCCTTCGACGTCACGGTGACTGCCGCCCATGCCGGCAAGCAACATCGCTGGGCCTATGCCTCCTACGAGGGCCGGACGATCATCTCGGCCGACGCCGCCAAGGCCGGGGGCGTCACGGTCGAGCGGGTCGGGCCTGCGACGCTTGGCGAGAGCCTGTCGCTGACCGGTCGGGTTGAGATCACCCCCGAGGGCCAGGCCGAGGTCCACGCCCGCTATCCCGGTCGGGTCATGAGCCTGAACGTGGAGCTTGGAACCCGCGTGTCTCGCGGCCAGGTCATCGCCCGTGTGGAGTCCAGCGAAAGCCTCCAGACCTATCCGGTCACCGCGCCGATCTCGGGAATGATCGTGGCCAAGAACGTCAACGTCGGTTCGATCACCGGCGGCGGAACGCCCATGCTCATGATCGGCGATCCCACCCGGCTGCACGCCGAGTTCCTGCTCTACCCTCGCGACGCCGAACGGGTCCGCGCGGGCCAGCCGATCGCCGTCAAGAGTCTGGCGGGTGACTACACCTACACGGGCCGGGTCGAGGCGGTGTTGCCGTCCGCCGACCTGACCAGCCAGGTCCTGATCGCCCACGTCGATCTGCCCTACCAGGGCGGCATCTGGCGCCCCGGCCTCGGCGTGTCGGGTGAGGTGCAGGTGGGGTCGACTCCGGCCGCCCTCGCCGTCCGCACCAGGGCGCTTCAGCCGTTCCGCGACTTCACCGTCGTCTACGCCCGTTTCGGCACGACCTACGAGGTCCGGATGCTTGAGCTGGGCCGGCGCACGCCGGAGTGGACGGAGGTCCTGAGCGGCATCGACCCGGGCACGGAATATGTCGTGGACGGCGCCTTCCTGATCCGCGCGGACGTCGAGAAGTCCGGCGCGAGCCACGACCACTAGGGGCGCTGATCACCATGCTCGAACGCATCATCGCGCTGTCGATCCGCTTTCGCTGGATCGTCATGGCGCTCGTCGTCCTGGCCTGCGCGGTCGGTGTCTGGAGTTTCCAGCGCCTGCCCATCGACGCCACGCCCGACATCACCAACGTCCAGGTCCAGATCAACACCGAGGCTCCAGGCTTTTCGCCGCTGGAGTCAGAGCAGCGCATCACCTTTCCGGTGGAAACCGCCATCGCGGGCGTGCCGGGCCTGCAATACACCCGCTCGGTCTCGCGCTATGGCCTCAGCCAGGTGACGGTCGTCTTCGAGGACGGAACCGACATCTACTTCGCGCGCCAGCTCGTCAACGAGCGGCTGCAGGCCGCGCGCGGCCAGCTTCCCGACGGCCTGACGCCCGAACTCGGTCCCATCGCCACGGGCCTGGGCGAAATCTTCATGTACACAGTCGAGGCGGATCGCGGCGCGCGGCGTCCCGATGGCGAGCTCTACACGCCCGAAGACCTGCGGACGTTGCAGGACTGGGTGATCCGGCCGCAGCTGCGCAACACGCCGGGCGTCACCGAGGTCAACACCATCGGCGGCTTCGAGCGGCAGTATCATGTCACCCCCTGGCCCGACCGTCTGGTCGCCTACGGCGTGACCATGGCCGAGGTGGTCGAGGCCCTGAACCGCAACAACGCCAATGTCGGCGCCGGCTACGTCGAACGCTACGGCGAACAGTACCTCGTGCGGGTTCCCGGTCAGGCCGAGAGCCTGGAGGATCTCGGCTCCATCATCGTGTCCAGCCGCAATGGCGTTCCCGTGCGGGTCGCCGACGTGGCCGATCTGGTCATGGGCGAGGAACTGCGCACCGGCGCCGCCACCGAAGACGGCCGCGAGGTCGTGCTCGGCACGGTGTTCATGCTGGTCGGCGAGAACAGCCGCACCGTCGCCCGGGCGGTCGCCGCCCGGCTGGACGAGGCCGCCAAGGCGCTGCCCGCCGGGGTGAAGGCCGTGCCCGTCTATGATCGCACAGACCTCGTCGACCGGGCGATCCGGACCGTCGAGACCAACCTGGTCGAAGGCGCCCTGCTGGTCATAGTCGTGCTGTTCCTGCTGCTGGGAAACATCCGGGCCGCGCTGATCACGGCGGCCGTCATTCCCGTCACCATGCTGATGACCATCACCGGCATGGTGCGCACCGGGGTCTCCGGCAATCTGATGAGCCTGGGGGCGCTGGACTTCGGGCTGATCGTCGACGGCGCCGTCATCATCGTCGAGAACTGCCTGCGCCGCTTCGGCGAAGCGCAGCACCGGTTGGGCCGTCTGCTCAGTCGCGATGAGCGGTTCGCCCTGGCGGCCTCGGCCTCCGGCGAGGTCATCCGACCGTCGCTGTTCGGGGTGCTGATCATCACCCTGGTCTATGTGCCGATCTTCGCCCTCACCGGGGTCGAGGGGAAGATGTTCCACCCGATGGCGATCACGGTCGTCATGGCCCTGACCTTCGCGCTGGTGTTGTCCCTGGCCTTCGTCCCCGCCGCCGTGGCGATGTTCGTCACCGGCAAGGTCGAAGAGAAGGAGAGCTTCGTCATGCGCGGCGCGCGGCGCGTCTTCCAGCCGGCGCTGGACCTGGCGCTGCGGATGCGCGTGGCCTTCGTCGCCATGGCGGTGGCGCTGGTCGCCATCGCCGGCCTCGGCGCCAGCCGGATGGGGTCGGAGTTCATCCCGAACCTGGATGAAGGCGACATCGCGCTGCACGCGCTGCGCATCCCCGGCACATCCCTTAGCCAAGCGGTGCAGATGCAGACGGCGCTGGAGCGGCGCATCGCCCGGTTCCCGGAGGTCGAACGGGTGGTGGCCAAGATCGGCACGGCGGAGATCGCCACCGATCCCATGCCGCCGTCGGTCGCCGACACCTTCATCATGCTGAAGGACCGCAAGGACTGGCCGAACCCTCGCAAGCCAAGGGACGAACTCCTGGCGGAGATGCAGGCGGCCGTCGCCGAGATACCCGGCAACAACTACGAGTTCACCCAGCCGATCCAGATGCGGTTCAACGAGCTGCTCTCCGGCGTGCGGGCGGATGTTGCGATCAAGGTGTTCGGCGACGACCTTGATCAGCTCCTTGAGGTCGGCAACGCCGTCGAGGCGGTGATCGGCGGCGTCGAGGGCGCGGAGGACGTGTCCGTCGAACAGGTCACGGGCCTGCCCGTGCTCTTGATCAAGCCCGACCGGGCGGCCCTCTCGCGGCTCGGCATCAGCATGGACGACGTCCAGCAGGTCGTCTCGACCTCGATCGGCGGCGTGGTCGCCGGCCAGGTGTTCGAGGGCGATCGCCGCTTCGACGTGGTGGTCCGTCTGCCCGAGACCCTGCGGCAGGACACCGACGCCATCGGCCGGCTGCGCATTCCCGTGCCCGGTTCCGGCGGCACAGCCTTCGTGCCGCTGGAGGAGATCGCGACCATCGCGGTCGAAACGGGTCCCAATCAGATCAGCCGCGAGGACGGCAAGCGCCGGGTAGTGGTCACGGCCAATGTGCGCGGGCGCGACCTCGGCTCCTTCATCGCGGAGGTCCAGGACAAGGTCGGGGCAGAGGTCGAGGTCCCGGCCGGCTACTGGATCAGCTACGGCGGCACGTTCGAGCAGCTGATCTCGGCCGCCAAGCGGCTGCAACTGGTTGTGCCGGTGGTGCTGCTGCTGATCTTCGGCCTGCTGTTCGCGCTGTTCCGGTCGGTGAAGGACTCGGCCATCGTCTTCTCCGGCGTTCCGCTGGCCCTGACCGGCGGCGTGGCGGCCCTGGCGATGCGCGGCCTGCCGCTGTCCATCTCGGCGGCGGTTGGATTCATCGCCCTCTCCGGCGTCGCGGTGTTGAACGGCGTCGTCATGGTCAGCTTCATTCGCACCCTCATCGCCGAGGGCAAACCCCTCGGCGAGGCGATCTGCGAGGGCGCCCTGACCCGGCTGCGGCCCGTGCTGATGACCGCCCTGGTCGCCAGCCTGGGCTTTGTGCCGATGGCGTTGAACGTGGGCGCCGGCGCCGAGGTCCAGCGCCCGCTGGCGACCGTCGTCATCGGCGGGATCATCTCCTCGACCATCCTGACCCTGCTGGTGCTGCCCGCCCTCTACAGCCTCGTCCACGGCCGTTCGCCAAACCCGGGTGGGGCGCGACCGGGCTGGCTGTCCCGCCTGCCTTTCCTCCGGAGCAACGCATGACCGCCGCGACCCCTCGATGGGCCGCCTGGCTGAGGACGCCCGCCGGCGTCTTCCTGCTGGGCCTGCTCATCCTGCTTCTAAACGGCCTGCTGACCGCCGCCTTCGCCCACGGCGTCGCCGACGGAGACAAGGGCTACATCCAGGAGACCTCGGGCTTCCTGTTCTGGCCGTTCCTCTACCTGGGGGCCAAGCACATGATCACCGGCTACGACCATCTGCTGTTCCTGCTGGGCGTGATCTTCTTCCTCTACCGGATGAAGGAGATCGGCATCTATGTGACCCTGTTCGCCATCGGCCACTCCTCGACCCTGCTGCTGGGCGTGCTGACGGACATCAGCGTCTCCAGCTATCTGGTCGACGCCATCATCGGCCTGTCGGTCGTCTACAAGGCGCTCGACAACATGGGCGCCTGGCAGCGCTGGTTGGGCGTCCAGCCTTCGACCAAGGCCGCGACCCTGATCTTCGGCCTGTTCCACGGGTTCGGTCTGGCCACCAAGCTGCAGGACTTCCAGCTCTCGCCCGACGGCCTGATCGGCAACCTGATCGCCTTCAATATCGGAGTCGAGATCGGCCAGCTCCTGGCGCTCGGCGCGATCCTCATCGTCATGGGGTTCTGGCGGAAGACACCCGGCTTCTGGCGGCATGCCTACGGCGCCAACGTCGTCCTGATGACCCTTGGCTTCATCCTGGCGGGCTATCAGCTCGTCGGCTTCTTCGTCGCCTGACCGGAGACCTGATCCATGTACAACGCCAACAAGCCCGACCCCTCCGAGCTGCCTTCCACCGGCAGGCTGCTGAAGTCGACCGGCATCGCCGTGGTCGTCGCGTCCGCCCTTCTCGTCACCGGCGTCCTGCCCGCCGAGTACGGCGTCGACCCGACCCGGGTCGGCTCGCTGCTCGGCCTGACCGAGATGGGCCGGATCAAGATGCAGCTGGCGCAGGAAGCCGAGGCCGAAGCGGGCGCTTCGCCTGCCTCAACGCCACCGGCCGCGACGACCGCAGCCCCGACCACCGCCGCGCCTGAGGTCGCGTCGGCGGCCGGCGACCGCACCGACGAGACCGTCATCACCCTGGCGCCCGACCAGGGAGCCGAGATCAAGCTGGTGATGGAGCAGGGCGCCAAGGTCAGCTACGTCTGGGCCAGCAGCGGCGGACGCGTCAATTTCGACGTCCACGCTGACCGGCCCGGGACGCCCTACCACGGCTACGGAAAGGGCTCGTCCAAGCGCGAGGAAGGCGAACTCGTCGCCGCCTTCACCGGCAGTCACGGCTGGTTCTGGCGCAACCGGACCGGCGCCCCGGTGACCATCACGCTACAGACCACCGGCGCCTACACCGAGGTCAAGCGCGTGGTCTGAGCCCGCCCGCCTCGTCGGCCGGCGGACCTTGGGGAGTGCGCGGCGCCTCCGGGCTCGGGAAGATACGCAGTTACGCCCTATCCAGGCTAAAGCAGTTCCAAGGCCGCTTGCAGTTTTTCGCCGACAAGGGCGGCCTGCGCCTTGAGCGCCTGATTGTCGATGGACTGCATCGACGCTGCCGGATCGATCGCGGCGACCTCAATCAGGCTGTCGTCGGCTTCCTGAACGATGACATTGCAGGGCAACATGAGGCCGACCTTGTCCTCCAGCAGCAAAGCCTCATGGGCCAAGGCGGGATTGCAGGCGCCGAGAATGACATAGGGGCGGAATTCGACGCCGATCTTGGACTTGAGCGTCTGACGGATGTCGATCTCACTGATGACGCCGAAGCCCTCGCGGGCGAGTGCGGCCTTCACCTTGACGACGACATCATCGAAAGGCCCGTCGAGCATCTTCGAGAAATAGTAGCTCATGGCGGCTCCAATTGGCTGAGACACGGCGGACGATTTAGTGCGCCATGCCGCCGCAAAGGCTCTTGTCGGCCATGACTCGCTGCTCGGGAGTCAGGACGCGGTAGAGACCGGAGACGGCTGCCCGAACCTTGTGGAGCGCCTTCAGGTGCTCCTTCATCATCGTCTCATGATGCGCCAGACGATCCGGGAGCGGCTTGGACATCATCGTCGCCATCATGCCGTCACCAGTCATCATGCCGGGCGTAGCGTCAGGCTTCATGGGCCTCATCATGGGCATGCCGGCCGGCATGGGGTGCGCAGCGGCTTTCGTCGCCGCCGTGAAGGCGTCCCATGCCTTGAGCTGCCTGTCCGTGAGATTGAGCTTTGCCTTCACACCTGACAGGTGCTGCTCCGACAGGCCCATGCAATGCATCGGCCCCATGCCCATCATCCCATCCATGGCCATCATGCCGCCCTTAGCGGCCGGAGGGGCCGCCTGATCGGGCGCGGAGTCGTGAACATGGGGCGGCGCGGGCTGTTCAGCCGCATAGGCCGAGGTGGCCAACCCGAGGGCGGCGACAAGCAACAGGGGCTTGAATGACATGGGCATGGCATTTGGCTTTCTGGACCAGGCTGATCCGATCAGCGCAGTATCCACCGACCTGTCCCTGCATCCTTGATCTGTCGCAAACACCACGGCAGGCGTTCCGTTCCGGTTCAGGAGAGCTATAAGCTGCCGATCGGCGTTTTGAACCTTCAGAAGCCGACATCCGCGGCGGCCGGCCCCCGAGGGCCACTAAATCGCGGCGCTCGCGCCGCTGGCCTACTTACCGGTGTGGTTCGCGGCCAGTACATCCCGCAACCCAACAGGAAGATGTAGAGCGTTTGCTTGGACGGATCGGTCCGTCGCTGCCTGAGGAAAAGCAAAAGACGCCCGCGCCGTTGCTAGCGCGGGCATCCCTTAGCTAGCGCTCGCTAGCCCTTACGGGCAGCAGGGCGATCCGCCGCCGCAGCAGGCCGCCAGGGCCTCGCAGCAGCTGGAGACGGCCTGGATGACCATGTCCGGCGAGGCCGCGAACGCTGCGCCGGCGGAGCCGAGCAGCAGCAGGGTGGCGGTGAGAACGATACGTTTCATAGCGATAATCCTTGTTGAATTGATGGATGGTCCTTGTTCTCAGGCCGCCCATCGGGGAGGAGGCACGGCAGGATCGACCTCGATGCCGTCCAGCGTTCCCAGCACAGTTTCAAAGTAGATCTCGTAGGCGACGCGCACCGGCGCCGTGATCTGCGGCGCCACCTGCGGCGCGAGCCGGCAGCCAATCGCGCAATCGGGATTCGGTGGAGGCGCGCCCGGTTCGTGATGATCGCCACCTTGCATGGGCGCCATCACCATCGCCTCACACGCCGCACTCTGCGCCTGGGCCACACAGAGCGGCGCGGCAAACAACACCGCCACGCTGACGATTCCAAGCAGGAGGCGCATGAGGAAGCCGCTGAGCGACCGGTACTTCATGCGGACAGGAAGGCGGCTGGGCCTGCGCATCAGATCACCGGCTCATGGTTCGGCTCGATGGGCGGCCTGCGCAAGAAGGGATCGTGCGCGCGCATCCAGTTGCGCGCGGGACGTTCGACCAGGTGGTAGGTGACGATGGAGGCGATCAGGGTCACCGCAAAGACGCCGATCCAGGCCGCCCACGCTGCCGCACCGGCAAGGTTCGGCGCGATCCGGTCCAGGGCGTGGAAGTAGGCGATGTCGACCGGCAGATGCGTCATGTAAACCGAGTAGGAGATCTCCCCGAGATAGACGAGCGCGGTTGCGCCAATTAGGCCGCGCGCGTTCGTCTTCGAGGCCTCGGCCAGCGAGAAGATCAGCAGCCCGAAAGCCGGCCAGATCGCGGCGTCGCTCCAGTGCAGGCTGGCGCCGACCGCGATCCAGAGCGTGGCGAGGCCCGCGCCGATCAAGGACACGATGCGGGGCAGGGTTGTGGCGCGCCCCAGCTGGCACAGCGAAGCGCCGAACAGGAAGGCCGGGACGATGCGGATGAAGCCGAGCCGCGTTACTTCCGAGAGTGGCAGGCCGCTAGACTCCACGCTCCAGAACATGACGAAGAACAGGCCAAGTGAGAGCGCGACCGCGAGCCAGGCGATGCGGCGCAGCGCCAGTACGCACGCCGCAGCGATCGGGAAAATCAGATAGGCGAACCACTCCGCCGAGATCGACCAGGAGGGGAAGTTCCACTGGACCGACGGCGTCGAACCCCAAGCGTGGATCATCAGGAGATGCTGGGGCAACACCCTCGGGTCGAAGGCGACAGGATCGAAGCGGGCGCCGATCTTCATGGCCCCCAGCCAGATGACGATAGTGGCCGCCAGCGTCACCAGGTGGACGGGATAGACCCGCGACAGACGCGCCCAGAGGAAGGAGCCGTAGTTGAAGCGCTTCTCCTCGACGCGGCCAAGGTAGACGTGGCTGAGGATGAAGCCTGAGAGGATGAAAAAGAGATCGACGCCCAGGTAACCCTTGGCGACGAAACCCAGCCGATCAACGTCAAGGCCCAGATGGTCGCGGAAATGATAGACCAGCACCCACAAGGCGGCCGCGATCCGCAAGGACGTCAACGGCCGGATGTCAGTCGGATACATGCGCGCCCCCGAGCAGAGGGCGTGATCGGCAGTAGCCCTCCAGAGACTATACGGCGCTCGCGCGGGCATCCCTCATGAGAGAGGCCCGCGCGCCGGTCCTGCAGGCGAACCGCCGTCAGCCTCAGCGCGTTGCCAATGACACTGACCGAGGAGAGCGCCATGGCCGCCGCCGCGATGGCAGGCGACGGCAGCAGGCCGAAGACCGGGTAGAGGACCCCTGCCACGATGGGGACGCCGCCGACACTGTAGATGAAGGCGAACACCAGACTCTGCCGGATATTGCGCATGACGGCGCGGGAAAGCGTCCGCGCCTTCAGGATGCGCAAGCACATCGATCACTGAGCTGGCGCGGCCGTCGCCACGGTCGACGTGGTGGAGCAGCGCGCCAAGGCCGACGAACTCATGGCGCTCCTGCAAAGATCCCTGCGATGCACGGCGCAGTCTTCGTGACCTACGCGTCGAGCAGGTCATTTCCTCGCGCGTGTGAGGGATTGCGCGCTTTGATGCGTATAATCGGGGTGGTGCGGGAGGTGCGCCGCTTCATGGATACGCTGGAACAATCACTGCGCTCACTACGCGCCTCTACCGGCGAGCCGGTGCTGGATGGTCTGGAAGACAGTGTGTGGAGTCGCATCCGGGCGACGCGCGCCGATACCATGCTGGAGAGTCGGTGGCGCAAAGGGCAGATGCTGGCCGCATCGTTCGCGCTGGTGACGGGCATCGCGTTCGGGGGGGCTGAAGCCACCGCCCTGCTACGCACGGAGCAGCCGGCAGCCGCCTTGACCACGACCACGCTCGCGCCCTCCGAACTTCTGGAGGGACGGGGATGACACTCGGTCTCCGCAACCTCCTCATCACGATAGCGCTCGTCGTGGTCGCGGCCGGCGGCGGGGCGTGGCTCTGCGCCCGCTATGTCGTGACCCACCACGCCCAGGGTCCGTCGCTGCACGACATGGTCCACGAAAACCTGGACCTCACGCCCGACCAATCGCGCCGACTGGACGCGATCGAGAAGACCTATGCTGCGGAGCGCGGGCGCCTGGAGAATGAGGTTCGCGCCGCCAATCGCGAGCTGGCGACCGCCATCCGGAAGGGCGAAAAGGACTCGCCTGAGCTGAACGCGGCCATCGACCATCTGCATATGGCCATGGGCGCGCTGCAGAAGGCCACGATCGGGCATGTCTTCGACATGCGGGCTGTCCTCACGCCGCAGCAGGCGAAGACGTTCGACGCCGAAATCACCTCGGCGCTTACCGAAGAGGGACGTTGAGCCCGGCTTCCGAGCCGCAGGATTCTGAGCTTGCCGCCAGCGCGGTCGCGGGCGACGAGCGCGCCTTCTCGTGGCTGATGCACCGCCACAAGGACGGGCTGTACCGCTTCATTCGCCGCTACACGGGCGATGCGGATGAGGCATACGACCTTCTGCAGGAAACCTTCACCGCCGCCTGGGGGGCGCTGAAGCGCTACGACCGGACGCGTTCTTTCCCGGCCTGGCTGCGCCGAATCGCGCTCAACAAGTGCCGGGACTGGTCGCGACGCAGGACGGTGCGCCGTTGGCTCACGCGCAACGAGGGCCTCGATAGCTGGACCGGCCAGAACCTGGCCACGGATGAGCCTTCGCCTGAAACGAATGTCTCCGATCTGGAGCAGCTGTCGCGTCTTGATCGCGCGATCGCCAACCTGCCGGCCGGGCTCAAGGAGCCGTTGATCCTCACCGCGCTCGAAGGCCTGTCGCAGGATGACGCCGGCAGGCTCCTCGGCCTGAGCGCCAAGGCGGTTGAGGTGAGGGTCTACCGCGCGCGCAAAGCGCTTTCCGCCGCCTTGTCGCTTGGGGACGCCTAGGGTTTAGGCGTGGCGGGCAAAAACGGTGGTCGTGCCGTCTTTCATTATGAGCAGGACGTCGTAGGGCTCGCGCGACCCGCCCGGCATGGAAATGCCGGGCGAGCCGATCGGCATGCCCGGGACGGCGAGACCGCCGGCCTTTGGCGCTTCCCTGAGCAAGCGCTTGATGTCGTCGGCCGGCACGTGGCCCTCAATGAGGTAGGGGCCGATCACGCCGCTGTGGCAGGAGCCGGCTTCGGGCGGCAGGCCATAGCGTGATTGCAGCGCGGAGCGGTCGGCGGTCGCCACGACGGTCGCAGCGAACCCCGCCTTCCTGAGATGCTCAACCCAACCGGTGCAGCAGCCACAGCTTGGGTCCTTGTAGACCGTGATCGTCTGCGGAGCCGCGCTCGCGGGCTTGCAGGACGCGAGCAGAAGCCCGGCCGGCAAAGCGAGGAAGATCCGGCGTGTTGCTAGAACCATGTCCGCACCCCGACGACAAAGCTGGTCTCGGTATCGTCTTCCCCGGCCGCCTTCGCATAGTCCGCGGTCCCGCCAAACTTGCGACCGTAGGTGACGCCGACATAGGGCGAGAACTCGCGGGTCACCTGGTAGCGAAGCCGCAGGCCGAGTTCGAGGTCGGTCACGCCCGAGCCGAGTTCGAGTTCCGGGATGTCCCGGGCGGAGAGGTTCACTTCCGCGCTCGGCTGCAAGATCAGCCGCTGTGTCAGGCGCAGATCGTAGCTGCCCTCGAGGCGGGCGAACGCTTCGCCTTCGTTCGAGACGAACAGCGCGCCCTCCGTCTCGAACCAGTAGGGCGCGAGACCTTCGACGCCGACCGTCACGTACGTCCGCTTCGGGCCACCCTGAAGGTCCTGCCGCAGGCCCGCCTGCAGATCGAAGTAGGCCGAGATCGCCCGCGAATAGAGCAGCTGCACTTCGGCCTCTTCGAGATCGCCGTCAGAGCCCTCGCCTTCCGACTTCACCACCAGGCGGTTGCCGTCGCCCCCGAACCAGGCCTCGCCGCTCCAGGCGAAACCGTCCTCTCCGTCCCGCGCGCGCCACTCGGCCTGATCGATGAGCACCATCCAGGTGCTGGAGCCGCCATGCTCGACCTGGAGCTGGTCACGCGAGGGCCGCATCGCGGCCTCGCCAAAGATGGCGTCAGCCGGATGATCGGTCGGGGCCGGCGGCGGCGGCTCGCTGCCGACGTCCTCGTCGGTCACACCGTGCGCGCTGTGGTCCATGCCTTCCATGCCCGACATGCCGTCCATGTCTCCCGTCGGGGCGTCCCCGGGCGGCAGTTCCGTCGGCCAGTCCATCGCGGGCATCGCGTCGTCTTCCGGCAGGCTCTCCGGCGTCGAGGCGGGTGCGGGAGCGGGAGCCGCTGCGTGCTCAGGCGTGGGCTGCGCCGGCATCGGATGGTGCGGGTGATGCTGCGCGAAGGCCGGCGTCGCGAACAGCAGGCCCAGAGCGGTCAGACAGGCGGCGCGTCTCATCGGGTCGCCTCCGTCATCGGGCGTACGCTCACCACGCGGAACATGCCCGCGTGCATGTGATAGAGCATGTGGCAGTGAAACGCCCAGTCGCCCGGCGCATCCGCGGTGAGGTCGAAGGTGACCTTGCCACCGGGGGCGACGTTCACCGTATGCTTCCTTGGATGTCGGCCCTTGGGCCCGGTGAGCAGCTCGAAGAAGTGTCCATGAAGATGGATCGGGTGGGCCATCATCGAGTCGTTCACCAGCGTCACACGCACCCGTTCGTTCAGGCGGAACGGGATCGGCTCGGTCACCTCCGAGAATTTCTCCCCGTCGAACGACCACATGAAGCGCTCCATGTTGCCGGTCAGGTGCAGCTCGAGCGCGCGCGAGGGTGTGCGCGTATCAGGGTTGGGGTCGAGGGCTTCCAGGTCCGTGTAGACCAGCACCTTGTGACCGACGTCTTCGAGGCCCTGACCCGGCTCGCCGGTGCGATCCATCGGCATGGGTGAAATGGTCTGGACGCCAGGCCCCATCTTCACCTGGGGTGCGTTCTCGGGGTTGCGCATCGACATGTCCATGCCGGACATATCCATCTGCATGCCGCCGTCTGGCCCGTGGTCCATGCCCTCCATGCCGGCCATCGGACCGTGCATGGACATGTCCATTCCCATGTCCTTCATGGTCCCGAGCGGGCGGTCCCGCAGGGGCGGGACCACGGCCGTCATGCCCGGGCGGGGCGCGAGCGTGGCCCGGCCCATCCCGGAGCGGTCGACGGCCTCGGCGACCAGTGTGAAGGCCTTGTCTTCGGTCGGCTGCACGACGACGTCGTAGGTCTCGGCGACCGAGATCTGGAATTCCTCCACATCCACCGGCTTCACATTCAGGCCGTCCGCCTGGACGACCTTCATCGACAGCCCCGGAATGCGGACGTTGAAGATGGTCATCGCCGCCGCGCTGATGAAGCGCAGCCGGACCCGTTCGCCCGGATTGAACAACGCCGTCCAGTTGTCGTCCGGACCATGGCCGTTGATCAGGAAGGTGTAGACCGAACCGGTCACGTCCGAGACGTCCGTCGGGTCCATCCGCATCGCGCCCCACTCGACCCGGTCCTTGAGCGGCTGATCCTTCCCGGCGAGCAGGCCGGCGACGGTCTGCTTCTGGGTGTTGAAGACCCCCGCCTGCGCCTTCAGCTTCTTGAAGATCTCGTGCGGGTGCATGAACGCAAAGTCCGAGAGCACCACCACGTACTCCCTGTCGAAGGCCACGGGGTCGGCATCCTTCGGCTCGATGATGATCGGGCCGTAGTGGCCCTCCTGCTCCTGCAGCCCGGAGTGGCTGTGGTACCAGTAGGTGCCCGCCTGGACGACCGGGAACTCGTAGACGAACGTCTCGCCCGGCTTGATGCCGGGGAAGCTCACACCCGGCACACCATCCATGTGGAAGGGCAGGATCAGCCCGTGCCAGTGGATCGAGGTGTCCTCGTGCAGATCGTTGGTCACCGCGATGCGGGCGATCTGGCCTTCCTTCAGGCGAATGAGCGGGCCAGGCACCGTCCCGTTGATGGTGACGGCGTGCCCCCGGCGCCCGTCGACCGGCCATTGCGTGTGCCCGATCCGCAGCGCGATGTCGGGACCGGCGAGCGACGGGAGGTCGCGCACCAAACCCGTGGCGCCGCTTCGCGCCCAGGCCGGGAACAGACTCGTCACGGCGAGGCCGGCCCCCAGCAGGCCTGAGTTCAGGAGTAGTCTTCGACGGGCCAGATCAGTCATTCGGAACCTCGGTCCTTCGGTCCGCTCGGCCGAAGTGAAAGTGCATCAGGAAGCGTCTTTTCGTACGCACGCCGGCCGCGCGCCCTCACGGGCGACAACCGATCAGAACTTGAAATGACCCGCGCCGTGGGTGACCTCGGCGCCGAAATAGGCCTGGATGAGGATAAGCATGACCGTGAGGGCGAGGGCGGCTTCATAGCCTCTCCCACCCAGCCGGCGCGCCGCCTGTTCAGCCGGGCGTTTGAGCCACCAGAGCGCGAGGATCAGGACGGGCAAGGCCGTGCCCAGCCAACGATGGATCGCCAGCGCGCTTTCGTCGTCGGCCGCCGGCATGCCCGCGCTCGCCCAGCCGAGCGGCGCGGCCGCGAAGGCGCCGAGCGTCGCGATGCCGAGGAGAAGCTTGTTGCTGGCGGCATAGAGCGGCTGACGGCGCAGCGCCGCGGCGGCCTCCAGAAATCCGGCGGTCAGCACTAGCGCGATCGGAAAGTGAATGACGGCAGGGTGCCACATGCCGAGCCAGGCGATCAGCCGCCCCTGAAGCGTCTTCGGCGTTTCATGCGACATCTGCATGGCGCCTTCGGTCGGCCACGCCATCTCGGTGACCGGCATGTCTTCCGACGCTGGCGCGCTATCGCTTGCCGCCGCGGCGGCGGCGACCGCTTCCGCGGGCGCGCTCACAGACGCCGCCGCATGGACCGGCGCGACCGAAACGGTCATCGCCACGAGAAGGACGAACAGGCCTGCCTTCATAGCTTGAACAGTCACCACGCGCCCCTCCTCGAACGCCGAACGGGCGCGCGTCGCCGCGCACCCCTCGGGGATCACATGACGTGAATCTGGGTCACGACGGGCTTTCCGCCGACGTTCTTGAGCACGAAGTGCACCTTCTTGCCGACGGTCACGCCGTTGAGCACCGCGGCGCTCTCGACCTTGAACTTCATGGTCATGGGCGGCCACTTCAAGGCCGGCATCGGGCCGTGGGCGATGGTGATCGTCCCCGCCTTGGCGTCGATGGCCTTGATGATGCCCTGACCTTCGGCGGCCTGCGGAACCGGGGCGTGATCTTCGCCGGAATGGGCCATCGCCGGCATGGTGACAGCGGTGGTGGACAGGATCGCGGCGACGGCGGCGATCATCAGCTTGGTCTTCATGAACTACTCCTGCATGCAATTCGCACGTCGTGTACGCCTCTGAATGTAGATACGCAGCGCCGGGCCACACCCCTCGGAATGGCCGACAAACGGCTTTGGTGACTAGACGAGACAGGCCGGGCCGCGCCGACGGCAAACGCCCGCGATGGAGATCGCGGCGCGCTTGCCTGGAACATCGCCCCTGTTCAGTTCCCGGTCGCCGGATAACCGGCCGCTTCGAGAACCCGGCATACGGCAGCCGAGGAGGCTGTGGTCTCGACCTTGACGGTGCGCGCCGCGGGATCGGTCTCGATCCTGGCATCGGGATCAACGGACTGGATCGCCTTGGTCACGGACCTGGCGCAGCCGCCGCAGGTCATGTTCTCAATTCTGAGGTCCATGAGAAGTCTCCTTGGTTGGGTCTCATGTCGCTCAAGCTGGGGTTTCCAACACTGGCAAGGTCAAGCGCCGCG
>Ga0209066_10004154_pt1 | contig 15989 bp, 13 predicted proteins | sample All_14_2_FD_187198 | JGI IMG/M metagenome (GOLD analysis project Ga0209066, IMG submission 187198) | Freshwater microbial communities in response to fracking from Pennsylvania, USA - Allegheny Zone_MetaG_DW_15 (SPAdes) (version 2) ...
CGCTTGACCGCGGCCTTTTTATTCTATCCTTATAAGGGCGCATGCTTACAGGACGCAGGATATTACTCATCATCAGCGGCGGTATCGCGGCTTACAAAGGGCTGGAACTCATCCGCCTTTTAAAGCGTGATGGCGCTGATGTCCGCTGCATCCTGACAAAGGGCGGCGCGCAGTTTGTAACGCCCTTATCAGTCGCCGCGCTTTCAGGCGGCAAAGTGTATGACGATTTATGGTCACTGACCGATGAATCCGAGATGGGGCATATCAGGTTATCCCGCGAGGCCGATTTAGTAGTCGTCGCTCCGGCCTCCGCCGACATCATGGCCAAGATGGCACAGGGCCGAGCCGATGACTTGGCAACCACCGTGCTGCTGGCGTCTGACAAACCCGTATTGCTAGCCCCTGCGATGAACCCCCTCATGTGGGAAAATGCCGCCACGCAAGACAACCTCGCCACCCTCAAAAAACGCGGCGTGCTATTTGCTGGCCCCACGGCGGGTGAGATGGCGTGCGGTGAATTCGGCTTGGGGCGTATAGCCGAGCCCGCCGATATACTGGCCGCGATTGATGCGTTTTTCAGCGCCAACAAACCGTTGGCTGGCAAACGCGCGATTGTGACATCCGGCCCCACGCATGAGGCCATCGACCCCGTGCGTTTCTTAGGCAACCGTTCATCCGGCAAACAGGGCCATGCGATTGCACAGGCACTGGCCGATGCGGGTGCATCCGTGACACTCATCAGCGGCCCCGTATCCATCCCCTCGCCCGCAGGCGTCAAAGTTGTAAATGTTGAAAGCGCGCGCGATATGCTGGCGGCCACGCAAAGTGCCCTGCCCGCCGATATTGCCGTGTGCGCCGCAGCTGTTGCCGACTGGCGGCCAGAGGTTACACACGCAGCGAAAATGAAAAAGCGCGAAGGCGGCAGCGTGCCCGCCATCACGCTGACCGAGAACCCTGATATTTTAAAAACCCTTGGCCATTTGCCCGCAGGGCAACGCCCGCAAGTGGTGGCGGGTTTTGCCGCCGAAACGGGCGATATGGTGGCCAAGGCACAAGCCAAACGCGCTGCCAAAAACTGCGATATACTGCTGGCCAATGACGTGACGGGCGGGGCCATATTCGGCGCCGCTGACACGCATCTGCACGCCATTACGCACACGGCTATTACCGATTGGGGCGTGATGGATAAAACCGCCGCCGCCCGCAAAATTGTTGAAACGATAACCACCTTATTGAAGGACAAACCATGAGCATGCCAACCGCCACCATCGCCATCACGCAAATGCCCCACGCGGCTGATTTACCACTGCCAGCTTACGCAAGCGCCCAAGCCGCCGGTATGGATTTGGTGGCCGCGATTGATGCGCCGATGACGATTGCGCCGATGCAGCGCGCCATGGTGCCTACGGGCATTGCCATGGCCCTGCCCGCAGGCTACGAAGCGCAGGTACGCCCGCGTTCAGGCCTTGCAGCCAAAAACGGCGTAACAGTTTTGAACACGCCTGGCACGATTGACGCCGATTACCGCGGCGAAGTGAAAGTGATTTTGATTAATTTGGGCGACCAGCCATTCGTGGTGGAACGCGGCATGCGTATCGCACAAATGGTTGTGGCCCCTTACACCACCGTCGCGTGGAACGCCGTTGATGCCCTCGATGAAACCCAGCGCGGCGCAGGCGGGTTTGGCTCAACGGGTACGAAGGCAGCTTAGATGGACTTAGAGCTCACTAATATACCAAAAGAATTACTGTTAATTGCAGGTCCGCTTATTGGATCGTTTATTGGTAGTGGGATCACACTGTTTGTTACCTATATCCAAAACAAACAGCAAATAAAACGACTAGAAATGCAGTTTTCACACGAACAGGAAATTAAACGAGATGAGCGTACACAAAATCTAAAACGTGATATTTATTTTGATGCTTTAAAAGTAATCAATGAAGCGATAAATACTCTTTATAATTTAGCTAAGATTGATATTGATAACTGCATATTCAGCGATTCAGAAATTCAAACAAAAACACAAAAAATTCAGTTAATCGCTGACAAAAAAATTCTTGTAGCATTCGATGACCTTCAGGCTTCTGTTTTGGAATGCTTTTTTAAAGCAATCGATAAAAAACTTCATTTAGTGATGACCGAAAGTGACATGAACGCAGAGAAAGAACTTCTTATCTTTTTTGAAACCCGCCAAAAACAGATCTGCGATAGTATGGAAGAATGCAATAAAGCGCATAATCATGATTCTATTTTATGGGCTCAAATGGGAAAAGATGCAGAAAACATGCATACGAAAATTAACGATACCTTAGAAAAACAATCCGAATTAAATAAAAAAATATTATCACTAAGAATGGAATTGCAAAAAATAACCACGCCTTACGTTGAGGAATTTTCTAAAAAATTATCAAAGATAATAGTTTTGATAAGAAGTGAGATTGATTTAAAAATTGACGCAGAAACCATTGAGCACCTACAGAACAGCAACAAAGAATCCACTCAATCTGCTATTAGAAAACTAGATGAGTTTATTGTAAGTGTTGAAAAAATGGCCGAAAATAACTTCGTGCCAATAACCACTTCGTAACATGAAAAAACACTATAAAGCGTAGCTAACGCACAGCCGGTTGCGGCGCGGTGCCGTAATAGGGTTTGGCTGTTGGGGCGCCTGCCACTATGTGGCGGGGCTTGTTAAGCGCTGTGCGTGACTTTGGCGAACGGGTGGCACTTATGGCGCGGGCCGCGAGCCTTGCGCCTGCAATCGTGGCATCGGCGGCTGTTGCGAACATGAAGCCCAGTTCAACCCCTTCGGCATACAGGCTGGCCGGTACGGCCATGCCCACACCCAGCGTAACTGCCGTATAGGCCGCTGCGCGGGTTGCCAGACTATCAACCACGAACATGGATGCGTTATAAAATGCTTCAGAATCCGCGCCTTTACGGGTTTTATTGGCAATAGCCGAAAAGATGCGGCGCAGCTGCATTGGGTGACCTTCCTGTTGTGTCTTTGTGATTCTGACAATAACAGGGGGAATGAGTCATCGATGTGGCCATCCTGTGAAAAAATGGCTGCAAACGGGCTTTTGAACCTGTGAATCAATGCCCCGCCATGGGTGACAGGGGCGCCGCATTTTCCTATAAATAAGGGATGCTCCAGCCACAGCCCGTACCCGAAGCACCAGACGCACAGGCGCATACGCCGATGATGGCCCAGTATATGGCTGTTAAGGCCGCGCACCCCGGCTGCCTGCTGTTCTACCGCATGGGCGATTTTTACGAGATGTTTTTTGAGGATGCGGAAATCGCATCCAAGGTGCTTGATATCGCCTTAACGAAGCGCGGCAAAAATCAGGGTGCCGATATATCGATGTGCGGCGTGCCCGTACATTCCCATGAAAGTTATTTGGCGCGCCTTATTCGCGCGGGGCACCGCGTAGCCATTTGCGACCAGATAGAAACGCCGGAACAGGCCAAAGCCCGCGGCGGGTACAAGGCCTTGGTGGCGCGTGATGTCGTGCGCATTATTACGCCCGGTACACTCAGTGAAGATACGCTGCTGGATTCCCGCGCGGCCAATTACATTGCCTGCGTCACCGGCCCTGCCCATGCCATGGGCATCGCATGGCTTGACATGTCAACCGGTGCATTTTTTACGCAAAGCACAAATGCTGCAGCGCTTGCGGGCATATTGGAACGCATCGGCGCGCGCGAAGTGCTGGCGCCTGAACGCCTTTCGCAGGAAACGGCGCTGGACGGCATTGGCCGTGCGCTGACCATCCAGCCCAATAGCCTGTTCGATGTTGATAACGGCCGCAAGCGTCTTACGGCGTTTTACAATGTCGGCACGCTCGATTCATTCGGTGCCTTCACCGATATGGAAGTGGCAGCAGCGGGCAGCCTTGTCGATTACATTGGCCGCACGCAAAAAGGTGCCATGCCGCATCTGATGCCGCCGCGCGCCCAGCGCCCCGATGCCGTTGTTGAAATTGATGCCGCCACACGCCGCAACCTCGAGCTGACGCGCACAGTAACGGGCGATCGCACAGGCAGTTTGCTGGACACCATTGACCGCACGCAAACGGGTGCGGGCTCTAGGCTGCTGGCTGAACGCCTTTCTGCCCCCAGCCGTGACGTGAACGAGATACGCGCAAGGTTGGCGCAGGTAGGCCTGTTTGTGGAACGTGGGTCAGACCGCGATATTCTGCGCGGTTACCTGAAGCGCCTGCCGGATATGGAGCGCGCTTTATCACGCCTTGCCTTGGGCCGTGGCCACCCGCGCGATTTGGCGATGCTGCGTGACGGTATTGCCGCCACCGCCGACATTCGCGCACATGTCATCAGCCGGATGCCGGACACAGAAGCCATCGCCGGATTGTCAGACGGTTTGGCCGCTGACGGAAATATCCATGACCTGCATGACACGCTACGCCGCGCGCTGGCGGAGACGCTACCCGCGCTCGCATCTGATGGCGGGTTTATTGCAGCAGGGTATCTGCCCGCGCTGGACGAGTTGAAAAGCCTGCGTGACGATTCCAAAAAGCTGATTGCAAAATTACAGGCCGATTACGCGGGGCAGACGGGTATCAATACCCTGAAGGTATCGCACAATAACGTGCTGGGTTATTTCATCGAGGTGCCTGCCCGCCATGCGGATGCGATGATGGTCCACGGTAAGCCTGCGAATGATGCGGCATCCAGCAACCCGTTCGTGCATCGCCAGACACTCGCCAACGTGGTGCGGTTTTCAACCCCGCAATTATCGGAACTTGAATCAAAAATCGTATCCGCTGCCGACCGTGCGCTGGCGATTGAACTGGAGGCCTTCGAGGATTTACGCAAACGCGCGATTGCCTGTGCCACAACCATCATGCGCATGGCGGGCGCATTAGCGGGGCTTGATGTAGCCACGGCACTGGCTGACTTGGCCGCCGAACAAAACTACACCTGCCCGCAGATCGATAACAGCGTGCGCTTTACCATCACCCAAGGGCGGCACCCCGTTGTGGAAGCCGCGTTGCGTGCGCAAAGCGCATCGGGCTTTGTGCCGAATGACACCGACCTTTCCTCAGGCTCGCGCCTGTGGTTGCTCACTGGGCCGAACATGGCCGGTAAATCAACCTTCCTGCGCCAAAACGCATTGATTGCGCTGATGGCGCAGATGGGCAGTTTCGTGCCCGCCGCTGCCGCGCATATCGGCATCATTGACCGGTTATTCAGCCGCGTTGGCGCATCGGACGATCTGGCGCGCGGACGCTCAACCTTCATGGTCGAAATGGTGGAAGCCGCCGCGATCTTGAATCAATCAACTGCACATTCGCTCGTCATCCTCGATGAAATCGGGCGCGGAACAGCCACGTTCGATGGTTTATCGATTGCGTGGGCGTGCCTTGAATATTTGCATGATGTGAGCCGTTGCCGCGGGTTGTTTGCAACCCACTACCACGAACTTACGCGCCTCACTGAACGGCTTGACGATCTTTCATGCCACGCCATGAAAGTGCGGGAATGGAAAGGCGATATCGTCTTTTTACACGAAGTCGTATCGGGCGCTGCCGACCATTCCTACGGCGTGCATGTGGCCAAGCTTGCGGGCCTGCCCCCTGCTGTTGTTGCCCGCGCGCAAGAGATACTGGACCAACTGCAACAATCGGAAACATCGGGCGCGCTGGCAGCATTGGTCGATACGCTGCCACTGTTTCAGAATGTCGTGGCCAAAGCGGCATCTGCCCCTGCCATGGCCCCAGCGCTTAAGGCGTTTCTGGATAATCTGAACCCCGACGCCATGACGCCGCGCGACGCGATGGATGCGCTCTACCACCTGAAAACCCTGCTTAAAGAATAATCGCCTAAAGAATGATTGTTCTGGCACCCGCCAGACAAACGCGGTCTTCCACATGCAATGTGACCGCGCGGGTCAGCACGCGGCGTTCAATATCGCGCCCCACGGCTACCATGGCTTCAGGCGTGTGGGCGTGGGTTACGCGCTCGACATCCTGTTCGATGATCGGGCCTTCATCAAGATCAGCCGTTACGTAATGGGCTGTAGCACCAATTAACTTCACGCCGCGCGCAAAAGCCTGATGGTATGGCTTGGCCCCTTTGAAACCCGGCAGGAATGAATGGTGGATGTTGATGATGCGGCCCGGCAGGCTACGGCAAAAATCATCGGACAAAACCTGCATATAGCGCGCGAGCACAACCAGATCGGCCTTCGTATCAAGAACCAGTTTTGCTAACGCCGCTTCCTGCTGGGCTTTGGTTTGCGGGGTTACGGGCAAGTGGTGGAACGGCACGTCATGCAAATCCCGCACTTCCAATGCATCACGCGGGTGGTTGCCGGCAATGGCGACAATGTCGGCTGGCAAATCGCCAATCGCGTGGCGGTATAATAGCTCAGAGAGGCAATGCCCTGCCTTCGATACCAGAATAAGTACGCGCGGGCGCTGGGTTGTTGCCCGCAGCGACCATTGCATGCCGAAGCGTTGCGCGGTGGCTTTAAAGCTATCGGTTACATCGGCACCAGCCGTGAAAACCATGCGAAGAAAAAACTGTCCGGTTTCAGAATCTTCGAACTGGGCGGATGACAGGATATTCGCGCCAGCCTCGAACAGTAGGCCCGATACGGCTGCGACAATCCCCGGCCTGTCAGGGCAGGAGAGTTTGAGAATGTATGTCGTGCTCATAGGTGCCTCAGTAATGATGATGTGGCGGAGGCAATAATAATAAGCCCCACAGCAATCAACCCGCCGGATGCCACGACATTCAGTTTTTTAACAATGCTGTGACTGATGAAGCGGCGCGACAGCGCAATGGGAATAGCGTAGGAAAGCGCCACCAGCGAGTCTGCGGCGACAATCGTAACGGCTGCCAGCGCGTAATCGGTTACGGCGACGTTATCGACCTTCAATATTGTTGGCAGTACGCCCGCGAAGAATAAAATGTCGAACGGGTTGGCAATGGTCAGCATGAAGCCGGCCGTGAAATTTTCAATAAAGCCGGATTTACGCGCAATCTCCTGATTGGCTTGCGGGTTCGGGTCACGGTTTTTGAAGCCCTGCGCCCCTTGCCATATGAGGTAGGCAGCCGTTGCTGCCTTGAGAATAATGGTTACACCAAAAGCCCGTTCCGGCAGCAGGCCATAGCCCAGAACCACCAGAATAAAGAACAGGATCTTGACCAGATTGGTGCCGACCATGAAGGAAATGACGGAGGGCAGCCCCTCCCCCATTGCCTTGGTGGCAACCGTCATCATGCCCGGGCCGGGCTTAGCGGCTAGCACGGCGACCCCGCAAAATAGCGTCAGAAACGACTGAAAATCCATGTATTCCCCCTAGCTTCAGGGCGATTCTAGCATGGATTATTTGTATTTGCCGCCCACATTTGGTACAAGCTGGGCCATGAAAGCAGCCACCAAAACACCCGATAAGAAACAAATCCAGTCCGCGCCCAAAGTCGGCGTTGTGTCGCTGGGGTGCCCCAAAGCACTGGTCGATTCCGAACGGATCATGACCAAGCTGCGTTCGCAGGGTTACGAATTGTCGGGCACGTATGAAGGCGCCGACGTTGTGATCGTCAATACTTGCGGTTTCCTCGAGAGCGCACAAAAAGAGTCACTCGATGCGATTGGCGAGGCCATTTCGGCCAATGGCAAAGTGATCGTCACCGGCTGCATGGGTGCCGAGCCTGAAAAAATCAGGGCCATTCACCCCAAAGTTCATACCATTACGGGGCCACACCAATACGAAAACGTTGTGAATGCCGTACACGAGGTTGTGAAGCCCGTGCATGACCCGTATGTAGATTTAGTACCTGAAGCGGGCCTGCGTTTAACCCCACGCCACTACGCTTACTTAAAAATATCGGAAGGGTGCAATAACCGCTGCACCTTCTGCATCATCCCCAAACTGCGTGGCGACCTTGTATCGCGTTCCACCGCGCATGTGCTGCACGAGGCGGCCAACCTTGTGAAAGCGGGCGTCAAGGAACTGCTGGTCATTTCGCAAGATACATCGGCCTATGGCCTTGACATCAAATACGCCGAGAGCGTTTTCAAAGGCCGCGCGGTCAAGGCCAAGTTTTATGATCTGGCAGAAGCCCTTGGCGAAATGGGCGTATGGGTGCGGATGCACTATGTGTACCCATACCCACATGTCGATGGCGTGATCGAGCTGATGGCGGCGGGTAAAATCCTCCCTTATCTCGATATCCCCTTCCAGCATGCAGCCCCGAATGTTTTGAAAAACATGAAGCGCCCTGCCATGCAGGCCAAAACACTGGACCGCATTAAAGCGTGGCGCGAAACCTGCCCTGACCTCGTGATCCGTTCATCGTTCATCGTGGGTTTCCCCGGCGAGACGGAAGAAGATTTCCAGTTCCTGCTCGACTGGTTGCAAGAAGCGCAGCTGGACCGCGTGGGTTGCTTCAAATACGAACCGGTTGATGGTGCGACATCGGAAGACCTGAACCTGCCCGAAATACCCCAAGCGGTGAAAGACGAGCGTTGGGAACGTTTGATGGCCGTGCAGCAGGTTATCTCTGCCAAGCGCCTCGCTGCCAAAATTGGCCGTATCATCCCGTGCATTATTGACGAGGTTGACGGCGAAGGCGGCGGCAACGCACGTTCATACGGCGATGCACCTGAAATTGACGGCAGTGTTTACTTGCGGAATGTTCCTAAAAAATATGTGCAGGGCGATATTGTGAATGTACTGATTGAAGATGCCGATGAATACGACATGTATGGGGTTATCAAAAAATGATGCGGCAAGCCTTTGCGGGACTGAGTGTTCTTCTATGGTCGTTCGGGGCGCAAGCTGCCTGTGACGTCCCTATTGAAACGCCGCTGCAAACTGTTTTGCTGCCTGATACGCATCTGTTCAATGACAAGGTGGCGGGCACCCAGACCATCCCGCTTTACGAGAACACAGCGCATTCACCTTTAGGGCAAATCGACATCCATTTCTCGCCGCAGGGCGGGGGACGTTTTACCTATAGCCAGACAGGCAAGCCGGCACAACCCTTTACGCCGACGCTATTCGACCCAGACTGGGGCTATGGCCCGTGGGCTTACCAGACACTAACCAGCCGGTCGGACGATTTTTACCGCATCGTGCTGCCCGGCGGCGATAAAGGCTACACGCCTGCGTGGATACAACTGGCCAAGGCGCAGGTTTACACCTTCAAAGCGTTTGATGCCGTGACGTATAACAACACGCCTTATATCATTCGCTCGGTTCTCCACGATACCGTGCGCCTTGTGCTGGAAAGCGATGTTTTAAAGGGTGCGCCGGAAGGCGATACGTGCGAGCGTGTTTTATCAGGCAAAGGCACATGGGTGGCTGCCGTGAAAACACCGGACACAATCGTGAAAATCAAAGACCTTTATGACGACCAGTGCCAGTTGAAGTTGCGCGTTACCTACACGCGCGGCTGCTGAGATGTTCCCTGATATTGCAGCGATTATTCAAGCCGGCACCTTAAACCCGTGGATGTATATTCCCGCAGCCCTGTTACTGGGCGCTTTGCACGCGCTTGAGCCCGGGCATTCAAAATCGCTTATGGCGGCCTTCATCGTCACCGTGCATGGCACGGCCAGGCAGGCTATATTGCTTGGTACATCAGCCGCTGTTGGCCACACAATCGTTGTGTGGGCACTGGCCATGCTGGGGCTTTATCTTGGTGATGCCCTGATTATAGACCGTGCGGGGCCGTGGCTTACGCTTATATCTGGCCTTCTGGTCATGGCGCTGGCCTTCCGCATTTACTGGATGCTGCGCGTACCGCATAACCACAGCCACGATGCTGACGGGCATGAGCACGACCATCATCACGATCATGATAACCATGACCACAAAGATGCCCATGCGTTAGCGCATGAACAGGCGATTAAACAGAATTTCATAGGCCGCAAGGTTACGAATTTCGATATCGCGTGGTTCGGCTTTACCGGCGGGCTGCTGCCCTGCCCTGCGGCTATTGCCGTGTTGCTGGTTTGCATTCAGCTTAAAAAATTTGCACTGGGCGTAGGCCTTGTGGCCGCCTTCAGCGTCGGCCTTGCAGTCACCCTCGTTGGTATTGGCGTTGCCGCCGCATTGGGTGCACAGGCCGCATCAAAAAGGTGGGCAGGGTTTGATAATATCGCGCACAAGCTGCCTTATTTCTCAGCCGTTATCGTGTCCGTCATCGGCTTGCTGATTACCCTGCAAGGCCTGCATCAGCTGGGTTTTCTATAGACATAACCCCGATTTTTTGTGGTCATTACACATCGCAATAATTACGCGGATGCGAAATAAAATTGACTTATGCACATTGTTTGTGGTTTATGACCCCATCATTTGGTTTTGGGATGCCCTTCGAGGATCCCGCGAACGGTAGCTCTCTTTCCTTTCATGGTTTGACATGCTCTCCGGTCAACCCGGTGGAGCTATTGTCTCCGACGCAATCATGCGCCGGGGCGAATCATGAGGATTATAAAAATGCCTAATCAAAATAACGCCGTGGCACAAACCGTGCCTTCCTTCGACATGGATGTCGTAACCGCTGACAACGTTGTTGTAGCCCCCACCCACAAAAAAGCCGCCAACATGGATGTTGCTGCCACCGATGGCGCCGACATGATGATGGACGCCCCTGTTGTTGCAGGCGGCCCTAGCTTTGCTGATTTCAACCTGCCCAAAGCGCTGGCTTCCAGCCTCGAGCACATGAAATACACCGCGCCTACGCCTATTCAGCAGCAGGCCATTCCTGCCGTTATCAAAGGCAAGGACCTGCTTGCATCCGCTCAGACGGGCACCGGCAAAACCGGCGCATTCATCATCCCTATTCTTGCCAAGCTGATGCTGGACCCACATGCCCACGCCATCATCATGGCACCAACACGTGAACTGGCTGCCCAAATTCTGGCCGTTGCTCACCAGATGGCGCATGGCCATGTCGCCATCAAAACCGCCTTGTTAATCGGTGGCGAAAGCATGGGCCGTCAACGCGCACAACTTAGTGCACGCCCACGCCTGATTGTCGGCACACCTGGCCGTATGAACGACCATCTGCGTAGCAACCCACGCATGTACATGCAAACCACCATGCTGGTGCTTGATGAAGCCGACCGCATGCTGGACATGGGCTTTGCACCGCAGATCAAAGAAATCATCCAGACCACGAACCCTAAGCGCCAGACGCTGATGTTCTCGGCCACCTTCCCTGAAAACATCATGAAGTTCGCACAACAATACCTTAATGACCCAGTGCGTATTTCGATTGAGCCTGAACGTACTTCGGCTGCGTGCATCAAGCACGAATTGCTGAACACCACTGAAGGTGCCCGTTATAACGACCTTGCCCGCGAACTGGGCAACCGCGAAGGTTCAGTCATTCTGTTCATCAAAACGAAACATGGCGCCGACCGTATGGCCAAACGCCTGTCAGACGACGGCCACAGCGTCGATGTTCTGCACGGCGGTTTGAACCAGCGCCAGCGTGACCGCGCTATTGCCGGTTTCCGTTCCAAGAAAACCCGCGTCATGGTTGCGACAGATGTTGCAGCCCGCGGCCTTGACGTTCCACATATCGAGCACGTCATCAACTATGACCTGCCACAAGTGCCGGAAGATTACGTTCACCGCATCGGTCGTACCGGCCGTAACGGCAAGGAAGGCACAGCGCTTAGCTTTGTCATGCCATCTGAAATGGGCAAATGGCGCGCTATCCAGCGTATCCTGAACCCAAATGCTGCCCCGCATGACCGCGAAGGCGGTGCCAACCGTGGCGGTGGCCGTGGTGGCAACCGTAGCCAAGCCCGCAGCAGCGGCCCACGTCGTGGCAGCGGCGAATTCCGTCCCCGTCGTGAAGAAGGCAACCAAAGCGGCGGCCGTTACGACCGCCCGGCCCGTAACGACTATAACAACGCACCTCGTGAAAACAGCGGCTATACACCCCGCATGGATGACATGAGCGTCGATAGCACCAGTGCTGCCGACCACCAGCGCAACTACGATGAACGCCCAGCCAAACCACGCGGCGAATACAACAAGCCACGCGGTGATTTCCAACCACGCGGTGAGTTCAAGCCACGCGGCGACCGTGGTGACTTCAAACCACGCGGCGAATTCCAGCCTCGCGGTGATCGTGGCGATTTCAAACCACGCGGTGAATTCAAGCCACGTAGTGAAAATGGTGGTTTTAAACCACGGGGCGACTTCCAGTCACGCGGCCCACGCCCTGAAGGCAACTACAAGCCACGCGAAGAAGGCAACTACAATGCAGACGCTCCACGCGGCGAATACAAACCACGCAGTGACAATGGTGGCTTCAAGCCACGTGGCGAATTCCAGCCTCGCGGTGATCGTGGCGATTTCAAACCACGCAGTGATAACGGTGGTTTCAAACCACGCGGCGAGTTCCAGCCGCGCGGCGATGCACCTGCCGGTGACAAACCACGCGGTGACAAGCCTTTCAAAAAGCCTTACTTTGCCAAAAAAGCAGGCGGCGGCAAGCCTTTCGGCGGCAAGTCCTTCGGTGACCGCAAGCCACGCGCCTAATCAACCACGCTAGATATTCAAGCAAGAGGCAGGGGCAACCCTGCCTCTTCTGCTATGTGGTTTATTTTTTATAGTCTGATAGGAAAAGGTTTTACGCCTGCCATGAATTTTTCAGCCGGGTGCACCGCAGAACCCGACAGATATGTATAGCCGCATTCTTTTGCAACCTTGATGTGATAGGGTACGCTGATACCTTTTATATAAAGCTTATGCGCGCTGCCTTTATGGTTTTCGGCATATTTGCGGATAAGGGCGCTGATCTCAACTTCCGGCAGGGCCAGGTTCTGCAAATCAAAGCCGATGGCGTGCAGTTTCGGCACATCGCGGAAAATTTCATCTTTCGAGAAAATACCAGTATCAAGCATGTAGGCCTTGCAGCTTGCGCCCAGTGTTTCGATCATCGCCTTGACGCTGGGCGATGCCTCGCCTTTCGGCACCCCCTTCAGTTCAATGATAATAGTTTTTTTAATATCGGGGCTTACAACATGCAGAAAAGCGAATAGCAAATCCATCGCAGCCTTATTGGCCAGCAGACTTTGCCTGACTGATACAAACCCTACCGATTGCACTTTTTTTGAAGCCAGCAGTGTCAATTGCATGAGGGCCGCAAACATGGCCAGTAAATCCTGGCGCAAAGGTTCAGCCGCCGAATGGGCTGCCGCCGGATTACGTACAAACCCAAATGCGCCAACCAGCAATTCATTCGCACATGTCCAGACCGGCATGAAACCAAGTTCGGCTTTGGATACGACTTCCATGACATCTTTTATGAAAGGCGTTTTCTGCCCAGCATGGATGAGTGCCTGCGTGGTTCGCTGCGCCCATAGATCAAACAAATCGGCCGGCGGGTTGGCGGGCAGGCCCTGCTGCATCAGCTTGACCGTATTGGCGCTTAGCTGTGGCGCCCGCGTATCTTTAACGGTGACGGTAAACAGGCTTTCAATTTCACCTTCCGGCCCCAGTTCAGCTGCACGCTTTTTAATATCGGCCATGCGGGCGGCGATTGTATCCAGCTTGGCCTTGGCAGCACCGCTTGGCAGATTCTCAAGCCATAGCTGCACAAAGGTCGAAACCCTGTCATAGCAATAGGCGCCACCAAATTCGGCTATGTTTTCATCAAGCACGCGGCGCCATATTTTTTCAGCCACTTTGGGCAGGCGCATAGAACTGCTTACAAAATCAGGGAAGGCTTTTTTCAGGTCAAACAGCAGAATGCTTTCGCGCGGCTCGTCCTTCAAAGCATCATTGAATTGCTGGGGCGTGACTTCATAGCGCCCGGTGATACTGCCTAGTTCGGGTGGGGCGCTTGATTTGCTGTGCACGTCTTGTCCTTTAATGGGCGACGCGTAATTATGCCCCTAAATGGATTGCGGTAAATCATACCACAGGGCTTTATCCCCCATAAAATACAGGCATAATCGTTCCATGTTTAAGGGTTTTGCATTGTGCATTGCGGTTATGCTGGTAGCGGGATGTACCGGCCCTGTGACCGATGCGCCGTCAGCATCGTATAGCAGCCTGCAGGCCGAAATTGCCCATGAAACCGGCGATATTCTTGAAAAATATGTAGCGGGGCGGCAGCGGCTTTTAAACTTGGGTGCCCCTCTTATGCTTCAAAATGCGGCACTGTGCCCCCGCCGTGCCCTTACTGCCGGTTTTATGGTGCATAGCGATTTTGACGTGCCGGAACCCTTGCGTGATGTTGCACGCGCGCGCCTGAACCTTGGGGCCGATGCCACTGTGCTTTCGGTTTTTCAAGGTACAGCCGCCCATGCGGATGGGTTGGTGCCGGGTGATGTATTGCTGACTATAAACAGCAAGCGCGTCCGCAATGCGGCAGATGCCCGTGCGCGTATTAAAAAGGCCGCCCATGCCGCAACGGCACAATTCGGTTTCCTGCGGGATGGCCGCGCTTTCACGCTCACGCTGCCCTTCGTGCCTATATGCGATTATAAACTGGTGTATCTGGAATCAGACCGGACGCTGAATGCATGGACCGACGGCAAACAGATATTCGTGACGCAAGGGATGCTGGATTTCACCAATGACCGTGAGCTGGCGGTTGTACTGGGCCATGAACTGGCGCATGATATCATGCATCACCACATCAAAAATACGATCAACACCGCGCCGATTATTCTGGGCGGCGGCATTATTGACGGCATGGTTGGCACCAATGCAACCGAGATTATGATGAATGCCTACACGAATATATGGTCCCCGCGCTTTGAGCGTGAGGCCGATTATGTAGGCCTGTACCTGCTGGCCCGTGCAGGCGGCGATATTAATGCCGCGGCCCCCTTCTGGCGGCGCATGGCCGCCGAGAACGGGATCGAGGCCGTGGTGCAGCCTGAATCCATGGTCCATACCCATCCGGCCACGCCCGAACGCTTCAGCGTGATGACCGAAACCGCCCGGGAAATTACAGCAAAAATCAAGGCTGGCAGCCCCCTGACCCCCAATTTGCAGGATAAATGGAACTTCGGCCAGCGCTATAGCTGGTGGAGCGATGACCGGACGGATGATGACGAGCCGGATAACGATGACCTGAACCATTGACGTGGCAATTAAGGTCAGTGGTTGACGGGAGGGCTATTTCCCGCTAGTTCTGTGCCACAGTTTTTCCTGCATTTTCAGTGCGGAGGGGTGGCAGAGCGGTTGATCGCGTCAGTCTCGAAAGCCGATAATCAACCACAGAAAGCCAAAATTTATCAATTAAATCAAATAGATAAATTTTTTAATCTTCATAGATTATACTTACACATGTCTTACACAGTTTCGAATTGTGGAGGTATGTGATGGATATACAATCACACACATTCATGGACGGTCGCGTCCATGTCTATAAACGTGACAACAGCCGCTATTGGCAATGCTCTACATACATGCACGGGCGTAACCACCGCGTTTCAACGCGGGAGGAAAGTCTTGCCTTGGCCAAAGATGCTGCCAAGGACTGGTACATGACCTTATATGTGGATGCCAGAAGCCAACGTGTTGATAGCCGCCTTGCCCTTCTTATGCGTAAGGCGGGGCGTGTAGCGGCATTAACTGATTATACCGCTACACAGATTTCACCAAAACCTAAGAAAGAAACTGGTCCCTCTTTCCGTGAAGCTGCCGAAAAATTCATGGGCGAATACAGGATCATCACGCAGGGCCAACGTAACGAGGCTTGGGCCAAGGAACATGAGCGTCGCATCAAAACGCATCTCATGTCTTTCTTTGGCGATATGCCGGTAGCTGCTATCAATGCTGGCCTTGTTCAGGAATACCGCGTGAAACGCCATACGAACAGCAACAAAAACCCCTCGCGCAGCACATTGCATCACGAAACTGTCACTCTGCGCTTAGTATTAAAAACGGCTCATAGATACGGATGGATTGCACAGGTGCCAGATATATCTGCACCTTACAAAACATCGGGTAAAGTAAACCACCGCGCCTGGTTCT
>Ga0209066_10004155_pt1 | contig 15989 bp, 12 predicted proteins | sample All_14_2_FD_187198 | JGI IMG/M metagenome (GOLD analysis project Ga0209066, IMG submission 187198) | Freshwater microbial communities in response to fracking from Pennsylvania, USA - Allegheny Zone_MetaG_DW_15 (SPAdes) (version 2) ...
ACCGTCAGCGCGCGACGAACCAGATCCGTCAGGATTCCGCGGACCTCATCAGAGCGCATGATCACAACCAGAAGTCCGGCAAACGCTACGGCCGCCATCGTGGCGATCGCATATTCGGCGGTGGCGGCGCCGGTGTCGTCCACGAAGAGGCGGGCAGCGCGGCGGCGGGTGAGCGGAGGCAGTGACATGGGTGTTCCTTCCACGGTCGGTGGGCACGGTCGGTGGGCACGGTCGGTGGGCACGAGTGTTGGGCACGGTCAGAGGGGCAGGCGCACGGAGGTCATGACGCTCAGCAGCATGGGCGCGACCCCGAGCAGGAGAAAGGCCGGGAGCGTGCAGACCCCGAGCGGAAGGAGAAGGCGCGTCGCGAGGCGTGCCGCCCGTAGTCGCCCGTCGATCCGAGCACGGTGGCGGGCAAGGGTCGAGGTTGCCCGCAGGAGTTCGACCGCGGGCACCCCGGCGGTGCGGGAGAGGTCCAGCACTGCGTCGGTCGCGGCATCCGGCGTCGCGCCCGTCGCCTCGAGCACGAGGCGGCGGGCGCGGTCGATCGACACGCCCCCGCTCAAGGCGATCGCGAGCATCTCCGCGTCCAGGCCGGGAATGCCGCCGGCCGCGCGGGCACGCCCGACCAGTGCCGCGTTCCAGCGCTGTGCACCGACGATGAGAGCCGCGCCGGCGACCAGGCAGGCTAGGCCGATCGGGCTGCCCATCAGGGTGCCGAACGTGTCGAAACCGAGCGCGACGCCAAGAAGCACCGCGACCAGAGGCAGCCATCCCATGAGCTTCGCGGTGGCCGCCGGCTCCGCCAGCGCCACTCGCACGTCGTCCGCGGCCTCCTGAGCGTCGCGGAGCGCGGCGGAAAGCGCGCGCAGGCTCTCGGCCAGCGGCGCGCCCACTGCGGCCGCGACCTGCCAGGCGGCTGCGACATCGCTCCATCGGGTCTGCCCGGAGTCATGTCCGGCCCGCCGGGATCTGAGTCTGCGCTGCGGGATCGACGGCACGCCGGCGCTTGCAATCGCCGCGGGCAGCGGCATCCCCCGCTCGACCGCCGCGCAGACCCGCACGGCCGGTTCGTCGCCCGCCTCGGCGAGATATGCCCACGCTCGCGCCGGTGCGATGCCGGCCTGGAGCAGCACCGCAAGCCGCAGCACGGAGTCGGCGATCGCGGAGGAGCTCACCGGGCCGGCCACGGCAGCTCCTCGATCTTCAGGCGCCCGGTCGGCGCGATCACGGGACGCCCGGCGGCGGCGAGCCGGCGCGTACCGTCCTCTGCGCGATCGATGTGCAGTACGCAGCCGATCGCGCTGGCGACTTGGCGGGCCAGCGCCCGATCGTCGAGCCCGGCGAGCGCGCCCAATGCCTCGAGCCGGGCGGGGACGTCGTGCAGGCCGTTCGCGTGCAGCGTGCCCGCACCGCCGTCGTGGCCGGTGTTCAGTGCGGACAGCAGCTCCCGCACCTCTTCTCCGCGGCACTCCCCCACCACGAGCCGGTCGGGCCGCATCCGCAGCGCCTCGCGCACGAGCCGCGGCAGGCCGATCGCCCCGGCTCCCTCGAGGTTGGCCTGTCGCGCCTCGAGGCGCACATGGTGCGGATGCGAGAGACGCAGCTCGGCGACGTCTTCGATCGTGACGATCCGGTCCGATGCCGGCGCACACCCGAGCAGGGCGGCCAGCAGCGTGGTCTTGCCGGCGCCCGCGGCACCCGTGATGAGGAGGTTCTCGCGCCGGGTGACGGCATCCTCGAGCCACCGCCCAGTGGCAGCGTCGAACATGCCCCGGGACTCGAGCTCGGCCAGGTCGGGGCTGTCCAGGCGCGGAACGCGGATCGAGATCGCGGTGCCCTCCGCTGCGACCGGCGGCAGTACCGCATGGACACGGATGCCGCCCTCCAGCCGGACGTCCACGCACGGTGTCGCGTCATCGATGTGGCGACCGCCGAGCCCGATGAGCGCGACGGCGAGGTCGCGCACATCCTCTTCGCGCGCACGCCACTCGGGAGCGGGCCAGGCCCCGCGCCCTCGATCGACGAACAGGCCGCTCGCGCCGTTGATGAACAGGTCGGTCACATCGGGATCGTCGATGTACCGAGCCAGTGGCTCCAGGACGGGATGCCGGTCCGGCAGCACCCGGACCGCCACCGGCTCCGCCGCGGCTGCCTGCGCGGACGTCGGCGTCGGCGCCTCGCGCAGGCGGTGACCGGCTGCGCCGGTGGCCGCGGCGCGCGGCTGGACGACGAAGCGTTCGGTCATGCGTCGAAGCTAGGGCACGACGCTCCGCGCGAGGCGGCTTCCGGTGCACCGGCGGGAAGCCGATCGCACGGGTTCGCCTGGGGAGGAGCCGGCGGAGACGAAGAGGGCGGCATCCCATGGGGGGAATGGGATGCCGCCCCGCGCGACACCGCAGTTCGGGGGTGGGGCGGGTGCCGCAATGCCAGAATCGAATGTTCGGCCGGTGAAGAGCATACGCAAGATCAGGGGACCGTCCAAACAAGCTCACCACGCCGTTGCCGATGTATCGGCCGGGTCCGGCTCCGTGTGTCCGGGTCAGCTCCGCCACCCGCTATCGGAGGCAGTGAGGCCACGAGGCACTGGATGGGTTTACGGTGTCGTAGCGGGGGGTCTGCTGACCCGGCCGCCCGGGAACGGCCCGCGAAGGAGCGCGCATGAGCAGCCAGATCGATCACCTACTCAACGAGGACCGCCGGTTCTCTCCGCCCACAGGCTTCGCCGCGAATGCCGTGGGGACACGAGCCCTGTATGCGAGCGCGGCGGCGGACAGCACGGCCTTCTGGGCCGAGCAGGCGCGCGAGCTGCACTGGCACACCCCGTTCACGCAAGTGCTCGACTGGTCCAACCCGCCGTTCGCGACCTGGTTCGCCGACGGCGAGCTCAACGTCGCGTACAACTGCCTCGACCGTCACGTCGAAGCCGGCAACGGCGACCGCGTCGCGCTGCTGTGGGAGGGCGAGCCGGGCGATTCTCGCCATGTGACCTACGCCGCGCTGACGGACGAGGTGAAGCGCCTCGCGAATGTGCTCGAGGGACTCGGCATCGGCGAGGGCGACCGGGTGGCGATCTACATGCCGATGATCCCTGAGGCGATCGCGGCGATGCTCGCCGTGGCGCGCCTGGGTGCGATCCACTCCGTGGTGTTCGGCGGGTTCTCCGCCGACAGCCTGCGCACCCGCATCGACGATGCCGGCGCGAAGCTGGTCATCACGGCGGACGGCGGGTACCGCAAGGGAAAGGTGAGCCCGCTCAAGCCCGCCGTCGACATGGCCCTGGCCGATCGCAACGGCTCGGGTGTGCAGGAGACCGTTGAGAACGTGCTGGTCGTCCGGCGCGGAGGCAACACCGTCGAGTGGACCGAAGGTCGTGACATCTGGTGGCATGAGGTCGTGCCGCAGGCATCCGCCGACCACGAGGCCCGGGCGTTCCCCGCCGAGACGCCGCTGTTCATCCTCTACACCTCCGGCACGACGGGAAAGCCCAAGGGCATCATGCACACCTCCGGTGGCTACCTCACCCAGGCGACCTTCAGCAACAAGGTCGTCCACGACCTGCATCCCGAGACGGACGTCTACTGGTGCACCGCGGACATCGGCTGGATCACCGGCCACAGCTATGTCACCTACGGCCCGCTGTCCAATGGGGCGACGCAGGTGCTCTACGAGGGTACGCCCGACACGCCGCATCCAGGGCGGTGGTGGGAGATCATCCAGAAGTACGCCGTGTCGATCCTCTACACCGCGCCCACCGCCATCCGCTCCTTCATGAAGCTCGGCCGCGCCATCCCGGAGCAGTACAACCTGTCGTCGCTGCGCCTTCTCGGCTCGGTCGGCGAACCCATCAACCCCGAAGCGTGGATGTGGTACCGCAAGATCGTCGGCGGCAAGGTCGCCCCGATCGTCGACACCTGGTGGCAGACCGAGACGGGCGCGATCATGATCTCGGCCCTCCCGGGGGTCACCGAGACCAAGCCGGGCAGCGCGCAGGTGCCGCTGCCCGGTGTGTCGATCGAAGTGGTCGACGACGACGGCGTGCATGTCGGGAACGGCAACGGCGGGCTGCTCGTGGTCACCGAGCCGTGGCCGAGCATGCTCCGCGGAATCTGGGGCGACCCCGAGCGGTACAGGGAGACGTACTGGGACAAGTTCGCGTCCCAGGGGTATTACTTCGCCGGAGACGGAGCGCGACTCGACGACGATGGGGACGTCTGGCTGCTCGGCCGGGTCGACGACGTCATGAACGTGTCGGGCCACCGCCTGTCGACGGCCGAGATCGAATCGGCTCTGGTCGCGAACGAGGCGGTCGCCGAGGCCGCTGTGGTGGGCGCGTCGGATGAGACGACCGGCCAGGCGGTCGCGGCCTTCGTGATCATCAAGCAGAGCTATCTCGCCGCACACTCCGCCGACGGGCTCGCCCAGGCGCTGCGGGCGTGGGTGAGTGAGCAGATCGGTCCGATCGCACGTCCTCGCGACGTGTACATCGTCGAGGAACTTCCCAAGACCCGATCCGGCAAGATCATGCGCCGGCTGCTGCGAGATGTGGCAGAGGGTCGCGAAGTGGGCGACACCACGACCCTCGCCGACACAGCCGTCATGAGCGTGATCAGCGCGCAGGTGCGCTAGCCATCGATCTTGAGACCGCCCGGGTGTCAACGGCATCGGCTTGATTGCCGCTCGCGCTCGCCCCTTCCCCTCGGCACTCGGTGTCATTAGTCTGACGAATGTGCGGCCCGAAGCGCTCGGCGCGGGGCTCTTTCACTTCTCGTCGGCTCACCCGCCGTGCGCGCCGCGTCGCGCCTTCGACGCCGGGGGCGCCCTGGAGCAGGCAGCTCCGGGAGTCCTGCGACAACTCCCCACTGCAGGGGAACATGAAAAGAAACAGGAGAATCATCATGGGAAGACTGGATGGCAAAGTCGCCTTCGTCACCGGAGCGGCACGCGGACAAGGTCGCAGCCACGCCCTGCGCATGGCCAAGGAGGGCGCCGACATCATCGCCGTCGACATCGAGCGCCAGATCGACACCGTGCAGTATGCGATGAGCACCCCGGCCGACATGGCCGAGACCGTCAAGCAGGTCGAGGCTCTCGACCGCCGCATCGTGGCGTCGCAGGCCGATGTGCGCGACTTCGGCGCGGTCAAGGCCGCCCTCGATGACGGGGTCGCCCAGCTGGGCAAGCTCGACATCGTCTCGGCGAATGCCGGGATCGCCAGCTTCGCCACCATGGAGGAGCTGAGCGAGGAGGAGTTCGACGACATGATCGACGTCAACCTGAAGGGCGTGTGGCACACTGCCAAGGCCGCGATCCCGCATCTGAAGGCGAACAAGGGCGGGTCGATGATCCTGACCAGCTCGACGGCCGGGATCATGGCGATCCAGAACGCCGGCCATTACGTCGCCGCCAAGCACGGGGTCGTCGGCCTCATGAAGACCCTCGCGCTCGAGCTCGCCCCCGACTTCATCCGGGTCAACAGCGTGCATCCGACCACCGTCGATACCGACATGATCCAGAACGCGGCCACGTACGCCCTGTTCGGCCCGGATCTGCCTGAGAGCGAGCGCACCAAGGAGGTGCTCGCGCCGCGCTTCGAGACGATGAACGCGCTCCCGATCCCGTGGGTCGACGCGGTCGACATCTCCAACGCAGTGCTGTGGCTCGCCTCCGACGAGTCGCGCTACGTCACCGGACTGGAGCTCAAGGTCGACGCCGGACTGACCCTGAAATAGTACGACACAGCAGCACGGCCGAGAAGGAGAACCAGCGCGCGACCCGCACGCAGGCGGATGTCCGCCGGCGTCAGACGTAGCTGAAGATGACCTCGACCTCGACCGGGCTGTCGAGTGGGAGGACGGAAACGCCGACGGCCGAGCGTGCGTGACGCCCAGGCTCGCCGAAGATCTCGCCGAGCACCTCGCTCGCGCCGTTGACGACGCCGGGCTGGCCGCTGAAGTCGGGAACGGATGCCACGAATCCGACGAGCTTGACGACGCCGGTGAGCCGGTCCACACCGCCGACCGCCGCGGCGGCTGCCGCGACGGCGTTCAGCGCGCACTGGCGCGCGTAGGCGCGCGCGTCGGCGGCGGGGACGAGCCCATGACCGTCGCCGACCTTTCCGGTCGCGGGGAGTGCGCCTGAGACCATCGGCAGCTGTCCCGCAGTGAACACCAGGTCGCCGTGCGCCTTCGCCGGCACGTACGCGGCAACCGGCGGGACGACCCCCGGCAGGTCGATGCCGAGTTCGGCCAGCCGGGCGGAGACGCTCATGTCTGCGGCTCCTCGAACTGCTGCGCGGCCTGAGCTGCGGCATCCAGCCCCGCATTGGCGGAGCCTCCCCCGGAGGGACGCTTGAGGTACGCGACGAGGCCGCCCTCAGGGCCGGGCACGACCTGCACGAGCTCCCAGCCCTGCTTGCCCCAGTTGTTCAGAATTGCCGCTGTGTTGTGGATGAGCAGTGGAGTGGTGAGGTACTCCCACGTGGTCATGGAGTCTCCGAAATGTCGGGTGCGGGTGCGGGCGCAACGCTGTCAGAAGGCGCGCCCGTAAAGGGTTCGCCCAGGTAGCTCCCTTACGATCAAGCCTATGCCTGATAAGAAACGGACGGCTAGCGGTGTGTTCGGAGGCCTCCTCGGCCTGGTCGGACTCAGTGCTGCTGCGGGTGTCTTGATCACTGCGACCGTCACCCCTGCGATCGCCCTCACAGGTGCCGCCGCGACGAGTGCGATCACGATGTTCGACAACCTGCCCAGCGTGCTCGACATCGACAAGCTCATGCTCCCGACGACGATCTACGCGAAGGATGCCAACACCGGCACGGATATCGAACTGGCCACGTTCTACGACCAGAATCGCGCACCGGTCAACTTCGACGAAGTCAATCCGGTCGTCTACGACGCCATCCTCTCGAGCGAGGACCCTCGGTTCTATCAGCACGGCGGCGTCGACCTCATCGGAACGTCGCGCGCGCTCCTGCAGAACGTTCAGGGCAGCGGAGAGACGCAAGGCGGATCCTCCATCAGCCAGCAGTACGTCAAGAACGTGCTCATCCAGCGCTGCGAGCGAGACGCGGTCGCCACGGACGAGTTGACCGAAGCCGAGGTGCTGGCCAATTGCTGGACCGAGGCGACGACCGCGAGCGGGAATGACGGCATCGAGCGCAAACTGCAGGAGATGCGATACGCGATCGCCCTGGAACAGAAGTATTCCAAGAACGACATTCTTCTCGGCTACCTCAACATCTCCAACTTCGGCGGCCGCACATACGGCATCGAGGCCGCGGCAAAGTACTACTTCGGCGTGTCCGCCAAGGATCTGTCGGTCTCGCAGGCGGCGACGCTGGCCGGCGTCGTGCAGAACCCGAACACGTACCGCATCGACCAGCCGGGCGGATCGATCTTCGACGGCGACGGAGTCGCCTACAACAAGGCTCCCGACGGACTGATCGACGACGTGCGGCCCGGGCAGCTCGCCGCGCTGGACACGCTGCTCTCGGATGGCACGATCACGCAGGAGCAGTACCTTGCCGCGGCCGATGGGTACACGTCCACCAAGGGCCGTCAGCTGTACGTCCTCAGCCGCATGTTCGACGACGGCAAGATCACGCGCGATCAGTACGTCGCTGCGGCCATCGAGCCCATCGCGCCCGTGATCACTCCCGCAACGACAGGCTGCACGACCGCAGGTGGTTCTGCGTACTTCTGCCAGTACGTGCGCGACATCATCGAGAACGATCCGGCGTTCGGGGCGACGGCCGAAGAGCGGGAGAAGGCCCTCAAGCGCGGCGGCCTCAGCATCTACACGACGCTCGACCTCCGGGTTCAGCTGGCCGCCGAGGCCGCGATGGTCGAGAACGTGCCGTCATCCGTGGACTTCATGAAACTCGGGTCGACGATCGTGAGCATCGAGTCCACGAGCGGTCGCATCCTCGCCATCGCGCAGAACACGCAGTTCAGCGAAGACGCGGCGGCGGCGGCGGATCCGAACAAGAGCGCTCTCGTGTTCGCCGGTGACTCCACCTACGGATCTTCGGGTGGATTCAACCCCGGATCGACGTTCAAGCTGTTCACCCTCATCGACTGGCTCGAGAAGGGCCACTCTGTCAATGAGACCCTGAACGGTCAGGTTCGCGTCATCAAGCGCTTGACGAACAGCTGTCCGGGCGACTGGGTGAACACCGAGGGTACCCGCGTGGGCAACTTCGGCGGCGGCGGCGGCTACACCGGCACCCCGATGCAGTTCACGGCGCAGTCGCTGAACTCCGGCTTCTTCGCGATGGCCGAGCAGCTCGACCTGTGCGACATCGAGAAAGTCGCCACCAAGATGGGCGTGACCAATGCGAGAAACGGCCAACCGGTCGAAGTAGACAACCAGTTCTCCATCATCGGCTCGAGCAACGTCTCTCCGATCGCCATGGCCGGCGCCTACGCCACGGTCGCGAACAACGGCATCTACTGCCAGCCCAAGGCGATCGACCGGGTCGTCGACTCGGACGGGGTCGAGATGACGCCGCCCGCACGCGCGTGCACTCAGGTGATCGACCCGATGGTCGCCGCGACGGCCGCCTACGCCCTCGAGGGCGTCATGCAGCGCGGCGGGACCGGCTCGCAGGCCAACCCCTACGATGGGACTCCTCTGATCGGCAAGACCGGCACGCACGAGACCTACCACACCTGGATGATCGAGTCGAGCACGAAAGTGACGACCGCGGCCTGGGTCGGCAACTACGACGGTTTGAACGACGTCTTCGATCCTTTCGGCGGCCTGCGGTACATCCTCGCCCGGCAGACGCAGGAGGCGGCGAACGCCGCGTACGGCGGTGACGCGTTCCCCGAGCCGGACTCGAACCTGACCCGCGTGGTCCTGCGCGATCTGCCCAGCGTGATCGGCATGAGCGTAGACCAGGCCACCGCGACTCTCGATGCGGCCGGCTTCAGCGTGAACGTCGGAGATCCAGTCGATTCCGCCGAGGCCGCAGGCATCGTAGCGGCGCAGAACCCCGCCGCCGGTCGGGTGGGCGGCGGAACCGTCGTGACGATCAACCCGAGCAACGGGCAGGGCATCGCGGTGCCCGACGTCAACGGCAAGCAGCTCGACAAGGCGATCAGCGACTTGCGCGCCGCCGGCTTCGGAAACGTCCAGCCGGGCACCTGCACCGAAGACGAGACCGCGGGAGTCCAGGGGAAGGCGACGGGGACCAGCCCCGGGGCCGGAACCGTCGTGAACCGCAATTCGGCCATCACGGTGAACTACAGCCGCATGAAGTGCACGTAGTGCAGAACCCGCACGCCAAGACCGCCCTCACGGCTCTCGGAGCCGTGGGGGCGGTCGGCGCGAGCGCCGCGATCTGGGGCATCGGCATCGAGCGCTACCTGTTCACGGTCCGTGAGCACGAGGTCCGCATCCTGCCGGACGGTTCCGCGCCAGTGCGCCTCCTGCACCTCTCTGACGCCCACATGGCGCCGTGGCAGCACCGCAAGCAGCGCTGGATGGCCGCGCTCGCGGAGAACTGGCAACCGGACCTCGTCGTGAACACCGGCGACAATCTGGGGCATGAGGACGGCCTGCGGGCTCTGCGTGCCGCCCTGGATCCGCTGCGCGGCATCCCGGGTGTCTTCGTCCACGGTTCGAACGACCACGCTGCCCCGACGCCGCGCAACCCGCTCCTGTACCTCACCGGTCCGTCCAAAGTGAAGGTCGCCGGCGAACCGCTGAACACCCAGGCTCTCGACGGCTATCTCACAGACGATCTCGGCTGGCTGAACCTCAACAACGCGGTCGGCTCGCTCGAACTGCCCGGTATGCGGATCGACGCGTTCGGAGTCAGCGACGCGCACCGAGGATGGGACGAGCTCGACATTCTTGCAGACCTCGTCGAGCAGCTCCAGGCCGATGTGGCTCCCGCGACGGCGACCCTGGGGGTCACGCACGCGCCCTACCGCCGCGTGCTCGACACGTTCATCGATCTCGGCGCCGACCTGATCCTCGGCGGCCACACGCACGGCGGTCAGGTGCGCATCCCCGGCTTCGGCGCCCTCGTCGCGAATTGCGACATCCCGCTGGATCAGGCCCGTGGGCTGAGCGAGTGGACGCATGCAGGCCGCACCGCGCCGCTGAACGTGAGTGCCGGCATCGGGCACTCGATCTACGCACCGGTCCGGTTCGCCTGCCGGCCCGAGGTCTCGCTCATCACCCTCCTCCCCCGCCTCTAGCGCAGGGCTCCTGCACAGAGCGTCACGTCCGGCCCGTCTCCACAAGTCACGGACGGCGGCTCGGAGCGGCGGCACGCGGCGGGCACGATCGAAGCGAATCCGATCGGAGAGCCCATGACCACGAACTTGCCCGCCCGCTCCGGATCCCGGCGAAATGCCCGGCTGCTGGCCGCCCTGCTCACGGCGCTGATCGTCACGTGCTGGAGTGCGGTGGTCGCCGCGCCACCTGTGCACGCGGCGACGGAGGGCACCGGCTTCGGCACGTGGGCTCCCATCTCGCCATACGGATGGCATGGGTCCATGCTGGTGGACGGGGTGCACACCTACTGCATCCTGCCCGGCGCGCCCGCGCCGACCGGTCGGAGCGTCGACCAGGGAGTGAGCGGCACGGCCGCAGGTCTGTCTGCGCAACAGCTCACCGGGATCAATCTGCTCGTCACGAAGTACGGACAGACCTCCGACCCAGCGCAGGCCGCGGCGGTGGGGTGGGCGGTGAAAGCGATCGCGAACTGGAACGAGACCCTGCATCACTTCGGGTATCGGGGCGATTCGCTGGCCGGCGCGATCCACTGGACGTTCTCGGCCCTCGCGCCCGCGCACAGCGCGGAGGTCCAGAGATTGGCCGTCGCCTACTACGACGAGGCCCGGGCGGTGCCGCCAGGTGCCGCCGGTGCGTCCGGCACACTCGTGTTCACGACGGATGCCGAAGGCCCGGCGCGCGGAAGCGTTCGAGTCGAGGCCTCGACGACCGCCGCGGCGGGCACGCTCACGCTCACGGGCGCGACCTTCGCCGCCACGGGAACACCGACGCTCGCAGACGCCGCGCCGGGCGTCGAGTACCCGATCATCACGACACCGCCCGAGGCCGGACGTCCCTACTCGGTCAGCGGTACCGGGCACTTCCGGCTCACCGCCGTGGCCGCCGTACGCCACTTCACCACTCCGGACGGTCAGGACACCGCCGGCCCGGCGGGCGAGATCGGCTTCGACGTGGCGGGGGCGGATGCCGTACCCCGGGTGCCCGTCTTCGCGCCCACCATCGCCACGCAGGTCCCGTCGGCCTACGTGAGCGGCGGTGGCTTCGTCGACGATGTCGTCTTCGGAGGAGCGATCCAGGACTGGCCGCGTGCGGCCGACGGCACCTACGTGTCCGTGACGGCGACCGCCGAGGTCTACCGCACCGACGCGAAGCCCGTCCTGAGCGATGGGGGCGTGCCCGAGGCTGCGGCATTGGTCGGGTCGCTGGGCGTCGCCACCGATCCCAGGACCGGCCCCACCGCCCCCTATCGGGTCACGTCGGTGTGGGAGCTCACCCGACCAGGCTTCTACACCGCGGTGTGGAGCATCCGCGCGGCCTCCCAGCCGGCAGACGTCGCGGCGGCCCTGCCGCCGGCGTACGTCTGGACCGAGCCCTTCGGCGAGCCTTCGCAGGTGAGCCTGTTCGCCGAGGTGTCGTCCCTCGCAGAGGCGACGGCTGAGGTCGGCGCCACGATGAGCGACAAGATCGTCGTGGCGGGCCCCCTCCCGCCCGGGGGCCTCACGGTCACGTCCTCGGTGCACCGCGCCGAGGACGGCGTGGAGCCGAGTGAAGCGTGCACCGAACAGTCGCACGTGTGGACCAGCGAGCCGCACGAGATGCTCGTGCCGGGAGACCACGTGGTTACGGCGCCGGCGGCGACCGAGCCCGGAACCTACTACTGGCAGGAACGCGCGGTCGACGCCGCGGGGACCCTCGTGCACCTCGGCGAATGCGGCGTCCCGCACGAGACGACGCTCGTGGTCGTTCCCGCTGCGGAGGATTCCCCGGCGCCATCCGCGCTGGCCGCCACGGGAGAGTCTGCACCTCGACCGAGAGCCATCGCCGGGTCGGCGATCGCGATGCTCACCGCCGGGGTGACCCTCGTCGGCCTCTCACGACGGCGCCGGTCGGCGCGTACGCGCCCGGCCCGGTGAGGCGACCGCGGATTCGGAGCATCGTTCGCTTCGGGGTAGACTCGTGTGGTTGCCACGGGGTGTGGCGCAGCTTGGTAGCGCGCGTCGTTCGGGACGACGAGGCCGCAGGTTCAAATCCTGTCACCCCGACAGCAGAGAGGCTCCGCCCGCTTCGACACGAGGTGCGGCGGGGCCTTTCGCGTCCCCACGACAGGAGCACTGAGTGACGACTCCACGCCTGGTCGCCTTCGACCTCGACGACACACTGGCACCGTCCAAGAGCGCGATCGACCCCCGCATCGGGGACCTCCTCATCGGCCTCGCAGAACGGGTGGAGGTCGCGATCATCTCCGGCGGCCAGCTCCAGCAGTTCCGGGCGCAGGTGGTCGACCGGCTTCCCGAGTCGTCGGACGAGGTTCTCTCGCACGTACACCTGCTGCCCACGTGCGGCACCCAGTACTACCGCATCCAAGGCGGCGGGATCGTCACCGTGTACGCGCATGTGCTCACCGATGACGAGAAGAGCCGCGCGATCGCCGCAGTGGAAGGCGAAGCGCGCCGTCTGGGACTCTGGGAAGCCGAGACGTGGGGTGACATCCTCGAAGACCGCGGTTCGCAGATCACGTTCTCCGCGCTCGGCCAGCGTGCGCCACTCGAGGCGAAGACCGCATGGGATCCGACCGGCGCGAAGAAGAGCTCTCTGCGCGAAGCGGTGGCTGCGCAGATCCCCGATCTCGAGGTGCGCTCGGGCGGGTCGACCTCGGTCGACATCACGCACAGCGGAATCGACAAGGCCTACGGCATGCGCCAGCTCGCCGAACAGACCGGCATCGCGCTGGAGGACATGCTGTTCGTCGGCGACCGCCTCGACCCGGACGGCAACGACTACCCGGTGCTCGCGATCGGCGTGCCGTGCCATGCCGTCACGGGCTGGCAGGACACCGCCGAGTACCTCAACGCTCTGCTGCCCACGCTGCCCTCTCGACGCTGACCGGCCGCCTCAGGCCGTCGCGTATCCGTCGGGGTTGTTCGACTGCCAGTTCCAGTAGTCGCGGCACGAGTCCTCGATCGTCAGCTGCGCCTTCCACCCGAGGACGCGGTCGGCCTTGGACGGGTCGCAGTATGTCGCGGCGACATCGCCCGGGCGGCGGGCGAGGATCTGCTGAGGCAGTTCGCGCCCCACCGCCTTCTCGAACGACTTGATGAGTTCCAGAACGCTGACGGGCTGACCGGTGCCCAGGTTGTAGACGACGAAGCCGGGCCTGGCCTGCTCGAGCGCCGTCACGTGTCCCTCGGCGAGGTCGACGACGTGGATGTAGTCGCGAAGCCCTGTGCCGTCAGGGGTGTCGTAGTCGTCGCCGAAGACGCCGATCTGCTCGAGCTTGCCCACCGCGACGCGGGCGACGAACGGCATGAGATTGTTCGGGATGCCGGCCGGGTCCTCGCCGATGAGGCCGCTCGGGTGGGCGCCCACCGGGTTGAAATACCGCAGCACGGTGACGTTCAGTCCGGGGTTGACCCGTGCCACGTCGGCGAGCACGACCTCGTTGATCCGCTTGGACTTCGAGTATGCGTTGGACAGGTCGATGCTGGTGGTCGACTCTTCCGTGAAAGGGAGGTCAGCGGGATTGGAGTAAACGGTCCCGGTGCTGGAGAACACGAAAGAGCGGATGCGGTGCTTCAGACCGACGCGGAGGAGGGCGAAAGTCGTGTCGACGTTGTTCGAGTAGTACTCCAGCGGCTTCTGCGTCGACTCTCCGACTGCCTTGAAGGCAGCCAGGTGGATGATGGCGTCGATCGGACCGTAGTCGGCGAACACGCGTTCGAGGACCGCATCGTCGGCGGCGTCCCCGATCACGAGCGGGGCACTCTTGCCGGTGATGGTCTCGACCCGTTCGGCAGCGATCGCACTGGTGCCGGAGAGGTCGTCCAGGAGCACGACCTCGTGGCCGGCATCCAGCAGAGAGACCGCCGTGTGAGCGCCGATGTAGCCGGCGCCGCCAGCAAGAAGTACTCGCATGCTCCGAGCCTACCGACCCCGGCCGGCTGGCTCAGCGCCCGTCGAGGCGCCCGCCGGACTCCCGCAGGTAACACTCCGCGCACATCGATTCGTAGGTGACGCGATCGGTCGTCAGCTCGTCGATCGCGACCTGGTCGCCGTCGAAGACGAAGCGGCCGCCGACCAGTCGCGCGTTGAAGATCGCCTTGCGCCCGCACCGGCAGATCGTCTTGAGCTCCTCGAGGCTGTGAGCCAGCTCCAGCAGCCGGCGGGAACCGGGGAACGCCTCGGTGCGGAAGTCGGTGCGGATGCCGTACGCCAGCACCGGGACCCCGTCCAGCGCCACGATCCTCAGCAGATCGTCGACCTGGGCCGGCGCGAGGAACTGCGCTTCGTCGATCAACAGGCAGGCGACATCAACGGGCCGGCCGAAGGACGTCTGCTCGTCGAAGAGCGCGTCGGCGCCGGACTCCTGCACTCGCGCACGGTGCTCGGCGAACAGCGCCCGCAGGTCGGCATCCGGTGCAATGAGGAAGTCGACGGCGCGCGACATCCCCAGCCGGCTGGAGATCTTGTCGGACTCTTTGGTGTCGATCGCGGGCTTGGCCAGCAGCACGTGCTGACCGCGCTCCTCGTAGTTGTAGGCGGCCTGCAGAAGGGACGACGACTTGCCGGAATTCATCGCACCGTAGCGGAAGTACAGTTTGGCCACGTGCCGAGCGTAGTCGTCCGGTCACCGGCCGCCGAAACCTCCGCCTCCGCCGCCGCCGCCGGAGAATCCTCCGCCGGAGGACCCGCCGGATGATGACCAGCTCGAACTCGACGACGGGCTGCTCGACCAGCCCCCGCGGGTTACAGGCGTCGCGGCGAGGCGCCCGATCGACGAGGAGGCGTCCGAGAGCGACTGCGACGAGACCGCGTCGAACAGCGAGACGTGCGTCGTGGCGGCGGCGATCGGCGCGGAACTGCGGATCACGTCGACCCATTCGCGCTCCATCCCGAACAGCACGGCGTAAGGCAGCAGACGCTCGTAGACGTTGACGATGTCGGCGCCCGGCAGATTCGGCTCGTCGCCGAACGGACGGCGACCCGACGAGACCAGGTCGGCCGTGCGGGGTGACTGCGCGGCGCGCAGACGATCCTCCTCCGCGAGACGCAGATACTCGCGGATGCCGTCGAGGTACGTCTTGTGCATGCCCCCCGCGAGAGTGAGCGTCGACTTCGGCAGACTCAGGAACGGCAGGAAGATGAAGGCGAAGAAGCCGCTCGCGATCGCCGCGATATAGATCAGATTGCCGAGCGGAGCGAACTCGGCCAGCACGTCGAAGGCGCCGTCGCCGAAGAAGATCAGCCCCATCGCAAGGAAGAAGCCGCCGACCTGCACGGCCACCCGCACCGTCGCGATCCAGCCCGGGAGCGTGCTGCGATAGCCGCGCTGCACCGTGAACTCGTCGATGCGGCGCACGTAGGTGACCGCACGAACCGGCGGCGACTTCGCGAACGCGCCCAGGTCGACCTCGACCCCGGGCCTCGCGTTCTTCGAGAACAAGGTATGCACGACGCGCAGGTCGTCGGAGTCGAGGTCGTCCTTCGTGCGCAGCACGACCTCGAAGTCCTCGGGGTCCTGACGGTCGCCCGACGCACGAAATTCGACGACATCGCGTACGGCGAGGTCGACGACGTGCGCGGCCATGGCGCGCTCGGGTACGTCCAGCACGCCCGCCGAGAGGGTGATCGACTCGTCCTCGGGCGGCGTGTACTGCACGATCACCGGCGAGCGGTCGGGGTTGCGCCGCAGGACGACGCGCATGATCAGCAGGAAGACCAGGCCCCCGAAGCCTGACAGC
>Ga0209066_10004156_pt1 | contig 15988 bp, 24 predicted proteins | sample All_14_2_FD_187198 | JGI IMG/M metagenome (GOLD analysis project Ga0209066, IMG submission 187198) | Freshwater microbial communities in response to fracking from Pennsylvania, USA - Allegheny Zone_MetaG_DW_15 (SPAdes) (version 2) ...
TTGGTTCCAAACTAACACAGGCAAATCAATCCCAATCAAGTTGTTTCGGTTGCGGCAGCGTTGCAGCGACCCCACCTTCACACGCGAACAAATCATCCGTGGATTAGATCTCTGTGGGTACAGCAGTGAAAGCTGTGAAATCATCATGCAGAGCATCAGAGCTGTGGCCGATCCTGAGTATGAAATCTACTTGAGGTTGAAGCAGAAATTCGACACAGGTGCTATCGAAATCAGACCAATTAGGAGAGCATAATGACCCAGCCTACACATCAAACACCAGCTCAACGGCTCGGGTACAACGTCGGCGATCAATTTGTCATCAGGAGCTCAATCACAGACTTGGGGTGGACAACTCATCGATGCACACTCCAAGTAGGTGATGTTGTTGTACTATGTCAGGATGACGGGACATTAGTTCCGCTATTCGAGGCTGATGGAGTTGAGTACCCAATTGCACTCCACTTGGGCCTAGTTGCGCCGAAGCTCTCACCCATTGTCGTGTCGATGAATAGACAGTATCACACAGTGAGTGGGCTACATGTTCGCATTCTGTGCATCGACAGGAAAGGGCCCAACCCAGTGGTTGGGATAGTTCGTGGCGAGGACGGCGTTGAGTTTGTTCACCACTGGGAACTCAACGGAGTTAAAAGCGTTCCGGGTTCAGACCCTCGCCTCTCGCTCGTGGAATACAACCCCTTTGGCGATTTGAAAATCGACGAGCCTGTGTTGGTTCGTAATCTCAACGACGAGGATTGGAGACGACGTCATTTCGCAGGGGTGGTACCAAACAACAGAGTCCGCACATATCCTGAAGGACAGACCCGGTGGTCTTACGACCCTGATTGGGGACCGCTAGCGGAGTGGTTGCAATGTCGTCGGCCAACCTCTGAAGAGCTGGCTGCTCAATTGTCGGGTGTGTGATGTATGCGCGGTTAAGCCCCGTATGCACTGCGAGTGGCAACAAGTACACAGAGTACTCGTCGCCACATCAGAAGGACGCAAATGACAGATTGCCTTGCCCAGTCTGCGGTAAAGTGGTGAAAATGCAAAAACGTGGATTGGACGTCTTCCCCAGCACAATTCCGTATCACCACGAACCAATACCCACACGACATGAAACTGCTAGCCCGCTGCATTGAGTGTTTAGTGTTTCTCGCAATACCAATTTAGATTGCACCAGTATTGGTCCTCAGTGTCCTACTCTTGCCGTTTGTTATGTATGGAAGGATTCAAAATGATTTCAGCAACAGAAGCTCGGGAGTTGGCCAAACTATCAAATGCGAAGGTCGAATCGATCCTCACTCAGATTGAACCAATTATTCGTGCAGCTGCTGAAAAGAATCGGCATGCAGTTACGTTAGAAGTTGCGGGGATTCCTGAAATGGAGTGTGTTGATTCATGGCGCCACCCTCGCCAGTTTACCCCAATCCAACAGTCAGTTGCAAAACGACTGATGGATCTTGGTTTTAGGGTGGAAATTGAACAATACGAATATCATCGCGGAGGTGGACTCGGCAATCCAGACCCGGCAGCTACCGCATGGGGCAATCGAATCAAAGTAGCTTGGTAGGCTAGCACACAACATCATGGTGGAAGATAATGTGCACTCTGCAGTACATAGGGTTCTGCAGACGTCAACTCTGCAACAATTCTCACACCATGACATCTTCATCAATTCAACTCCCCATCACATACGACTCATTTGTCACCGTTAGCTACGTTCTGAGGAATGAAGGTGCGGTAACTCCAACATACGGTAGCGATGGCGCTGCTGCAATGGACCTATATGCGCCAACAAATATGGCGAAGATTGTTCTCGAACCATCATGCTCCACACTCATTGATACTGGTGTTGCTTTTGCAGTTCCAACTGGCTGGGTGATGGAAGCGTACACTCGAAGTGGTATGGGAATTGTGTCCAACACTCGACTCTCAAATTGCGTCGGCATCATCGACAGTGATTACCGCGGAACTGTGCAAGTTGGGTTGATAAACGATGGGAAAGCCCCGTACACCATTGTGCCCGGTGCTCGAATCGCTCAGTACATGATTCGCCCTGTACCGAGAATTCGACTGGTGCGGGTAGATGAGTTGTCCGACACAGCTCGAGGAACTGGTGGACTTGGCAGCACAGGTCAATGACAAACAAAGCCGGCTAACGCTGGCTTTTTATATGCTCAAACCATACAATCACATCACAGGATATCTCCATCGGTGGACAATTGCAACATTTGGTCGATGGAGTGTTCGAATCCACAAGATCTTGTCGGCTGATGCTACTCCATTCCTCCACTCTCATCCTTTCAACTACGTGTCGATTGTGTTGGCTGGTGAGTACAGTGAGCGAGTGATGTGCGCTGATGGATCTCTCAGGGTGGTGAGACGAACTCCCGGCTCGATTGTGTATCGTGACGCTAATGTGTATCATCGAATCGACTCTGCCACAAATTGCACCACCTTGTTTGTCTGCCGTAGCATAGGCACAGGTGGTCAACATTGGGATCTACGGAGGCACCCAGAAGTGGACACTCCACCTGAATACAACAACGTGGAGGATGGATTGTGGGCTGTGGAAGGTGGATTTCGAGACCGTCGTGGTGGGATGTGGTTTGCCTTACGACCAACTGCAGGCGAGGCGATGGAGTGCAATCGGTTGTCGATCTACCAAAACATCGTCCCATTGCAGCAGGTGACTCCTCCACACACGCAATAAATACAGGACAAAATCCACTAGGCTAGTCGAATGTCGAACCCCAATACCGTGTACGTTGTTTTCAAAAACAACTCAATTCACTCAATCCACAGCAACCCAGAGTCGGCAGATGTCGCAAAGGGGAGCGTTCGTGGTGCTCGCGTCAGTACATTTCCACTGATCAAATCAACTGCTGACGGAAAAACAGGTGTGACAGAGGCAATCGACCTCGACAGTATCCTTGGTGGCGGAGGCAGCTCACGTCGTGAGTTCACTGCTCGTGATAACGATGTGCCAGACCAGCCATATCGTCAACCATCTGGTGAGTATGAGGACGAGGGTGGTGATGACTTCATGTCTGATGAAGATGTCCTCGTTGTTGACATCCCACTAGCCATCCGCCTAATGGAGTGGGCACATGAAGAAGCTGCTGACGACAACGAAATTCACGAAATTGTTGATCGAATGATCACTCTGACTGCCGACAGCGACTCTGTCCTCACGATGGATCACTTTGAAGATATTGTTGGCGAGTTGGCTGGCGATGATGACCTGGATGCAGACCTTGACGCAGATCTGGACACCGACCTCGACGCAGACATGGATGCCGAACTGCCTCCAAGCGATGATGACCTAGGCGCTGCCGACGATGATCAAGCGATGTCAGCTGACGATGATGAGTTTGCCGACTTTGATGCTGGTGACCTTGGCGATGAAGAGGCTGATGATGCGCCCCCAGCAGCTGGTGGGATGGGGTACACCCGTCGCGACGAGTCGGCGTCTCCCTTCCGTCGCGTGTATGAGGGAGCCAATATTCCCCTACGGGAATATGTCGAGAAGTTGGAAATGCCGAACGACGACATCCCTGGTGTCATGAAATTGTTCAACAAGAAAACAACCAAAGCCCCAAAGGGCAATGTTGGGCAAACATACACAGTAAGCGTTGATCCAGTCACTGGTGCTCCAAAGGTTGACTCGGAGTTGAGCAAATGATGTTGTCAACTGGCCAGCAAGTGCTGGCAGTTCAGCTGAATCAACTGAAGGACACGCCTGCGTCTGCGTACCAGGCTGCCTTCAAAAACGACAAGACTGCTGAAATGGCGAAGTGGTTTGAAGATCGTGGTCTCTTGACCATCGATAGTGAATCACAAGAAATCCACCTGATTGTGGATCAATTCGAGGAGGTTGCGAAAGCGAATGGCCTACTCGATGAGACGGGGCAACTCACCGACATCGCTCAACCAATGGTTGATGAAGAAATCACCGAGTCGTTTCCAATGTTCCTCAAATTGCTGAAACGCGTTTCTTTCTGACAATCACTGAGTGTTTCGGGATTGCCCGACCCACCACAATCGACTGACTCGCTGGAAGCGACAAGTACGATGTAAACAAATGACGTAGCAATACGTCATTTGTTATTGCAATGTTGACGTACACAGAAAAACACTGTTCGTCTATTTCACAGTGCCGAACAAAGTCGTCCCAAATCTCATGGAGCTTTGGAAGCATTGGGTCATCTGGGTCCAATAGGAACCCTCTCGTCTGGTCATCTATGGATACATCGGGGAAGAAATAGAAGGTTTTGTTGTTTCGCTCGATTGTTTGGTATTTCATGTTGGGTAGCTCGACGTCTGGCTATTTATACCCCCGATAAATACACAAAAGTGAACCATTATACCATGTTTGGTCTGACAAAGCTCATTGAAAACCCAGTACTCAGCGTCCGACCACTCGACCGCGCGCTCGACACAACATCAGACGACTACGACGACGTCGAACTTGACCTAACGGACGCGTACGATGACGACGAAAGTGCAGCATTGTCGGATGCGTATGACGATGATGAACAACTAGGAATGGATGCTGGTGAGGGCACAACGCCAGCAGATTCGGAACAGGAAGAAGATCCTGACCGTCAGGGCGCGATTCGGGTCGTGAAGAATGCCCACCTCATCTACAAAAGAAAAGACGACAACAACATGTACACCGAATTGTGGGTGTACAAACAGGATATGTCCAAGCAGATCTCCAGTGAGATATATAATGCGATCATCGCCGGCACAGACATTCCAAAGGGAAGTCGTGCAAGTGAGGATGGGTCACAAACTGTAAAGACGTGGGAAATTGGGCCCCCAGAGAGCACACTGTCATACGTTGAAATCAAGGGGATCCCAAATTAATCGGATTGTATCACCGGCATCATTCTTCGCTATGTTGGACATGGTGAGAGCGTACTATGCGAAACAACAGGGTGGAACCCTCACTCCAGTTGAGGACACCCGTCGTGTCCAAATGATCATGCTGTTGTTGGCAGATTTGTTCAGTGCGCGTCCAACGCTGAAAACGGAGACTCAGCGATTTCGTGTGATTGGAGAACTCCAAGCCATGGACTCCACTGTGTTTGGTGTCTTTATGAATCAACACGTTGCCAACTTAACCACTAAGCGCTAAGGTGTAGCGCTCCTACCTCACTGGAGCATTATGCTACATCGAACCATTGTCGTGATTGATTCGCGACAGCGCACTCGCGTCTTTCAGGTCGCGGATATCGACGTCCCCTTGTACAAAACATACCTCAAAGACGTCAAGTCACCCAATCTAGTATTTGCGGATAGCCGCATCATCCATACTGGGATTTTCAGCGCAGCAGATACTCTGCGGTGGTTCAAGACGCTAGCCCACGATCGCCCACAACTCCCTCTCTCCATATAATCCATCGCCAGCTCACTTGAGCTGATTCACAGGATCCACGACATGAAACAACCCCAATTTTGCACGATTGCTCCAACCGCATATCTTCCTCAATATGCTCGCTTCACAGGAAGTCCATATCATCTGATCCTGGCTCACCTGCTGGATCCTGCATCTAAATTCTACGATGCGGGGTACACAGAGTTTTATCAGTCGACCAAGCTCCCTGGCGAAACGTACATCATGGACAACGGCTGCTTTGAAATGCTCACTCCGTATTCACCCGATCGCCTCGTTGAAGTTGGGCGTTCGGTGAATGCGGACATTCTGGTGCTCCCCGATTACCCTTGGAAGCCTTGGCAGCAGACTCGCGATGCCGCAATTGAACTGATTCCCCAATTCCAGGAAGCTGGGTTCCGCTCCTTCTACGTTCCTCAGAGTGAGACGGGTGACTGGAATGGTTGGATGGAATCATTCGAGTGGGCGTTGTTCAACCCAGACATTGACGTGATTGGAATGAGTATCCTCGCTCACCCCATCGCACTCCCACACATTCCAAAGGGCTATGTTCGCGTGGTGGCTGCGGATCGGGTGCGTACGTGGCTCAACGCTGATCCTACTCGTGCTGCTGCATTTGCGGAAAAACACATCCACTGGTTGGGGATGTTGTCACCCGGACTCGAACTCCCACCTCTCCTCGCCATGGAAATGGTGGACACACTCGACAGCTCCAACCCCGTGTGGTTCGGTCATTGTGGATTGCCGTACGACATGTTCACTGAAAGTTGGATCCCTGTCTCCAAGCAGTATGTTCCTGAAGTGGATTTCGGCGTGCATGAGAACAAGCGCGCTCGTGATGTTATTGCGCACAACCTGGCCATGATTGGCGAAACCTTCCGCAATGCACAGTTGGAGAAACACAATGCAGGTTGATCGTGTTGACATCAAAGACATTGCTCGACTTGCACCGTTTGCGCGTCCTGTGGCGTTTCACGTAACCAACATCTCCAGATTGGATACGACTGCAACAGCCATAGTTGAAGCAGATTGTGTGCATCTGACCACAAACCCCGTATGCCTCGAATTGCCGGCGAACAGGTGGACCCTATATCCTGGTACACATCTGGTCACCAGCAACTATCTCAGTACGACAGTACCACCCAAACACACACTGCACCTTCGTCTGCATAAGGCATTGGTCAACGCTGGGTGTTTTCTTGGTACCACACAGTTGGTAGAAGGGGATCGTGTTGCAATCCCACTGCATGTTACAGCCAACAAACTCGTGATTCATGGAGATGCGCCTGTTATTGATGTGACGGCCATTCGTCGTTTTTACATGGGGTTTCTAAATGCTGATTGATCCACAAACCGCACTCGATGAAGGTTGGCTGACGTATCTTCCTTCACTGGAAGTGTCTATCGACAAGTGTGTCCAGCCGAACGCAATTGACTTTGATTGCATCACACTAATGGAGCTGAACACTGAGTCGCCAGCGTTCCTTTCCGAGCGGAGCAAAGTGCTCCGCACTCACAAAGAAGTGCCCCTCGTCGTGACTGATGCTGGGTCATATTGGACATTGAAGAGTGGGTGTCGTTACGACTTCACGTCCAGCTTTCATGTCAAACTCGGTCAGGGCGTTGCAGCAGAGTTGATCATTCGCTCGACTCTGAATCGCTGTGGTGTGTTCTTGACGAGTGGGTTGTATGACTCAGGATACGAGGGAATGGTTGCTGGCGTGCTGCACGTGACAGCTGGTGACTTCAACCTCGCTCCGGGCACACGAATTGGACAGTTGAAGTTGATTCGTTCCGATGCATCCGGTCGCAACTACGCTGGAGGCTACAACCACGCCGCTGGCACAACTTGGAACGGTCATGGCCAACATCTTGTTTCTTGATGCAGAGACTTCCGGATATCATAAAACGAATCTGGAAGATCGCAGCAATCGGTACCAGTTTCAAATGGTGTCGCTTGGAATGATTGTCGTTGGCGCTGACTGGCGCCCTCGAGAAAAGTTCTACACCGAAATCCAGTGGAACGGAACAAGCGATTGGGATCCTGGTGCTCAACGTGTGCATGGTCTATCGAAAGAGCACCTGGAAGCTGAGGGTGTGCCCGAAGAAACCGCATTTCTCCAGATCTGCGAATTCATCGCGACACACTTCGACATCAGCAAACCAATCACACTAGGTGGGCACAATGTCAGCACATTTGACCGACATTTCCTGCTCCAACTGTTCAATAAGTACGACGCAGCAATCCAGTTAGGTGGACGTGCTGTCGATACGTATACACTCGGCAAAGTGCTGTTTGGGTGTGAAAACTCCAATGAGCTATTCGAAATGTTGGGCATCTCTCGTGGTGATCACAATGCACTCGAAGATGCGGAGTTGGCGTTGAAAGCAGTGCGAATGTCTCACCAACTGTTCACAAAATACGTCAAATGACCAGAAAACGAACTCCGCGAGTAACTCCCCCAACTGTTCCAACAGAACCGCCAGAAGAACTGCAAGATGGAGAAGAGGTTACACTCGACCCAAAAACCAGCAATGGAACACAGGGCTTCAATTTTCTACTTGGTCGGCTGAGGATGAATGTGGAGCGAAAGCGTGAGTTCGTTGCAAGACACATGGCTGAACTGGCCGATATGGAAGCCAAGCTGGTTCACACGTGTCCTCATGTCAATGTCACCCGAACATTGACAACCCCAACAACAACCGATTTCTACAACCAACAGGCTCGTGCCTACAAAGTCACCTGTGATTTGTGTGGGTTCTCTGTTGTGCGCGAATGATAACCATGAACTACAATTTCCAAAAGCGTCCTGTTGTGATCCAGGCGTTCAAGATGACGCCCGACCGTCGAATTGACCAATGTGAGTGGCCAGAATGGCTTGCGAAGGCATACAATCTGGAGCGCAATGTTCCTGGTGCTGTGTTCCCAACCAATCCGTCGCTCGATCAGGGTACCCTCTCCATCCACACACTCGAAGGTGACCATTTGGTTGCGTGGGGCGATTGGATCATCCAGGGCGTACATGGTGAGTTGTATCCATGCAAGCCTGAAATCTTTGCTGCCACATATGACCCAGTTGACTAAACCATGTGTGCTGTGTACGCCTGATCTTGTGCCCTTTGTTGTTGCAGAACTTGCAACAGGGGCATTTGAGCGAGCTGCATCTGGATCCTTTGGATCCTTTGTAGTAGCAGTATGCAAGCCTCCAGTGGGTCACTACCTTCGTGACCCATCTGATCCAGTTGACATTCAGTACACAACAATCCGCCCCCATCGGGTGGTGTACCCAACTGGTGAGTTGGGGTTTGCACTTGTGGTAGATGATTCAAACATCGTACAACAGGTGAAGATCGCAACAGATCCGCGACACCGAAAACACCCCGATCGCCATGCTGCAGAACTGCTGACCAGCCAACTGTTTGAAATTTTAGCTACCCCAAAATTCTAGCGGTTTTCGCTGCTGTAAATAGAGTGCACAACGAAAGGCACTCTATGAAAAGCAGCAAATTCAGTCGCGGTGGGGTTGAGCATGCGGATGGTGACGAAGATGTTATCACCATCGAAGGTCCAAAGACGACATTTGTTCGGACGATTCCCGTCAAGCAACATTCGTTCTACCTGTACGACGAAATTGGTGAACCTGCCGACTACGCAGAAATGATCCACACAATCCGAACAGCTGCTCCACATGATCAGATCTCCATCTACCTCAACACTCCTGGTGGGAATTTGGCGACTGGCATCGCGATCGTCTCCGCAATGTCAGAGACAGAGGCTACGGTCACAACCGTGTTGGATTCAACAGCATGCTCGATGGGCGCAATCTTGTTCCTCGCTGGACATCAGTACATCGTCCACGACTGCACGATCATGATGTTCCACACATTCAGTGGTGGGGTGTACGGAAAGAGTTCTGACATCGATCGTCAGGTGCAGGCGTACAAACGTCAGTACTCGTCGCTTGTGAAGCGTGTGTGCTCAAAGTTCCTCAGCGCTGACGAGATTCGTCGAATCGACAACGGAGAAGACATGTGGTTCACAGCAGAAGTGATCAGTCGTCGTCTCCGTGAGTTGTCGAAGAAACAGTCAGAACCAACTGTGAAAGAGATCTCAATCTCCTCTCCTGCTGTTGGCGAACCTGAGGCTCCTCTCAAACCAACGAAGAAACCTTCGCAGCGAGCTGCTGCGAAGTAATCAAAAGAGCTGCCACAGAGCAGCTCTTTTTCATGGTAAATACTCAACTCCAGAAAGAACCAAAACATGCTGTTGCGATTTCGTCAAGGTGTGGTAAGCAGTGCAATGGGCCAGTTTGGCCCCGATTTCCTGTCAATCCACGGATCTAACGTGGACATCGACTGTTCGAGTGGCGCACTCACACTCACGATTGCTCATGGTATGTCAAACTACTTGGTGCAACTTGAATCATCAGTACCAGATGCATGGACATTGACAGCGGAAGAACTACAGGGTCCAACAACACTGTTGATTGGGATTGATCTCAAAACTGGAGTATACGAGTACACCAAGACAACCCAACCAATTTTCTCCCAACCCAACATGCCCCAGAATGCATTGAGTGGAGCTCATTGGTTTGACACAAACGTAGCCAAAATGCGAAAATACAACGGTACCACTTGGATGGAGATTGCGGCGGTTCGAGTTGGAACAGTGGCCATAGGTGCTGTCGCTTCGGCACTACTTGGAACACAGATTGGGGCAACGTACGAAGCAGCTGCTGGTCCTGTGGTGTTTGATGGGAGTGGACTTCCGATTCGAAAGAGTACTGGTGAGCTGTTTACAACAGAAGATCGAGTGTTCACAAATGGTGTGCTGTCTGCCCCCAACTCATTGGAGACGCGACGCGTTCCCGTGACTGCAGGCGAAACGGTACCAGCATTTCGAGTTGTGCGATTTTCTGAGTTCAACACCATTCGACTTGCCAACCTACAGGACACCAGCACATCTGTACTCGGAATGGCACTCGCTGATATTCCAAACAGTGAGGTTGGGGAGATTGTGCTTCAGGGTGTTGTGACAAACCCACTATGGAACTGGCCATCAGTCAATGCACCGCTGTGGGTGTCGGTTGGTGGTCAACTAACAGGCACAAACCCAATTGACCAAGGCGCAACGGGATACCAACACCCAGTTGCTCGTGTTGTGTCGCCAACTTGTGTGCGATTTGTTCCACCACTTGTCGATCCATACATTGTGATTTCTGAAGTGGGTCCTGTTGGTGAAATGGGCGCAACTGGGCCAATTGGACCAATGGGGCCGATGGGACCTGTTGGTGATAATGGACCAACTGGGCCAACTGGCGCAGCATCGACAGAAGTTGGACCCACAGGTGCTGCTGGCCCAACAGGGCCAACGGGTGCAACTGGCCCTGTTGGTGCTGATTCGATAATTCCTGGTCCTGTAGGGGCGAATGGTCCGACGGGGCCTACTGGACCCGAAGGTGCACCATCCACAGTTCCTGGTCCAGTGGGTGCAACTGGTCCAGTAGGTGATGTTGGTCCCACTGGACCTGCTTCAACTGAAGTTGGCCCAACTGGGCCAACAGGCGCAGTTGGAGAAGTTGGGCCAACTGGACCAACTGGCGCAGCATCAACTGAAGTTGGACCTACTGGGCCAACAGGCGCAGTTGGAGAAGTGGGTCCAACGGGACCCACTGGCGCCCCATCAACTGAAGTTGGACCTACTGGGCCAGTTGGATCAACAGGAGCCACTGGCGCAACGGGCCCCACTGGTCCCGTTGGTGCAGACTCAACTGTCGTTGGCCCGACAGGACCTACTGGAGCAACTGGTCCTGTAGGTGCTGATTCGACAATTCCTGGACCAACTGGACCTGTTGGGGACACTGGCCCAACAGGACCTACAGGCGCCCCATCGACTGTGGTAGGTCCAACTGGGCCAACAGGAGCTGTTGGGTTGACTGGCCCAACGGGGCCAGTCGGTGCGGACTCAACTGTGGTAGGTCCAACTGGCCCAATTGGGTTGACAGGCCCCACTGGTCCTACAGGAGCTGACTCGACAATCCCTGGACCAACGGGGCCAACCGGAGTTGGAATCCTTTCACGCACGACGTTTGAAACAACCACTGCTCTACTTGCTGTTGACGGGACCCAACATACCACAATCTCAGGGTACAAGTCATACCTCCTGATGAAGGCAGAGCTGTCGGGTGCAGGGTGGGTGCGGATCTACACCTCAGCCGCGGCGAGAACGGCCGATGCTGCTCGTGCGTATGGGGTAGACCCACTTCCCGGAACGGGAGTAATTGCAGAGATCGCAACAACTGGTGCAGCAACTCAATTGTTCACCCCCGGTGTGTTTGGATTCAACGACGATGCAGTGCCGACCACTGATCTGTACCTAGCCATCACCAATTTGGATAGCGCTCCCGCGACACTGACTGTGTCAGTCACACTGCTTCAACTCGAGATCTAATCAGATGGCATATCCATACGCAGTGCCAGCTCTCATCAACTTGAGGTATGGCAGCGACTCACTAACACAAGCTGTGGACATCGCGTGGTCTCCAGAGTATGACTTCCTTAATGATCGTGGAACTCCCCCACGAGGAGTTGTAGTCTGGATTCACGGAGGATCGTGGGCATATGGGGACAAAGAGGAGATGGTGCCATACGCAGATGTATGGGCAGAGGCAGGGTATGTGATCGTCAACTGCTCGTATCGACTCACTCGTGCACCAATTGTGGACGGTAACTATGAGGTCATCGGGTACCAGCCAGCAGCCGGTGGCGAGGATTGGAACAACGTGGCCGACATTGTCACGATACTCCGTTATCTGCTAATCCCAGGCGCTGGATTAACTGAGGCACCAACGGGGACGGTTGGTACGTTCACTCATCGCACCCTGTGGGAGCGAATGAATCAGATCGCTACTCAATACGGAACTCTTGTTGTTGGTGCGTCTGCTGGTGGACACCTTGCGGTGATGGGGACTTTCAGACACGCAGAATTGAGTGGGGGAGTGTGGCCAACAGCACTGCTGAACTGCGTTGGACCAACAAATTTGGTATCCAGTGGTGTGTCAGATCCCATCAACCCACACGATCCTCGATTGATCAACATTGTGATCAATCCAGTGGTCATCAATGCTCCGATAACCGACGGAAGTCCATACCACTTGCGAAATTATTGGACAACTGCAATTCCAAATTACTTCACTCACGATTGCAAAATTGGGTTGTTGTACAACACCAACGATACCATCGTACCTTCCCACATGGCTCGAGCATTCCACGATTTGCTCACAGCTGATATCGGAGATCAGTCGAGGATAACATCAATCACAACTGGAACAGTGCTTCCAGGTGTTGGTGGATGGCCACTAGACACACTTCCGGATCATTACGTGTCTCAAGAAGAGTACATTGAGATTGTGTCCAGAGACTCTGCTCGCATATTTTCATCTGGTCAAGTGTTCCCAAGAGTCAACGAACGACTTCGGCCAGCGTCGGGAATGTTGTATCCGCGCCCCACCATACGCCGTTACCCCGTGTAACTGCTAGTGGGTTCACCAGATTTGGGGATGCTATATAATCCCGAACTCCACACTCACATAAGGCACCATGTTCGAACGCGTCACCCTCGAAGAAGTCATCCGGGAGAGTGGCGCAGTGAGCAATGCTTCATTGGCGTCAACTGGTTGGCATGAGTTGAAATGTCCAGTTTGCAACGACTATCGAGTTCGAGCAGGGTTTCTATTCGACCCAGGTGGTTCAGTGGCCTATCACTGCTTCAACTGTGCACACGTTGCTGTGTTCCGTCCCGACCAAATTCAATTCTCCAAAAAGATGACCACGGTGTTGGAGGCGCTTGGGGTAGACATGCAGCGAGCAAAGCGTGCATTGTTCCACGCATTCGGTGCCGCTGTGCAACCCAAGTTCACCCCTGAGGAAAAGGAGTTGATGGGTGCGCCAGTTATCCAGCTACCTGATGTGTTTGTCCCCATCAATTCATCAATCCACACAAGAGCAGTCGAGTACATCAACTCAAGGGGTCTCACAGTTGATGGATTCAATTGGCACGTCGCATCATCAAAGGCAGAATGGCGGTGGCGAGGACGAATCATCCTTCCCGTGACCAACAATCGTGGCCATGTTGTGTTCTACCAAGGTCGGTCCTTCACTGGAAGCGGGAAACGCTGGGAGTCGCCCCCAATTCCAAAGACGAACCTATTGTTCAATCACTCTGCTGTGTATGGAGCAAGTGAGAGCATCATTGTCTGTGAAGGGATGATGGATGCACTGTCGGTGACAGATGGAGTGGCAATTCTCGGAAGCTCCTTCAGTCCTTATCAAATTGCCGAACTTAATAAGTTCCGTGGGAAAAAGATTGTAGTCCCCAACAAAGACTCGAATGGACAATACATGGCCAAACAGGCATTGGCGAGTGGATTCTCACTGAGCTTCCCCGACATTGGCACCTGTGACGATCTGAATTCCGCACTCGTGCGCTACGGTAGCCTGTACCTCGAGAACCAAATACACAAAAACATCTGCACTGGAGTTGCTGCTGAAATGCGACTCAGTATTTGGTGCAATGTGTGACGCAACCCCAACATCCGACTTACTATGTCATATCTTCGTCAAATCAATGAGCATCTGGAGTCGACTCGAGAGCTCACCATCCAGCAGTTGAACAATCTCATTCTGGAGCTCGATCGTGCTGCTCAGCCCCTCACGCACCAAGGGATTGCCCACACGGTACTGGGGTACATGATGTCAGCCAGATTGAAGGGGGAGGATCCATCATTTGTTGATGGGGTAGCCCGTGCAGAGCGCTTGAAGGCAAATCAAGAATGGCTATACGTTGACCCTGCTGTCAAGGTCGCTCCACCACCTCCACCTGTCAAACAATCGAAGGCTGATGCAGCTCCAGTGAAATCAAAACGAGACCTCGCTCGGGAAATATATGACGGGTTGGAGGACAAAAGCAAGGCAAATGTTATTCGTGTCCTCATGGAACGACTCCAGACGTCGCAAGCGGGCGCTCAAACGTATTACTATGGATGCACCGACGTCCGAGAAGGATCCGGCCCCAAAGAAGCACCTGTCAAAGACGAAAAGCCAGCGAACACTGCTCCTTCAAAAAAGATGCAAGCACAGGCCCTCTTTGATGCTGCTCCCGATAAAAGCAAGGATGCTATTGTTGCACTACTCATGCATGAATTGAAACTATCTGTGGCTGGAGCATCCACGTACTACTACAGCTGTACAGGAGCACAGCGGAGGAAGTAACACAACACCCTTCGTTGATTATCATGTATCGTTGCCCCCAGTGTCGAACCCGTCGGAAGTTTTGGGTGGATTTGGTTGAACACACTCGCACTGCTATTCATGGCGTGTGTCGATGTGGCGGGTACCATTATCCCCATCGACCTGACTCCCCATGTTGTGAGGATAACAAACTACATGTCCTCAATTCTGCTATCCGGGCTGGCGCGACACGAGCTGAAATTGAGGACATTCGGTTGACTCTTGCTGTTGATTGGATATTCGAACACCCACCAACCACAGAACCACCATTCTAACATGACACGAACTGATTTTGAAAAACTTGGCGATTTGCACAAAGGGTATGAGAACTTTCTCAATTCAGCAACTCTCATGCCACAACTTCCTGTTGTTGTCCGACTGGATGGGCGTGCGTTCCACACTTTCACAAAAGGGATGCGGCGCCCCTACGACTCAAGAATGATGGATGCGATGGCAGCGACGACTCGGTACCTCGTTGCAGAATTCAACGCAAATATTGGATACACCCAGAGTGATGAGATCACTCTGATTTTTGATTATCCCAAAACGGGGGAGTTTTTGTTCAATGGTCGAGTTGGAAAGCTCTGTACGGTGTTGGCTGCGGCAACGAGTGTGAAGTTTTACAGTGTTGCCGCCAAGACGATGCCAGAACGAACGGACAAAATCCTGCCGACGTTTGATGCGCGAGTGATGCAGTATCCAACCCAGGAGTTGGCGGTGGACTGCCTTCGTTGGCGTGAAGCTGACGCCACGCGGAATTCGCTCACTGCTGCCGCACACTCGCAGTACAGCACCCGAGAACTGCACAAAGCAGGGTATGCTCAAAAGCACGAGATGTTGTTCAAAAAGGGAATCAACTGGGCAAATTACCCAGTACATTTCAAACGAGGGGTGTACTTCCAAAGAGCTACCATTGTCAATGAACTGTCTCCGGAGGAGATTGCAGCGATTCCTCCCAACCACGCCCCTCCACCAGGAACACGGTTCCATCGGCGGAAAGTGGTGCGGCTCGATATGCCTCCAGTATCAAAGGTGCTGAATTTGTGCGATGTTGTGTTTAAGGAGGTTGCGCCGCTCACTATCAGCACAGATTCCGACGAGGTACCATCAGATGTATAAGTCATATGGTCGTGATGCTGTGGGACGCCGTGTTATCGTTGGCGACACGGTTGTGTCGTATAACCACTTCTACACAGTCGAACAGATTCGTAACGGGTACGCTCGCTGCAGAATTCAACGTGGGGATGGCTCAACTGCTCCTCCGAAGACGATATATCTGCAGCAGACTGTCGTTGTGCG
>Ga0209066_10004157_pt1 | contig 15980 bp, 16 predicted proteins | sample All_14_2_FD_187198 | JGI IMG/M metagenome (GOLD analysis project Ga0209066, IMG submission 187198) | Freshwater microbial communities in response to fracking from Pennsylvania, USA - Allegheny Zone_MetaG_DW_15 (SPAdes) (version 2) ...
CTCGGTGCCGCTTTGCAGGTGGGTGATGCAACCGATGTTGGCCGAGATGATGGTGTCAGGCGTCAATTGACCCAGGTGGCCAAGCTTGCGGTCGCGCAGCGAATACGCCAGCTCGGGCTGTAGCACCGAGTAGGTCCCAGCCGAGCCGCAGCACAGATGCGGCTCGTTCTTCGCAACCTGAATGTCGAACCCGAGTGCGCGCAGGTTCACCTCGACGCTGCCGCGCAACTTTTGACCGTGCTGCAAGGTGCACGGCGGGTGGTAACCGACGACGCCTCGCGGCGCTTTCACCCGATCCTTGAGCAACGGCACCAGGTCGGGTAGCAACTCGCTCAAGTCACGGGTCAGCTCACTGATGCGTGCGGCCTTTCTCGCATAGGCGGGATCTTCGCGCAGCACGTGGGCGTACTCGCGCACCGTGACACCGCAACCGGAGGCGTTCATCACGATAGCCTCCACCTCACCGGCTTCGACGTGCGGCCACCACGCGTCGATGTTGGCGCGCATCTGGGCCTTGCCGCCCTCCTGGTCGTTGAGGTGAAACTTGACCGCACCGCAGCAGCCTGCGGCCGGCGCCACCAGTGCCTCGATGCCCGCTGCATCGAGCACGCGCGCCGTCGCGCTGTTGATGTTGGGTGCCATGGAGGGCTGAACGCAGCCGGCGAGCATCAGGACTTTGCGCGCATGGCTGCGCATCGGCCATTCCCCGGCAGGCCGCGGCGCGGGGACCTTTGCCTTGAGCTTTTGCGGCAAAAGCCCACGCACAAGCTGGCCCATCTTCATGGCCGGCGCGAAGAGCGGTGACGGCAACCCTTCCTTGAGCGTCCAGCGCACGGCCTTCTCCATCGCGGGGCGGCGTACCTTTTCGTCGACGATCCGGCGGCCGATGTCAACCAGGTGGCCGTACTGCACGCCGCTCGGGCAGGTGCTCTCGCAGTTGCGACAGGTCAGGCACCGGTCCAGGTGCAGTTGCGTCGCGCGGGTGGGTTCCTCGCCTTCGAGTACCTGCTTGATGAGGTAGATGCGCCCGCGCGGGCCATCCAGCTCATCGCCCAGCAGTTGGTAGGTGGGGCAGGTGGCGGTGCAGAAGCCGCAGTGCACGCACTTTCGCAGGATGGCCTCGGCCTCCTGACCCTCAGGGGTGCCTTGGAATTCGGGAGCGAGTTCGGTCTGCATCTCAACTGGAAGGAAAGAGTCGTGTGCGATCGAACACGGCATGGGGATCGAACTCGTGCACCAACGCGTCGTGGATGCGTTGAATGGGCGCACCGAGTGCATCGAAGCGGCGGGGGGCCGTGGCGGCTCCCGCTGCACTCATGAAGAGCGTTGCATGGCCGCCAACGGCGCTGGCCGCCGCGCGGATCTCGCCCACCGCCTCCACCGGCGCGGCGTACCATCGCTGCCCGCCGTGCCATTCCACCAGCGGGCTGCCGGAGAGCGGTAGCGCTGGCGCGGTCTGAGGCACCGACAAGCGCCACAGCGCTTCCGTCGGCGCGCGGAGCATGAACCAGGGCAGGCAATGGTCACGGCAGGCCTGCCAATCGTCGGCGGCGGCTGCAGGGTCGACGCGCTCGCCGCCCAGATGGCCGCACGCCGTCTCTACCGCCGCGACCGCGCCACGCAAGCGCAGCCACAGCGTCCCGCCTCCATCGTCCGTCCAGCGCACGCGCCCGCCTTCCATTGCAATTAGTGAGAAAGCTGCTCCAGCGACTGCCCCTTGGTCTCAATGCCGAACAGCACCACCACGATGGCTGCCGCGACGAAGCATGCAGCGCCAAGGGAAAAGACACCCGCCTGTCCGGCGACCGGCAAGACGATGCCGACGATGTAAGGCCCAATGAGTGAGCCGATGCGACCGATGGAGGATGCGAAGCCCGCGCCAGTTGCACGAGATCGCGTTGGATACAACTCAGGCGTGTACGCGTAAAGAACCGACCACATGCCGAACATGAAGAACTGCATGCACAGACCGGCAGAAATCAACTGGGCAATCGGGGCCTGAGTCGCGGCAGCTTGTCCGTACATGTATGCTGCGGCCGCACTTCCGACGAGCATAAGGACGCAGGTCGGCTTGCGCCCCCATTTCTCCAAGAGCCATGCGGAGAAGATGAAGCCTGGAATGCCTGCAACAGAAATGTAGACTGTATAGAGAACTGACTTGGTCACTTCATACCCGGCTTGTTGAAGCAAGGCACCCAACCAAGTCGTCAGCCCGTAATACCCAAGCAAAGCAAACAGCCACAAAGCCCACAACATGGCTGTGCGTTTTGCGTAAACGCCTTTCCAGAGTTCCGCGAACGCAGCGCCGCGACCGACCGCGCTCTCTGATGCCATGCCCGGCTGCACCGCGGGCAGAGACTTCATTCCGGACGCACGAAGCACCTTTTGTTCGAAGCCACTCATGACGGTGTCCGCGACATCGTGCCGGCCCGCGTCTTCAAGCCACCGGGGAGACTCCGGGATGTTGCGTCGAACAACAAAGACGAAGACGGACGGAACAGCGAGGGCGATAAAGATGCCACGCCATCCAATGACCGGCAAAAAGAAATAGGCCGCCACCCCTGCTGCAATGAAGCCGATGGGCCAGAACCCTTCGAGGATCGCAACATACCTGCCCCGGCTCTTCGCGGGAACGATCTCAGAAACCATCGCCAGACCAATGGGAAATTCCATCCCCATTCCAAATCCAAGCAAGACGCGATATGCCATCAGTTCGTTGGCGCTATGCGAGAGACCACACATTAGGCTGCCGACGCCCCAGAAGATCATGCTAAGTTGAAAGACCGGCTTTCGTCCAAACTTATCGGCCAGCATTCCTGCCGTCGCAGCTCCCAGGAACATACCCAAAAAGCTCGAACTTGCCAGAAGGCCCGTTTGCATGGCCGTGAGGCCAAACTCCGTTTTAATCGAACCAAGAACGAAGGTCATGATGCCGAGGTCCATCGAATCGAAGAACCAGGCAGTGGCGATGATGGCAAACAGGCGGCGCTGATAACCCGTCATCGGCAGCCGCTCTAGGCGGCTGCCGATGGTCGCGCGGGAATTCGCGGTGGCCGCTACCGTCGGTATCGAGCCGGAGGGTATCTTGCTGGCGACAGTACTCATGAAATTGTCTATCTATACATCTGATGGGCAACTGATATACTACAAGTATCCTTGTGAGATCGCACTAGGGACGACCCTAGTGCTTTAGCCCTCGATGTATGACTGGACAGGGGCTAGTCCACGGGGACTGCTGGTGATGATCGACAGTGCGCGCAGGGTCTTTGAGATGGTCACGCTCTTGGACTACAGCACGATCGGATGGCTCGGGGCTTGCCGCCGGCTTGGCAGAGGTAGACGATCACCCGGGTTGCTACCAGCTGGCGGATGGATGGTGTCGGTGAGCAGCATCAGCGCGCAGGCGCCGGCTGCGGCCATGGCTGCCCAGCCTTGTCTCAGCGCGTGCAGGAAGGCTAGGCCGATGGCCGACGACAGCATGTGGCCACCGAAGACGTTGCGGGGCCGCGAGAAAGGGGCCGCGGGGAAGCCGAACAACAGCACGCAGGTGGCGCCGAGTGAGCCGAGCACCCAGGCTTTCCCGGTCAGCGCGGCCAGCGCGCCGACGGCGGACAGGGCCATGAAGGCCCCCAGGCCCGCGAGCAAGGTGTCGGCGACCCCACAGCGTCGAGAGCTGCCCGCTTGAACGGTCCCTGGGGGCGATGCGGACACGGCTGGCTTACTTGCTGCCGAAGCGGGCGGCTTCTTCCGAACCCTTCGTGGCGTTGCCTGCGCTGTACGAATGGGCACCCACACCGGCCAGCTTGCCACCCTGCACGATGAGGTATTCATCGCGGATCGGCCGGTTCTCGAAGTAGCACTCCAGGATCTCGCGCGTGCCAGCCGCATAGCGCGCCTGGGCCGACAGGCTGGTGCCCGAGATGTGCGGTGTCATGCCGTGGTGGGGCATGGTACGCCAGGGGTGGTCGGCCGGCGCCGGCTGCGGGAACCACACGTCGCCCGCGTAGCCCGCCAACTGGCCGCTTTCGAGTGCGGCGGCGATCGCATCGCGGTCGCAAAGCTTGCCGCGTGCGGTGTTGATCAGGTAGGCGCCACGCTTGAAGTTCTTCAGCGACTGCGCGTTGACCATGTGCTCGGTCTCGGGATGCAGCGGGCAATTCAGCGTGACGACGTCGCACACCTTGGCCAGGCTTTCCAGGCTCGTGTGGTGGGTCAGGTTCAGTTCCTTCTCCACGGCCTCGGGCAGACGGTGCCGGTCCAGATAGTGCAGCTTCACGTCGAAGGGTTTGAGCAGCCTCAGAACCCGCAGCCCGATGCGGCCGGCCGCCACGGTGCCGACCTGCATGCCTTCGAGGTCGTACGAGCGGGCCACGCAGTCGGCGATGTTCCAGGCGCTGCGTGGCAATCCGGTCGCCGGGGCTCAATGCGCCTTCCTTTGCGAGCCGCACCAGGCGCAAGGTCCCGGGCGGCACGGGCTCGAGCAGTGCCGGTTGGGTGTACGAACCCACGAAGCGGCGGCGGCAGATGTGTCGAGCCGACTCGCGGGTCTGTTCGTCCATCAAATCGCCATAGGAGCGCGCGTCGCCGCTGAGGAGTTCGTCGAGCATGGCTTCGCTGCGCAGTTGCGCATCGGCGTCGAGACGTTCGATCGAGACCTTGGCCCACAGGGGCAGGTACTGGTAGGGCGTCGGTCCCATGTCAGTGGTCCCGCGCCGGTGAGGATTCGACTTGCGGCTGGGCGGGCTCGGCACCGAAGCGGGCCAGCAGCCGGTCGATCTGCGGGATACCGAAATCCCAGGGCTCAAAGCCGCGGCCGTTCGGGCGTATGCCTTCGGCCTGAACCACGCTCAGGGCTTCGACCTTGATCTCGCGCAGCCGGTGCAGCGCTTCATAGACAAGCTGGGCTTCGCTGTCGCCGAGCAGCGCCTCCAGGTTGACGGAGGGCCTGAGCGAGACCGGATCAGGGCGGTCGGGGGATGACGTATTCATGGTGTTCTCCTGTGGTTGAGGGAACACCGTTCTCTGGGAGACGGTGCTCCCAAGGGAAAAAGGACTGGCGGGATGAGCCCGCGCCGGGCAGGTGACGACTGCGACGCCCGGACGAGTCCGGGGGCTTCCTACGCGGAAGTGCGGTGAACCTCCAGTGTGGAGGCTGCGCCAAGCACTGCGGGCCATCCTGGCGAAGCGCCGTTGGCAATCGGCCGGCATGCCGGCCGATTGCCGGTGGCGAATGCGGCAAGGGGATGCCCGCCCGGTCGCAGTTGCGGCGGTCGTGCCCGAGCCTTTCTCGGAATGCATTCACGGTGGCTCGATTCCATGACACCTTCGCTCCCGCACAGGCTACCGACGCGTCACGGTACTTGGCCCCTCGCCTTGGGACCACCGCGTGAGGCCGACGGCTGATTGCAGGCCTGCCGCCGTTCCGCTTGCTGCGCGGCGGGGGCCGCAGGCGGTCGCGCGGGCCGATTGATGGGGAAGGGGGCTACGTCGAAGGAGGCCGCGAGCGGGACAGTGCAGTGGCCAGTGGCAGTTCCAGGCAATCAGAGGCGCACACCCCGGGCTCGGCGGGGGATGAACGATGCGCTGGCCGGTGCAGAACGGCGCGGCTCGGCGCGATCCAGACGCGGTCTTCGTCGACCGCCGCACGCCCATCGACGATCAATGAGTACTCCGCGATCGAGGTCGGCGGCCAGACCAACGCCACCTCGGGCTGTGCAACCAGATTCGCTCGCGTGCGGCGCCCGACTTCGTCGAGCACCAACAGACCGTCCCGGAAACCGGGAACGACTGCAACCGCGTGCGGCGGACCGCCTCCGCGCGTGTCATCAGGTACGCAAACGCGTATCGGGCCATGACGTCGTCCAACGACGGTAGGTCCACAGGAATGCTCATGTCGGGCCCATTCCTCTCTGAACTCGTTTAGGTTGCCATCCAAGCAAAGTTCAGAGTGTGCGCCGATTCGTTTGAAAGTCGGCGTGGTCCGGGCCGGCCCCGGGGGTTGAAGCGGGACGCTTCGGCGGGACTATGAAGGCTCCCCCTACAAGGAGCGCCGATGACGACCAGTCCCCAAGACAGCCCTCACTCGCCGCAGCAGGGTCGCGCGGCTTTCATCTGCACGGACGTTCACAGGTTCTCGGCAGGTCAGGATGCCGGCCCTGTTGCGCAGACCTGCCGGGCGGTGCTCGATGGCTACGGTTCCGGGCTGTCGCCACTGGACGCCCGAATGTTGGGCCGGTTGGTGCGGCTCGGTGATCTGATTCCCGAGATCCTCGCCAACGAGGCCCGGCTGATGATCGCCTTCGGCGCGCTGCGGCAGGTCCAGGTCGCATTCGACAACGCCGAGAACCGCGACACCGAACGCCAGCCGCAGTCCTCGGTCGCGCTGCAGGCGGTGTACCGGCTGCTGGGGCTGACGTGGCCCGCCCAGTCCTGAGCCACTCCGGCGAGCAACTGGCGCTGTTCGGTGGATGCCAGCGGTGGCGGCTGGGCCAGGAGCGCTACCGGCCGGCGGGCGAACCCTTTGATCCGGGCCGCTACGGTGCCGAGCCCATCGGCTTTGCGAAGGCCCGATGCTTCGTTGTGGACCACCACTACAGTGCGACGATGCCCGTCGCCCGACTGCAGATCGGCCTGCTGCACAAGGCGTCGGCGTGCCGGCCCGAGACGCTGGCGGGAGTGCTGGTGTTCTCGGTGCCCGTGCAGGAGCAGGCAGTACCGGCGTGGCTCGGGCTGCCACCGCGGCTGGGCATCGAGATCGGCAGGCTGGTGCTACTCGATGCCGTGCCCGGCAATGGCGAGTCCTGGTTTCTCGGGCGCTGCTTCCGGCTGCTGCGCCAGCTGCTGCCCGAAGTGCGGGGCGTGCTGTCGTACTGCGATCCGCTGGAACGTCGCGACGCCCAGGGGCGCGTTGTCAAGCGCGGACACATCGGCACCGTCTACAAGGCCTTCAACGGGCGCTATGCGGGCCGGTCAGCGGCTCGCACGCTGCTGCTGGCGCCGGACGGGCGCAGCGTCAACGAGCGCACGCTGTCCAAGATCCGGCGCGGCGAACAGGGAGCGGGCTACGCGGTCCGGCAGTTGCAGGCGCTGGGCGCGCCGGCGCCGTTCCCTGGGGAGGACGGTTCGGCGTACGTCACGCGTGCGCTCGACGAAGGCGGTTTCCGCAAGCTGCGGCACCCGGGCAATCTGACGTTTACCTGGTCGGGCCGCGGCGGACGCTTGGTTTCGTGAGTAGGCCACGGCACTGCACGCGGCTCACGCGGTTGCTCGCTGACCGGCCACAGGCCATGCGGCCGGCCCTTTTTACCGCAGAGCTCAGGGGCCCGCGGAAGTGCTGGCACCGATGGTGACGATGCCCAGCCGCTTCTTGGCTTGGGACAGTCCCGGCGCCTTGGACAGCGGCGTGTAGGTGGGGACACCGAACTTCTTGCGCGCGCGGTCGAACACCACGACAGCCCGTTTGTCGTTGAGCTGTTTGGAAACGAACATGAATCCGTCCACGTTCGCGGGATGTGCATGGACGGCCGCACCCCATTGCTGGGACACGTCGTAAGGATGCTCGGCCGAGAGGCTGTTGTCCCCGCCGATGCGCTTCAGATGCGGGCCCGTTAGGTCGGCGAGTCTCAGCACGCCGTTGTCGTCGCCTGCGGCGAAGGTCACCAGGTAGCGCGCGTCAATGTCTTCCTGCCGGATCTTGAACTGGCCCTTCTCGGGCACCTCGTCGTGCAGGACGGTCTCCGCGATGGCCGTGTCCAACTGTCGGCCGCAGTAGCAGGTGCCGAAGCGCTTGCCTGGATCGTCGAACCGGTATGCGGCATGCTTTCCGAAGTAGGGCTCGCCACTATCGTGCCGGCCGACTCTCTTGAGCGACGTGACGCTGACCTCCTTGACCTTCAGGGGCAGTTCGGAGAAATCCGCCGAAGGCGGCTGAAGCGGCACGCGTCAAGCCTCCATCGGCACTTCAGCGAAGGCCGCGGCGACGTCCTTGACCTTGGCGAAGCGACCGGCGGCCAGGGCCTGCAGCGGCGTATCGCCGCCCAGGGAGCCCTTCCGGGTCAGGAAGAACTGCAGCTTGGAGCCGCCTGGCAGGTCGCCGAGTACCTTCGTCACCGCCTCCAAATGCTTGCGGTCATAGGCCGGGTCGCCATAGAAGATCGGGAAGTACCGTTCCGCCTTGTAGGTGAGATAAAAGACGCGGTGGCTTTCTGCGGCCTTCCACACCGCCTGTCGGCTCGCCCACCCCATTAACGCCTGGAATTCGGCGGGCGCCACCAACTGGCCCTTCTTGACCATGGCTTCGGTGGTGTCCATAACCGGGGGCGCAGACGCGCTGGCCGGCCTGGCAGCAGGCTTGGCCGCCGTGGATGCCCGGACCCGCTCGGGGGAGGACGGGAATCCGATGACCACCACCCGCAATGCCCTGACGGTTTCTTCCAGCTCGTCCAAAGCGCCCCGCAGTTCCTTGCGCAGGTCATGTTTCGCGCCCGTGCCACCGACCAGAGGCGCGTTGACGATCTGCACGGCTTGCTTGTTGAACCTGCGAAGGTTGTCGACGAACGCCGGGATGTCGACCTTCTGCTTCGGAAGGTGGCGGGCTGTGGTGCGCATGGAAACCCCCTTGATGGCTCCCATGGTAGAGATCTTTGTCATCCACGTCAACTGCATCAACCACATCAACGACTTTGTCTATGTGTTCTCTTTGCCAGGAAGCCCTAGCGTCGTGCTCCATCTCCCAGGCGCAGTTCTCGTGGTAGGCGAAGCGGTACGGGCCGGGCGACCCGTCGTCCAGGTGGCCCGCCACGATCAGGGCTTCGCCATGGATCGGGGCGTCGCAGAAGCAGCAGCGCTGGCGAGGCGGCGCCAAGCGCAGCGCGCGAGAAGTTTCGACCAGGTCGACGTCGCACATGGGCGCATTGTCGCGCGGCGTCAGCATGCGCAACCGTGCACGTTGATGCGGCGCACCTGCTGCCTATCCTGGCATCAGGAGGCACCCCGTGCAACAGATCGAACTGCCAGGGCTCGCGTTGGCCGAGCCCCAGGCCCTACGACGCTTTCCCTCAGCGTCCGGCCAGCGCTTCGGCATCGCCTGCGATCCGCAGGTTGACCTGGCGCTGGCAGGCCACGCGCCGGTCTACGTCGGGGTCAGCGGCGGCAAGGACAGCCAGGCCCTGGCCTACCGCGTGCAGACCCATCTTGACCACATTGGCCATGCGGGTCCCCGTGCGTTGATCCACAGCGATCTTGGTCGCATCGAATGGCGCGATTCAGCGCCCGTCTGTGCGCGGCTGGCCGAGCGCCTTAATTGGGAACTGCTGACCGTGCGCCGGCCGGCCGGCGACATGCTCGACCGCTGGCTGTCGCGATGGGCCGCCAACGTGGAGCGCTACCGCACGCTGTCGTGCGTGAAGCTCATGATGCCGTGGAGTTCCGCGTCCCATCGCTTCTGCACATCTGAGCTCAAATCTCAAATAATTTCGCGCGCAATCCGTGCCCGCCATCCTGTCGGTCCGGTGGTGTCGGCGGTCGGGCTGCGCTGGGACGAAAGCCCCCGCGCGCAGGCGCCAGCCGGTGGCCAAGCCCGACGCCGGCCTGACCCGCGTCCGCGGTGTCGGGCTGGCTTGGCATGCGGTCATCCACTGGTCTCGCCAGGACGTGCTGGACTACATCGCGCAACGAGGCGGTGTGCTGCACGAGGCCTATCGCATCTACGGCAGCAGCCGCGTGTCCTGTGCGTTCTGTGTCCTGGCGTCCCGTGGCGACCTGCAGGCGGCGGCGCGCTGCGAGGACAACGCAGTGATTTACCGCGAACTGGTTCGCCTGGAAGTCCGCAGCACCTTTTCATTCCAGAGTGGGCAATGGCTGGCCGACATAGCGCCTGGGCTGCTCGACGCCCCGCTGCGCGCCCAGGTGGAAGAATCCAAGGAGCGCGCTGCGCGGCGGAAGGCGGCCGAGATGGAGATTCCCGCGCACTTGCTCTACGAGGCGGGGTGGCCGGTCTGCATGCCGACGGCCTCCGAAGCCCGGCATCTCGCATCGGTGCGCCGGCGAGTCGCGGAGGCCGTGGGTATCTCGGCCGACTGCCTCGACGGCGATGCCGTCAGTGCGCGCTATGAAGCTCTGATGTCGCAGTGCGACCAGCGTCGGGCCGCTTGAGGCTTCAGTTCAGGTGCTGATGCACCAGCCGCCGGAATTCGGGGCGCAGCGAGGCATCGGCAACTTCCAACAGTGCGTTCCGCCGCCCGTCGTGCCACCGCAGTTCGCCCCGCTGTCCGTCGAGCGCCAGCACGGCGCCGTCGAACACTCGCAGCGTCGGCGTGCCTTCATTGACTGGGTGCAGCAGCGTCACCCAGTTGGGCTCGATCCAGAGCCAGCGGCGTTCGCCTGGCGGCATGTCCGGGTGCGCCAGCTCGATCTCGGCGAGGCTGCCCTGTGCGGAATCGAACAGATGGAGCGTGGCGAAGTGGACGGGCATGGCAACGGAAAACGGCGCGACGATGGCCGTATTGTCCCCTCCAGCGTGCCGTGTCGCTGCGCGCGCGGCCGCTTGTTTGTCACCCTTGAAGCGTCCGGATGCGGTGAGACGCTGTGCGCATGCTCAGCGACGAAGAGAAGACCCGGATGCAGACCTGCCTGCGTACTCTGCGCGAGGCCGTGCCGGGCTTCGCCAGCCGCCGCGCGCAGTTGGTGATGATGGCCGAGGTGGCCCATGTCCTCGGCACGCTGGGCGACGGCAGGGAGGGACTGGCCGAGGCCAGCCATCGCATCGCGGTCATTGAGGCCGGCACGGGCACCGGCAAGACCCTGGGCTACCTGCTGCCGGCCATCGTGCTGGCGCGCTCGCGCGGACTGCGCGTCGTCGTGTCCTCTTCGACCGTCGCGCTGCAGGAGCAACTCATGGCCAAGGATTTGCCGGCCCTGCAGCGGCACCTGCCGGTGACGTTCAGCTGTGCGCTGGTGAAGGGGCGGCGGCGCTACGTCTGCCCGGCCAAGCTGCTGCGCCTGGATGCGCAACGGCCCGTAGTGACCCTGGAGGGCGAGGTGTCGACCAGCGGGGCACGAACGCCAGCGACCCAGCCGGTCCGGCTGGAAGGCAGGCTCGCGCAGGCGTTTGCGCGGGGCACTTGGTCGGGCGACCGCGACGACTGGTGCGACCCGATCCCCGCAGGGCTCTGGCACCGACTCAGCACCGACAGCGACGGCTGCCTGGGAGCGCGGTGCGAGGAGTTCGGGCGCTGTCCATTCCAGGCCGCTCGCCAGCGCGTCAAGGACGCAGACGTCGTCGTCGCCAACCATGACCTGCTGCTGGCCGCCCTGGACATGGAGCCCGGTGCCCTGTTACCGGATCCGGCCCGAACGCTGTTCGTGCTCGACGAAGCTCATGGCCTGCCCGCCAGGGCGGCGGCGCGGGGCGCCTCTCGCCACGCGGTGCTTGGCGCCTTGCGCTGGATCGAAGAGGCTACGGTGGTGGCTGATCAGGCAGGTCAGAGCCTGCGGCTGGATGCGGCCCTGGCGGCGGCGGCCGACGAACACGGCCAGCGCCTGTTCAGCGCACTGGAAGGTTTGCACGCGGCCTTGGCCACGCACTGCGGGGTGGGCGAGCCGAGCCAGGTGCACCGCTTTGTGCACGGCCCGCTTCCGCCCGATGTTGCCGACTCTGGCCGCCGCATACACGGCGCGGCGCTCGGATTGCGAGAGGCGCTGGGTGCCCTGCGCACTTCCGCGCTCGAACAGGCGCGCCAAGATGCGGTCGCCGCCCAGCCGCATGTCGCTGCGCTCGGGGCGTGTCTGGGCAGCGCCGAGCACTTGGCCGCCACCTGGGACCGCATGCTGCAACCGTTCTCGCACAGCGACCTGCCGATCGCCCGCTGGATCGAGCGCGGCTGCAAGGAGGGCAGGGCGGGCCGGCCGACGGAGTTCCACGTGTGCGCGGCGCCGATCGGCGGCGGCGAGCGCCTGCGCGCGCTGCTGTGGGACCGTGCCGGCGCGGCCCTTCTGACTTCGGCTACGCTGCAAGCCTGCGGCTCCTTCAACCTCTTCATGGAAGAGGCTGGCCTGAAGGCATGGGACGGGGTCCGCGCGATCAGCCTGCCTTCGCCGTTCGACCATGCGACTCAGGCGGAGCTGCACCTGCCGCGCATGCGCTCTCATCCGCGCGATGCCCAGGCGCACACCGACGAGGTGGCGGTCATGCTGCCCGCGCTGCTCGAGGCGCAACCCGGGGCGCTGGTCCTGTTCGCATCGGCCTGGCAGATGCAGCAGGTCGCGCAGGCGCTACCGGCCGCGCTGCGCGAGCAGGTTCTCGTGCAGGGAAGTACGTCCAAGCGCGAACTGCTGACGCGCCACAAGGCCCGTATCGACCAAGGTCAGCGCTCGGTCCTTTTCGGACTGGCCAGCCTCTCTGAGGGCGTGGACCTGCCCGGTGCCTACTGCACGCACCTGGTGGTGGCCAAGCTGCCGTTCGCGGTGCCCGATGACCCGGTCGAGCAGACACGCCGGGAGTGGATCGAGTCGCAGGGGCGGTCGGCCTTCCATGAGCGCAGCGTGCCGGAGGTCGGGATCCGGCTGGCGCAGGCGGTGGGCCGGCTGCTGCGCACACCCCAGGACCACGGCCGCGTGACGGTGCTGGATCCGCGGCTGGCAGGCACGGCGTGGGGCCGGCGACTGCTGCAGGGGCTGCCGCCGTTCCGGCGTGTGCGGGGTGCGGCTCCCGGCGTGCCATCCGACGTGGCAGCGGACGCGCGTTCGGCCGCCTGACGGCGCCAGCGGCGGCAGTTGAAGGTGCGTCGCAGGGGGAGATCCTGGGTGGACCAACACCGATCCACCATGAACACCCTACCTGTCCATTTCGCATCGCTGCGTGCGATAACGCCCGAAGCACAGGCACTCGCCGCGATGCAGGCCGTGCTGCGCGACGGCCACCCCTTGGCCGTTGCATACTCGGGAGGCAAGGACAGCAGTGTGCTCGCCAACCTCGCACTGACGGCTGCACTGGCCGCACACGGCGAGGGCCAGCGTGCGCTGCTCGTCATCACCCACGCCGACGTGGGCGCTGTGGAGAACCCCGAGATCCGCGCCCTGGTGCGCGGCGAGCTCCAGCACATGCAGCGCTTTGCGCAGGCACGCGGGCTGGACCTGCGGCGGACGCGGCGTGGATGCATCGATCGAGGCGCTGGGGACGCAGGCCACGTTCGAATCGGCCCTGCGCGTGCTCAAGCCGGGAGGGACGCTCTCCAGCCTGGGCGTGTATTCCAGCGATCTGACCATCCCGCTGTCTGCCTTCGCTGCGGGCCTGGGCGATCACAGGATCGTGACGGCGCTGTGCCCCGGGGGGAAGGAGCGCATGCGCCGGTTGATGAACGTCCTGGCCTCCGGGCGAGTCGACCTCGGTGTGATGGTCACCCATCACTACAAGCTGGAGGACATCGTGGCCGCCTACGACCTGTTCGCGCACCAGCGCGATGGTGTTCTGAAAATCGCCATCAATCCTTGAGGCCAGTGCCCGCCGGCGTCGCGCGCGTGGTGGCGTTGCTTGCGGCGCCGCATCCGAACCGCTGATCAGTGCGGGAGCCGGTTCGGGAGCTGCACGGAAGCAATAGCGCGTCCTCTCCCTGACGCGCTCCCCATGGTTCGTCCTTGAAGCCTTTGCGCGGCCCGCAACGATGGCGCATGGCTTCAAGGAGAACCGACCATGACGACCCATCTCACGGCGATGGCCACTGCGTTGGCCGTGCGCAATGCCTGCGCGCGCCAGATCGACGGACACCGCGCCCTCGACAAACTCGACCTGGACGCGATCGTGCGCCGGGTGACTCTTTCGGCTGCGCGATATCGGCCTTGTGCGGATGACGTGTTCGACGGCATTGCGCAGGCGATCCAGGCGCAGAGCCATTGCACGCCCCTTCAGGCCTTCTCGCAGGTGCTGCGCATGGTGGACCCGGCGCGACCGTTCGACTACTCACCTTGGGGGCACGGCGGCTGGTATGTGAGTGGGGTTCGCTATCCGAGCGGTGCCTGTGGCTGCGTCAGCCGCAACTACCCCGACAAGAAGTGGCGCATCGTGTGCGACCGCCGCAGGGGCGACTTGAATGCCCCCGGGGATGTGACCTTTCGCTCGCGGGACGAGGCGGCACGCGCCGAACAGGTGCTGGCGCTGCAAGCCTGGGTGGAGCTGATCCGTCCCTCGACGGAGGGGAACGGCCATGGGACTTGAACACGCTGACCTCGGCGGGAGCATGGGTGCATCCCACCCGATACAGCCAGGAGGCACCGTGACCCCAACCACCCAACCGACCCTGCCGATCCGCCGGATCGTGCAGGGCAAGAACCCCCGCGAATACTTCGATCCCGACGAGATGGCCGAACTGGAGGAGGGCATCCGCGCGGTCGGGGTGCTCGAACCCATCGTCGTGCGGCCCGTGCAGGGCACCGACCTCTACGAGATCATCGCTGGTGAGCGCCGCTGGCGCGCCGCCAAGAACGTCTTCGGCGACGACTACGACATGCCGGTGGTCATCAAGGACGCCAGCGACGAGACGGCCGAGGCGATGTCTGTGATCGAGAACTACCACCGCGCCGCCATGTCCCCGGCCGAGGAAGCCCGCGCCGCGCAACGCCAGTTGATGCGCCAGCGCGGGGACAAGGAAGAAGCCGCCCGCCTGATGGGCTGGTCGCCCGAGGTGCTGGAGCGCCGGCTGGCGCTGATGGCCTGCACGCCCACGGTGCTCAAGGCGCTGACCACGCGCAGCATCCAGCTTGGCCACGCCGAACTGCTCTCGGGCATCCCCCCGGAGAAGCAGGACAGCGTGCTGGCCGGTGTGCTGGCGCAGAAGGTGCCGGTGGCCGTGCTCAAGGCCCAACTCGGCCGCTTCGCACGGCGGCTGGCCGACGCGATCTTCGACACGGCGCAGTGCAGCGGCTGCGCGCACAACTCGGCGCGGCAGGCGGGGCTCTTTGCGGAGTCCCTGGGCGAGGGCTACTGCCAGCATCCGAGCCACTTCGAGGAACTGACGCTGCAAGCCGTCCAGGCCCGCGCCGATGCGCTGCGCGACGAGTACCCGGTGATCCGCATCGTGAAGGTGTCGGACGGCTTCACGCCGCTGCCGCTCACCGCCGAGGGCGAACTGGGGGTCGGCGCGCCGCAGTACACGTCGTGCCAGGGGTGCCAGTCTTTCGGCTGCACCGTCTCGGCGATGCCCGGCAGCTACGGCGAGGTCAGCCGCTCCCTGTGCTTCGACGCCGCGTGCAACAGCCAGAAGGTGGCCCTGTGGCGCAAGGCCCAGCGCGATGCGCAGGCGGCGGTGGGCGAGGCGGCAGGCAAGGGCGCGAAGCAGTCCGCCGCTAAGGTGTCCGGCAAAGCGGGCCAGAAGGGCAAGGCTGGAAGCAATGCCGCAAACAAGGCCGTTGCAGCATCGGCCCCCACGAACCAGACCCCGCAGCGCGTGGTCGCGCATCGCCTGACCGAGTGGCGCAAGTGGCTGGCCAAGGTGTTGATTTCCGCGCAATCCTGACCCCGGCTTTTCATCCAATATTGACCCCACCTGTTTGGGTGTAGCCGGGCTACGCGTCTGTGGATAAGTCTACTGTTTGTGCGTTCGTTTCTCCTTTCTCAATGACTTCCGGCAGGGCCGTCCTGGGCCGCCTTTTCTGAACGGTCTTGGGTGCTGCGCTGGAGTGCTTGAACCGCCAGCTCTCGTTGCCGGTCTCCACGATGTGGCAGTGGTGGGTGAGGCGATCGAGCAGCGCGGTGGTCATCTTGGCGTCGCCAAATACCTGACTCCATTCCCCGAAGCTGAGGTTGGTGGTGATCAGCACGCTGGTTCGCTCGTAGAGCTTGGAGAGCAGGTGGAACAGCAGCGCTCCACCGGCCTGGCTGAACGGCAGGTAGCCCAGCTCATCCAGGATCACCAGGTCCATGTAGACCAGCCGGTGGGCCAGCTGTCCGGCCTTGCCCTGGCTCTTCTCCAGCTCCAGCGCGTTGACCA
>Ga0209066_10004158_pt1 | contig 15980 bp, 8 predicted proteins | sample All_14_2_FD_187198 | JGI IMG/M metagenome (GOLD analysis project Ga0209066, IMG submission 187198) | Freshwater microbial communities in response to fracking from Pennsylvania, USA - Allegheny Zone_MetaG_DW_15 (SPAdes) (version 2) ...
AGGGCCAGAACTGGGGTCTGTCAAAGCATTCCGTCTGGGTCAAGGACGGTTGTCGCGCGGTGTTCGCGCGACAGGACGATGATCAGGACGACTATCAGCCGCCGGTGTCTACCGCCGGTGCCTCCGATAGCGAATTCAACAGCCATGGCCGTGCTCCCGCCGCCGCCTTCGACGGCTGCAATGAATACTCCGGTCAGGACCGCGATGGTGAGGTCGTGTCACAAAACGCGATGAAGCCGGGCTGGTGGGAAATCATCCTGCGCTGGGATAGCACCCGTTACGTCTGCAATGTCAGCAGCGGCGGCAAGGTGGACTCGTTCGAAGAGCTTCGCTGAGCCCCAAGAGCGACCTCGCCAACCCTACCCAGTCGTTGAGCCGTCGCACTGCTGTGCCAGCGCGACGGCGGTGTTTTCAGGAGATCAGGCATGTGCAGTCGATTCATGGGTCTGCTGATGAGAGCGTTGTTCGTCGCCTGCATCGCAGTCGGCATGACGCCGACGGATGCCTCGGAAGAGACGCCCGCCGCGTTTGCCAAGCTGACCGCGGGTGCGCGCGTCGGTGGCTCGGGTCCGCTTCGCGTTTTCCAGACGGCCGACAGTACCTTGCTGTCCTTGCCAAGTGAACTGCAGGGGCGCTTGCTGTTCTGGTCGGTCGAAGCGGCACGCTTCCCTGTTTCCACGGTCGCTTACGACGGCAATGAGGTGGCGACGGCGGTCGTGGAACTGGAGCGCCAAGGCGCGCGTCTACTGGTCCGAGACCGCAGCCCGGGCTACGAAAAGCGGTCGGCCAGCGGCATCCCGGACGACCAGGCAATGAGCTTCGACCCACGGCGCAGCAGCGCGCCGATTGACCGCGCCATCGATGCAGCGGCGCTGGGTCCGATCATCGCCGTGTTTCCCATCCTCGCCGAAGCTGAAGGGCGCTGGCTGGTGGATTTGACCGCCACGTTTTCCAACGATATCGATGGCCTCAGTGCCGTCGATCACATTCTGCAGTCGGGCCTGGTACCTGCGCCCATCGGCCTTACAGTTGATGCGAGCCGTTCTTTCATTGCAGACATCGACGCCTACCCAACCAATCTGCATGTGCGCTCACAACTGACGTTTCGCGCGGCCGATCCCGGTGCACCGCAGCGAGGATTCAAACCGATCACCATCGAGTTGGGCCACTCATTGGTCTTGCTGCCGGAACAGCCGATGGCAGCGCGGCGATACGATGATCGGGTCGGCTTCATCTTCAGCAACTTCACCGAGTTCGAAACACGCGACGGGCGTGCAGCGAGCGGACCGCTGGAAGGTGTCATCCATCGCCATCGGTTGGAAAAGCGTGACCCCTCGGCGGCGGTCAGTGAACCGATCAAGCCGATCATCTTCTACATCGGCCCAGGTGTTCCCGAACGATGGCGCCCGTACCTGAAAGCAGGTGTCGAAATGTGGCAACCCGCATTCGAAAAGGCCGGGTTCCGCAACGCCATCCTCGCTCTGGATGCCCCGACACCCGAGCAGGACCCGGATTGGAGCCCGGAAGACGCGCGTTACAACGTGATTCGCTGGTTGCCACAACCCTTCACCAATGCCATGGGTCCCAGTGTGATCGACCCGCGTTCCGGCGAAATCCTGTTTGCCCATGTGATGATCTGGCCGCAGGTGCTGGAGTATTTCTCGAACTACTACTGGTTGATGGCCTATGGAATCGATCCCGAGGTCAAGGGCCTGCCCTTGTCCGAGGCCAAACAGGGGCAACTGTTGCAGTACATCGTCGCGCATGAGATCGGGCATTCCATCGGATTGCGGCATAACCATCTCGCCTCGACAGCCTATGCCGTGGGCGATCTGCGTGACCCGGCGTTCGCCAATGTGCACGGACCCAATGCGTCCATCATGGCCTACGGTCGTTTCAATCAAGCGGCTCAGCCTGGGGATGGGGTGACGCGTGTCGAGGCGGTGATTGGACCCTACGATGAGTTCGCCATCCAGTGGGGTTACGCACGGCATGGCGACACGATGGCTGCCGAGCAGGTTGAGCTGGACCGGCTGGCTGCCGCATCGGTTGCGGACCCCCTGCGGCGCTGGGCTGCGGGAGAGGCAGGTTTTGAAGATCGCTGGGCATTCGATCCTCGAGTGCAGATGGAGAACGTGGGTTCCGAGCGTACCGAGGCAACCCGACTGGCCTTGCGCAAGCTGGTGTTCGCCGCGCAGTCGATGGACACGGAGATTGCAGATCCCAAGCTGTTCCGCGCGGTCTACACGCAGGCTATCGGACACGTTGACCGCTACCTCGGCAGTGTCCTGTCACTGGTCGGCGGACAGCTCAGCGGCGCAGCGGGCGCAGGTCGCCCGACCTTTGTTGCGAAGGCCGAGCAACGCGAGGCGATCGCGTTCTTGCTGGACGAAGGTCCGCGAATGGTTGATGCCTACCTGGCGCCGGGTCTACTGGCCAAAGGTGACTCGTTCGCGGGTGATCGTCTTCTGGACAATCGGCGGGCGCGCTATGTCCGGGAGTTGTTGTCCGGACCTCTGCTGGCACGCGTGCAAACCCAGCACGTGATTGATCCAACCCAACTCGGCGTGATCGAGATGCTCGATGAAATTGATGCCGCAGTATGGGGAGACCTCGACGACTTGCCGGCATGGAAGCGACTCCAGCAGGCCATCTACCTGGACATGCTGATGGCGGCCTTGAACCCGCAGTCCGATCCGAGTGCGTCGACCCGTGCGGCCCAGCTCAGCGCACAGTTTTATTCTCCCGGCTATATCGCCAATCAACTGGCGCGAAGTGCCGACAGTGCCCTGCCTGGGCACGCTCTGGAGGCACTGCCAACGCTAAAGGCGCGTCTGCAAAAGGCAGCGAAACACGAGGCTGACGTCGACGTGCGTTTACATCTGCTGGCGATGGCGCAGCGGATCGAAAGGTTGGTGCAGCCAGAGAAGGCCTGAAGTGTCACTCCGGTGGACATGTTGAAAAGCATGGTCGAGGTGTCTTTGGTGCTCAATTCGGCGGAGGGTCACGTCCATGTCCTTGAATGCCCAGCCGTGGATAATGGGCGGCATGAGCGACCATTCCCACCCTAGCGATGGTTCCCACCTTCATCGTTGGCACATCCTCATCGTCGACGATCACCCCATTGTCCGCATGGGTCTCGCCGCGCTGATCGATGCCGAGCCGGATATGCGAGTGGTGGCGCATGCGGAGGATGTGCGAGGCGCCATCGAGGCGATGGAACGGCAGCCGCTTGACCTGATCGTCATCGATCTCTCGCTGCGTGAGTCCAGTGGCTTGGATTTGCTGAAGGAGGTGGTCCGTCGTGGACTGCGTGCCATGGTGGTTTCCATGCAGGACGCGCCGACCTGGGCGGAGCGCGCACTCGCTGCAGGTGCCCGCGGCTACGTGCACAAGAGTGAAGCCGGACGCAACATCGTGCAGGCGATCCGCAAGGTACGTTCGGGGCGTTTGTATGTGAGTGATCCGGTCTCTCAGGTCTTGCTGGAGCGCCGGCTCAGCAATGGCCGTGGCGATGACGAGGGTGACGTACCGCAGGTGGAGCGACTGACCGATCGCGAACTCGAAGTGCTGTCGCGTATCGGCAAAGGACTGACCACCACACAAATCAGTGCCGAGTTACAGGTCAGTCCCAAGACCGTGCAGACCTACCGCGATCGCATCAAGCGCAAGCTGGCCTTGGACAATGCCGCCGAACTGTCGGCCGAAGCAGCGCGCTGGGTGACTCAGCGCGGCTGATCAATCGGCCAGTGGCAGTGCAACGCTGATGCACGTTCCTTCGCCCAATAAACTTTCAATCTGTAGTTGTGCACCCGCCAGGCGGGCGCGCTCTCGCATGCTCGCCAAGCCGATGCCAGGCCCGGCGAACCTGTTTGCAGACTCGAAGCCTCGGCCGAAATCACGGACTTCGATGTCGACGCCGGATCGCGAGCCTCGGATCGATACGATTGCCGATTCGCTTCCCGAATGGTTCCGTGCATTGCGCAGGGCTTCCTGTACGATCCGGTAGGCCGACAGGCTGCGCTCACGACCCAGCTCCGGCACGTCGCCAGCACAATCAAATTCGATTGCAAATCCGGTGCGCAGGCTGAAGTTCCTGCACTCGGTGCGCAACGCGTCAACCAGCCCCAATGCCTCCAACGCGGCGGGATGCAGTTCCCGCGACAACGCCTGTACGTCGTTCGCCAGATGTTCGAGTGCCATGGCCAGCTCGTTCATTTGCACACTCGCGCTGCTCTCGCCAGAGCGTTGGAGACCTTGCAGAGTGCTCCATGCCAGCATGGCAAGGCCGGCCAGCCGCTGGGTGATGTCGTCGTGGATCTCTCGCGCCAGCCGGCGTCGCTCATCTTCCTGTGCGTTCAAGACCTGACCCGCGAGGTGGCGCGCCTCTTCGCGACTTTCCCGCAAGCGCCACTCGGCACGTTTGTAGTCGGTGATGTCGATGGCGGTGGTAATGATGTGCTCCACAACTTGCCCATCGTCGGATTTGGCGGGTCGCTTGATGACCTTGAACCACCGCGAGCTGTCGTCCGCCAGCCGTAACTCGAGTTCTTCGATCACATGCTCCTGGCCGTCACTCAGCACAGCCTTGTCGAGAGCGGCGAGTCTTTGCGCTGGAACTGACGGTGACGCCTCCATCAAGCCACCGTGGTGCTCGCGAGCCTTGGTAGAGGCTGCAATCACCTGTCGAGCGGCGTGATTGCTCAGGGCAATGTCACCGCTGCGCGTGCGAACGAAGATTGGATATGGACTGGTTTCGACGACATCGCGGAGAAACTCGCGAGCCTTTGCCAACGAGTCCGCATGTCGCTTGCCGAGGCGAAGTCGCCAAGTGACCAGGACGCCGGCGAACGAGAGCAGCAGGGCTGCTGCCGACCACTGCAGATTGCGACGCAGCCACCACGGACTGGCAACCACCACCTCCGGCATCCCACTGGCGGAAATCCAGTCTTGTCCGGGCATGCGGGCTTGCAGCTCGAATTGGTACTTGCCCGGAGGAATGCGGCTGTAGCGCGCCTCATTGCTCGTGGTCGAGACGACCCACTGCTCGTCCAGTCCACGCAATCGGTGGCGGAACTGGATCGAATCGGGACGCAACATTTCGACCGCAGAGTAGTGCACGAGAAGGGATCGCTCGTCTTCGGCGAGCCGGAAGCGCCCCTCTTCCAACGGCAATTCGCGAGTTCCCGCCCACGCAGCGCGAACGTAGAGGTTCGCAGGCAGCAAGCTCGGCGAGGAAACCTGATCGGGATCGACCACCGCCATTCCCCGTCGGCTGGGCAGGATCACACGGCTGTCTGGAAGACGAGCAAGCGCGGGATACCCCCATCCATTGGTTTCACCATCCAGCAGGCCATCACGACGATCAAAGTGTTCGATCGGCAAATCCGTCCGACCATTGGTTTGCCAGTGATCGAGGTCCCGCAGGCGAACGCGCGCAATGCCTTCGTCTCCAGACATCCACAGATGCGAATCAGCGTCCAGCCAAAGCGCATGGATCGGCCAGAAATTCAGTCCACTGTCGTAGTCGTAGGTCTTCCGTTGGCCATCTCTCAGATGCACCAGCCCCAAGGCCCCTGCAGCCACCCACAAATCGCCCTGGTCAGACTCCACCATCGCGCTCACGTAGTCGCGCTCGACATCACCGAGTGTGATCCGCTGCCAATGCGTGTTCTGCAGGCGGTACAGACCCTCGGCACCACCTACCAACAGATCGCCTGAGCGACTGCGTTGGATGAAGCGCACGGTCTTCAGTGGCAGACCGCGTCTGGAGTCGTGACGGACAGGACCTGCCGCACTGAGTTCAACCAGCGGATGCATGCGGTCACTCAACCAAAGCGTGCCGGGCTGCTGTGGGTCGGCATACAGCACCTGGATCGCTTCAGACCAAGCCTGTCCCTGCGGTCCGGTTGGATGCACATGCCCATCGCTCAACCAGGCCAATCCCTTCTCGCCACCGATCCAGATGGCACCTGGCGTCGTGCTATCGAAGGCGAGTGCCCAGACAGTCGGTCCTGGCAACCCGTCGTGTTCGGTCCATTGCTGCAACGGTCGACCGTCCAGATCGGTCCGCAGAAGTCCATCGCGGAAGCTGCCGACCCACAGGTTCGTGCCATCCGAAAGCACGCCCGTGGCGCCAGTCTTGATCAGCCCCTCCTGCACGCCGATTGATCGCACCGGACCTGAGCGCAGGCGCGTTAGTCCGCCGGAAAACGTACCGACCCACAGGTCACCTCGCCGGTCGGTCAGAAAGGCGCGAACGCGCCAATCGTCCAGGCCTGGCCCGAGCGGGCGCAAATCCAGCTCGCCACGTGACCAACGCATCAAGCCCTGTGGGCCACCAATCAATAGTCGTTGCTCGCTATCGAGAAACAACTTGCCGACGCTGGCTGCGGGCGTGATCAATTGCCAATCCGATGTGTCAACGCCCTCACGTGTCCAGACTCCATTTCGACAGGATGTGAACTGGCGCCCCCGTTGATCCATGGCAAAGCCATAGGCAACACAATCCGGCGCGTCCGCTGACATCTGCCATTGGCCGTCAACGAACTTCCATAACCCGGCAAAGTCGCTTCGCACCCAAAGTGCTGACTCGGCGACGTGCAAGGCCGTGATGGCCGCACGCTCTAGAGATGTGCCCTGCGCCGCACGCGCGACGAGCCCATCGTGGTAGCGCCACAGCCCCGCTGTGGTCCCGATCCACAGGGTGTCACCCTGCCATCGCATGTTGAGGACCGAGGCATCCAGATCGGACAACAGGTTTGGGCGAACCGGGTCCAGCGTTTGGCCTTTGAGTCGGCGGATCCCGCCGTACTCCAGGCCGATCAGCAATGCGCCATCGGCATCCAGCGCCAAGGCGGTGACCGGTGTCCTTGGCAAGCCATGCAGATTGCTGGAATTGAAGTGCGTGAACTCCCGTCCGTCAAAACGCGAAAGTCCTTTCACCGTGGCAATCCAGATGAAGCCGTCCGGCGTTTCAACCAGGTCACGCACCCAGTTGGAGCTGAGCCCGTCCTTCTGAAGCCATTGCTGCACACCCAACTGCGAAAGGCTGGGCTCGACCGGTTCTGCGCTTGGCGAAGGGCCAGCAAGCGCAACACCGATGAGTGTGATGACCGCGCAGGCCATCCGGCGAGAAAACCTGTGGACTCCCAACGCGCGCAGTGCCATCGAATGGACTCAACCGGACAATCGATCCTCAGTGTAGAGGTGATTTCGGCGAGACGATGGCTGACCGCAACAACAGGACGACGAGTTCACACTGCGCTATTGCATCTCGGCGGGAATATCCCGATCGCGGCCTGTCTTCGCGGCATGGATGATCCGCTCCGCCATCCGCTCCGCAATCATGATTACCGGCGCATTGGTATTGCCGCCGATCAGGTTCGGCATCACCGAAGCATCGATGACGCGAAGTCCGTCGATGCCGTGGACGCGGCAGTCGGGATCGACGACGGCCATGGCGTCCTTGCCCATGCGACAGGTGCCGATCGGGTGATAAATCGACTCGGCCTTGCGACGGATGAAGTCGACTAGCTCGGCATCGGATTGCGCGCGTTCGCCGGGGAGCAATTCGTGGGCGCGATGGGCATCGAAGGCCGTTTGCGACAACAGTTCGCGCGACAGCTTGACCGCCTCCACCATGCGGGCAAGGTCGATCCCATCGGCATCGCTGAGATAGCGTGCATGGATGCGGATCTTGTCGATCGGATTGGCTGAGCCGAGGCGCAATTCACCGCGACTGCGGGGGCGCAGGTAACAGGCGTGTACGGTGTAGCCCCAGCCCGGAAGGCGGTTGCGACCGTGATCGTCGAGCAGCGCAGGGACGAAGTGGAACTGCAGATCGGGGCGTTCGTCTTCCGCCAGCCGACTGCGCAAAAAGCCGCCGGCTTCGGCGATGTTCGAGGTGCCGGGACCTTGCTTGGTCAAGTAGTACTGCAGGGCGACTGCGACGTCGCTGAGGCGGTCGTAGCTGACTTTGCTGCGCGCCTGGGTGAGTGTGCAGATGTCCAGATGGTCCTGCAGGTTCTGGCCGACGCCGGGCAGGTCGTGCTGTAGCGCGATGCCCTGTGCGCGCAGGTGATCGGCCGGGCCAATTCCCGACAACATCAGCAAGTGCGGTGAATTGAGCGCGCCGCCCGACAGCAGCACCTCGCGTTCGCAGCGGACTTGATGTTCGGCGCCGCGCCAGCGATAGCGCAGGCCAACACAGCGACCGTGCTCGATCAGCAAACCAAGCACTTGGGCACCGGTATGGACCTGCAGGTTCGCGCGTTCGCGCACCGGGCGCAGGTAGGCCTGTGCCGTCGAACAGCGTCTGCCGTCGCGCTGAGTCACCTGATAAAAACCGAAGCCTTCCTGTTGCGCGCCATTGAAATCGGCGTTGCTCGGCCATCCTCGACTGCGTGTGGCAGCCAGAAAGGCGTGCGACAAGGGATTGGTGTAGCGCAGATCGCTGACGCCCAGCGGACCACCGACGCCGTGCGCGGCATCGGCGCCGCGCGTGTTGTCTTCGGCGCGCTTGAAGTAGGGCAGGCAGTTTGCCCAGTCCCATTCGTTGGCGCCGTGTTCGGCCCACTCGTCGTAGTCGCGTTGATGTCCGCGGATGTAGCACATCGCATTGATCGAGCTGGACCCGCCGAGCACGCGGCCACGCGGCCACCAGAGTCGACGTTGCTGCAGTTCGGCTTCGGGTTCGGTGTGGTAGTCCCAGTTGGCGTTCTTTTGTCCCACCAGCTTGGCCAGCCCCGCCGGCATGTGAATGAACGGATGCCAGTCACGCGGACCAGCTTCCAGCAGCAGCACGCGATGGGTTTCGGACAGCCGATTGGCCAGCACGCAACCCGCCGAACCAGCACCAACGATGAGGTAGTCGAACACGAGGACATCCAGCCGTTTGCGCTGCGCGGGGGCGGCAGCGATCCAGGAGCCTGCCGCGCAGGCTCCTAGCCGCATGCTGGAACGCGTCGATAGAGCAATTGCTCGGCCTGCAAGGTCGCGGCCTATCGGTGACTTGCGGTAACGTGCGCGCCAGCCAGGTCGCGGGTCCGTTTTAATGAAGTCTTCCGATGCTCAAGCCTCAGCGTTGCCGCTGACGGGATTTCGCGGCTGGTTGGCCGAACTGGAATCGCCCGCTTTCCTTTGGTCGTTCCTCTACTTCTTTCTGTTGCTGACCGCCTATTACGTGCTGCGGCCGGTGCGTGATGCGCTGGGTTCGACGCAGAATCTGCAGTGGTTGTTCTCCGGCACCTTCATCGTCATGTTGCTGCTGCAGCCGATCTACGGTGCCTTGGTCAGCCGCTTTCCGCGGCGCGTGTTCCTGCCGGTGGTCTATGCGGTCTTCATCGCCTGCCTGGGCTTTTTCTATTGGGCCTTCCATCACGACTTCGCGTGGCGGAGTGCGGCCTTCTTCATCTGGGTCGCGGTGTTCAACCTGTTTGCCGTCAGCGTGTTCTGGAGCTACATGGCGGATGTGTTCCGCAATGAGGATGCGCGACGCCTGTACGGTTACATCGGTGTCGGCGGCACCGTGGGCGGCTTCCTCGGTCCGATCATTACCCGCAGCCTGGTCAATCAGGTCGGCGTCGCCAATCTGCTGTTGGTCTCGGCGAGCCTGCTGACGCTGTGCCTGCTGTGCATCGTCAAACTCGCGCCGTTTGCGCGTGCCCGCGAGATCGAACGCAAGGGGCATGACGATGAGCAAGCCATGGGCGGCAGCATTCTGGCCGGGCTGCGCTTGATCTGGCAGCGGCCCTTGCTGCGCGCCATGGCTGCACTGATGTTCTTCGGCGTTGGCGTGGGTACGCTGCTTTACAACGAACAGGCGGCAATCGCGCGGACTGCCTTCAATACCGCCGAAGCGCGCACCAGCTATTTCGCGATGATCGATCTGGCGATCAACCTGACCACGATCAGCGTGCAGATGCTGCTGACCCGTTATTTGCTAGTGCGTTTCGGCATCGCGCCGCTGTTGCTGATCCCCGCTGGCTTGATTCTTCTGGGTTACTGCATCCTCGCCGCCGCGCCCCTGCCGATGCTGATTGCCGTCGTGCAGGTGTTGACCCGCTCCGGCGAGTTCTCGCTGGCCAAACCGGCGCGCGAAACGGTCTACACCCGTGTGGACCGCGAGTCGCGCTACAAGGCCAAGGCGGTGATCGATACCGTGGTGTATCGCGGTGGCGATCTGGTGTTTGTCTGGACCCACAAGCTGTTGGCCAGTCTGGGTTCGATCAGCGTTTTCATTGGCGGTGCCGTTCTGGCGAGCGGGTTGGCCTTCAGTGCCTGGCAACTGGTTCGCCTGCAGCGCAAACCGCTACCGGAAGAGGCCGCCGCGCCCGGTGCCGATTTGTTGACAGCGCGCCACCCGTGATTCACATCAGTGAAGGAAAATGGCGTGGTTGAGCCATTGGCAAGTGGATTGCATGGCATCCACTCCGATTTCTGAAACGGTTGAATTCACCATGCAGGGCATGGCGGCGCGCAGTCATCAGATGGGCTTCGTTTGCGGCGTCGGTGATCGTGCCTGCGGCATTGATCCGCGGTTGCTGGTGCTTGGGCGTCTGAGTCAGGCGCTCTGGGTGTTCGATGTCGACAATGGACGCATCCACTGGGCCAACGACACCGCGCTCGGGCTTTGGCATGCGACGACGCTGGACGCGCTGCGCGCCCGCGACATGCAGTCCGACATGTCACCGGCCGTCGCGGCGCGTTTGCGCCAGTATCAGCAGGACATCATCGATCACGATGTGAGCTTCAGCGAGGTGTGGACGATCTACCCGCTGGGCGTACCGCACACCTTGCGCCTGGTGTTCAGCGGATTTCCCTTGTCGGATGGCCGCATGGCGCTGCTCTGCGAGGTGCTCGGCGAGCACCGGATCGACCCGGAGAACCTGCGCAGCGCCGACGCGCTGATCCATACACCGGTGATGATCACGCTCTACAACCGGCATGCGCGCGGGCTGTACCGCAATCCGGCAGCGCGGGAATCCTGCTTCGACCTGCTGGAGCGCGGCGTGCGGCGATTTGTCGATCCGCTCGACGCGCGCAGCCTGTTTCAACAGTTGAAGCAGCGCGGCCGTGCGCGTCTGGTCGCGCGGGTACGCACCGCACAGGGTGAGCGATGGCACGATATTTCGGCCCAGCAATGCGTCGATCCGGCTAGCGGGCAGGTGGCCTGTCTGGTCAGCGAGGTGGACATCAGCGATCTCAAGCGGGCGGAAGCGCGTGCGCAATACCTCGCCCATCACGATCCGCTGACCGCGCTGCCGAATCGCCAGTTCGTGCTGCATCGTTACCAGGAACGGCTGGACGCGATCCGCGACCAGGGCAGTGCCGCCGCGCTGATCTTCATCGATCTGGACCGTTTCAAGAACATCAACGATTCACTCGGCCACGCGGCCGGCGACCAGTTGCTGGTGCTGATGGCGGAGCGTTTGCGGGCGGAGCTGCGCGACAAGGATCTGGTGGCCCGTCTTGGCGGTGATGAGTTTCTGGTCCTGATCGAATCGCCGGACATTCGCGAACATGTCGCCCAGCTCGCGCAGCGCTTGCTGCGCGTGTTGGGACGCAGTGTCGAAGTCGCCGATACCGATGTGCAGGTCACCGCGTCATTGGGCATTTGCGTGTTCCCCGACAACGGCCACGATATTCACACGTTGATGCGCCATGCCGATCTGGCGATGTACCGCGCCAAGGACGGTGGCCGTGATCGCATGGCCTGGTTCGATCAGGACATGACGCGCATCGCCAATACGCGGCTGGCACTCGAAAACGAGCTACGCCATGCCTTGCAGCGCAAGCAGTTCGAACTGCACTACCAGCCGGTGCTCGATATTCGCAGCAATGCCGTGGTGGGCGCGGAGGCGCTGTTGCGCTGGAATCGACCCGGCCACGATCAGGTGCCACCGAGCGTCTTCATCCCGATCTGCGAAGAGTGCGGCCTGATGGATGCCATCGGTGATTGGGTGCTGATGGAAGCGGCGCGGCAACAGGTGCGCTGGGCGGAGGCGGGCTGCAGTCTGCGCATTGCCGTCAATCTGTCGGTGATGCAGTTCCAGAGTCCGCATCTGCTGGAGACCTGCCGGGATGTGCTTGGCCAGACCGGCTGCGATGCCGGAAAGATGGAACTGGAAGTCACCGAGTCGATGCTGCTCGGCAATGACGAACGCACCGTCGCCACTCTGGACGGACTGCGTGGATTGGGTTTCCGTCTGGCCATCGACGACTTCGGTACGGGTTACTCCAATCTGGCTTACCTGCAGCGCTATCCCTTCAGCGCATTGAAAATCGACCGCTCCTTCATCGCGGCGCTGGACAGCGGCACGCCGATTGCGGAACTGGTCATCAGTCTTTGCCATCTGCTGGGCATGGACATCGTCGCCGAGGGTGTCGAGAGCCAGAATCAGTTGGAGTGGCTGCAACAACGCAACTGCCACACCTATCAGGGCTTCCTCTACAGTCCTGCGCTGCCCGCCGAGCAGTTCCTGCAGCAGATCTGCAAACGCTGAGCGGCGCGCATCAGGCGCGCAGACGGCGCACGGCCTTGAGTTGCGGCAACACGCGCAGCTCTTCCTTCTCGGTGTTACTCAAGCCGCTCAGGCCCACTTCGCGAACCCGTTCCTGCAAGGCACGCTCGCGCTGTTCCAGTGCGGCCAGTTCCAGACCACGCAGCGCGCCATCGAAGTCGGCCTCCAGTCCACTGTCGGGGGTCAGCACGTCGTTGGTGGCGAGCTTGGTCAGTGCGGCCAGATCCGGTCTGTCGCGCCAGGCTTCCAGCAAGGCGCCGGTATGAATTTCCGGACGCGCGCGGCAGTGGTCCAGCAATGCAATCAGCAGCGGCACACCGGGCTGATCCAGATGCGCGAACACGTAGGGTGGCGAAATGCGCTGAGCCAATGGCGGGCGCTGCAGCAGCAGCTCGATGGCGATCCGCACCATCGAACGGCGCGTGCCGTGGCTGCCGCGCACGGGTGCGCTGCGCCGCGTTTCGTTGACTTCGCGCGGTGCTTGCTGAGTAAGGCCAGTCAGCTCGTTCAGTCGCTGCCACATCAGATCGCGGAACGCGCCATCCGGCACGCTCTGCAGCAGTGGACGGACACGCTCGGCCAGTCGCGCGCGGCCATCCAGCGCATCGAGCTGGATGTCGCGGGTCATCTCGTTGAAGAAGAACGTCGACAGCGGCAGGGCGGACTTCAATCGTTGATCAAAGCCTTCCGCGCCTTCCTTGCGGACCAGACTGTCCGGGTCTTCGCCCTCGGGCAAGAAGAGAAAGAATGCCTGGCGGCCATCGCGCATGCGCGGCAATGCCGCTTCCAGTGCCTTCCAGGCCGCCGCGCGCCCGGCGCGGTCGCCATCGAAGCAGAAATACACATCGCTGGCATTGCGGAACAGCAGCTCGGCGTGGTCCGGTGTGGTGGCGGTCCCCAAGGTGGCGACCGCTTCGTGGATGCCGTACTGGAACAAGGCCACCACGTCCATGTAGCCCTCGACCACGATCAAGCGCGGAATCCGTGCGTGCGCCTGCTTGACCTGCCAAAGTCCATACAACTCGCGGCCCTTGCGGAACAGCGGTGTCTCGGGCGAGTTGAGGTACTTCGGGCTTTCGTCGGCGGCCATCACCCGGCCACCAAAACCGATTACTCGGCCACGCCGGTCGTGGATCGGAAACATCAGGCGGTCGCGGAACTTGTCGTAGACCTTGCCCGCGTCGTTCTTCGAGCTCAGTCCCACCTTGTCCAAGGTGCGACGAGCCGCCTCATCGCGACCCAGTGCGCTCAGCAATGCGTCCCAGCCACCCGGTGCGAATCCCAGTTCGAACTTCGCCTGCGTGGCGGCGTCCACGCCACGCTTCTGCAGATACGCCTTGGCCGATGCGGCGTTGCCGAGTTGCTGTCGGAACCAGTCTGCCGCCTGTCGCGTGGCCGCATACAGCGGCGCGAAATCGTCCTGCGGTCCTCGCGCTGCGCGGTCCTCGCGTGGCACGTCCATGCCCGCCCGCTTGGCCAGCTCTTCGACCGCATCGAGAAACTCCAGGCGGTCGTACTCCATCACGAACTTGATCGCCGTGCCGTGCGCGCCACAACCGAAGCAGTGGTAGAACTGCTTGGTCGGGCTGACGGTGAATGAGGGTGATCGTTCGTCGTGGAATGGACAGCAGGCGGTGTACTCGCGCCCGGCGCGCCGCAGCTTCACTCGCGCATCAATCACTTCGACGATGTCGGTGCGTGCCAGCAGGGCGTCGATGAAGCTGTCAGGGATGCGGGACATGGGCACAGTGTAACGGGCGGACCGATCGCCTTTGTCGCCTTCACATCGCTTCGATTGTCGGTCCCCTGTTCAAAGCGTACAATTTCAGTCCTGTTTAATTCCGGACACCGCCATGCTGCGTGTCACCAAGCTCACCGACTACGCCACGCTGCTGATGACCGTGCTGGCCGAGCGCACCGACGGTGTCTACAGCACGACTGGCCTGGCCGAGCGCGCCGGCCTGGAATTGCCGACCGTTGCCAAGATTCTGAAGCAGCTCGGACAGGCGGGACTGGTCAGCAGCACCCGTGGTGCAAGCGGCGGCTATCGTCTGGCCCGAGCGGCGCAGGAGATCACCCTGCTCGCCATCGTGGAAGCGATGGAAGGCCCCTTGGCGGTGACCGAATGCAGCGGTCACGAAGGCCAATGCGGCATCGAGCATCAATGCGGTATCCGCGCCAACTGGCGGCGCATCAATGACGTCATCGTCGACGCGCTGCGTGCGGTCTCGCTGATCGACCTGCAGACCCCCGCCCTGTCGTCGGCCAAGAGTCGACCCGTGCGTGGCCGTATTCCCCTGCAGTTGATGAGTGGTGGCTGACATGCACCGCGCACACTGCTTTGGCATCCACCCTCATCTGAAGCGAGAGGCAGCCCATGGCCACCGAACGCAGCGAAATTGAAACCGCCCTGTCGCGCCAATACGCGGCGGGATTTGTCACCGACATCGACGCCGAGATCGCACCGAAAGGCTTGAGCGAGGACGTCGTGCGGATGATTTCGGCGAAGAAAAACGAGCCCGAATGGTTGACCGAGTGGCGACTGAAAGCCTATCGCCACTGGCTGACCATGACCCCGCCGGATTGGGCCAAATTGCAGATCGCGCCCATCGACTACCAGGACATCAGCTACTTCGCAGCGCCGAAGAAGAAGTACGCCTCGCTCGATGAGGTTGACCCGAAGCTGCTGGAAACCTACGAAAAGCTCGGCGTGCCGTTGCACGAACGGGCGCGGCTGGCCGGTGTTGCCGTCGATGCGGTGTTCGATTCGGTCTCGGTGGGCACCACCTTCAAGAAGGAACTGGCCGAAGCCGGGGTGATCTTCTGCAGCTTTTCCGAAGCCGTCCACGCGCATCCCGAACTGGTCAGGCAATACCTGGGTAGCGTGGTGCCGATCGGTGACAACTACTTCGCTGCGCTCAATTCGGCGGTGTTCTCCGATGGCAGTTTCGTGTTCATCCCGAAGAACACCCGTTGTCCGATGGAGCTGTCGACTTATTTCCGCATCAACGCCGCCGAAACCGGTCAGTTCGAACGCACCCTGATCGTCGCCGAGGAAGGCAGTTACGTGTCCTACCTCGAAGGCTGCACTGCACCGCAGCGCGACGAAAACCAACTGCACGCAGCGGTGGTCGAGTTGATCACGCTGGCGCGCGCCGAAATCAAGTACAGCACGGTGCAGAACTGGTATCCCGGCGACGAGAACGGTGTCGGTGGCATCTACAACTTCGTCACCAAGCGCGGCGAATGCCGTGGTGCGCACTCGAAGATCAGTTGGACCCAGGTCGAGACCGGTTCGGCGATCACCTGGAAGTACCCGAGCTGCGTGCTGCGTGGCGACGACTCGGTCGGCGAGTTCTATTCGGTGGCGCTCACCCATCATCGCCAACAGGCCGATACCGGCACCAAGATGATCCACCTCGGCAAGAACACCAAGTCGAAGATCATCAGCAAGGG
>Ga0209066_10004160_pt1 | contig 15976 bp, 11 predicted proteins | sample All_14_2_FD_187198 | JGI IMG/M metagenome (GOLD analysis project Ga0209066, IMG submission 187198) | Freshwater microbial communities in response to fracking from Pennsylvania, USA - Allegheny Zone_MetaG_DW_15 (SPAdes) (version 2) ...
CCTGCTGCGGGCCGCAGGTACGCAAAAGCCGCTCATCTCGCTTCCAGCAGGAGCGGCCGTCGAAGTGGCCCTGCCCGACGAGGACGTGCCCATGATCCCGCGCGGTGCCCCGCTCTTCTGCTCCGCTTCTCAGGCTGTCCGCCGCCGCTACGAAATCAGAAGCCTGCGCGAGTCCGCCCTGCCCATGGGCCATGCCGTCGACCTTCAGGTTGTCCTTGAGCCCGAGGGTATAGCCGTCCGCGCCGCAGCGACGTCCTCGAAGCCGGGTGACGTGGCCTCAGATGTGTTCATCCCCCTGAACCTGTCGGCCTCACGCCAGCCGGAGCAGACCGAGCCCGCTGTCCGCAAAGCCTTCGAACGCCTCGGCGACACCGAGTGGCAACTTGGCTCGCTTACCCTCGCCGACCCACATGCGCTTTATGCGCCCCCCTCCAAACTCAATGAAGCCAGACGCGCCGCACTCGAGAAACTCACCGAAGCCTGGAAGAAACACCGCGTCGAACGGTTGGCCGCCATCGCGGCAGCATGGGCTCCCCCTCCCGAGTCCCATAAGCCTGTGTCCGGGCAATCAGCCCCGTCCGCATCCTGGTCGCTGAAAATCCGCGCCGAATCTCCGCTGGTGCGCACTGGGGACCTCGAGGGGATCGGCACGCTGGTCCTCGCTGTCGGGCACACGCCATACGGCGAACTCGAAAAACACCTTGCCGCCTGGCGTTCCCTCGCAGGCGCCTGCCGCATTCAACTCGCCCTGCCGTTAATTACTCGCGCGCCAGAAATGCCGCTCCTGAAATCAACTCTCCGCGCGCTCGTCCGGAGCGGTTACGTGGACTGGGAATGCGCAGATCTCGCAGGATGCCACATGCTCGACGAACTGGGACTGAAACCCGTCTCGGCTGACTGGAGTCTCTACGCCCTCAACCGGGTCGCAGCCGCTGAACTAACCCGGATGGGGGTGACCTCACAGGTCCTGTCGCCCGAAATCACGCTCGATACGCTCCGCCAACTCTGCTCCGTGTCCCGGACTCTCCCCGCGCCTGAGCCTGAACTGACTGTCTATCAGCACACGCCTCTTTTCATTTCCCAGACCGCACCGTGCCTCCCCCCGTCCCCCACCTTACTCGAAACACGGGGTTCACCCAATCCAGCCCCATCGAATACAGCCGTCACTTTCACTGACCGCCGCAAGCGCACCTTCCACACGTGGCGCACCGATCACAGTTGGGTTACCGTTTGGGATTCCCCGTATTGTCTAGCGGGGCATCTACCCGCAGCGCGTTCAATCGGCGTGAACCGTTTCCGCATCGATCTGTCCTGGTCCCCTGAACCGGAGAACGTCTACTCCGTGATCCAGCCAGTCAAAAGCGGACATGGCCCTGCCGGAACACACGCAGCCTGTTTTGAACAAGGCCTTCCCTGAAACGACTTGTCACCCTTTGGGAGGCAGGATACGCACGCGCAACACATCATTCGAGACGGCCGACTGAACAGCGTCTGACCGATCCACCCCGCACGGAATCCGTATGCGCTGCGTATAAATTCTACCCGTCTCGCCAGCCTTCATCGTCAGCGTAAGCACATTGCCGGCCGCCGACACACGCACGCTCTCCCTGTCAACCCCCTCCGGCAACGAGAACAACACTTCATAGGTCTTGCCGTCCTCGCGCATATCCATAGCCGGGGTGGGAGAGATCTGCTCCCAGCCAGTCGCCACCATCGAGCGTGCAATCGCGTTCACTCGCGTACGACCAGACGAAACCCGTATGCCATCAACCACCCGCCCAGGCGGCAAACGGGTTCGGAAAAACGACCACTCCCTACCCGGCTCACCTACCGCATCCCGCCTCTGAGTCAGAACCGTGTCGGCCTTGTTTTGTGAATACCAGACAACTCCCAAAAGAACGAAAACCGCTAACAAAAGAAAGTTGTCACAGCCCACCCAAATACGCTCAAGAACTGTTTTACCTTTCATAGATAAATTCCCGAAATAGTCCGGTTTTAATGTAGCAGATGACGTGCCAGCGGCCACAACGAGCCTCTATCCGGCATGCCGCGGCCTACGCCTTCGTTAAACACAATGCCTGAAGGCCGCTTTATCCAAAGACAAGCATAATCCACCATCCAACGCGCCAAGCTGTCACGCTTGCCGCGTCATTATGTCGCATCGCGCTTGCTTCGCCACCTCCGAATCGTTAACCTTATCAAGAACGCAGGGCCCATAAACAAGCGTAGCACGCCAATGCGTTGATCCACGGCACAATCCCTGCTGATGTAAACAACTATGGTAAGAAGACTTTCACATGGAGAAAGACAACGCGGCGCGTGGCGGCTGGAGATCATCCTGCTGCTCGCGTTGCTGATATCCGCGTTGTGCGCGGGAGGCATCCTTGTTTTTCTCAAAGGGCAACATGACAGACAGGCCCACCTTGCCGCCACCGAGACCGTCTTACAGGAAGGCGAGGGCCTGCTGAACGCCCTATGTGACCTAGGCCTTGCCTGCTGCACCAACCCTGTCCCGGCCGAATGGCGCCGCTTTTCCACCGTCGTGGACAGCGCTTTCTCTGTGCGCAAGGACGTGCAGTCCGTATCGGTTTCCCGCAATGGCGTCACGGTCTTCCACCGACAGGCGGGAGGCCTCTGCCAGCCTCCCGATCCGTCCGGCTGCAAAACCCCTGAATCACACCAAGGTGCCGAGACCGAGATGTCGCAAGGGTCGATTGAGATCGGCGGCTCGCTCCAACCCGTTTTCGTCATCGCACGCACCATTGCCCTCAGCGACGGCAGCAAAGTGGTCACTGAAGCCACTTTCAAGAGAGAGGCTGTCGGCACCGAAGAACTCACCGCGCGGACCCTCGTCTCATCCCTCTTCGCCTTCTCGATCACCGTGCTCGTCCTCTCCTTCGCGGCGTGCGCCCTGGTGCTGACCATCGCCGTCACGCGTGACAGGCGCCGCGAGGAACGGGCACGCCAAGAAGAGCATCTGGCCTTCTCCGGAGTGCTCGCCAACGGGATCCTCCACGATTTCCGCAACCCGATGTCCGCCGTCCGGCTCGACGCCCAGATGCTCGGCAAAGAGATGAAGCGACAAGACGGTTTCCGACCTGACCGCGTGCGCGACCTGTCCGAACGCATCGCCCGCACCATGGACCGCATGGACAAAGTGTTCCAAGAGTTCCTTTTCCTCGCCAAGCCGGCCGATGAGAAGCCTGAGTGCGTGGATATCGAACAAGTCGTGCGAGAGTGCGCCGACACCCTGGCCCCGCGCGTCGAACAGGCCGGCGTCTCCGTCAGGATCAATCGATTGACCGACCTGCCGCCCGCCGCAGCCTTCCCCTTTGCCCTTCGGCGCGCCCTTCTCAACGTGCTGATGAATGCGGTGCAGTTTGCCCCGAAAGGCAGCGAAATCACCGTCACGCTCGCTCACCAGAACCGACGCATCATCATCGACGTGCTCGACCGCGGCCCCGGCATCCCGGCCGAGAAACGGCAGAAAATCTTCGGCATGTTCGTCACGGGACGCCCCGAAGGCACCGGCTTGGGACTTTTCCTCGCCCGGACCGCCATACGCCGCTGCAACGGCGACATACAAGCGTTACCGCGTGACGGGGGAGGCGCCGACCTCCGCATTACGCTTTCTTGCTCGGCAGAACCAGCAGCCTGCCCTGCCTCACCCGCAAAGGACACGCCTCTAAACCGGCCTTCGTCTACACCAACACCATGAACAATACCCCCATTCTCCTGATCATCGAAGACGACCCAGACAACGCCCGCTCCGTCACCGAAGCGGCCGAGGACGCGGGGTTCAAGACCCTGTGCGCCGCGACGGGCTCCGCTGGCGTCGAGCAGTTCCGGCTACAGAGCCCCGACCTCGTATTGAGCGACCTCGTGCTACCCGACATCGACGGACTGGAGGTGCTCGCCCGACTGCGCAAGCTCGACGCGGCCATACCGGTGATCATCATGACCGCCTACGGTTCCGTGGAGTCCGGCGTCCGCGCCATGCATGAGGGCGCGTATGATTACGTAACCAAGCCCCTCGACCTCGATGACATACAGTCCAAACTGCGCCGCGCCTACGAAGCCTCTCGCTTGCGCCGCCAGGTCGACACGCTCGCACAATCGGTGCGCGAGAAATTTTCCGCCACGGCCATCATCGCCGAATCCCCCGGGATGAAGACGGTCATCAGCCAGATCGAGGCCTTGGCAGACACCACCGCCACGGTGCTTATTTGCGGTGAAAGCGGCACCGGCAAGGAGCTCGTCGCGCGTGCGCTCCACGTGGATTCCAAGCGCGCCAGCGGCCCTTTCGTTGCTGTCAACTGCGGCGCTTTTGCCGAATCCTTGCTCGAGTCCGAACTGTTCGGGCATGAAAAGGGATCCTTCACCGGCGCGATCGGAACCTACAAGGGCGCGTTTGAGCGCGCAGACGGCGGCACGCTCTTTCTCGACGAGATCGGCGACGCCCCCGCCTCCGTGCAGGTCAAACTGCTGCGGGCTCTGGAGGAGAAAGAGGTGCGCCGCGTCGGAGGCAAAGAGGTGCTCAAGGTCAACGTGCGCCTCGTCTCCGCCACCAACAAAGACCTCGATGCCATGGTCAAAGCAGGCACCTTCCGCGAAGACCTGCTCTACCGGCTCAATGTGGTCACCCTCCGCGTGCCGCCTCTGCGCGGCCGCAAAGAGGACATCCGCCACATGTCGGACCGCTTCATCGCGCGGACCGCAGCCGAGAACGGCAAGCACATCACCGCCGTGCGGCCCGATTTCTATGCCGTCCTGGAGTCGTACGACTGGCCGGGCAACGTGCGCCAGCTCCGCAACATCGTCGAGACCGCCGTGCTGCTCTCGCCGAACGGTCTCCTGTCCGCCGACTCAATCACCCTGCCTGGAGGAACCTCTCGCCCGAACGTCGCCGCAACCGCCGGGAACCTTTCAATACCCGATAATATGACCCTCGAACAGCTCGAACGCGCCGTGCTTGAGACTCGCCTTCGGCAGAACAACGGCAACCGAACCCTCACCGCTGACCAGCTAGGACTCTCACGCCGCACGATCCAACGAAAAATCAGGGAACACAACCTCCCGTTTTAGCGCGAACATTGGACACGATGGCACATATTTTGCTAATTTCACAGGCAAGCCGGAGATCTTACCGGCTGATATGACTTTTTGTCACCCTGCCGGGTTGCCGGCCGGGTGCCCTGACAAACATCAACAACAGAGGAATCAGGATGCTGACCGTAAGTAACCTCAAGAAAGACTTCGGCTCAATCCAAGCGGTAAAAGGGGTCTCTTTTACCGTAAATAAGGGCGAAGTCCTAGGTTTTCTCGGGCCGAACGGCGCGGGAAAGTCAACCACCATGCGAATGATCACCGGGTTTATTCCACCCACCTCCGGCACTGCCTCCATCTGTGGTCATGATATCAGCACAGACCCCGTGGCGGCCAAGAGATGCATCGGCTACCTGCCCGAAAATGCGCCAAGTTATCACACCATGACTGTGACAGATTTTCTCACATTCATTGGCAAGGTGCGGGGATTCGAGGGCAAGGTCCTTGCAGAGAAAGTCGAGAGCGCCATTGTAAAAAGCCGCCTAGAAAACGTGCGCAAACAAACCATCGAGACGCTCTCCAAAGGGTACCGTCAACGGACGTGTTTCGCACAGGCCATCCTGCACGACCCTCAGGTGCTGATCATGGACGAGCCCACCGATGGCCTGGACCCCAACCAGAAATTTGTGGTGCGCGAGATGATCAAGGAAATGGCCGCCGACAAGGCGATCATCGTGTCCACCCACATTCTCGAAGAGGTCGACGCCGTGTGCACGCGCGTCATCGTCATCGCCAACGGGCAGGTTGTCGCCAACGGCACGCCCGCCGAACTGCGAGCCAAAGATCCCCAGGGACGCCTCGACGTGGTGTTCCGCAACTTGACCATGACGGAGGGCGCTTCCAATGTCTAACATGAAAAACATCAAGGCTATCTTCCAACGCGAATTCAAATCCTACTTCGACTCGCCCGTGGCGTACGTTTTCCTCGTCGCCTTCCTTGTGCTGGTCGGGTTTCTGACCTTTGGCGTAACAGCCTTTTACGAGCGCCGCCAGGCCAACTTGACGCCGTTCTTCTTCTGGCACCCGTGGGTCTACCTGCTTCTGGTGCCGGCTGCCACAATGGGCCTCTGGGCCGAGGAGCGGCGCACGGGCACCATTGAGCTGCTGTTGACCCTGCCGGTCACACTCGTGGAAACCCTCGTGGGCAAATTCCTCGCGGCATGGGCTTTCATCGGCATCGCACTGGCGCTCACCTTTCCGGTGGTCGCGACGACTGGATGGCTGGGTCAGCCCGATTTCGGAGCGATCTTTTGCGGCTACCTCGGCTCCTTCCTGCTTTCGGGAGCGTGCGTCGCTGTCGGGGTGTTTGCTTCGGCGCTCTCGCGCAGCCAAGTCATCGGCTTCGTGATCGCCCTCGCCATCTGCTTCTTCTTGCTGATCATCGGTTTCGATCCAGTGATCAATGCGGTCTCGGGCTGGGGCGTGCCCGCAGGCGTCGTCAACGCGGTGGCCTCGTGCAGCCTGATGCAACACTTCGACGCCATGCGCCGAGGCGTGATCGACTTCTACGACATCGGCTACTATGTCGGCGTGATGGTTTTCATGCTCGCCGCCGCACATGTCGTCACTGACAACCGCAAAGCTTCCTGATAACGACTGCGAACCAAACCAAGTTTCCAGTTCAAGTTTCCAGTTTCTATTTGGAGAACACCATGTCTGACACAAAAACGAAAACCTTCTCACGGATCGGCACCGGTGCCGCAGGCCTCGCGGTCCTGCTGGTCATCATCGGAGCCATCAACCTGATCATCGCCAACCTGCGCCTCCGCGTGGACTTGACCGCCGAAAAGCTCTATACGCTTTCGGACGGGTCCAGGCAGATACTCGGCAAACTCCAGAATGATGTGGTGCTGAAGTTCTACTTCAGCTCCAGTTCAGCAGAAATGCCGATGGGCCTCAAGACCTACGCCAACCAGGTGCAGGATCTTCTCAAGGAGTACGAGATCGCAGGCAAGGGGCGCGTCACGCTCGAAGCCTACGACCCCAAACCCGATTCGGATTCCGAGGAGTGGGCCCAGCGCTACGGCATCGAGCCGCAGCAGACCAACCCGTTCGGGCAGCCGGTCTACTTCGGCCTGGTCGCAGTCTGCGGCGAGACCGAGCAGGTGATGCCGGGCCTCAACCCGCGCACCGAGGCGACGCTCGAGTATGACATCACCCGCCTCATCACCCGCGTGGCCTGGCCCGAGAAACCAGTGCTCGGCGTCATGAGCAGCCTCAGCGTGCTGGGTGCCCCTCAGAATCCCATGATGATGATGCAGCGCCGCCAACAACCCGATCAAGGCTGGACCGCGTTCCGGGAACTGCGCAAGGACTACACCGTCCGCGAGATCAAGCCGGATGCGGAAGAGATCGATGCCGACATCAAGACGCTCATCGTTCTCCACCCGAAGAACCTTTCGGACAAGACGCTTTTCGCGATTGACCAGTTCGTCCTGCGCGGCGGCCGCCTCGTCGTCTGCGTCGACCCCTTCAGCGTGGCGGACTTTGAGGCCAACCAGCAGCAGAACCCCATGATGATGCAGATGGGCGGCGGCGGACAAGCGGGCCCCTCGACGCTCGGCAAACTGTTCGACACGTGGGGAGTCTCATTCGACACCTCGAAAATCGTCGCCGACATGAGCTGTTCCACCAAGCTCAACGCCGGCAACGGACGCGTCGAAGACAACCCCGCTTTCCTCTCGCTCGGACAGAGCTGCATGGCAAAGGGCGACCTGTTGACCGCTCAACTCTCGCAGCTCATGATGCCCTTTGCAGGCGCGCTCTCCGCCAGCACATCGAAGGAAATCACCTTTACTCCGCTCATTATGACCTCAAAGGATAACGCGTGCCTTGTGGATCAGATGAATGCGCAGTTCGGCATGAGCGCCATGCGGGCACAGCTGAAGCCGGACGGCGACCAACGCGTGCTGGCAGCCCGTCTGCAGGGCACGTTCAAGACCGCCTTTCCTAAAGGCGTCGAGGACGGCAGCACCAACTCCGTCCCCAACCATCTGACATCGGGCACCAGCACGGTCATGATTTTCGGCGATGCTGACTTTCTGAACGACCGCTTCTGCGTGCAGGTCATGAACTCGCTCTTCGGCACGATCGCTCAGCCGATCAACGACAACCTCGCGCTCTTCGCGAACACCGTCGAGCAGTTCGCCGGACGCGAGGAGCTGATCGGCGTTCGCTCCCGCGGCCAGTTCAACCGTCCGTTCATCAAGGTCGACCAACTTGAGGCGAAAGCGCTCATCAAGTGGCAAGCCGAAGAACAGCGCCTCGAAACTGCGCTGCAGGAGACTCAGCAGCGCCTGTCCGAGCTGCAGCAGAAAAAGACCGGCAACGAGAAGCTGATCCTCTCGAAAGAGCAGCAGGAGAAACTGGAACAGTTCAGAAAGATCCAGTCCGACACACGCAAGCAGCTCAAGGCGGTCCGCAAAGACCTCAACAAAGAAATCGAGCAACTCGGGTTGGCGCTCAAAGTCGTCAATATCGCACTGATCCCGCTGCTGGTCATCAGCTTCGGTCTCTACCGCGGCATCCAGCGTAAAAAACGGTAACCCCGCAGGGGCGAGCCTCACGTTGTTCGCCCCGTTCATCACATCTCGGAGGATTGTACATCATGACCAATAAGAAACTGATTTCTCTCACCGCCGTCGCGGCCGTGCTGGTTGGCCTCGCCTATCTCAGCACCACCAGCAAGAAAGTCAAAACGCCCTCGCTAGTCGGCAAGCCCGTGCTCACGGGCTTTGACCTCAGCGATATCGCAAAAATTGAAGCCGGACTTGCGGACGGCAAGAAACTCGTTCTCGAAAGCTCGGATTCCGGCTGGGTCATCAAATCTCTCTTCGGCTACCCCGCCGATATCGCCAAGATCAGAGAGAACCTGCTCAAGCTCAAAGACCTTAAAATCGGGCATGTCGCCGCCGGAAAGAAGCTGGCGGCCCCGACGCTCGTCGACCTCCAGAATGCCTCAGGAAAATCTCTGGCTTCTCTGCGCCTTGGCGAAAAGCACATGCGACAGCCTTCCGGCGAAATGGAACAGTTCGGCGGCGGCGGTTTCCCGGACGGTCGGTACGTTTCAGCCGCCGGCGCCGACACCGTGTTCCTCGTCAAAGAATCGCTCGAGGCGTTCGACGGCGACCCAAAGAACTGGACCGACACGCAGATCGCCACCATCCAGTCCGCTGACATCACTTCGATTGAGCTGACCAGCAAAGGACAGACCGCCAAACTGGACAAAAAGGAGGGGGTCTGGACGCTCCAAGGCCTTTCCGAAAAGGAGGAGTTTGACACCTCAAAGAGTTATAGCGTCGAATCTGCGCTCAGCTACCTCAACTTCAGCACCGTTGCCGACCCGGCGTTGACCGAAGACCAACTCGGCATCACCACGGGCTCGGTTTATTCCGTCACGCTCAAAACCGGCGAACACTACACAGCCCGGATCGGCAACACCGCCGACGCAGGTTCCGACCGCTACTTCAAAATCAGCGGCCGTTTTTCACCTGTCGGCACGAACGCGACCGAGAATGCCGAACTCGCCAAGAAAATTGAGACCTTCAATGCGAACGCCGGCAAATGGACATACGTGATTCCCTCCTATACTGCCGAGAACATGACGAAAACTCGCGCCGACCTCGTAAAGCCCAAAGAAGAGCCCAAGAAAGAAGAAGTTAAGTAGCGCGTCCGTACGCTAGCGCATTAACACTTCCAACGAACGAGCTCATTAAACGACGAGCCAGAGAGTAACCTATGGACCTCCAAAAAACCACAAACCTCATCGCCGCACAAGCGGAGACGCTGTCTAAAATCCGACAGGAAGTGAACAAAGTCATCGTCGGACAGGAGAAACTGATCGACCGCCTCATCATCGCGCTTATCACAGGCGGCCACATCCTGCTCGAAGGCGTGCCCGGCTTGGCAAAAACCCTGTCCGTCCGCACGCTGGCCGACGCGCTGGGCCTGCAGTTCCAGCGCATCTCTTTCACGCCGGACCTTCTGCCTGCCGACGTGATCGGCACGATGATCTACAACCCCAAAGAAGCGACCTTTGCGCCAAAAAAAGGACCGGTTTTCACCAACCTGCTGCTTGCAGACGAGATCAACCGTGCGCCCGCAAAAGTGCAAAGCGCCCTGCTCGAAGCCATGCAGGAGCATCAGGTCACCATCGGCGAACATACCTACAAGCTGCCGGAGCCGTTCCTCGTCATGGCCACGCAGAACCCCATCGAGCAAGAGGGAACCTACCCGTTGCCTGAAGCGCAGGTGGACCGCTTCATGCTCAAATGCGTCATCACCCACCCGTCGCGCGACGACGAGCGGCGCATCATGAACCGGTTCACGCACAAACAAAGCACGTCCGTCCAGGCAGTGATCAGCGCAGCGGACGTGCAAGCCCTGCGAGACACGTTGGAGCAGGTTTACTGTGACGAGAAGGTCGGGGACTACATCCTCGATATCGTTTTCGCCACACGCAATCCCAGGGCCTTCAAACTGGACACCCTCGCGGGGCAGATCCAAATGGGCGGCTCTCCCCGCGCCACGCTTTGTCTCAACCTGGCAGCACGGGCCAACGCCATGTTGCACGGGCGCGCTTATGCGACACCCCAAGACGTCAAGGAGATCGCCCACGATGTCCTTCGGCACCGTATTCTCCTCACCTACGAGGCCGAAGCCGAGGAAGTCACCACCGACACCGTCATCACAAAGATCCTCAGCGAGATTCCCGTTCCCTAAGCAAGTCGCTTGCATTTCACTCTTCAGACATGCCAATCGACACCACAGAACTGATGAAGCAGGTGGGGAAGATCAAGATTCTCACCTCGCACCTCATCGACGACCGCCTCGCCGGCGACTATCACTCGGTCTTCAAAGGCCAAGGGGTCGAGTTCGACGAGGTGCGGCCTTACGTGCCAGGCGACGATGTCCGGTCCATCGACTGGAATGTCACGGCCCGCACGGGCTCGCCGCATGTGAAGCGTTTTTCCGAGGAGCGCGAACTCACGGTCATCTTTCTGGTCGACGTCTCCGGATCGCAGATCTTCGGTTCCGGCAAGCGTTCGAAATCAGAGCTTGCCGCCGAAATCACCTGCCTGTTGGCCATGACCGCCATCCGAAATCAGGACAAGATCGGGCTAATTCTCTTCAGTAACAGGATCCTCAAGTCTATACCTCCGCGCAAAGGCCGCACCGCCGTCATGCGCCTGGTCCGCGAAGTGCTCGCGGCAGACGAAACCCGCGAGGGCACCGATATCACGGCCGCGCTTCGGTTCCTCAACAACGTGCAGAAACGCAAAGCCGTCGTTTTTCTCGTCTCCGACTTTCAAGATATCGGCTATGAGAAAGAATTGCGTGTCACGGCCCGCCATCACGATGTCATCGCCTGCCCCATCTCAGACCCTTGCGAATCCGCTCTGCCCGACATTGGCCTCATCGAACTCCAAGACCCCGAATCGGGAGAGCTGTTGCTGGTGGACACCTCCTCGTCGTCCGTGCGCCAAGCCTTTCACGCGCAAGCGTCAACCGCGAACGAGCGCCTCGTGCACTTCCTCAAGCGGACCGGCATCGACTCCATCCACCTCTCAACAGACACCGCCTATATCGATGACGTTCGCGCTCTTTTTCACCGGCGCGCCAGGAAGCACTAACATGAGAAGCCAGAAGCCAGGAGCCAAACGCCAGAAGGCGACTTTAGCCCGCCCCCTTGTCCGATCGGTCGGGCTTGCCCTCTCCGTGCTGTTCTCCTGTTCTCTGCCCGCGTCCGCCGCCTTTACCTCCGACCTGTCTAACGGAGAAGTCTCGATCAAACTTGAGGCCACACCCGAAAAAGTCTCTCCCGCCGAAGACCTGATGCTCATCATCACGGTCGAAGCTCCATCATACCTTACGGTCACATTGCCCGACCTGCTTGACCGTTTCTCCGGGTTCACGACCGCTGAGGATTTTGCGACCGACCCCATCGAGGCCAATGGCCGGACGCGGCAAACGCACCGCTGGCGGCTCACGCCCGAACCAGCCGCCAAGCGCTACCGCCTCGCCCCCTTCGCCGTGACCGTGCAAGACAAGCGCTCCGCCACACCTCTCGTGTCATCCTTCGCCACCAAACCAATCCTCTTTCCCGACGAAGGCCCACGCCCTGCCGTTACAGGCGACCCCGAAGTCTCCCCCCAACCCGACTGGATCCCGCCCACGGCCAAAACCGTTACACTCTGGGTCTTTGCGGCGCTCGCAGGTCTCGCCGCCCTCGTCGCCATCCTCTTCGGCCTCACGCGGCTTTCGCGCCGTGTCAGGGAATACCGCATGTCGCCTGTCGAACGCGCCATTGCGGAGCTCCAGCGCTTGCTGGGCCGAAACCTCCCCAGCCGCGGCCTCTTCAAAGAGTTTTACATCGAACTCACCATGGTCGTCCGGCGCTACATCGAACGCACGCACAGCATTCGCGCACCTGAGCAGACCACACAAGAGTTTCTCTCGGCAGCCGCGAGCCACCCGACCTTTACCCCGGAGGTGTTGGCCCAGCTCCGCACCTTCCTCGAATCCGCCGACCTTGTAAAATTTGCGGGCCAAGAGGCCAACACCCTGATGACCGACGACGCAACCGCAAAAGCGCGGGCCTATATCGAGAAGGATGCGTCAGCGGCCGACCCGACTCGACCCGGGCCGGCCCGTAGCGGAATGAATCAGGCCGAACGAAACATCTCATGACCTTTGCCACCCCATATGCGTTCCTCTTTCTGATCCCGTGGGCCATCGCCGCCTGGCGCTTGTACCGCACCGGACAGCGCGCGGGCATTCTCTTTGCGCCTACCCACCGCCTGCCCGTCAAAACGGCCGGCTGGAGAGTCGCGCTCGCCCGTCTCGTTCCCCTGCTCTTTCTTTTCGGTTCCTTCCTGCTCATTATCGCCGCAGCCCGCCCGAGAACCACGCTCGCTCGCGAACACCGCTCCGTCAACGCCATCGCCATCGAAATGGTGGTCGATGTCTCCGGCTCCATGGAAGCTCTGGACCTTACGCCTGCCGGCAAAGAATACATGACGCGTCTCGACGTGGTTAAAGAGATGTTCTCACGGTTCGTCGAGGCACGTCCGGACGATTTGATCGGACTCGTCACGTTCGGCGGCTACGCCTCCACCCGTGCCCCGCTCACCGCCGATCACCGGGCGCTCGTCCACGTGCTCAAGGGGGTTGAGATACCCCGCGCCCAAACCGATGCCCAAGGCCGTGCCATCGACCAAGAAGAAACCCTCACCGCCATCGGCGACGGACTCGCAACCGGCGTGGCCCGCCTCACCGATGCCGAGCCCAAAACGCGCATCATTATCTTGCTCTCTGACGGCGAGTCCAACACTGGAATCATCACACCTGAACAGGCTGCCGACGCGGCGACAAAAACCGGCGTGCGCGTTTACGCCATCGGCGTGGGATCCAACAACCGCACCCCCTTCAAGACACGGGACATCTTCGGACGCGAAACCATCGCGTATGCCGACGCCTCCTTCGATGAGACTCAGCTCAAATCCATCGCCTCAAAAACCAGCGGCCGCTACTTCAGCGTTCGCGACAACGACGGGCTGAAGAATGCGCTCGAAGAGATCAACTCGCTCGAGACCACAAAAATCGACAGGCAAGTCTATCAGCGTTACGACGAACATTTTGTCCGCTTCCTTCTCTGGGGCGCAGCACTGGTGGCGCTCGCCATCACCCTCAACATGAACCTGACCCGGAGGCTTCTGTAATGAGGTTCGTATTTCCTTGGCTGTTACTTTTGCTATCAGTGATCCCGCTCGTGGGTGTCCTTTGGCTCTGGCTATTTCGGCGCTCACAGCAACGCCTGTCATTGCTCATCGCGCCAGCCCTGCAAGACAAGTTGATGCCCCCACGCCCCAAAGCCACCTTCTATATCCAGCTCGTGCTCGTGCTCACGGGGCTCGCCTGTCTCGCTTTCGCAGCCGCACGGCCGCAGTGGGGGCAAAAAGACGAAAAGGTTTTCACGCGTGGCAGGAACCTCGTGATCGCGCTCGACGTCTCGCGCTCCATGCTTGCCGCCGATGTCCATCCCAACCGTCTCGAGCGTGCAAAGACCGACATCATGGACCTCATCGAAGAGCTGAAAGGTGACCGGGCCGCATTGCTTGCGTTTCGCAGCAAAGGCAGCCTGCTATGCCCCCTCACGACCGATTACTCTTTCTTGCGCCAAGCGCTAGACGGCGTAAGCCCTGAATCCGCCCCGCGCGGCGAGACCGACTTGGGTGACGCCATCCGCAAAGCGCTTGAAGCGCTCGACCCCGCTCTCGACGAGTACAACGCCGTCCTGATGATCTCAGACGGCGAAGACCTCAAGGGAGAGGCACTCGATGCGGCCCGCGTGGCAGCCAGCCGCAACATCCCGATCTTCACCGTAGGCATCGGCGACGATTCCGGCGCCACGATCCCGGGTGAGGGGGGCAAAGGCGTCCAACAGTTTAAAGGCACCGCTGTACAAACCAAACTCATGGGGGCGACGCTCGACGCCATTGCGCAGGCCTCGAACGGGCGCTACATCCCTCTCGGCACCGCCGGCACAGCTCACACGACGCTCGGCTCGATCTACCGCAACCACCTGCGCCAAATCGCGGCCAAAGAACAGCAGGAACAAATCGAAAACCGCTATCAGGAGCGTTACCAATTCTTTCTCTTTCCTGCCGTTCTTTTCCTGCTGGCGGCCGCGGGCCTAAGCCGAGGACGACTCTGCGGCTCCCGAACCCGTCTGTCTCCGGCCGCCGTCGCTTCCGTTTTGTCCATGCTTGCCACACTCTCCGCCTGGTCCCAAACCAATCTGACGACAGCCGCACAGCCCCCGCCCACCACCGGCTCGACGAATCACGTCGCCATCGTAGTTGAACCCGGCCGCGCCGGAGCCCGCACCGCGCAAGCATGGCTCCGCAAAGGAAAACACGTCCAAGCCGCCGAAGGCTTTCTTTCAGCAGCCCGGGGCGCAGACAAAGAGGAGGCAGAAACTTACCGCTACAACGCGGCCTACGCCTATTATCTGGCCAAAGACCTCGCTCTGGCGACGCAAACCCTTAGACCCCTGCTGACATCAAAAAAGAACGGCGCCCGCGCCGGAGAACTGCTGGGCAAACTTCTGATGGAGAAGGCGAAGGAAAAGGGCGCCGAAGACCCGTCCGAAAAAGCAGAAGCGCTCGATGAAGCCGCCACCGCCTTCCAACGCGCGTTGCGCGACACGCCAAAGGATGAGCGCCGAAACCGCAACTTTACCCGTTCCATATCGCCGCTCGCCGAAGCCCGCGAAACCGCTCATATCGCCAAGGTCATGAAGGAACATGGGCAGACTCCGCCTGACCAGCTCATGGGCACGATGCTCTCCGAACAACGCGCCATCCTCGAAGAGACCTACTCCGCCTTTACAAACGATGCACCCGTGCTGATCCAGAAAGCAGATGCGCTCGGCAAACGCCAAGAGAAGCAGGCAGACCTGTGGATACCGCTCAAGCAACACATGTTGCAAGCCGTAACCAACCAGCAACAGCAGGCGCTTTTCGCCCAACAGATCGAACTCGCCCGCGACAGCATGAAAGGCACGGTCTCCGCCCTGCAAGATCTCCTGCCCGAGGCAGCAGACGACACCGCACAGGCCGAGCCGCTCGTCTACACTTTCTGGAAAGCTGTCGCGATGCCGCCGGCCGTTCTCGACGAGGATATCCTCTGCCAGAGCAACTCCCTGCGAAAGCTAAACGTACGCTATCTGGAAAACCGCGACACACAAGCAGAGGGGTTGCAACTCACCCGGCTTTTCCGCCAACGGTTCCCCGAGTGGGCCAAACAGTATCAACAGCAGGCGCAAGCTGACACCAACATGCCCCCCTTTACCGCAGAAGATCAAGCC
>Ga0209066_10004161_pt1 | contig 15976 bp, 19 predicted proteins | sample All_14_2_FD_187198 | JGI IMG/M metagenome (GOLD analysis project Ga0209066, IMG submission 187198) | Freshwater microbial communities in response to fracking from Pennsylvania, USA - Allegheny Zone_MetaG_DW_15 (SPAdes) (version 2) ...
ATCACTCACGAGATTAAATCTCAGATGTATGGGGACTTTGCCCTGTGGCTTCAGTATACTGGAGGTGGCGCGCAGTTTCATGCGTTATTGTGAAAGTAAAATCCTTTCATGGCCGATCACTCTTTCGAGTGTAAATATCAAGCTATTTCGTCCAGATATACAGCGGATTCCGACAGAATTCCTGACAAGACAAACACAACACATGGCAGCGCGACTCCGTTGCCCCAAAGCTTATATTCTGCGGCGTCGGTGTACGGATCGTTCAGCCATTTCGCGACTTGCTTTTTCGTCTTCGGTTTCATTGCAAATCCTGTAATTCGGCGGTGCGTTTCGAAGACATCCCTCCACCATGCGATCTCCTGATCGGAAGGATGCTCCGTACCAAGATCCGCGCACCACCAATCAGGAAACCCTTGCAAACGGGCGCATTCTTCGGGCGTCAGTCTTCGTACCGCATATCTCGGTTCTTCCGAGCATTTTAATGGAACAAGCATGTCGTTGGACGCATCCTGCCCGTTGAACCCGCCGGGATGCGCGCCGGGTGAAATCGTACCGCAAACGCGCTGATACGGCTCCACCACATACTTGCTGTCCTCCGCCTGTTGGTTCTGCGGGAATTTGTAATCGCTTGCGCAGAGGCAGCCGACTCGATCGGGATAACACACGGCATGATGATCAGAGGTATTGAGCGTAAAACATACTTCTTCGTTTACGCCGTCGCCTTGCGGACCGTTGCGGTCGCTTCGCCCGATCATGCTGCCCTGCAGCGCATAAGTTTGCTGCTTCATTCCTGTATTCGCGGATAACGCTCCGGCGACATCACCGAGATCACGCACCTCATCGCGCTGGTTCTGAGTAAACGCGACGACCGCGATACCGCCCTGATTGCAGTCCGGCCTGCCGCCGTTCGCGTCAAGCGTGCGCGCGGTAGCCGCTTCGTAAAATCCGCTCTCGGGGTTATCCGATCGCATCGCGTTGCTGCCATCGGAGCACACGCCGAACGCGCGGTTCATGACGAGCGGAACGTTCATTCCACCCGTTCCCATGCGCGCGGCGAGGGTTTGAACCAATCCATCCTTCTCCAGTTTGCATCTTCCGTCGATCGGATGATTCTCGATGGCGACCGCCGTTTGGTTGTCACCCATATCCGCGCGAAGGCAACCTGTGCTTTCCGCCCATGCGTGGCCACCCATACGCTTCAGAGCGCCGGGTTCGAATCCAACTGACGCGACAGCGCTTCTCTGAGAATCTCCGGAAGGTGTTTGCCTCTCGCTTGTGCGCGGCGTAAAATTCCTGCACACGCCTTTGCGCTCAAATAGTATTGCTCCCGCGCGTTCGTCGACAAAACTTGCGACAAGGTAGATACGACGGCGGCGTTGGGCGACTCCGAAATATTGCGCGTCGACAACTCTATATGCCAAGCTCCATCCTGTTCCCAGATATACATCGGCATATGGCCACTTGCCGTCCGTAGGCGCAGGCACCTCGGCTCCCGGCGCGACGATCCCGACGATCGCGTCGAGCACCGCTTTGAAATCCTGTCCTCCATTGCTGCTGAACGCGCCCGGGACGTTTTCCCAGACGATGTATTTTGGATATGCTCCATTCGTTGCTTCCCTCATTTGACGGACGATTCGGATCGCTTCGTGAAATAAGCCAGACTGTGAGCCTGACAATCCCGCACGCTTTCCCGCAACCGACAGATCGGTGCAGGGCGAGCCGAATGTGATGATATCAACCGGCTCAATCAGCGCGCCGTCGATGCGCGACACATCGCCCAGATGCCGGATGAACGGCATCCGCTTTGTCGTGACACGGATCGGGAACGGTTCAATCTCCGCTGCCCATATTGGGTGAATTCCGCAGAGCAAGCCGCCGAGCGGAAATCCGCCGCTGCCGTCGAACAGGCTGCCAAGCGTCAGTTCACGCATGCGCAACCTCCGCGTAAGGCGTTTCAGCACTATCACGAACCAGAGTGACGTCCTTCGGCGAACCAACTTGCTCGATATACCGCTTCACAATCACGTCGCAATACTTCTCGTCCAGCTCAATCATGCGGCAGACGCGATCGGTCTGTTCGCATGCGATCAGGGTACTGCCGCTGCCGCCGAACGGGTCAAGCACGACACAGTTCGCCATGCTGGAGTTCAGAATCGGATACGCCAGAAGCTCCACAGGCTTCATGGTCGGGTGGTCGGCGTTCTGCTTGGGTTTGTCGAACTCCCAGATGGTCGTTTGTTTACGATCGGCGTACCATTCGTGCTTACCCTTTTTCTTCCATCCAAACAACACCGGTTCATGCCGCCATTGGTATGGACTCCGTCCGAGCACCAGAGACTGCTTCTTCCAGATGCAAGTGCCGGAAAGATAAAACCCCGCTTCCGAAAACGCTCTGCGAAAATTCAGTCCTTCAGTATCCGCGTGGAACACATAGATCGACGCGTCATTCGCCATGCAAGCTTCCATGTTCTGAAACGAAGCGAGCAGGAACTCATAGAACGTGGCGTCTGCCATGTTGTCGTTTTTGATCTTGCCGGCGCTGCCTTCGTAATTTACATTGTATGGGGGATCGGTGACCACGAGGTTGGCTTGACCGCCGTCCATGAGAAGGTCGAACACATCACGTTTTGTGCTGTCGCCGCAGATGAGCCTATGTTTGCCGAGCAGCCAAAGGTCACCCAGCTTTGTCATCGCAGGCTCCTTGAGCGCGGCGTCGACGTCGAAATCATCGTCATGAACATCGGCGCGCTGCGCATCTTTGAACAACGCATCTAGCTCAGGCGCGTCGAAGCCGGTCAGAGATACGTCGAAATCCGCACCCTGCAGGTCGGCGATCAGCAAAGATAGTTTATCCTTGTCCCACTCGCCGCTGATTTTGTTCAGCGCGACGTTGAGCGCTTTTTCTTTCTCTGCGCTCATTTCCACGACGACACATTCTACTTCGGTCACGCCGGTATCGATCAGCACTTTCAACCGTTGGTGTCCGCCGACAATGTGGCCGGTAGTCTTATTCCAGATAACCGGTTCCACATATCCGAACTCCGACAAGGATCGTTTTAGCTTTTCATATTCGGGGTCGCCGGGCTTTAAATCTTTTCGCGGATTGTAATCCGACGGGATGAGCTTATCGACCGGCAGCGTTTGAACGACCATGGTTAATTCCTTTCGACACGATTTTTCGTAAACCAACCTGTGCAGCGGGAAGGTTCCCAGCGAGCGCCTGCCCACGCAGCGTTTTGCGCTGCTGGCTTGTCAAGCGGTGGTATCGGAGCGAATGGATAAACGCCTGTACTTCGTCCATACTCATTTCCCCTTTCGCGCCGTCAACAGACGCTCCATAACGTCGTCCTGCGGATTTGCGCCAGTATAATCAGCGGCGCAGTTTTCTTTCACGATCTGGAAGATCTCATACCAGAGCCGGTTTGTTTGCGCCATGTAGTTCTGACTCATTGCCACATACGGTGACTGGATCGCGTTACCCGTCGTCGGATGCTTTGCCAGGAATCCATATTCCGTGATTGCCGCTTCACACTGGATCCAACGTGCGCCGCTCATGGCGTATCGCTCCAACACCTGCGGGGAGACGATGCTCGCGCAGCCACGTTCATTCAGCCAAGCCCAAGTTCGCTCGTAGATCTCCGATGCAATGAGCGGCTTACCGTCTTTCTGTATGGCGGAGAGCATCTCGCGCGGTGGCGGCATATTCAAACCATGGAATTCGCTGGAACAGGGGAATTCTACAACGGTCAGTTTTCGTTTCCCGGGATTTCCATCCAGCACTTTCTCCGCCAGCGGTTTCGGCGGTCTACCGCCCTGACCTGCTGCAGGGCCTCGTCTTCCCATGTGTGTTTCCTCCCAAGATAAACTTATGGGGCTATTCCCCTAGAAACTTTCGCGAAAATCTACACACGACCCGACCGCGTTGCACAAAAATGAAAGCTGTGGAGATTGATATACCCCACGGGGGTTGTTGAATAACGCTAATGATGCTTTTTGTTGTTGCTACCGATCGTAATGCTGGAGTGGCAGCTCTTGCACAACGCCTTTAGATTCCCCGCGTCGTGCGTGCCCCCGTCTGCTAGCGGCAGAACGTGATGCACTTCCTGCGCGGGCGTCAGCCTGCCTTCGTTCTGACATTGCTCGCAAAGCGGATGTGCCTGAATATAACGCGCACGGATTCTCCGCCATGCTCGACCGTAACGTTGGCTGGTGTCAGGGTCGCGCTGATATTTGTTGTAATGATGCTCGGCAATCTGCCTATGCTCGTCGCAATACCGACCATCAGTCAATCTGCCACAACCAGGGCGGGAGCAGGGACGCTTGGGTCGCCTTGGCATATAGTCGCCTCCTCTGGGCAAACAAAAAGCCACCGAGGATTTCTCCCGGGTGGCTGTCGTATTCTGTTTCGCTACCATAACACTATCACATAACCGATAGTGAAAAATAGTGAAATTTAGTGAAGACTTGCTGGAACGACAACGGCTTTCAACGCTTCCTTGTGGAGCAGGTGTACGTTGCGCACGGTGTAGTCCATCTCCACCGCAATCTGCTCCCATGTTTTGAAGCAGAGGTATCGAAGTTCCAGCAGCGTTTGGCGTTCCGTGTTCGCCACAGCCTTAATGACGGCGACCATTTCCCGCTTTAAATCCACAAGTCGATCGATGTCGTTATTGATCTCCGCCTGCAGGGCGATTATCTTTGTTACGGTGTCCGCCATAGAGGAAGCGGTGCGATTGGGATTCTTGGGCATTCCGGTTAGCGTGCTGCTGACTTTTGTGGCCAGACCATTCAGCGATTCGACCTGTTCGAGTTTACTGTTGATGCGCTGGTCTAGCCGATATGCCTGGGATAAATAATCTCTCGCCGTCATATTTCCACCTCCGTTTTGAGCCGTGCCAGCAGTTTGATCCCGTTGATGCGCGTCAGAATAGAAAACCAGTCTGAACGGAAAAATCGTTCGACTTCATAGCTCATTCGGATCGCTGGCTGGAAGAGCGGATTCTGCCGAAGTTGCTTCAGCGCCAGTCTGTAATCGGCCGCAGCCTGTATGATGATGGCGTTTGCGAGTCCCTCAAATTGATCCATCAATGTGTTACCTCCAAATCTGCTTTGACCGCGTCGATAAGGGCGGTCTGCGTTTTATCCTTTTTCCGAAGCGCGGTCATGATGCGCTCGTCGATCGTGCCGGTTGCGATAATATGGCTTATCACCACAGAATCGGCTTTCTGACCTTGCCTCCATAAACGGGCGTTCGTCTGCTGGTACAGTTCCAAACTCCATGTCAGTCCGAACCATATGATGGTCGAACCGCCAGCCTGTAAGTTCAAGCCATGTCCCGCTGACGCGGGATGGATCAGCGCCACGGGCAGTTCGGCCTGATTCCAGCGGACGATGCTTTCGGCCGTATCCAAGGTGGCGAATGGGATGTGGAGTTTGCGCAATCGTTCCTGTATTCGCGCAAGGTCGTGTTTGAACCAGTACGCGACCAGCACGGGCTTTCCGTTCGCCGCTTCAATCAAGTCTTCCAAAGCATCCAGTTTACGCTCGTGAACCGGCAATACCCGCTTGTTTTCACCGTATATCGCTCCGTTTGCCATTTGCGAGAGTTTACCCGCCAGAACGGCGGCGTTGCCAGCGTCGATTTCCTCGCCCTTGTGTGAAAGCACCAATTCCCGTTTGAAGCGGTCGTAAACCTCGCGTTCTGCATCCGACAGTTTGACTTTCACTTCGTTTATCACGCACTCCGGCATTTTCAAGTGGTCGGCTGCCCTCATGGAAATTGTGATATCCGATATCTTTCGATAGATGTCCTCTTCCGCATCGGGCAGTGGTTTATAGCTGAATACGACCTGCCCGTTGCGTTTGTCGGGTGTGAAGTGTGTCGTGCGGAAGCGGGTGATGAAACGCCCGAGCCTTATGCCCATATCGAGGATACGGAACTCCGCCCATAAGTCCATCAGCCCGTTTCCGCTTGGCGTTCCCGTCAGGCCCACGATACGGGTAACTGTCGGACGCACTTTCAGGAGGCTTCTGAACCGCTTTGCCTGATATGACTTGAACGATGACAGTTCGTCGATCACCACCATGTCGAAATCGAAGGGCAGTCCGCTTTCCTCAACGAGCCACTGCACATTCTCGCGGTTGATGATAAACATGCTCGCGCGCTGCATAAGCGCCGCTTTGCGCTCCGATTCCGTGCCGAGCGCGACGGAATAAGTCAGGCCATGAAGGTGATCCCATTTCAGGATCTCTTCGGGCCATGTGTCCCTTGCGACGCGCAGCGGAGCGATCACCAGCACCTTTCTGACAAGGAAGCTGTCAAGGCAGAGATCGAAAATCGCCGTAAGAGCAATGACGCTTTTGCCAAGGCCCATATCGAGGAATACCGCCGCCGCGGGGTGTGTCAGAATGAAGTTGGTGGCATAGGATTGGTATTCATATGGACTGTATTTCACCGAGCATCCCTCCAATCTGCGCCGCGTCGTCCAGACAGTACACCGAAAAACCGAGTGATTCTAACTGGCTCTTTCGCCTTACCTGCAGAGGGCGCGGTTTCTTTCCATGTGCTTTGACCTCGACAAACGCCATTTTGCTATGCGGCAGAAGGACGATACGGTCGGGCATTCCATCGAAACCGGGGCTGACAAACTTGGGCGCGAGACCGCCCATCGATTTGACGGCCTGTACCAGCAGCGCTTCTAACGTTTTTTCACGCATGATCGACCTCCCATGATTGAGACAAGGTGACGACGCGGACAGGATTTCTATTAATATCCCTACGCGGGTGTACAGCTTGACTACTTACCCCTTTGCAGTTCATGAGTTTTATATAGTAGTCATAGTCACACTTGTCATCAGAAACCGTAGAAATCCCCACGGTTACTGGTTTTCTGTTTACTCGTGTTTGTGCTTTCATTTTTGTTTGTCACACTCCCACATGCGCTGTTGACCATACAACGGAATACGCTTGCGCGTTTCGCAGGATACCCAACCCAGCTTTCGAAGCACTACACCGAGTTCGTAGCTGTCAATTTTGCGAATCGAGGACGGGTCTTTACCGAAACACTCCGCCCATATTTCCATGGTGCTGACATATCTGCGACACTTGACGCCCATTTCCGTCGCGCCGAACTCGCTGCCCGACAGGAACGAGCGTCGCGCGTATAGGTCGTAATCGTCCCAGCCTTCGGGCAATAGCCGCTCAAGATACTCGCGCACCATGCCTTCGCGCTCGTCGGTTTCAAGCGCGGCGTTTTGCATGACGTTGGCTTCCAGCTTCACATCGCCTTCGAGAAACAGCCGTTCGCCCTCTTTCCAGCGCACCATTGCTTCCGCCCAAATCTGCACGACGTCCGTTTCCGTCAGATCCCACGCGTGGCGCGTTGTGCCGCCCGGTGTATTCACTGGCCAAAATCGGCGGTTCCCTGTGGGGTCGCGAAGGAAGCCGCCTGTGCCGTTGACGGTGGCAACGATGATGGATTGCCGCGGGTGACTCTCGACAACACGGCCATAACTGGCGCGGTACTTATCGTCACGGCGGGAGATGAAGGACTTCACGCTGTCGATGTCCGATTTTCGCATGCCCGTCAGTTCTCCGATTTCCATGATCCAGTAGCCCTGCAGTTTTTCCGCGCCGGTTTTGTCCTGCATATCGGTCAGCGTAAGACCGTCGTTGAACCATGCGTCTCCGGCCAGCCGATTGAACAGTGTGCTTTTGCCTTTTTCCTGTGGGCCGTCCATGACAAGTACGGAGTCGAACTTTATACCGGGTTCGAACACCCGTGCGACCGCTGCGACCAGTGTTTTTCTGGTGATCGCACGAACATACGCCGTATCCTCCGCTCCGAGGTAGTCGACTAGCAACGTGTCGAGCCGCGCCTCGCCGTCCCATGTGGGCAGACCGTTCAGGTAGTCGCGGATGGGGTGGTGCTTGCGCTTCGCCGCCACCATGTTGAGCGCGTCCGTTGTTTTGTTGGGCGAATAAATACCATAGGTTTCGCTCAAATACACTCGTAGCTGCGACGTGTCATTGTCCGTCCAGGTCGGATATTTGATCGGCTGCCATGCAGGTCGAGCGAGGAAGTCGATTGTGCTTTTCAGTTCGTTGTACCCTATGACCGCAAGCTTAGGGTCGTTGTCAAGGATCAGCACGATATTATCGAGGGTATCCTTGACGCGACCGTTCTTTTCAAGTTCGAGTGCGTTTTCCCAGTCTTCGTCAGCGAACTCTTGTTCCGCCTGCGCTTTGCGCTCCTCCGCGAATACGCTCTTGACAAGCTCGTCCTTTATTGCGAACTCGCTCATAGCGGAGAACGACGGCAACTTACCGATGGGCGTATCGAGCGGGCATTTATCGTCGAGGTCACGAAATCGATGGAGCCGGACGAGGTCAAAAGCGTTCAGCAGCCTTCCGCATGCCGGGTCGGTGGCATGGTGACTGTACGCGAACTTCCCGTCATAGACGACAACGCCCGCGCTACTGTCGGCGGGGATATAGTCGAATCTCCCGTCCATGACGCTGGGTTCATAGACGTCCGGAAGAAACGTTTCCATGGCTTCCTCGATGGTATAGGCACGGCAGAACGCCCCGACAACGCCGCGCTTTTCGAACGGATCCTCTTGCGGCTTCTTGCTGCCTTCACGAACAGCGCTCTCACGGGAAGAGGTCGGTAGCAAGGAACAGTCTTTCCAGTTCGGGTGCGCCGCGAGATAGACATCCGGGTCGAGCCACGCGCCGTCGACGCGCTGAAACACATATTCGCCGTTAGCCGGGGTGGTCGGCCAATACATGAGCTGGTGCGGACGATACGAGCACTCGTCGAACTGGTCGATGCCCCATTCATCGGCGAAGTAACGTGAAATGGCGACGAACTCATCCGGGGTGACGTCTCGGGTCATGGGTACGATGACGCGGACGCGCGGCGCTTCCGGCGTATGGCCATGTGTCGTGTATAGGCAGGCGGCGTGCTTGCAGCCTGAGAGAAAGCGGGCAATGAATCCAGCATCAGCATGGTCGCAGTCCAGAGTTAACATGGAACGGCAAGTCACGTTTTCACGCTTGCGACGATTGTCGCGCAGCTGACCTCCGACGAACCCGCCCTTATCTTTGATGCGATCGCGCTCTGCTTTCGGCATCTTCTGGTATTCCTCCACGGATTCCGTCGTGCGGATGGTCTGTTCCAACCGCGCGCAGAGCTCATCAAAGGGGATCGTTTTATTCGGCCATGTCTTGGCAAAGCAGCTATTGCCATATGCAACTGGTAAATTACGCATATAATCCCACCTCCATGAAAGCCTCCCAGGCAGAAATGGGATAGCTGTTCACCGTTCCAAAGCGTTCATCGTTGGTTTCACATTTTCGAATCTGTATGGCGCGCGCGTGGCAATACGCCGAGAGTTGTTTGCCGATCAACTGGCACTGCGCCAACGTCCAGCCCTTTTTGAACGCGCCGTTATATTTCGCCACAGTGTAAAACTGGATCGACTCATTCAGCGCGATTTCGAGCGTTTCCTTTTCCTCCAGTAAACCGAAGATGCGACGCTCCGCTTCGATGGCGCGCCGGTGCGCGATCTGCAGCGCGCGCTCCATGATCTTGTCCGGCGAGTTCCACGCTTCCTCGCAGCTGATAAAATACTCGCGGCATTGCTTGCCCTTGGCGGTGCGCTGGAGCATGCAAATCTCCTTCGCCATAGGGATGGTGACCGCGTGGTCGGTCTTGGGTTTGCCAGGAAGCCCGTCAGACCTATTCGTCAAAAATGACGAATAGTCTTTCCCTTCGTTAAAGCCGAATTCGCACATCCTTTCAAACCATTTCGCGTATTCCGAGCCTATTTCGAGCGCGGTGTGAAGCTCCCGCCCGCTGACGGTGGGTTTCTCGTTTTCATACTGGATCGGGATCAATTCATTCATTTCGTTTGTACCTCCTTACAATCATCGGTAAAGTAGCGAATGTACTGCCCTTTACGCTTTGCCTTCTCGATCTCCATGCCCATGCCTTTTGAGATCGTGCTTCCAAATACCCACAGCTCGGCGCATTTGGACAGCAGTACGATGTCCATGAACAGCGCGAGGTCGCGCTCCGCCTGCGAGTCCTCCCGCATAAACTGCGGAAAGAACAGATGCGGAGCCAGCGGGATATAACCACTGTCGACCGCGAACCTGCAGTACCGCCGCGCCTTCTCCTGATTGCCCGATATATCGCCGGATAGCGGCGAGCATATATACACCACCGGGCGAAACGCGGCGTTCTGTTTCGCTTCCTTCTCTATCGCGGTAAGAGCTTCATATGCCGTGGGGTCGAAATAGCCCTCCGCGTTGAATTTGTTTACTCCCATTTGTTTCACCTCAGTCTTTCTTGTAAAAGTCGCACACAAATCCGTCCGCTCGAAGAAGCAGCCCGTCAGCCCAGGCCGGAGTGCGTCCCATCATCTCGCAGATCTCCTCCAGCGAAGCGGTTTCCGGGGCTTCAATGACGACCTCATCATGTATGTGCATCACGATTCGGTATCCGGCTTCGTCGAGTCGCAGCATAGCTTCCGCAAGGATGTCCCTCGCCGTTGCTTGTACTATGTTCTCTACGAATTTCGGGCCGTAGCTTTCCAGACGAAGCCACTTTTTCTGTTCGCCCACACCCTCGTAGGTGACAGACTCGGTGCCAAAGCGGTTGACGCCCATTCGCGGTTTGACATACGCGAGCCGCCTGCCGGATGGAAGCGTAATGAACAGGATTCCGCTTTGGTAGGCGAAGCGAACGCCGTGCGTTTCCGCTTGCGTTCGTTCGCGGACGCATGTCGAAGCCGCTTTATCGACATCCCACCACAGCCTGACGATTGCGGGGTTTGACTGCCGCCACGCATCAACCAGAGGCTTTAACTCCTCTTCCGGCACGCCCATGTTCAGAGCGCCCATTGCTTTGAGCGCGCCGACCGAGCCGCCATATCCAAGAGCGAGTTCCGCGATCTTGCCTTTCTGCCGCAAATGTCCGTTAACACCGTTCTTCTCGACCGGCACACGGAACATCTGCGACGCCGACGCGCAGTAGATATCGCCGCCGCTTTCAAACACTCGCTGCCGCCATTGTTCTCCGGCGATCCACGCGATGACACGGGCTTCGATCGCCGCGAAATCGGCAACGTAGAATCGACAGCCCCGTCGCGGGATAAAGGCGGTTCGGATCAGTTCGGACAACACCAGCGGCACTGAATCGTACAGCAGATCAACCGCTTCATAACGACCGTCACGGATGAGCGAACGAGCCTGACCAAGATCGGGCAGATGGTTCTGCGGCAGATTTTGTACTTGGACAAGCCGCCCTGCATATCTGCCGGTCCGGTTCGCGCCGTAGAACTGAATCAGCCCTCGGGCGCGGTCATCCGATCCAATAGCGACTTCCATCGCCGCATACTTTTTGACGCTGCTCTTGGCGAGTTCCTGCCGGAGTGAAAGCGCCAGTTCGACTTCGCCGTCCGCCCCTTCCAGCATCCGGGCTACGGCTTCCTTGGAGATCGATTCCGCTTCCACACCGTTTTCAGCAAGCCACGCTTTTAGCTGTGCCGGGGAGTTGGGATTTTCAAGTCCGGTCACGGACCGCGCCTGCTCAAGATGCGACAGCTTGAACTGTTCATCGCAGCGGATCGCCCGCGAAACCAGCATTCTGTCGAGCATGACGCCCCGGTCGTTGATCCGCTGGTCGAGATGGTAGTTGTTCCACTCGGCGTCGGATACCGGGAATTTGATCAGCTGCGCCTGTATACCCATCTCGGTTTCCACATCTCGCAGGTTGTACGTTTTGTACCGCGACCACTTCTCCGGCGCATCCTGCGGCATCCGGCGGAAGGGCGTACCGTCCTTCGCTTTTCCAGGAGCACTGAAGAACCGAATGAGGTCTTTGCCTTCCTTCAGCTTCTGCTTCTCCAGACCTAACACGGCGCCCACGCCCTCCAGCGAAAGCGGAAGTCCAAGCGTCGCCGCCCAAACCATCGTGCAGCGCCATGATCCCGGATCGAGATAGCAGCCTGTCGGCATTCCGAGAAATCGTGACAGGCAGACGCGCTCAAACTGCGCGTTGAACGCCCATTTGGTAACTCTGTCATCCGTCAGCGCGCTTCGAATCTCATCCGGAAGTTTCTCGCCGCAGGCAAGGTCGACCACCTGAACATCGGCGCCATCAACGCTGTAGCCGAACAGGAGGACGGCGAAGTCGCTCTCCTCGCTGTATCGGTACACGCCGCATTTGCTGAGATTCGCGCCGCTGTAGGTTTCAATGTCTATACTCAAGTTCCGCATATCGGCTCCTTTCAGCGGAGAGGGGCGGCAGCGATTTGATCACCGCCGCCCCGCGTCGTCACTCCGATTTTTCGGCGGCTTCCTTCGCGGATTTATACCTGCGTTTCATTTGTCCGCACCCGCTCACCGCATATACGATGATGGAGATCAGATTGCCGAGGAAGGCGCCGATTACCGAACCGAAGCACACGGCGAGCATGATTTCCTGTAATTGCGTCATGTACGCTCCCTTCTTTAGGACAGGAAGTCATCGTCGAGTTCGGTAGCGAAATCATCCACCGCCGAGGTCTTGCCGCTCAGCGGATCGCCGTCTTTGACCTTCTGAATGTTGCCAAGGCCGCAGGCGACGCCGCGATTCCCGTTTGTATTGAACGCATAGAAGTTGATCGACACCCTCGTGTAGCAGCCGGAGTAAACCTCCCCGCGGTCGAGGATGGGCTGAACGGTACGGTCAACGATCTGCGGCGCGGTCGTGCTGTTGGCGTTGATAAAATAGCTGCCCTTGTAGGCTTCGTCATCGCGCTCGGTATCGCCGTCGCGAAGAGGGAGTTTCAGCGCCGCGCGGTTCGGAATCTTTCCGCCGAACTTGGAAACGCCATCCTTGATCGCGGCGTCGATTGCCGCATTGATCGCGGCGAGTGTTTTCTCATCTTCTTTGGGGATGATGAGGGAAACGCTGTACTTGGGCGTACCGCCTTTGATCGAAGCGGGTTCCCATACGTTCGCATATGAGAGACGGACAACGCCGGTAACAACTTTAGTCGCGTTATTCTGATTAACCATTTCTTTATTCCTCCGTAAAATCGTTAAAGTCTTGTGTTGCATTCGTGAAGTTGATCGCCGGCCGCTTGTCGGATACGGGAACGAGCGTCGGGTTACCCCGGGGTTTGACGATCAGGCCGCCGAGGAGTTCGTCAAAGGTTTTCCTGCCCATAAGGCGTTCCATCTCCGTAATGGGGATCAGGCTCTTTTTGAACACATCGTAATAACCGGCCGATCTCGCCGCCTCGATGACGGCAGCTTCATCGGCGTATTTTCGGTTCGATCTGCTCTCGACGAGTTTAAAGCCGCGCCATTCTTTGCCATGGTTGACCGCGGCATCCAGCGCGTAAGCGCTGATTTCATTCGCCCATTTGGTCAAGTCATCAAGACGGGTTAGAATGTCCTCAATCTCAGCATCCGTGAGCAATGGCGGGAGGGCGAACTCGTACCGCGCCAGCTTCAGCTTCGCTTCGGCCCTCGCGCGGCACTTGACCGCGGCTCGGCAGAATGTACACCAACTGCCGGGGATGTATTCGCCTTCGCCCTTGAACGCCAACGCCGCTTTCGGAACCAGTGTGTTTTCTGTCCACTCCATCAAATCGGCTACAGGGATTGTCCATGTGCTGACGTTCTCGCGCCGGGGCTGATAGATCGTCATGCTCACAGTCTCGATATCGTAGAGAGAATCGAAGAGCCGGAGCGCGCCCAGAGCGTAAAGCATCATCTGCGGATTCTCGGTCGCGTCAACCAGAACGCCTTGTCCGTACTTGAAATCGATGACATGCAGCCGCTTGTCAGCGACGATCAGGCAGTCTCCCGTGCCGAAGCCGTCCGGCACATAACAGGAGAAGTCCAGCTTCTGCTCGATCAGCACGAGCGGGTCGCCGCAGTCGCGTTTCGCTTCTTCGATGGCTTCCATCACGAACTCCACGTAACCGTCAGTACAGGCGTCCATCTCGTCGCAGTCGAACCGGGACACGGGTTTCTTTGACCGCATCTTCAAAGTTTTGCGAAGCTTATGCTCGCAAAGCGCGTGTGCGGCGGTGCCTTCCGAAGCGGCTTCTGATTCTCTGTCCGCAAATTCTAGTTCAAGACGCGCCGAAGGGTTGCAGTGGAGCCAGCGATGCGACGAGGAAGCGGAGAGGAGCGCGTGTTTACTTTCCAGCATCGTTCAGTTCCTTCGCTTCTCGCAGCAGGTCGGCATATCGGTCGGAGGCGATAGCGCTCAACTTTTGCGCTCCGTACTTCTGAAGCAGGCCGCGAACCTGTTCGGTAAGCCCATCGTGGCTTTTCTCAGCCAGCACGGCGCGTACCTGCTCAAGCGTTACCGTTACCGGGGACTTCGCTACCGGTTCGACAGCCGCATCGGGCGCTTCGTCAGCGACGTCATCTCCCGCAATCGCGTTCGCCAGTGTTTGAAGACTGTCGGCGAGGGAACGAATATCCTCGGCTACATCGAGGAGCAGCTTAGTTCGGCTCATCGTCCGCACCTCCCTCCGGCGTCTCGACGATGGACAATTCCGCTACGCTGTTGCCGGGGATGAGAATCATCATCCGCTCCTTCCGGCCCAGTAGCAGCGTTAGAAGCTTCTCGCGGAGCGATACATTACGACATCGCACAACGCCGCCGGTCTGGGGTTCGTTGGAAACACTGATTTTGAGATTGTGTTTCATAATTACCGTCCTTTCCGAAGGGCGGTTTATTGTTGCCCTTCAATATACGGCCATACAAACGGCCATTTCGGACGGTCTACGCCAGAAGTTTTTCAAGTTTTTTGAGAGCGCGCCCCACGGCTTTCCGAACGGCGGATTCATCAACGCCGTCTTCTCTTGCGATCGCGACATACGTTTTTCGTTCCACAAACACCTGGTTAATAAGCCTCCTCTGCCGCGGCAGTAACGAAGCGACCGCCGACGGGAGTTTCGCTAACAGCCCATCGTCTTCCAACAGTCGGGCTAACGCCGGGTCTTCGACAGCGAAATCCTCGCCTTCATACACGCAGCCTTCCATGTGGTAATGCCGCCGGGTTTCTTTGTGGTCGTTGTTGTACTCCTGCCGGTCTAGGTCGATGAGAATTTCACCCCATTCGTCCGAAACCTCGATCGCGATAGTCTCGCTTGCGAACTTGTACTGAATTTTCATTTGCTTGGCTCCTTTCATGGGAGCCAGGCGGAGTTACTATATGGAAAGAACCGACCGCGAAACAGAAAAAGCCGGATGACTGCAAAACTCTCGTTTCGTGGTCATCCGGCCATTTGGTAGCTCGCGCTCGGCTCCGTTGCTCGGTATGATTCTATATTCCGATTTCTGCGTTATGGATCGATTTTTGCCTCGTGGCCTTTTCCATCGTCCAAACATGATTCCTTGACGCAGGATACTCGTACAAACTTACGGCAGTTGGGGCATTTCAGCTCCACCTCAATCTGTTCCCGCGGCAAAGGCTCTATATCAAATGCCCGTTTCCCGCACATTGGGCACTTCATTTTCTGCTTCATCACAACACCTCCATTTTATAATACATGTTAGCTAACTAGCTTACATTGTAGTTAAAAAAATACAGCGGGCGGTTAACCCGCTGTTGCTTTCTGTCTGTTAGATCATGGCGTCAAGAAAATCGACTACTGCCATGAAGTTCGTCGTGTCGTTCTTTGGTATGAAGTCCAAATCTTTCAGTCGATACATGGCCGCTTCGAAGGACACATCAAAGGCTTCCATCACGGCAAACACCATTGTAGCCCGGCGAATCGAGTCGCGGCGTTCACTTCGAACCCCCTCTACAAGTCGCTCGACAGCCGATCTGGGCATAAGGATGGCGGATGAAAGCCGATTGGCGTGCCACTCCATCCAGTCGTGGTCATCCCAGAATTTCGGTGTCTTTTTGCTCGTATTGCCGCAGTCCGTCCTGCATTGGATCATAGGCGCTGTAC
>Ga0209066_10004162_pt1 | contig 15974 bp, 9 predicted proteins | sample All_14_2_FD_187198 | JGI IMG/M metagenome (GOLD analysis project Ga0209066, IMG submission 187198) | Freshwater microbial communities in response to fracking from Pennsylvania, USA - Allegheny Zone_MetaG_DW_15 (SPAdes) (version 2) ...
CGCTTGGACTTCTTGCGCTCGTTCTCGGTCAGCAGCCGCTTCCGAAGCCGGATGCTCTTGGGGGTGACCTCCACGAGTTCATCGTCCTCGATGTACTCGAGCGCCTCCTCCAGCGTGAACGTGATCGGCGGTGCCAGGATGATGCCCTTGTCGGCCGAGGCGGCGCGCATGTTGGTGAGCTGTTTGGCCTTGGCCACGTTCACCACGAGGTCGTTGTCCTTGGCGTTCTCGCCCACGATCATGCCCTCGTAGCACATCTCGCCGGGCCCGATGAACAGCTTGCCGCGCTGCTGCAGGGCGTCGAGCGCGTACGCGGCTGACTTCTCGTTGGACATCGCGATGAGCGAGCCGTTGATGCGGCCGCCGATGTCGCCCTGGTAGGGGCCGTACTCGAAGAAGTGATGGAAGAGCGTGGCCTCGCCACGGGTGGCGTTCAGGATGCGGGTACGCAGACCCATGATGCCGCGAGTCGCGATCTTGAACTCGAGATGCACCTGGTCGTCGCGCTGCACCATGTCGGTCATCTCGCCGCCGCGGCTGCCGAAGATCTCGATGACCTTGCCAGCGTACTCGCTCGGCACGTCCACCACGGCCTGCTCCACCGGCTCGAGTTTCTTGCCGCCTTCGTTCTTGATGATCACCTGCGGGCGGCCCACCTGGAACTCATAGCCCTCACGACGCATGGTCTCCATGAGGACGGAGAGGTGCAGCACGCCGCGACCCGCAACCTCCATGCCGGTCTTGTCCTCGCTCTCGGTGATGCGCATCGAGATATTGGATTCGGCTTCCTTGAGCAGCCGCTCCTTGATCTGACGGCCGCCGACGATCGTGCCCTCGCGCCCCACGAGCGGGCTCGTGGACGCAGCGAAGACGACCGACATCGTCGGCTCCTCCACGTGGATCGGGTCGAGCTGCACCGGATCGAGACGGCAGGTGAACATGTCGCCGATGTCGGCGTCGTCCACGCCCACCACAGCGATGATGTCGCCGGCGTGCGCCTGCTGCGCCTCGGCACGACCCATACCCTCGAAGGTGAGGAGCTGCTTCACGGTCGCCTGGTAGCGGCTGCCGTCGTTCTTGATGACGAGGATGCGCTCGCCCGAGTGCATCGTGCCCGAGAACAGGCGCCCGATGCCGATGCGGCCCACATACTCGGAGTGGTCTATGGTGCACACCTGCATGGCCACCGGCCCGTTGGGGTCGACGTCGGGGCACGGCACGTGCGCGACGATCGCGTCGAGCAGCGGCAGCATGTCCATGTTGCCGTCCTCGGGATCGAGGCGGGCGTAGCCATTGACCGCGCTCGTATAGATGATCGGGAAGTCGAGCTGCTCATCATCGGCGCCGAGCTCCACCATCAGGTCGAAGACGTCGCCGATGACCTCCATGGGGCGCGCCCCCTTGCGGTCGATCTTGTTGACGACCACGAGCGGCTTGAGACCGTGCTCGAGCGCGTGACGCAGCACGAAGCGCGTCTGCGGCATGGGGCCGTCGAATGCGTCGATGATGAGCAGGCACCCGTCGGCCATCTTGAGGACGCGTTCCACCTCGCCGCCGAAGTCAGCGTGGCCCGGCGTGTCGATGACGTTGATCTTGATGTCGCCGTAGCGCACCGAGATGTTCTTGGCGAGGATGGTGATACCGCGCTCGCGCTCCTGGTCGTTGGAGTCGAGGACCTGGTCGACCACCTGCTGGTTGTCGCGGAAGACGTGGGTGGCCTGCAGCAGGCGGTCCACGATGGTGGTCTTGCCGTGGTCGACGTGAGCGATGATCGCGATGTTGCGGATGTTCTCGGCGCGCATGGGTGCTCCATTTGTTGAATGTCAGACGCGGCGAATCAGAGCCGCGCTTCGGGATCGGAGGAGGGAACAGTGGCTGGTCATTAGGTGGCGGAACTAAGAAGGCCGACGTCGAAGCGCCGGCCTTCTTAGTCTGATGTCGATTGGGCGTTAGCCCACCTGGTCGTCCAGTAGCATGTCCTTCTGCCCTTCTTCCTGAATCGACTGAAGGCTCAAACAGACAGTATCAATGATTGCCCAACTCCACGCAAGCTGCCAACACAACGTTACCTAGCTATTCGGCTTGATTTGGCTGAGGGTTGAGTCCTCGATCGCACCTGTTGTGGCATTTCTCGCGCCGAGATCATGGGCTGTAAGTGGCTTCGCAGCCGAAGTGCACGGATCATTCCATGAGATTACGAAGCCCTGGTGTGGCAGCATCCAGCCCACGAACCTCAAGGAGCAGTCCATGGGATTCTCCTCAATGGTTCGGATGGTTCCGAAACCGTGCGCGGTCAGTCTGGGATAGACCTCTTCATTGAATCCGCAGATGACGTGTATCGAGCGAACGGACCGTTCCGGCCGCACGCTCCACGTGAACACATCTCCAAGCGGAACGACAAGACGTTCAACCCTGCGCAGCTCGAGCGCCTCACCATGCTCCATTCTGACCGACAGCGGGACGCGAACGTTGATGCGCTCCCCCTCAGTACGCCTGTCGCAGTCCTCGGGGGCCACACGCTCCTCGCCGTTTACTGTGAAGGACTCAAGGTGATAGAGCGTGTTGTCGTCGATGCCGCGTATCCGACGCACCCTAGTCTCAAAGCCCAGGTCGACCGTCGTGGTGTTGAGCGAGTGGACCGTAGCCTCCATGCTCCTGCGGACTGCGATATGGGGTTCCCCGCAGTCGCGAACTACGCGGCAATCGTACTTGATCAGCATTCCTTCGAAGTGGGGATGTCCCAGAAGTGGCTCGATCTCGTCATGCATCACGCGCAGCAGTTCGCCATCCTCACCCACGGTCGCAAGGTCCATCTCCATCGCGACGCGAGCCGTGTTCACTCTCAGCCTCGCGAATTCGGCCGGCGATCCGTCCTTCAGGGACTGCAACAGCGTGGGGTCACCGATGTCCCGCAGCATGGCGCGGTTGAGCATCTCGCCCCAGCGATCGTTGTTGTCACCGAACGCCGAGCCTACCGCGTCGTGCACGGTTCCCTCCAGTCCGGGTCGCGTCTCCTCAAGCGCGGCTTTGAGGCGTTCTTCAAAATAGACAATCGTCCCCTCAGTCTGAACAAAGATATCAACCGATCCGAGGACCAGGAGCGTGGCTCCGACAGTCGCGAGCAGTGAGACCGTGACCTGGCTTGCATACCAAGGTGCTGGAGAGACTGTCACGGCCCCTGAGATGATTCCGAGCAGCATGAGAACAACACCCGAAAGGGCCACCAGCCACCCCCGGTGACGAATATCCCCTCTCAGAATCGACAGACGTACCCTAGACATGCGCGCCCCCACCCCTCCGGTCTGGTAATTTGTGCCTGGTATCCTGGAGTATGCTGTTCACTTCCCCCACTCCCACACGTCGGCCTTCACGCGCTCGTAGTTGGCGTCGAGCTCGGGCTGCATGAGCACGAGCGCGGTGATGCGGCGCACCATCTCGGTGACGTAGCGTGCCTCCTCGGGCTTGAGGTCGCGGCCGAGCAGCGCGCGCTCGCGGTACGACAGCCATTTCTTGATCACCTGGTAGCCGCCGATCGTGTAGCGCCACACCGCCGAAGGCACGCAGCACCAGTACACCTTGTCGTTGAGGTAGACGTCGAAGCACGTCTCGCCGAGGAGCTCGGCGGCCTGCTCTGCCGACATGCCGAGTGTGGCCGCGTGCTCCGCGATGGCTGCGCGCTCGTCGTCGATATAGGGGCGCTCGGTGAGCTTGCCCGGGCCACCCGTGACTACCCCGGCTCGCTGTCGAATCCCCCAAAGAGCGGTGATGCCCAGACCCATCGCTGACATGGCGCCCTCGCCCGTCCAAGTCAGCGTCCCCAGTCCTGTAGGCAGGGCGTCTGGTCTAGAGTCCGGATCGAGCAGTACTGCCAGCGCCGAACCCAGCGAGGCCGACTCTTCCAGAATCGCCAGCTGGGCGGGCAGCGGGATCCTCGGCCAGTCTGACGTGATCCCGTCGCTGTTTCCCTCCAGGTACATGGGCGCGTATCCAATTGCGAGTACGTGGGACCAGACAGCTCTTGATGTCGACGCATCCGCTGCAAGCCCCAGGGTGTCCACGTACGCTCTGGCCCGTTCACTCAGGTTGGGCTGTGGGCCTTCTTGCCCGCCCTGCTCAAGGAGATTCGCCGAATCACTGCGCGCAACAAGCGTGAACGGAATGGCGTACGCGTCTTTGTGCAGAGCATGCTGGTCAAAGGCACTTGTCGCATATCCGAAGGCAGCACCGTCGCGCTCTTTGGGTGCCCTGACTCTCGCCAAGAGGAAGTCGCCGCCACTAAACACTTCAGCTTGGAGCTCCGGCCGAGGCTCATTCCACAGGGGACGTGCGGAATCCAGATACGCCCACTTGGAGTCCAGTGGCCTGAACTGGAAGCGGCGAACGCGCCTCGCATCAAAGCACGTCGACGAGACGATTCGCTGACGCGCGGACTTCGCTGAGAAGCGAGCCCAATCCCGCGTGAGCCCGTCCAAGGAAGCCGGGAGTTCGTCGAAGGAATTAGCCGCATCCAGATATGCAGACATGCGTTCCTTGAGAGCGTCACGACTCATGTCGGTCAGCGACTCACCTCGGTTCTCGTTCAGACCGAGTAGCGGTGACCGACTGCACAGCTCAGCCACGGAAGGCCAATCAGCGTAGCCCTCATCAACTCCGAACGGGCGAAACGACAGTCGATTCGCTCTCGTTGGCGCAACGACGGCATAGCGAGACAGAGCAGCGGGATCCTCCAGCGTTGCCAACAGATGTGCCCGCCTGGCGCTAGCATCAGAATCGTTGATATCCGCGCGGTATCGGACCATCGCCTCCTTCGAAGCGTCGTTGCCCCTCTTCACCCACAGTGAAATCGCGACGCCTTGACGGATGCCTGGCGAGAAGCCCGGGACAGCGAAGACGGTCTGGCTGGTGCGACCATCAGGTCCGTACTCGGACATAGTGCGATCCCCGTGCATTCCTTCGACCCAGAAAGCATCGAAGGTGGCGAGTAGGACCTCACGTACTGTCACGTACGAGGGCCCGGTGAGCCAGGAGTCATTCGAGATAAACGCGACGACGCCACGTCCACTCATGACCCCAATCCGCCGTAGCGCGAGAGCGAAGAACCGGACATACAGGTCATCGATCTTGTTCTTGCGCACGCCCCATGATTCCAGATGCTCCTTGAAAGGTCTGAGCAGGTCAGCCTCCTCAGCCTGTGCCATTCCCGCGTACCCGTTGTACGGAGGATTGCCGATCACAACGAGGATCTTCTCCTCGCGTTTGATGCGGTCGGCGGCGTCGCGCTCCTCAGCAAACTCGGGGAAGAGCAGCGTCGAGTGCATCTGACCCGCAACCGCACGCTTGTCCTTCGGCGGCTGGATGTTCCCGTCGCCCCAGCCGGTGAGCGCGTTGGTGAGGTAGATGGCCGCACGCTCATCGGCATCTTTGAGCGGCACGCCCAGCTCAGCGAGTAGGATGCCCATCTGCAGATGCGCCACCACGAACGGCGCTGGCATGATCTCAAAGCCGATCACACGCTCCATAGCGGCGCGCTTCACGTCGTGTCGGGTGAGCGCGTCGGCACCCTTGGCGGTGAGCGTCTCGTCGATCTTGCGCAGCACCTCAACGAGGTAGGCGCCGGTGCCGCAGCACGGGTCGAGCACCACCACGCTTGAGTCGGCAAGTCCGTCGGCGATGCCGAGTTCCTCGCGAAGCGCCCAATCCACGCGCGCCACCATGTACTTCACGACCTCATCCGGCGTGTACCACACGCCGAGCTCCTTGCGGAGCGCGGGATCGAACGCCTCAAGGAACGGCTCGTAGAAGTACTGCACCGCATGGTGCTCCTCGAACTTCTCGAAGAACGCCGCGCGATCGATGCGCCAGAGCACCTCCTCGGCCCACTCGAGCACCTCTGAGATGCCGAGTGCTCCGAGCTGACGTACGTCGGCGAACTGCCGGAAGAGCTCGTAGACCATCGGCACGTGGAGGGTGGCCGTGGCCGTCTCCCACTGGAAGCGGCTCTCCCACGGGATTTGATCGGTGCGGCTGCGCCCGCGGGCCCAGAGCACCCAGGCGGCGAACATGCCGTAGAAGAGTGTCTGCACGAGCGTGGAGCGGAAGAAGTGGTCACCCTTGTCGCCCTCGAACTTCAGGCCGAGCGCGTCTTCGAGCTGCGAGCGAAGCGCATCGAGTGCGGGCAGCTCGTGTTTCTGTTCGAGACGCAGGCGCGCGGTGCGCGCGTAGCTCGCAAGGAACCATGCGAGGTCCTTCGGGTCAGAGAGCGGCGCATTGTGGAGCAGTACGCGCTGGAGGAACTCGGTGAGGCCTTCGCCCGCATCCTGGGCGTACTTTCGCGGTTGCTGCACGCGCGCCCAGAAGCCCGCCTCGGTACCGGCCAATCGCAGTGTCTCGAGGATGCGCGTGCCCGTGCCGTCGGCACTGCGGCCCACGAGCACGAAGTCGCGCAAGTTGGTGACGAGCACCAGACCGTAGCGCTCCACGTACCTGGTCACCTGTTCGCCTTCGGCGGTGACCAGCGCGTCGTCGGAGGTGCCCTTCACTTCGATAGCGCCTCGTCCGGGGATCTGACCGAAGAGCGTGTCAGCGCCCGGTTCCCAGCCCTTGAGTTGCGGGGCGGTGAAAAGGCCGCCATCGGGAATCCCCGCGCCGGTGTTCCGGAGGTTGATGATCGCGGTGACCTTGGGCTTGAGCCCTGCGCCGATCGACGTCAGGAGCGCCTGAAGCGCCGGGTAATAGCTCGTCTCAGCGACACCCGCGCCAGATGCGTGGATATCGCGCAGCGTGGTGAAGTACCCCTCGATCGGATCCCGCACGTGCCCTCCCTCGGCGGCGACGCCTGGCCGCATCACAGCATAGCAGTCGACTGCGACATGCCAGGCTCATTCTCCGCCGTGCAGGACCTCGGCCAGGTCCTCGGCGGGAGAGAAGACGAACGCCCGGCCCTCGGTGCGCACGGTGAGATAGCCGCGATCGCGCAGCTCCAGCAGGTCAGCCCGAGCAGTGGGATACGAGACGTCATGTGATGCCCGGTGCGACTCCACGGTGAACTCGGTGGTCCTGTCGGTTATCGCCCGGGAGAGCAGCGCGCGCTGGCGATAGTTGAGCGTGGTGTCCTTGGAGACCGCGCGTGCCAGCTCACGGTCGCGCGTGGCTCGCCGCTCGATGTACTCCCACAACTCCTTGAGCGCTGACTCCACCGCGTGCAGATGGAACACGAGGAAGTACGTCATATCGGCGTCGTCGGTCTCGGCGTACAGATACGAACGGTCGTACTGACCTCGCCGGCGCAGGATCACCCGTGAGACTGGGACGAACTCCAGCAACCGGTAGCCGTGCTTCAGCAGGTAGAGGTAGAACAGCGCCCGCGCGGTTCGCCCGTTGCCATCCGCGAAGGGATGCAGGTACGCGAGCCAGAAGTGCAGGATGCACGCCCTAAGGACCGGATGCTGGAATTCCGGGCCGTCATCGTTGGCCCAATCGCACAGGCGCTCAAGCTGATGCGGGATCGTACTCGCGGGTGGAGGGACGTGGAGGATGGAGCCGGTGGCGTTGTCATGCACCATCACATCGTCATCGGCGCGCAACTGGCCAACATCGGTGGCGTCCTCAAGCGTGCCTTCCGTCAACGATGCCTGGATGCGGATGATGAGTTCGGGGGAGAACGGCTCCTCGGGGTGCTCCCTCAGCATCGAGATCGTCCGGTAGTTGTTGAGGATCATCCGCTCGGCGCGGTCGCGCGGCCTCCGGCCGGTGCGGAGCATGTCTTTAGCCACTCGCCGCGTAGTGGCTGCTCCTTCGATCTGGCTCGAAGCTATCGCTTCTTCCATAAGCGAACTCACGAGGTATCTTCGCTGCGCGTACTCGGGAATGCCTGCATCAGTCGAGGTGATGCGCCCGCCTGCGTCACGGTCGATCAGGTGGAGACAGCGCTGGATCTCCTCAGTGAGCATGTAGGTGAAGGAGTGACCGTGCGTATCCACCACCGGAGTGGGCTTGCGATCGATGCCGCGCAGCATCTTCACGAAGTGCCACGCACTCTCAGGTGACACGCCTCCCGGCATGGGAAGCTGCTTGAGGCGGTCCCAGTAGAGGTAGTCGCGGTTCGCTCGCCGGATCACGTCGGACAACTCACCCGACTGCATGGCTTCCAGTACACGCGGGAACGCCTCGGCGGAGAGCTGTCCTGCCGGAGCGGGTTCTGGCTTCTTGGGCATGGCGCTTCACCTCCTATCTATAAACTCCTATAGCTATCTATAGTTCTCTGCCAGCGGAACTGTCAAGCACGTAGCTATAAGTTCCTATAGCCATCTATAGTTACCGCGCGTTGTGCGCCCACTGGTTGCCCACCCCGATCGCTGCGTTGACATTCCTCCGTCGCCTATTTAGACTGACTAGTCAGTTTATATCGTGGCACACCGTGCCCGACGAGAGGAGTCTGAACCCCCCCATGACCTCGCTTCACATCGCGCGCACGGAGTGGAAGCGCGTGACCTCGAGCCGCCTGTTCAGGGCCGGCATCATCGTGGTCGCGCTGATCCCGCTCCTCTACGGTGCGCTCTATCTCTGGGCCTTCTGGGACCCGTACGGCAACCTCGACCAGATCCCCGTGGCCATCGTGAACCTCGACGAGCCGCACGAAGCTGATGGATCGACCCTGCAGGCCGGCATGGACCTCACCACGGAACTGCTCGATGGCGAGACGCTGGGCTGGGTCGCCACGTCGGCCAGCGAGGCCTCCGACGGGCTCGCCGACGGTACCTACTACGCCGTGCTCACGATACCCGCGGACTTCTCCGCCCACCTCGCCACCGCCAACACCACCGAGCCGCTGACCGCGCACCTCGAGGTGGAGGAGCGCGAGTACGCGAGCATGATCGGCGCGCAGATCGAGGACCGGGTCTTCGCCGAGGTTCGCACCGCCGCCTCCGAGAGCACGACCCGCTCGTATCTCGACAGCATCCTGCTCGGCTTCTCGGACATGCGCGGATCGCTCACCGAGGCGTCGCTCGGCGCCGACGAACTCGCCACGGGCATCGCGCGGGCCGCTGACGGTGCATCGCAGCTGGCCGACGGCGCTACGTCCGCCGCGAGCGGCTCGGCCGACCTCTCGGCCGGCCTCGATCAGCTTGCAGCCGGGATGGCCACGGCGGACGCGGGCGCCGCGAGCCTCGCCGCTGGGGCGAGCACGCTTGACGGCGGTCTCGCATCGGCGGACACCGGCGCGCAGACGCTTGCCGGCGCGACCCGCCAGATCGCGGACGGCGCCTCGCAGCTGTCCGCGGGCGTAGGCTCGCTCGCTGCCGGCGCCTCGCAGACCGCAGCAGGCGCATCGGCCACCGCGGGCTACCTCGATGCGTACGCCGCCACCCACCCGGAGGCACTCGCGGATGCGAGCTTCGCCACGGCACTGGCGGCCGCACATCAAACGAGCGCAGGTGCCGCAACGTTGGCCGCCGGGCTCGGCTCGGCGGCCAGCTCGGCACAGACGCTCGCCACCGGTGCCGCACAGGCGGCCTCGGGCTCGTCGTCGCTGGCGGCCGGCATCGCCACGGCGCGCGCCGGATCCACGCGCCTCGCCTCGGGCGCCCGCGAGCTGGCTGCTGGCACCGGCGCGCTCGCGTCCGGAGCATCCGGAGCGGCCGACGGCGCTCGTGAGCTCACCACCGGCCTCGGCTCGCTTCGTGATGGCGCGGGCAACCTGGCCACGGGTCTCGCTCCGGCCGTGTCTGGATCGCGCGAGCTTGCGGATGGCATCTCCGTCGGCGCTGCCGAGCTGCCCGACTTCACCGATGAGGAGCGGGCGGCCAACGCGGCGATGATGGCTTCGCCGATCGAGCTCGACTCGGCGGCTCTCGGCGCGGTGCCCAACTACGGCACCGGCTTCTCGCCGTACTTCATCCCGCTCGCGCTGTGGGTCGGCGCGCTCATCGCCTACTTCCTGCTCGCCCCGCTGCCCGAGAGGGGTGTGCGCGAGGGCAAGAACCCGCTCGCCGCGGCACTTGGCGGGTTCTGGCCGGCGGCAACGCTCGGCGTGGTGCAGGCCGTCATCCTGGTGCTCGTGCTGCAGATGGCGCTCGGGCTGGAGGCCGCGGCCACGCCGGCGCTGTACCTGTTCGCGGTCCTGTGCGCACTCGCGTTCGTGGCGGTGCTCCAGGCGCTGAACGCCCTGTTCGGCATCGTGGGCAAGCTCCTGGCGATCGTGGTGCTCATGCTCCAGCTCACCTCGGCGGCGGGCACCTTCCCCATCGAGATGCTGCCGGGCTTCTTCCGCACCATCAGCCCGTACCTGCCGATGACCTACGCCGTCGACGGGCTGCGGCAGGCCATCTCCAGCGGGAACATGTCGGTACTGGCGCACGATGCCTGCGTGCTCGGGCTGTTCGCGGTCGGCTCGCTGCTGCTCACCTCGGTTGCAGCCGTGCTGGCGCGCGGGTGGTCCTCCGAGCGGCTAAGACCGGCGCTCCAGCTCTAGGCCGGAACCGGGCGCCGGAGCAGCAAGGCTCCGGCGCCCGGCGCGTTGCCGTAGAATCGAACGCGGAAAGGAGCCCGTATGACCTCCCGCTCGGCCAACACCAAGGCGCGCCTGTTCGAGGCGGCGCTGCAACTCATCTCGGAGCACGGCTTCGCCGGCACCACCGTGGATGAGATCGTGGAGCGCGCGGGAGTGGCCAAGGGCACCGTGTACTACCACTTCAGGAGCAAGACCGAACTCGTGGAGGCGCTCATCGCCTCCGAGATCGAGCCGCTGGCCGAGCGGTTCGCGGTGGCCGCACGCTCCTCGGACGACCCGCTCGCGCGCCTGATGGCGATCGTCCGCGCCGAGCTCGAGTGGATTCGCGACAACCGCGAGTTCGCCAAGATGCTCATCACCGAGCTGTGGCGCGAAGACCGCGTGTGGCGCGAGACGCTCGTGATGCTGCGCGGCAGGATCCTCGCCCACGTGCGTGGCGCGATCGTGGTCGGCCGTGACGCCGGGGCTTTCCCGGCCGATCTCGACCCCGACTTCGCGGCCTCGGCGCTCTTTGGCATGACGGCCACCAGCGCGCTCGACTGGCTGGTGTTCGCACCCGAACAACCGCTCGAGCACGTGGCCGAGCAGATCGCCGCGCTCGCCGCACGCGCGGTGCGCGCGTAGAACGACCCGGGAACTCGGGTCGTGGTAGTGGCATACTCCTAGGTATGCCTTCGATCCCGCGCGATGCCATCCCCGTAGCTGGCGACACCTTCATGGTGCCGGGGCTCACTAACGCCGGATACGTGGCGGGGCTCGGCATCGACACCAGCGCGGACGAAACGCTCTACGAGGCCGTGCCGCTCGACACGCTCGCGATCACCCACGGCCACGCCGATCACTTCTCGGTGGCCCACGCGCTGCGCGGGGCGAACACGCGCGTGATCGCCGCCCGCGACGACGCGGCGATGGTGGAGAATCCGGACATCAATATCCGAGGGATGTTCAGCTGGGCCAAGCCGAGCGACAAGATGACGACCAAGCTCTTCCGCGGCGTCGGCTGCCGGGTTGATGGCTATATCGAGGACTTCGACGATCCGCGCGCCACGGCGATTGCGCTGCCCGGGCACACGCTGGGTCACCACGGCTTTCTCACCGCCGACGGCGTGCTGTTCACCGGCGATGCGCTGTACCTGCGCGAACTCTGGGAACAGCATCCGCTCCCGTACGCCATCGATCCGGGCATGGTGGTGGCCTCGCTCGAACGCATCCGCGAGGTGCCGTGCGAATGGATCGTCCCGGCTCACGGCCGTCCGGTACCCCGCGACGAGGCCGAAGAGCACCTGGACTTCCATATCGGCCAGGTGCATCGGACCGCCGGGCTGCTCCTCGAAGGACTCCGCGACGGCATGACCACCGAGCAGGCCGTCGCGTTCATCTCACGCGAACTCGGCCTTGCGCAGAGCCAGGCGGTGTACATCCTCGCCGTCACCGATGTGAAGGGCTACCTCGGCGAGCTGCTCGGGCGGGGACAGGTGGAGTTTTCCGTGCACGACCACCTCGGCTGGTGGAAGACGGTCTCCTAGGGCCACTATCTTTCGCGCCGCTGCCGCTTCGCCTGATACATCCGATCGTCCGCCTCGGCGAGCACCTGCGATGCGGAGCGCCCGCCATCCATGATCGCTGACCCCGTGCTCAGGCTGATGTCGAGCCCGTGCTGTCTGCCGGTATGCTCGACCGCTTCGCGGAGTCGCCCCTCCACCTCGGCCACCGCGTCGGGCTCCTGGCCGCGCAGCAGGATGCCGAACTCATCGCCGCCGAACCGGGCCACCAGATCGATGTCGCGCACGGCCGCGCGCAGCGCCGCCGCTATCTCCTTGAGCACGCGGTCCCCGTACTCATGGCCGAAGCGGTCGTTGGCCTGTTTGAACCGGTCGAGGTCGGCGAAGAGCACCGTGGCGGGGAATCCGCGCCGGGCAGCCGAGTTGGCAAGCGCCGCCGCATCCTCGAACGCGTGGCGGTTCGCGAGCCCGGTGAGCGGGTCGTGCGAAGCCAGGTGCGCCAGGTCCTCGGCCATCTGCCGCAGGTCGGTGATGTGGTAGCAGGCGCCGATGTAGCCGAGGAACTCGCCGTTGGGTCCATCGAGCGGTCGCCCGAAATCGCGGATCCAGCGGTAGACGCCGTCATGGCGTCGCAGTCGGTACTCCATCTCGAACGGCGCGCGGGAGGCGAAGCTTCCCGTCCAGACGCGCAGGCACGACTCGAGGTCTTCGGGGTGAACGCCCGCAGTCCAGCCTTCGCCCACTTCGTCTTCAAAGCGGCCTTCCCTGCCGGAGGGGTCGGACCGCATCTGCATGGTGTTGGGCATCGATCACCTCCGGGCTATGCCGAGCGTCACGAGTGAAGGTACCCGAACACACGCGCCCTCCCGCGCCGCGGGAACGCAGAGAGGGCCGCCAGAATCGGCGACCCTCTCCCATCGCTGCGTTGTAGAGACAGCGACCTTCGTCCTTGTTTGCAGGAGCGCCCACGCGCCGTCCTACGAGGTGGACACCTCCGCAGCGATGCAATGACTACTCAACGCTGAATCACCTCCTCGTGGTCGCGGCACGCCGGATCGCGTCCTGGGGCGTTCGCCCGTATCCGGGTGCTAGCGAGCGCCGTGCCGACGTGCAGTGGCATACTGTCTCCATGCCTTCCGTGCCCGATACCGCGATCCACCTTGCCGGCGACACGTATGTGGTGCCAGGGCTCACGAGTGCGGGGCTGGTGGCAGGCCTCGGCATCGACACCACCGAGGACGAGGCCGCTTACGCGGGAGTACCCCTCGACACGCTCGTGCTCACCCACGGCCACGCCGACCACTTCTCGATCGCGCACGCGCTCCGCTCGCCGGCCGTGCGCGTCATCGCCGCCCGTGACGACGCCGCGATGGTGGAGAACCCGGACATCAACATCCGGGGGATGTTCAGTTGGGCCAAGCCGAGCGACAAGATGACCACCAGACTCTTCCGCGGCATCGGATGCGCCGTGGATGCTCACATCGAGGACCTCGACGACCCCCGGGTGACCGCCATCCCCCTCCCCGGTCACACACTCGGCCATCACGGCGTCCTCACCGCCGATGGCGTGTTCTTCACCGGTGATGCTCTCTATCTGCGCGAACTGTGGGAGCAGCACCCGCTCCCGTACGCCATCGACCCGGGCATGGTGGTGGCCTCTCTGGAACGCATCCGCGGGGTCGAGTGTGAGTGGGTCGTGCCGGCGCACGGCCGACCGGTTCGCCGCGATGAAGCCCTGGAGCACATCGACTTCCATATCGCGCAGGTGTATCGGACCGCGGAGCTGCTGCTGCACGGACTTCGCGATGGTCTGACCACAGAGGGGGCGGTCGCGTTCATCTCGCGCGAGCTCGGCCTGCCCGAGAACCAGGCGGTCTACTGGCTCGCCGTGACGGACGTGAAGGGCTATCTGGGCGAGCTCCTCGATCGTGGGCTCGTCGAGTTCTCCGTGCGTGACCACGTGGGGTGGTGGCAGGCGCTATCCTGACGCCAGCCGGACAGCATGCCAGCACCATCCGAGACGCCAGCTGTCCGTGTCAGTTCAGATCGCACCGGATCGCGTCGCACACCTTCGGACGCATCGCCTCGATCATCTCAGCGGTCCCGAGCACGTAGAGCTCGTCTCCGCCTGCAAGCACGGTGGTGCCGGTCGGGATGAAGTACCACCCCTGCCGCCGCATCAGGATCGCGAGCGGCATGTGCGGCCCACCCACATCGAGCAGTCTCCGTCTGTCGGCATACGCGCCCGGCTCCACCGCCAGGCGTGCCACGGTCATCCCCATCGCCGCGTCCGCATCTATCTCGATCGGTAGCCTCTCAAGCGGTTCAAGCGGTGCATCAAGCTTGAGCAGGCGGGCCATCCGGCCTGCGGTGGGGCCTTGGATCAGGACAGAGAAGACCACGACGAAGAACACGATATTGAAGATGGGACCGGCGGCCTCGATTCCGGCCACCAGCGGGAATGTCGACAGGATGATCGGCGCCGCCCCGCGCAGACCGACCCATGAGACCATCAGCCGTTCACGGTAGCTGAAGTCCGAACCGACCAGCAGCGGCATCACAGCAAGCGGTCGGGCGACGAACATCAACACCACCGACACAAGAAGTCCGGGAACCGCGTAGTCAAGCAGCTGCGACGGGAAGGCGAGCAGGCCAAGGATGAGGAACATCGCAATCTGCATGAGCCAGGCGACGCCCTCATGGAACCGCAAGAGGCTCCTGCGGTGTGCGAACACGCGGCCTGTCATGGAGAGTCCCGCCAGGTAGACAGCCATGAACCCGCTGGTACCGGCAACCTCAGCGACTCCGAAGACGACGCCCGCCGCAGCCAGCGTGAGCACCGGGTAGAGGCCATCGTGCTCGAGATCGATGCGGTTGAGCATGCGGACGATGAGCAGGCCCGACAGCCAACCGATGGCACCGCCGCCGACGAGCCTGAGGGCAAAGGAGATCGGCAGCATCGCCCCGGACGGCGCATCGCCGAGCGCCACCGCGATGAGGGTGACCGTCAGGAACACGGCCGTGGGGTCGTTGCTCGCCGATTCGAACTCGATGAGCGTCCGTAGCCGCGGTGGCAGCCCGACGCTCCGCGACCGGAGGACTGAGAACACCGCAGCCGCGTCGGTCGAGGAGAGGATCGCGCCGAGTAACAACCCCTCGACCAGCGACACATCCAGAACGAGGACGGCGAATCCGCCAACCACGCCCGCCGTGATCATCACGCCGATGGTCGCGAGCAGCGCACCTCGGATCGCGACCGTGCGGGACAGATGCTTCAGGTCGGTCTGCAGGCCGCCATCGAACAGGATGAGGAAGAGGGCGACCGAACCCGTGGCCATCGCAATGACCGGGCTGTCGAATGGAATCCCTCCCGGGCCTTCCGAGCCTGCAAGCATGCCGGTGACGAGGAACAGCAGGAGTGCGGGAATCCCGAATCGGGACGACAGCTTGCTCGCCACGACGCCGGCGAACAGGAGTGCGGCACTGATGAGTATGACGGTGGCTATGCTTCCGTTGATGATCGTCCCCTCTCGGACGGTCCGGCAACATCCCCCGGCGGGCGACGAAACGCGTCCCCTCGGGTACCCTTCTAGAAGGAGAGTACCCTACCCAGGGGGATGGAAGCCTGAGCCCGTTCATCTTCATAGCGGCTGAACGCGCACGGCGAGCGGCACGACACACCAGCTCCGCCGAGGAGCGTGCGCGGCTACGCAAGCTTCGCGCTGCCCGCCGGTTCGCCCGTAAGCATCAGAAGCGGGCGCAGCGCAAGCAGACCCCATAGCCCCCGGAACCAGCCGCGGCACCACGGAAAGCAGAGAGGGCCGCCTCTCGGCGACCCTCTCCCATCGCTGCGTCAGACAGCGACTTCGTCCTGGTTGCAGGAACGCGTGCGCCGGGCCTGTTCGGCCCGCTTCGGCGCCGTCCTACGAGGTGGACACCTCCGCAGCGATGCACTTACTACT
>Ga0209066_10004165_pt1 | contig 15969 bp, 16 predicted proteins | sample All_14_2_FD_187198 | JGI IMG/M metagenome (GOLD analysis project Ga0209066, IMG submission 187198) | Freshwater microbial communities in response to fracking from Pennsylvania, USA - Allegheny Zone_MetaG_DW_15 (SPAdes) (version 2) ...
TCGAAATGGGCATCCTGGACCCAACCAAGGTGACCCGCACCGCGCTGCAGAACGCCGCTTCGGTGTCCTCGCTGATGCTGACCACCGAGTGCATGATCTCCGAGTCCCCCAAGGACGAAGCGCCTGCGGGCGGCCATGGTGACATGGGCGGCATGGGTGGCATGGGCGGCATGGGCATGTGATGTGTCTGGCCCGGGGCGCTCGTCGCCTCGGTGCTCACCACGAAAAAGGGCTGCAGCGATGCGGCCCTTTTTTTATGTATGGTGGGCGTGCATCTTGCACGGTGTATTCAAAGAGACCTGACATGCCACAGCAGCCGACTGAACCCACGCCTAGCCCCTCGCACGCACCAGCAGCGCCCGCAGCGGCAGGTGCGCGCCATGCCATACCTGGCGTCAGGCATGTGCTGGCGGTGTCTTCTTGCAAAGGCGGTGTGGGCAAGAGCACCACGGCCATGAACCTGGCGCTGGCCTTGTCTGACGAGGGTGCGCGGGTGGGGCTGCTGGACGCGGACATCTACGGCCCCAGTGCGCCGATGATGATGGGAGTGATGGGCGCTCGCCCTGTCAGCGATGACGGCCGCCATACGGTCAACCCCGTTCAGGCCCATGGCATTCAGTTGATGTCCATCGGCTTTCTGACAGACGACGACAGCCCCTTGATCTGGCGTGGTGCGGCGGCCAGCCAGATGCTGGATCAACTGATGCGCCAGACACGCTGGGCGGACCTGGACTACCTGGTGATCGACATGCCACCCGGTACGGGTGACCTGCCTTTGAGCTTGTGTCAACGCGCACCACTGAGCGGTGCCGTGATCGTGACCACGCCGCAGGATGTCGCCTTGCTCGATGTCATCAAAGGTGTGCGCCTGTTCCAGAAAGCGGGCGTGCCGGTGCTGGGTGCCATCGAGAACATGGCTGTGCATGTGTGTGGCCAATGCGGCCACGTCTCCCACCCCTTTGGTCAAGGTGGTGGCGAACGCCTGAACGAGGCCACGGGTGTGCCCATGCTGGCCAGCATGCCGCTGGACCGGCGCTTGCGCGAACAGTCTGACCTGGGTGTGCCCATCGTGCGCAGCGAGCCTGATGGGCCGATGGCGCAGCAATACAGGGCTTTGGCGCGCCAACTGGCCGCAGCCATGGTGCAGGCGCAAACCGATCAGGCTCCGGCAGCGACGGGTTTGCGCATTGAGGTGTCGCGCGACACCTGATGCCTCGGGGCTTGCTGCATGGCTTCAAAGTCCTTGCAGCCAGAGGCCTCCACCGAGCACCACGCCGGCCAGCCACAAGGTGCCCATGAGCATGGGCGTCATGATGCGCCAGCCAGCCTGACGCAGCAGGCCGAGCGAGCTGCGCATGCCCAGGGCCGCTGCCGCCACGGCCAGGCAGGACTGCGACAGATCTGACAGGCCATGGCCGACCGCCGAGGGCAGCCAGTGCATGGACTGCAAAAAGGCCAGCACGACGAACAGTTGCATGAACCAGGGCAGCCAGCCTGGGTTGGCGCGCCGCGTGTCAAGCGGTTGGGCGCGCGCGCGCCAGCTCAGTGCCACCGAGATGCCCATCACCACCAGGGCCAGCATGGCCACGCGCAATAGCTTGACGATGATGGCGACGTCACCCACTTCTCGTCCCATGGTGTAGCCGGCCACGACCACCTGGGCCACATCGTGGATGCTGCCTCCCAGAACCAGGCCGGACATGGTGGGCGACAGCGCCATCCAGGTGCACAGCAAGGGGTAGCTCAGCATGGCCACGGTGGACAGGGTGGTGGCGCACACCACGATGGCCAGCGTGCGTTGCTCGGTGAGTCGATCACGCGGGACGATGGCCGCGATGGCCAGGGCGGCGGAGGCGCCACAGATGGCCGTGGCGCCACCGGCGATCAGCCCTATGCGCCAGGGCATGCCCAGGCCCTTGACCGTCAGTGCCACACAGGCAATGGTGCTGACCACGGCCAACAGCACCAGCACCAGCGTGGGCCAGCCCAATGTGGCCATGTCGTGAAAAGTGATGCGTGCACCCAGCAGGCCGATGCCCAGGCGCAGCAGTGTCTGAGCGCTGAAGTTGACGCCGGCATGCTGGCGGGGTGCATGGCTCAGTTCATGAAAGACCATGCCCAGCAACAACGCGTAGAGAACACGCGGGCCGCCCCAGCGCGTTTCTACATAAGCCGCAGCCATGCCGATGACCATGCACAGCAACAGGCCTGGTGCCAGCGCGCGGCTTGTGCTGAGCAAGCCTGGCCACCATGGCCTGTGGCGCCGTGCCAGGGCCATGTCGCGCAGGCTGGTCATTTGTCAACGAACGCGCGTTCGATCACATAGTGTCCAGGGGTGCTCATATTGCCTTCGACCAGGCCACGGGCATCAAGCAGGGCTTTGGTGTCACGCAGCATTTCGGGGCTGCCGCACAGCATGAACCGGTCGGTCTCGGGGTTCAGCGCTGGCAGCCCGATGTCACTGAACAACTGGCCTGAGGCCATCAGTGTGGGAATGCGACCCTGGTGCACGAAGGGCTCGCGGGTCACGGTGGGGTAGTAGATCAGTTGCCGCGCAATCTGCTCACCCAGCCATTCATGCTGTGGCAAGGTCTGCTCGATGTGGTCACGGTAAGCCAGCTCGGCCACCTGACGGCACCCATGCACCAGCACAACCTTGTGATAGCGCTCGTACACCTCGGGGTCCTGGATCAGGCTCATGAAGGGTGCCAGGCCGGTACCCGTGGCCAGCAGGTACAGCGTCTTGCCAGGCATCAGGTTCTGTAGCAACAGCGTGCCCGTGGCCTTGCGCCCGACCAGCACCTTGTCACCCGGCTTGATCTGCGACAGGCGCGACGTCAATGGGCCATCAGGCACCTTGATGCTCAGGAAGGTCAGCTGCTCGTCATGGTGGGCACCGGCCATGCTGTAGGCGCGCATCAGCGGCTTGTCATGCACAGGCAAGCCGATCATGGCGAATTGCCCGCTCTGAAAGCGAAAGCCGCTTTCGCGCGTGCCACTGAATGAAAAAAGGCGGTCGGTCCAGTGGTGAACCTCGGTGACCGTTGACTCGAAATAGAGGCTGGACATGGGCGTGATCCTCGCGTGTCAGGTGGCCAGGGCTTGCAGATAGGACCAGGGGTAGATGCCGCGGTCGTGCCCATCGCTGAAGTGCAACTGCAGGCCAAGGTCGCCAACGGGTGTGACGGACTGCAGGGACACGTCGGGGTCACCGGTTTGGACATCCGGTGCACGGCGCCTGCTGCCCTCGCACCAGGCGCACTTGCAGGCGCTGCGCAGGCGGGCATGACCGAGGCTGAAACCGTAGCCGCTGGGCCAACGCAGCTCCAGGCGGCGGCTGAGTTGGTGGATCAGAACTTGGCTGGGCAGGCTGTCGCCATCGGCGTTCGCATCAAACGACATGGGCCACTCCCTTGGGGCCGAGGTCGGTGCTCAGCCCGACCAGGCCGCCTTCCTTGAGCTCGCCCTTCATCGACGCCAGGCTCTCTTCTCGGATCAGTGCACGCACCTGCTGCACCAGCGTAATGAAGGCGGTGGAGGCCATCATTTCGGGCGTGCGCGGACGGGGCAGGGGTACCGCGATCTCTGCCTTGATGCGGCCGGGTCGCGCCGTCATCACGTAGATGCGGTCCGACAGGAAAATCGCTTCGTCGATGTCATGGGTGATGAACAACACCGAGATGCGCAGACGCTGCCACATATTGGTCAGGATCTCCTGCATGACCACGCGGGTCTGTGCGTCGAGCGCCCCGAAGGGCTCATCCATCAGCAATACCTGAGGGCTGGTGGCCAGCGCACGCACGATGCCCACGCGCTGCTTCATGCCCCCTGAGAGCTGATCTGGGTAATGGTTTTCGAACGACAGCAGACCGGCCAGACCCAGCAGGGTGCGGGCCTGGCGTTCGCGCTCGGCACGCTGCATGCCATGCATCTTCAAGCCGAACTCGACGTTCTTGCGCACCGTCATCCACGGGAACAAGGAGTACTGCTGGAACACCACGCCCCGGTCGGGCCCCGGTCCGCTGATGCCCTGGTCATCCACCGTCATCGTGCCCGACGTGGGTGTGATGAAGCCGGCCACAGCGTTGAGCAGCGTTGACTTGCCGCAGCCTGATGGTCCGATCAAGGACACGAACTCCCCGGGCTTCACATGCAGCGAGACCGACTGCACGGCCTCCATGCTGCCGCCCCGTGTCGGGAATCGGATACCCAGGTCGCGCACGTCGATGTGCCCCTGGCTGGCCTGGCTGTGGGTCATCATGCGCCTCCTTGGGATGTGGCCGTGCGCCATGGCATGACCAGGCGTGCTGCCAGTCGGATGCCGCCGCTGCACAGCAGGCCGAGCACACCGATGGTGATCATGCCCAGCGCGATTTCGGCGTACGAGATCAGGGAGTAGGCCTCCCAGGTGAAGTAGCCAATGCCGAACTGACCGGAGATCATCTCGGCGGCGATCAGCGAGACCCACGCCACACCCATGCCCACAGCCAGGCCCGTGAAGATGTGTGGCAAGGCGGCCGGCAGCATGATCTGCCAGAGCATCTTGCGTTCCGGGCAGCCCAGGCAACGTGCCGCGCGCAGCAGGACGGGGTCAATGGCCTCCACACCATGGATGGTGTTGAGCAAGATGGGGAAGAAGGCACCGATGAAAGTGATGAAGACGATGCTGACCTCGTTGTCCGGCCACAGCATGATCGACATGGGTACCCAGGCGATGGCCGGGATAGGCCGGAACACCTCCAGAGCCGGCAGGCTCAGCATGCGGAAGATGCGGTAGCGTCCGATCAACAGCCCCAGGCAGATACCCGATGCCGCTGCCCCGAAGAAGCCCAGCAAGATGCGCCGCACGCTGATGCCGATGTTGGTCAGGAACTGTGGCGACTGGTTGACCTCGATCAGCTTGTCGAACACGGCCGCAGGGGTGGGGATGTTGTTGAAGCGGATGTACAAATCCAGCTTGTACAGCGTGGCCAGGTGCCATGCAGTGAGCACGGCACCAATGGACACCACACCCAACAGCATGGGCAGCCATTGCTGCGCCAGCCAGGTCCTGAAGCGGTTGACGGTGGGGGTGACCAGTGCAGCAGGCGTGGGCAAGGCGGTCTTCACGGGCTCGGTGAGCACGGTGGGCGGCGATGCCACGGGCGAGGGCTCGTCCCGGGTCAGGGGGGCTTGCGCCCAGTTGGCAACACGCATGGCATCAGCCTCCTGTCTTGGCCATTGCCAAGGCTTCCGTGTAGCTCACCAGCTTGCCGCCGGCTTTGGCTGCGTGCGCTTCGGCATCCTTCTTGAGCAGGAAGGGGACCAGGGTCGGACGCTTGGGGGTGCTGTTGTCCAGCGCGAAGAAGGCCTTGTCAGCAAAGAGCTTGATGCCCAGCGCCTTGTCGTACAGGTACGCGACCAGCACCTTCTTGCCCGCCTTCTCGTACTGCTTGATGCCGCTGAGCGTGCACATGGCCGAACTCAAGGACACCACGCCACCGTCGGCCAGCCAGATCTGCCCTGCGTCCTTGGGTTGGGTGATGGGGACGTTGCAGATGGGGTCCTTGCCCGAGACTTCGTAGTTCGCCAGGGTCTGCTTCTGGGCCTCGTAGTCCTGCCCACGCTCTTTGAAGGCCTGCTTCACATAGGTCTCGTTCACCCAGGCATTGACGTCGAAGTCCTTGACCCGACCGAGCTTTTGCAGCACGCCATGTGCGGTCTTGATCGTATCGACCCAGCGCGGTTTGATGCTCGGGTCCAAGGTGTGGATGCCGCCCGGGCCGAGGAAGATGTAGGCCACCTCTCTTTCGATCTTGGTCCACTGCTCGATTTTCTGTGCGGCGGCCACCGGGTCCTTGCGCACCCAATCGTTGGCTTCCATCAGCGCCTTGACATAAGCGACAACGACTTCAGGGTACTTGTCGGCAAAGTCCTTGCGCACGACCACACCGTGGAAGGTGGGCACCTTGGTCTGCACGCCGTCGAAGATCTTGCGTGCAAAGCCGCGGTAGGGCAGCAGTTCGGCAAAGGGCACGAAGTCGCCATGGCCTTCGATCTTGCGTTCTTGCAAGTTGGTGGTGCCCACTTCGGGGCTCTGGCTGACCAGGTTCCAGAAGTCCGGTCCCCAGCCTCGCTCCTGCATGGCTTGCAGCATCATGCCGTGGGCAGCAGAACCAAACGGGACAGACACGGTCTTGCCTTTGAGATCGGCCAGTTCGTAGTAGGGGCTGTCCTTGTGCACGACCACGCCATTGCCCGCACCAAAGGCGTTGTACGCGATGACGGCGATCAGCTGCGACTCGTTGCCCTTGTTCTGTTGCCCGGTGGCGCCATTGACCATGAGGGGGTAGTCGCCCATCATCCCGATCTGCAGCTTGTTGGCGATCATGCCGTTGGTGACCGGGGGGCCCGACGTGAAGTTCTGCCACTCGATCTTGAAGCTGATGTCCTTGTACTTGCCGGTTTTGGGCAAGTGCTTTTCCAGCAGTTTGAGTTCCTTGATGACGATGCCGCCAGTGACCGTGTTGGTCGTGGTGTTCTGGGTGCCGATGCCCAGGGTGACCTCTTCGGCCGACCACGCATAAGCGGGTATCACGCCGGCACATGCCAGCGCATAGCCTGCAAGGCGAGATCGTGTTGAGCTGGCAAGAAAGGGCGGGGGCTTGATCACATTCATCACAGTCACTCCATTCAGGGATTCAACAAAGTCGGCTCGGCTTCAGCGGGGGTCATGTGGGCGCACACATCAGGCGGTGGTCACCAGCAGTTCTGTCTTGTTGTCCTTATTGGCCCATTCATCGGCGTCGGGCAGTGGGTCGTGCGATTGCGAGATCACGGGCCAGCTTTGCGCCAGGCGTGCGTTGATCTGGATGAACTCGGCCTGGTTGGCGGGCAGGTCGCTCTCTTCGACGATGGCGTCGACAGGGCACTCGGGGATGCACACACCACAGTCGATGCAGGCCTCGGGGTCAATGACCAGGAAGTTGGGGCCTTCATGGAAGCAGTCGACAGGGCACACCGCGACGCAGTCGGTGTACTTGCATTGGATGCAGGCACTGGTGACAACGTGCGTCATGGTGTGCTCCCCAAGGGCATGTTCAACTGGGTCAATGCGAGCTTGGCCAGCTTGCGCACATCGGGGTCTGCGTCATGCAAGGCGTGTTCCAGCGCGGGGATGGCGCGGGTGTCGCGCAGCTCTCCCAGCGCAATCACCGCCTCCTTGCGCAGGTTGCTGATCGGATGGTCCAGGGCGTTGCTCAGCGCGGGCAACGCGTCTTTTGCTCTGAGCTTGCCCAGCGCGCGGGCGGCCTTGAGGCGCACTTGCCAGTAGGCATCGTCCATCGCCGCAATGAGGCTGGCGCTGCCGGGCATCAGGCCCAGTTTGCCCATGGTGCTGGCGGCTTCTTCGCGCACCTGCCATTCTGGGTCACCCAGGGCGCGGCTCAAGGTGGGCTGCACGCTGAGTTCGCTTTGGCTGGCAAAACCCAGCGCGCCCACTGCGGCGCGACGCACATCGGGGTCGGCGTCGTGCACGGCCAATTGCGTGAGGGCACCCAGGGTCTGTGTTTGCTTGAGATAGGCCAGCACGCCGACCGCCTCGCGGCGCACCTGCGCATGGGCGCTTTGCAAGGCAGCCAGCGCGGCAGGCATGGCCTCGACCGAACGAAGGGCCTTGATGGCATGCAGCGCCGAGGCCTGCACCCATGGGTCCGGGTCAGCCAGATAGGGCAGCAAGGCGTGGCTGGACGCCGGGTCTTTCAACTCGGCCAGGGTGTAGGCCACGGCCTCGCGCACGGCGGTATCGCTGTCGCGCAGCAGTGGCACGATGGCCGCGAGCACGGCGGGCTCCTCAAAGCCCTCCAGGGCCTTGGCGGCCTCCAGTCTCACGGCTGCGCTGGCATCGCTCAAGGCTGTGGTCAGCAGCGGGGCGATGTCATCGACTTCGTCGCTGTAAGGCAGGTCGATCACAGCCAGGCGGCGCACTTCTGCGTCTGTGTGGCTCAGTCGTTCTTCCATGGTGTGGCCTGACATGGTGTACCCCTCAGCGAACGAGGTAGGGGATGTTGACGTGCACGGCGCCGGTCGGGCAATCCTTCTCGCAAGGCATGCAGTACCAGCATTCATCGAACTTCATGAAGGCTTTGTTCTTGACCATGTCGATGGCCAGCACGTCCAGCGGACAGACATCGACACAAACCGTGCAGCCTTTCTCGGCAATGCACTTGGACTCGTCAACGACCACGGGGGCCTGGGTGCGGGTGACAGCGATGCTCATGTGAGGCTCCTGCAGTGGTGTGGGGGATTTCAGTGGTGGTCAGGCTGCCTGAGCGGGCGAGGCCACGCGCAGTCGCTGGTAGGCGGACTTCTCTTGCTCGTTGAGTTCCACCACATAGGGCTCCACTTCGCGTTTGCGAAACACCATGTCTCCTTTGGCATTGCGGCCCACATTGGTGTGGCAGAACCAGTTTTCGTCGTCCTTCTCGGGGTGGTCCACGCACAGGTGGTACAGCCCCCAGCGGCTTTCGGTGCGGAACAGCGAGGCGCGTGCAGCGAGCTCGGCGCAGTCGCGGATGGCATGGGCCTCCATCGCGCGCATCAGCTCGTGCGGGTTCTCCGCCGTCATGTGGTTGAGGTCTTCTCGAATCTCGTCAAAGCGCTGCAACGCGATCTCCATCTTGCGGGTGACTTTCGGTGGCTGCAGGTAGTCGTTGACGATGCGGCGCGTCTTGTATTCGACCTGGAAGGGGGTGAGGCCTTCGCTGCGTTGGAGTGGCGCTGCAATGCGGGCCTTCTCGGCGGCAATGGCATCGGTGTTCAATGCAGCAGGCGCCTGGTCGGCGACATAGCTGGCTGCGTTCTCGCCGCAGAACTTGCCGTAGACAAAGGCGCCAAGCATGTAGTTGTGCGGGATGCTGGCGCAGTCGCCAGCTGCATACAGGCCAGGAATGGAGCACTCGCCGCGCTCATTGGTCCAGATGCCCGATGCGCTGTGGCCGCTGCAAAAGCCGATCTCGGAGATGTGCATCTCGATCATCTTCTTGCGGTAGTCGTTGCCACGTTGCTCATGGAAGCGGCCTCGACTAGGGCGCTCGTTGGTGTGCAGGATGTGTTCGATCTCGGCAATCGTTTCTTCAGCCAGGTGGTCCAGCTTCAGGAAGACCGGTCCGCGTCCACCTTCGAGTTCATTGAAGAACTCCAGCATCATCTGACCGCTCCAGTAATCGCATTCGATGAAGCGCTGGCCGTCGGCGTTGGCCGTGTAGCCGCCGAAGGGGCCCGTCACGTAGGCGCAGGCGGGGCCGTTGTAGTCCTTGATCAAGGGATTGATCTGGAAGCACTCCAGATTGGTCAGCTCGGCGCCTGCGTGATAGGCCATCACATGGCCTTCACCGCAGTTGGTGGGGTTTTCGTACGTGCCCCACAAGTAGCCTGATGCAGGCAGGCCCAGGCGGCCGGCCGCACCCGTCGTGATGATCACGGCCTTGGCCTTGATGACGTAGAAATCGGCCGTGCGGCAATCAAAGCCCATGATGCCGCAGGCCTGGCCATCAGGGCCGGTCAACACGCGCGTCACGACCACGCGGTTGGTGATGTCCACACGTGCCTTCTTGAGCTGTCGATACAGCACGCGCTTCATGTGGTGGCCTTCCGGCATGGGCAGCACATAGCTGCCCAGGTGGTGCACCTTGCGCACGGCGTAGTCGCCGGTCTCGTCCTTCTCGAACTTGATGCCCCATCGGTCCAGTTCTTCGATCATGGGGAAGCTGTTGGCAGCGTAGGCGTAGACGCCCTTCTGATCGACGATGCCGTCATTGGCCACCGTGATCTCCTTGGTGTATTGCTCGGGCGTGGCATGCCCGGGGATCACGGCGTTGTTCAAGCCGTCCATGCCCATGGAGATCGCGCCGCTGCGTTTGACGTTGGCCTTGTCAATCAGCAGCACCCGCAGCTTTGGATTTTTTTCCTTGGCCTTCACGGCCGCCATCGGGCCGCCTGTGCCGCCACCGACCACCACAATGTCGTATTCCAGCTCGATCGTGTCCATGTTGGGCTCTCTCTCAGTCGTGAGGGTGAAGGGGTGTCCGTTCGACGCGGACCTTGTAGGTGAAGGCGTCGCCTCGGTAATAGAGGTGCTCGTAGTCAAACGGCTTGCCATCCATCGTGTGTGTCGTGCGCTCGATGAACAGAACAGGCGAGCCATCGGGTACGCGCAGTTGTTCGGCCAGGCGCTCATCGGCGACCATGGAGCCGATCTGCACATCGGCATGGCCCAGCAAGATGCCGTAGTCGTTCTCGACGATGGCGAACACATCGCGTGTGGCCAGGTCCTCTTTGGCCAGGCGGGCGCCCAGCTCGGTCGATACGTAGCTGATGTCCAGCGAAATGGGTTCCCGGTTCAGGAACCGCAGCCGCTGCAGTTCACAAACCTTGTCGCGCTTGCCCAGTTGCAGTCGCTCTTGCACCTGAGGTGACGGCTTGACCTCGCGCAGGCTGAGCAGCCGTGAGTAGGTCTCGTAACCCATCTGGCGCATGGCTTCGCCGAAGCCTTGCAGCTTGCCCAAATCTTGAAAGGCCTTGGGCTTGGACACGAAGGTGCCCTTGCCATGGATGCGGAAGATCAGGCCTTCGTTCTGCAAGTCGTTGAGGGCTTGCCTGACCGTGATGCGGCTGACACCGAAGGACGCGATCATCTCGCTCTCCGACGGCATCTGGTCATGCGGCTTGTAGGTGCCGTCGAGGATGCGCTCGCGCAGGTGCTCCTTGATCTGCGCGTACAGCGGCACAGGAGACAGTTGCCGCACCGATCCACCCTGCTCAGGCAGGTGGCTCAGGGGCTGGTCGGCGGCATGCGCCTTGATGGATTTGGGTGAACTCGTCATAACAAGTCATGACGAGCAAAGGCTGTGCCAGCCCTTCGGGGCTGTTTTGCCTCAGTTTGGGTTCAGTTTGGGGGCGGCCATGCACCAAATTGCCAACAGCCAGGGCAAACCTGGCTTGGCTGGTGCAGGCAGGCAGCGCGCGTTTGGTGCGCTGATGTCTTGGTGTCGCGTTCAGTTGCCGTGTGCTTCGCGCACCAGGCGGTCGTGCCGTTCGGTGTCTTCCTTCACGTGCTTGGCGACGTACCAGCCGATGTAGCCCAGCATGACGAACATGAAGGCGATCACGGCCAGGCTCATCAAACCGTAGTCAGTGGTGAAAAAATCGATCCAGGCGTGCATGGCGGTTCTCCTTTCAATGCGTGGGATCTATCTGACGCTTTTTGATCGGCCGGGGTACTGATCCAGGTCAAGCAAGGCGACGCCCGCTGAGACGGCTGCGGCGAGGATTTGACGCGGCACAATATTCGGATGCTGACCACCCCTTCCTTCATGCACGCAGGCCATCATCTCATTCTGTTCATGGCATTGCTGTGCGCATGGGGGCTGGACGCGGCCGCGCAGACGTCGCCGCCAACAGGTTCGCCCACCACGCAGACGCGGCCCCGGATCGGCTTGGTGTTGTCCGGCGGTGGCGCGCGCGGGCTTGCGCACGTGGGCGTGCTCAAGGTACTGGAGCGCGAGCGCATCCCGGTTGACATGATCGCGGGCACTTCCATGGGCGCCATCGTGGGCGGGCTGTACGCCAGTGGCATGTCAGCGCTGGAGGTCGAGAGCGAGGTGCGCAAGCTCGATTGGGGCAATGTGTTTGCCAGTCGGGTGGACCGGCGCGAACTCTCCCAGCGCCGCAAGGAGCAGGACTTCGAGGTGTCGCCCTTGCTGGAAGTCGGCATCGGGCTGGATGGCTTCAAGGCACCGATCGGTTCGGTGTCCAGCCGCGGGCTGGAGTCACACCTGCGGCGATTGACCTTGCCAGTGCGCCAGACGCGCAACTTCGACCAGTTGCCCACGCCCTTTCGCGCGGTGGCCACCGACATGGAAACAGGCCAGCCCATGATCCTCTCGGAGGGGGACCTGGCCACAGCCCTGCGCTCCAGCATGTCGGTGCCAGGTGTGTTTGCCCCTGTCGAGGTGCAGGGCCGCATCCTGGGTGACGGCGGACTGGTCAACAACACGCCCCTGGATGTCGCCAGGCAGATGGGTGCACAGCGCCTGATCGTGGTCAACATCGGCACGCCCTTGTCCAAGCGGGAGACCTTGTCATCGCTGACCGGTGTGACCGCGCAGATGATCAACATCCTGACCGAGCAGAACGTGCGCATCAGCCTGGCCACGCTCACGCCACAGGATGTGCTGATCGCGCCCGATCTGGATGGCCTCACATCGGCCGACTTCGATCGTGCGCCCGAGTTCATGAACCTGGGCGAAGTACAGGCCGAAGCCATGGTGCTGCGCATGCAGGACCTCAAGCTCAGCGAAGCCGACTACGCGGCCTGGAAGGCCCGCCGCCAGTTGCGCATCCACCCGCCCGCGCCCTTGAGCTTTGTGCGCTTCGAGGGCTCGCAACTCACGCACCCTGATGCCCGATCCGACATCTTGCTGACCCAGCCCGGTGAGGTCTTCAACGTGGCCAAGGCCGAGCGTGACATCACCGTGCTGGCCGCATCCGGCGACTACCAGCGCAGCGACTACCGCCTGGTGCGCACACCCGATGGCAGCGAGGGGCTGATCTTCGATCTCAAGGACAAGGTCTGGGGGCCCGACTACCTGCAGATGGGGCTGGACTTCAGCGCAGACAGCCGTGGTCGCAGCGCATTCAACCTCAAGCTGGTGCACAACCGCCACTGGCTGGACAAGGCGGGCACCGAGTGGCGCAACTTTCTGCGGCTGGGCACGTCGCCCGCGCTGGGCAGCGAGCTGTATCGCCCGATGAACTGGCGTCTGCCAGATGGCTTGAGCGGCTTCATGGCGGGCAGCGTGTCCAGCCAGCGGCGCAACCTGTCTTACTACCGCGAGCCGGACGGTGAACTGGACGCCGAGGTCGAGCGCACCATCCGGTCCTACAACCTCGACGTGGGGGCCAACTGGCGCGAGCTGGGCGAATGGCGGCTGGGCGTGCTCAACGAGGACTGGCACGACGGCACCCGCCTGGCGGCGGCCGACTACGCTTTGCTGCGCCAGCGCAGCCAGAACGGCGACGCGGCGCGCTGGCGCGAGCAGGGCTGGCGCGTCAAGGCGGTGTTTGACCAGCTGGACCACGCCTTCTTCCCCTTGCAAGGCTGGCGCGTGGAGGGCAACTGGATGCAAGGGCGCCGCTTGCCGCGAGGCAGCACGCCGGGCCCGGAAGGGCGTGTGCGCCATCTGGAACTGCAAGGTCAGACGGCCCATACCTGGGGCCTGCACACGCTCAACCTGTTTGGACGCGTGGGCCTGTCGGACGGCCTCAGCCCGGAGATCCCCAGGTATGGGCTGGGCGGCTTCCAGCAGCTCTCGGGCTACCTGCCCTATCAGGTCAGCGGTCAACAGATCGGGCTGGTTCGCCTGACCTACCACGTGCGCCTGGCAGACATGGCGCTGACGCGGGGGCTCTACCTGGGCAGCAGCCTGGAGATGGGCAACGCCTGGGCGCAGCTTGAAGACATCGGGCACGGGCGCAAGAAGACCGGCGCCAGTCTCTTCCTGGGTGCCGACACGGCCTTCGGGCCGGTGTATCTTGCGGTGGTCACCAGCCCGAAGATCGGGCCGACGCTGATGCTCTTCGTGGGCCGGCCGTGATCAGACCCGGCTGAGCGCCTGGCCTACCGTGGCGCGCAGGTGGTCCATCAGGTGGCCGGTGATCTTGCTCAAAGGCAAGACCTCGTGCACGGCTCCGGCGGCAATGGCTTCGCGCGGCATGCCAAAGACCACGCAACTGGCCTCGTCCTGTGCCACGCAGTAAGCGCCGGCATCCTTCATCTCGCGCATGGCCTTGGCGCCATCCGCACCCATGCCGGTCAGCATGATGCCGATCGCATTGGGGCCCGCCACACGGGCAGCTGACTTGAACAGCACCTCCACGCTGGGCTTGTGGCGGTTGACCGGGTCGCCATCCTGCACCCTGGCCAGGTAGTTGGCGCCCGAGCGCTCCACGCTCAGGTGCATGCCGCCAGGCGCGATGTAGGCGTGACCCGGCAGGATGCGTTCGCCGTCCTGCGCTTCCTTCACGCTGATCTTGCACAGCCCGTCCAGCCGCGCCGCGTAGTTGCGCGTGAAGCCTGGTGGCATGTGCTGGGTGATGACCACCGCAGGTGCGTCTGCGGGCAAGGTGATCAGCACCTCTTTGGTGGCCTCGGTGCCCCCTGTTGAGGCCCCGATGAAAATGATCTTTTCCGTTGACAGGCGACCCAGGCTGGCCGACACCACAGGGGCAGACGGCCGCGCTGCACCGGGCGCGCTGCTGGTCGCCGTGCCAGCAGGGCTGCTACCCGTCGCCGGTGTCGGCATGCGGTTGATGCGGGCCTTGGCGGCAATGCGCACCTTGTCCGTGATGTCGTCGGCCAGCTGACGCAGGCCATCGGCCACGCCGATCTTGGGTTTGGCCACGAAGTCGATGGCACCCAGCTCCAGCGCCTTGAGCGTCACGTCAGCGCCACGCTCCGTCAGCGTCGACACCATCACCACGGGCATGGGGCGCAGGCGCATCAGCTTGGACAGGAAGTCGATGCCGTCCATGCGGGGCATCTCCACGTCCAGGGTGATCACATCCGGGTTGAGGTTGCGGATCATCTCGCGCGCCACCAGTGGGTCGGCCGCTGCGCCAATGCACTCCATGTCGGATTGCCGGTTGATGATCTCGGTCAGCATGCTGCGAACCAGCGCAGAGTCGTCCACCACGATCACACGAATTTTGGCCATGTTTTTTCTCCGCTATCAGAACAGGTCAATGGAGCCGCCACCCGTGGACACCGGCGCCACCTTCTGGGCAGCCAGGCGTTCTTGCTGGACGATCGCTTCCGGGTTGCTCGGGGCCAGGCGCTTGACCATGGCTTTGCCGCTGAAGGGCAGGAAGCACACCTTGCGTGGGTAGATGTCCAGCACGTCCTTGGACACCACCGGGATGCGTTCCGTCTTGAGGTACTCCATCACGAAGGCGGTGTTGCGCTCGCCCACATTGATGCTGCTCATGCCGCTGATCACCGCGCCGCCGCCAAACACCTTGGCTTCCATGGTCAGGCGCGAGGCCCCCATCTTGAGCATTTCATTGATCAGCAGTTCCATGGCAAACGAGCCATAGCGGCCCGAGTCGCTGCTGCCGCCGCCGTTGTCGGGCAGCATGAAGTGGTTCATGCCGCCGACCTTGGCCTGGCGGTCCCACAGGCAGGTGGCGATGCACGAGCCCAGCGTGGTCATGATCAGCAAGTCTTCGTTGTACACAAAGTACTCGCCGGGCAAGATCTTGACGGCCTCGGACTTGAAGTGCGCGTCATAAAAGAAGAAGGACGCCTCACCGGGTTTGGTGATGCGCGCCTTGAGCTTGGTCAGGCGCTCGGTGCGCTGGCCCATGGCGCCAGCCGAGGCCAGCCCAGAAGAGACCGGTGGCGGCGAGCCAGGGCGTGCTGTGGCGATCGGGGTGCTGCTGATCATCGACGTGTCCTCGTTTCCAGCCGGGTTCAGACGCGGTCATAGACCGTCTTGCCGCGCAGGGCAAACAGGTCGCGTGACTCGGTGAAGTTCTCGGAGTGCCCCACGAACAGCAGGCCCTTGGGCTTCATGACGCCGTGGATGCGTTCCAGCACCTTGCGCTGCGTCGGCGCATCGAAATAGATCATCACGTTGCGGCAGAACACGATGTCGAATTGCTCGCCCATCGACCAGCTCGTCTGCATCAGATTGAAGGGGCGGAACTCCACCAGGCGGGCCACCTCGGGCTTGATGCGCATGCTGCCCGCGTTGCCGGCCTTGCCGCGCATGAAGAAATTGCGCAGGCGCTGCGGGCTCAGGCCCCGCGCGTTGACGTCATACACGCCGCGCGATGCCGTGGCCAGCACATTGGTGTCGATGTCGCTGGCGACGATCTTGACCGGCGCGTGCAGGCCCACCGTCTCGGCCACCGTGATGGCCAGGGAGTAGG